>Ga0182024_10023883_pt1 | contig 10910 bp, 11 predicted proteins | sample P32metaG_FD_120480 | JGI IMG/M metagenome (GOLD analysis project Ga0182024, IMG submission 120480) | Permafrost microbial communities from Stordalen Mire, Sweden - P3-2 metaG (Illumina Assembly) | ecosystem: Environmental > Terrestrial > Soil > Wetlands > Permafrost | place: Sweden: Stordalen... | reverse complement strand
TCCAGAAAAGACATTCCGCATTACTCCCCCTTGCTGCCCTTCCACCGATTTAAGTCGTCACGGTGAATAGGGGTTCTACAATCACAAGACGATTGGCAGCGGCAAAACCACTACTCCTCGACGACCCCGCGAGGCGGGGGGGAGTACGAAGGGGGATTGGCCGCCGGAACGATCAGCGGCGCGGGTCGACGTAGACCAGACCGTCAGCAGTACGCCGGATCGTCACCGGCAACGCCGCCTGCAGGCCGTCAAGAAATCCCTGCACATCGTCGGTTCTGAATCGGCCACCGACACGCAGAGCGGCAACGCTCGTGTCGCTGACGACAATGCGCGCATCGGTATAGCGTTCGATTTCGCTGACCGCCTCTGACAGCGATTCCCCGTCAAAAATGATCGCACCTTGCCGCCATGCCAATTCGCTCGACAGTTGCTCTGAGCTTACGGGTACGATCACGTAGGCCGCAGAAGCGGTAGAAAGTTGCTCGCCGGCGCTGAGCGCGCGAACCGTCGTCACCCTCGCGGGTTGACTGCGTGTGCCAGGATTTGGCGGCAGAAGCGGCCCGGCCGTTTGCACCTCGACACGACCTTCATTCACCACGACGTCCACGTGCTGGTCGGCGTGCAGGCGGACCTCAAACTCAGTGCCGACTGCCCGGACGACCGCATCCCCCGCGTGCACCAGGAATGGTCTTGAGCGATCGTGTGCGACCTGGAAGTGGGCCTCGCCCTTGCGTAGATAAATCTGGCGCACGCTGCGGGTTAGATACGTCTCCAGAATTGTGTTGGTGTTTAGCGTGACAATCGAACCGTCGACCAGCGTGACATTCCTTTGCTGGCCCACGGCGGTCGCCACAGTCTGGATTTCATTGTCCGTCTGCAACCACGCAGCACCCGCAACGACCACGGCGATCGTCGCAGCGACCGCGAACCACCAGAAATGCCGGCCGCGTGTCGCTGCCCGCTTTGCGGCATCAGTGAATGTAGCAATCTTCTCACCGCGTTTGGCCTCGGCCAGCCCGTCCAGGGCCTCCCATACCTTGGATAATTCTTCCATCGCCCGTCGATGGCGTGAATCCTGGCGCAGCCACGCATCGAAAGCGAGCTGATCGATTGCGCTGCCGGCGGCCGAGTCCAGGCGCCAGATCCAAGCCGCCGCCTCTTCGTCGATCTCGGCTCGCGTGCGCAATCTGACGATTTCACTCATTCACCGTCTCCGCGGTCACTGATACGACGCAGGGGCGCGGACTTAGATTTCGCATCCGTCACTTCCAGCAGACCCTGCTCCCGAAGGTAGTCTCGGCAGCGCACTAAACCTTTAGCCACGTGTTTCTCGATGGTGCTATGGGAGACGCCTAGCACCTCCGAGATCTCGGCGTGCGTAAGCTTGAATACCTTGCGGAGCACAAACACCCGCCGGCACAGCGGCGGCAATCGATCCACGGCAGTGCAAAACGTCTCGAATCGGCGACCGGAGTCAAGTTGCTCATCCGCAGGCACCTCTGTAGAAAAGACGCCCAGCTGCTCTAAATCCGCCATGCTGTCAGTTGCCTGCGTCTTTTTGCTCCGGGCGCGTTCCACAGCCAGATTATGGGCAATCCGGAACAGCAGAGCTTTTGGCGATTCGACGGCGCGATAATCCGCGAGAGCGTAGAGGCGAACATAGGTTTCCTGGACCAGATCTTCGATATCTTCGGCCCCGGACGTGAATTTTATCAGATAGCGGTGTAACGCCGCTCGGTGGCGGAAGATCTGATTCAGGAACCACTCATGTCGTTCATCGGCCATTGGAAACTCTCCAAGCGGTCCGATCCCCCAAAACACAGCTCGCCGATAGCTTACGCTTTCGGCCACCGACCGGAAACAGATGATATCTCCACAACGCTTGCTCACGCCCTGTATCGAACGGGGCCCTGATGTACGTAGTCCGTCTCATTGACAGCATGGCCAGCGCCGTCGTTCACCGCACCCCGTTCAGCCGTTCGCGCCGGCCGGCAGACTGTCCGCGACGATGTCCTTGACGAGGCCCCGCTCCGTAATGTAGCCGCTAACCAGTCGCGCCGGGGTGACATCAAAGGCGGGGTTTGCAGCCTGAGACTCCGTCAGTTTTACCGCCAGCAGGTCTCCGCCGCTCGCCTGGCCGTGCATCCACGTCACCTCATCCGAGGCGCGCTCTTCGATGACGATCTCCGCGCCGCTTTCGTGCGAGGAATCAAAGGTCGAGTAGGGTAGCGCCACGTAAAACGGCACTTGGTTGTCACGGGCCGCGAGCGCTTTGAGATAAGTGCCGATCTTGTTACAGACATCGCCGTTGCGCGTCACGCGGTCCGCGCCGACGAGGCACAGCTGGACCTTGCCTTGCTGCATAAGCAATCCTCCCGCGTTGTCGGCGATAACCGTGTGCGGAACCCCCTGTTGTGCGAGCTCAAACGCCGTCAACAGTGCCCCTTGATTGCGCGGTCGGGTCTCATCCACCCAAACGTGTACCGGGATTCCCGCCTGGTGTGCGAGATAGATCGGCGCCAGCGCCGTACCGTAGTCGACTGTCGCCAGAGCCCCGGCGTTGCAGTGCGTCAGAATATTCACCACTCCGTTTCGAGACGCGAATGGTCGAATCAATTTGAGTCCGTGCTCGCCGATGGCACGATTGTTGTTGACGTCCTCATCGCAGATTGCCGCGGCACACGCATATGCCGCCTCAACACGTGGTTGACCGTGGTGGGGCAATGCGGACTGTCTGACCCTCTGCAATGCCCATCGCAGGTTCACAGCCGTTGGCCGCGCGGCGAGCAACATCTGGTAGTTCAGTTCAAGGCTTTGATCGGAGCAGTCTTCGCGCAGCGCTAAACAGAGACCGTAGGCCGCCGTCGCGCCTATCAGGGGCGCGCCGCGCGTCCACATGTCCCGGATCGCCTGAAATGCCATCGCCGCCGAGGTCAACTCCACAATCACGAGGCTCCAGGGAAGCTTGCGTTGATCGATGATCCGCACTGACCAGCCGTCTGCACTCAGCGCGATCGAACGGTAGTGGACGCCGTTGATTCTCATCGGTACTGCCTCGCTGCCGCGACGACATCGTGCACACTGGCGTAGCAATCACGGCGTAGCAGCAGGTCACGCGCCAGATCCACCGCGTTGTGCTCACAGTCGGCGCGCACATCAGGGTCGGCGATGGTCTCGAAGTCCGCAATATGCGCCAGGCCAGCGATGCGGCGTATCATCTTGCAGCCGGCAAAGCCCAGGCTCTGGCGCCAAATGGCCGCCAGCCGAGATTCAATGGCCAGCGGCAGCAGATCCGGCGAATCGACGTGCAGGCGCAACTGGTAGACACCACCGCCGGCAGCCCCGACATGACGCTGGCGCCACAACTCAGCGAATGAGTCGCGGAACGCCTCCCAAAGGCCTTGCAGCTGATCCAGGATGTAATTGCCATGTTGTTCGCGCTCGCCGCGTTGCTGCTCGTGCCCCGGTTGCGCCAGATACGCCATCAACAGATTGCCGATGATCGCCCCGATGTCAAAGCCCATCGGACCGTAGAAGGCGAATTCTGGGTCGATAACGCGGGTGTCGTCCTCTGTCACCATGACTGAGCCGGTGTGCAGATCGCCATGGATCAGAGCCTCGGGCGCGTTTAGAAACTCCCATTTCATTTCCTGCACGGCCAGTTTCAGCCTGGCATCCCTTCTGAGTGCCACAATCAGCGCATCCAACTGCGGACCAGTATGGCGATTCATAGGCGCGTCAAAGTACGGCTCGTCGAAAATCAGATCTTCACTGATCTTGCACATCGCCGCGTTGCCCAGAAAGTCCGCGATTCGCTGCTTCTTGGCCTCGGCGTTCAGGAACAGATCCGATGTAAAGTATAGCGTTCGCGCCAGAAACTCCCCCAGGTGCTTACCAACCCGCGGATAGCGAAGGCCGGTGATCAGTCCCTGGCGCAACACGACGTGCGGCGCGAGATATTCCATGACGATCAACGCCATCTCGCGGTCGGCATGGAGCACAGCTGGAACGAACCGTGCGACCCATCGTGCCTGTTCAACCAGGGCCAGATGCTCGAAATGCGACCGGTTCAAGGGCAGTGGCCAGCTCTCTCCAACCAGGCGTACGTAGGGCAATGCCTGTTTGACCACCACCGAGGCGCGGGGCCCCTCGACGATAAACACCAGATTGAGATTGCCGTCTCCGACCTCGCGCGCGTACCACTGGGTCGAGGTGCCGCCGAGCCGTGCCGCAATGTCGGGGCAACCTACGAGGTAGTCGGAGACGCTTTGCGGCGTCAATACGTGGTAGCCGCGCGGTACCGCCGGCGGCGTTCGACCAGGCGCCTCCGCCGGAGCGAGCTCGTCAAAGCTGCTGATCGTGTTGCCGTTCGCAGCGGCGCCTGGCACTGGCGCCCTGTCTACAAGGATGGCTTGCATTCCGGCGGCCGCCGCCGCATGGATTTCCAGCGCGTGATCGGAGAGAAACAGGGTCGCGGCGGCAGGATGGCCGATGCTCGCGGCAATCGTCTGATAGGACCGGATTTCCAGCTTGGAGCCCGTGGTGGTATCGAAGTGACCGGACAACAGCGGCGTCAGGTCCCCGTAGGCGGTGTGCGAAAATAGTAACTTCTGCGCCGCAATGGATCCCGAGGAATAGATGTAGATCGGTACCCCGCGCTGATGCCATTGTCTTATTGCGCGCACCGCATCATCATAAAAATGAGCACACAGTTCACCGCTGTCGAATCCGCGCTGCCAGATCATGCCCTGCAGCGTCTTGAGCGGGGAGACCTTGCGATCCTCGTCCATCCATCGCACGAGCACTGCGATCAGTTGCTCGGTATCCAGGTCCGCATTGCCTTCGGTGCTGCGAACCTGATCGAGGATGTCCGAGACCGCTGATTCATGTTCGTGCACGTAAGCCGTGATATGGCGGCGTGCAAACGGAAACAACTGGTCTTTGACAAATTCAATACTGCTGGTCGTTCCCTCGATGTCGAGGACCACGGCGCAGATGTTCTCGCTCGCAATCACACCGCTTGATTGTCGAACGCCGGGAATCTGGTGGCGATGGCGTCGCCGGTGAATTTGGCCACCCACCCATCCGGCGTGGTAAAGAGCCGCAGCACCGTGAAGCGCGGCGACGGACCCATGTCGAACCAGTGACGCGTGCCGGCTGGCACGCTGATCAGGTCATTGCGCGCGCAGAGTGTCATGTAGATCTTACCGGCGAGGCGAAGATAGAACACGCCGGCGCCCTCGACGAAGAAGCGCACCTCATCCTCATCGTGCGTGTGCTCACTCAGGAACTTGGCACGCAACTCGGTTCTTTTTGGGCTTTCTGGCAGGCAGCGCAGCACATCGACCGAACGGTAGCCACCGGCCTGCATCAGGCGCTCGATATCAGACGCGTAGGCTTGCATGACGGCTTCGTCGTCGTCCTGGGCCGACAATTGTCGCGACGCGTCCCACCTCTCGAACCGCACGCCAACTTCGCGCAGCGCGTGCATGATCCGGGTTCCGTCGTTGCTGCGGAATTCTGGCGTCAACGGTGCATTTTCGGAATATACCGTCAGCAGACTCATACCTCACCTCGCGCATGCAGCTGCATTAGCTGCAGTTCACATTTGAAAAGATGCTCCAGTGCCTCAAACACGCGCTCTGCCTCCAGCACGCTGGTGCCCCAGGTGTTGATTCCATGACCTCGAATCAGTAGGGCGTGCGGCAATGGCGGGCTCTGAAGTCGCAATCCAAGGAGCTGGCCTAGCGCCTCGGTGTCTTGCGAATTATCGAGCACCGGGATGTCGATGCGCACCTCATGAGTGCGGATGCCTGGGAGTGCCTTGAGCAACTCATAGCCATCGAGCGTGACATTCGAGGATTCAGGCAGGAACATGGTCAGGGCCACCGCGGCAACCGAATGCACATGCAACACGGCGTTGACAGATGGGCACATCCGATAGACGGCAGTGTGCAAGGGCGTCTCGGCGGAAGGGGTTCTGGCGTCGAGCGCGTGGCCTTCGAGATCGACCAGCATCACATCGGCAGGGCGCAGGCGCCCCTTGTGGCTCCCCGAAACGGTAATCGCGATGCGCTCGTCATCCACCCTGGCAGAATAATTGCCCGATGTCGCTGGCGCCAGGCCGCGCAAGTCGAAACGGCGTCCAACGTCGATAAGTTCTTGAATGGTTGACTCTAGCGCTGATGCCATAGTTTTTGCTTTCGGCCGGGGCCCGGCACCTGAAGTGTAACGCCTGAGCCGGGCGGGGGATTGTACGCTGGTTGGGGATGCGGTATTTGGATGGCCATGATCGATACGGAGTTGTCTCCACTGCTAGTCGTGATGGCGCTGGAGTTCGAAGCTCAGGGCGTGTTCGCACAACAGGGTGTGCCGGTGCTCTACACGGGGGTCGGCAAGGTCAATGCAGCGATGTCGCTGACGCGCCGCCTGGCGCATTACCGCACAGCCGCTCTGCCACCGCCGCTCGTGATCAATCTCGGAACAGCGGGTAGCCGCCATTTTCCGACCGGCACACTGGTGGCCTGTCACAGCTTCGTGCAGCGCGACATGGACGTCAGTGCATTGGGATTTCCGCACGGCCACACGCCGTACGAGGAGGTCCCAGCCCAACTGGATTTCCCGCGAGTGTTTACCCACTTGCCGGCGGGTCTGTGCGGCAGTGGCGATTGCTTCGAGACTGGCGCTACGCGCGTGCACTGCGAGGTGATCGATATGGAGGCCTATGCGCTGGCAAAGGTCTGCCACGTCGAAGGCGTGCGCTTTGCCTGCGCCAAGTACATCACCGATGGCGCCGACCACGTGGCTTCTTCCGACTGGCAGAGCAACCTGCAGCGGGCAGGAGCCGAATTCTGGCGGCTATATCAAGAGCTGCGTTGATGGGTAGTCGAGGCAGCGCCTCCCCTATATCCCTGCAATGGCTTTGGTTGGACGCTGCACTTGGGAGTTGATTGATCCCGGGGTTGGACTCGATCCAACGACCAACGGATTAACGGTCCGATGTGTTGGCGCCGCGGCTCGGAAGTGCGTCTGTCGCGGCCGCGGAAGTCGTGGAGGCAGTGCGGCTCGCGCAGACAAAGCAGCAAGCCGGTCATAGTGCGCGCGGAGAAGCGGCGCGCGCTTAGTATGGCTGCCGATCTACAAGACACGCCTTTCCACGGCGTGCCAAGTCCTGAGCCGCAAAGCGTGCGGGCCTTGACTTAGCTGTATGATCGAGAGTCAGATGCGCACTCGTTAGAACCTAAATAAGGCAAGGAGGCTTTATGAATAAGTATCGTTTCGCGGCGCCCGCACTCGCTGGCGCAGGAATTCTAGTTCTGACTTTTCACGCGGCGGCCGCCGACGCGCCCGCCGAACACGCCATGCATCATGCTGCTGCCGCAGACACCAATCCAGCTCCAACCGACGAGGAATTGATAGTCAGCGCCATGAAGGCGGCACCGAAGAAAGTGGCCGAAAATGCGACCATCGTGGCCCCCGGCGACAAGGGCGCGATGCGAACGCTGCGCAAGGGGACCAACGGTTTCACTTGCATGCCTGACAACCCGGAAACTCCGGGGCCAGATCCCATGTGCTGGGACAAGAATGCCGGGGACTGGATCGATGCCTATCTCAATCACAAACCGCCGCCAGCGGGAAAGGTTGGCTTGATGTACATGCTCGCTGGTGGCACCGATGCGAGCAATACGGATCCCTACGCACAGAAGCCGACTACCGCCAACCACTGGATCAAGACCGGCCCGCACGTCATGATCGTGGGTGCCGATGCCAGTTTTTACGACACGTATCCAAAGAGCGCAGATCCCGATACCAAAAGCCCGTACGTTATGTGGGCTGGCACGCCCTATCAGCACTTGATGGCACCCATCCACTAAACCCCTCGGCGCGCGAGCGCGCAGGCGGGCCGGCTGAATCCGAATCTGGATTCAGCCGGACTCTGCGCGGTCGTCCGTAAACAGGCTGGGAATGGGCATGTTTCCCGACTCTTGCGGGGGCTATGGTGCGCGTAGCGCATAGACAGTCGTTCGCCATTGGTTAGCCCGATTCGTTATGCGTTTTAGTTGCTGTATCCACCTAAGGCACTATGGGTTGGAGGCGCCAAATGCAAGGAAAAAAACTCTTCGTGGCTGTCCTGTTTGTGTTCGCTGCGGCGCGTGGAATGACGCAAGAGCATGAGCATGGAAGTGGTGAGAAGTTGGGACAGGTTCATTTCGCCACATCTTGCAACGAAGTGGCGCAGAGGGAATTTAATCGCGCCGTAGCCCTGCTTCATTCCTTCCAGTTCAGCCGTGCCATCGAAGGATTTAACGCGGCCCTGGGGGATGATCCGACGTGCGCCATCGCGTACTGGGGAATCGCGCTCAGCGATTGGAGCAATCCTTTTGCGCCAGGAATTAAAGCTACGGGCCAGTTACAACTAGGGCGCGAGAACGCCGAACGCGGCAAGAGCCAGGGCGCAAAGACGGATCGAGAACGGGCTTATCTCGCAGCCGTGGCCAAGCTGTACAGCGACTTCGAAAGCACGCCGCAGCAAGCGCGCTTGCTCGCCTATCGTGACGCCATGGCGGAGGTCGCGGCAGAATATCCGGAGGACCACGAAGCCCAGATATTCTATGCCTTAGCGCTCGCAGTCGCGGAAGATCCCGCGGACAAAACCTACAAGGACCGGCTGAAGGCGGGGGAGATCCTCGAGAAATTGTTTGAGGAGGAACCGACGCATCCCGGCCTGGCGCACTATATTATCCATGCGTACGACGTGCCGGCGCTGGCGGGGCGGGCGCTGATTGCGGCGCGACGTTACGCGGAAATTGCCCCTGATGCGCCTCACGCGCTGCACATGCCATCGCATACCTTTACCCGCCTGGGATACTGGCAGGAGTCCATTGACAGCAACGTGGCAGCCGCAGCAGCAGCGCGGCGCCAGGGTCAGACGGCAGAAGAGTTGCATGCCAGCGACTACGAAACTTATGCCGACCTGCAAACTGGGCAGGACAAGGCGGCAGCCCGGATTGTGAGTTCTCTGCCAGAAATCGCGTCACGCTTCGATCCGAAGGCGGTGCTGATCGGGGGCGGTCCCCCCTCGGCCGGATATTTTGCGCTCGCGGCGATTCCTGCACGATACGCGTTGGAGCGCCAGGACTGGCAGCAGGCGGAGCGGCTTGCGCTGCGGGAAACCCCGTTTCCCTACACAGATGCGATAACGTGGTTCGCCCGAGGATTAGGCGCGGCGCGACTGGGACACCATGCGGCAGCGGATGAGGCAGCGACAGCGCTGAGGCAGATCCAGGAACGCCTGTCGAAGGCCAGCGAGCCTTACTGGGCGCAGCAGGTAGAAATTCAGGCCACTGTCGTCTCGGCATGGTCTGCACTAGCGGTGGGCAAGAACGAGGAAGCTCTGCGGCAGATGGAGTTAGCAGCGAATATGGAAGATGCGACAGAAAAGAGTGCGGTGACACCGGGCCCACTATCCCCGGCGCGGGAGCTGCTCGGGGAGATGTTGCTTGAGATCAATGAGCCTACTAAGGCATTGGTACAATTTGAAGCGACGCTAAAGAAAGAGCCGCGGCGTTTCCGCTCATTATACGGCGCGGCGCACGCTGCGCGGCGCATTGGTAGCTCGGCTACGAGTCAAAGGTATCTTCGCGAACTGTTGAGGGTTTGTGCTGACGCCGACGAACCTGGCAGACCCGAGCTCAAGGAAGCGCGCGAGGCATTGTCGAAGCAGAAGGGCTGACGAGACTGCTCCGAAGCGGGCGTGCTATTGGTAATCGTCCTCTTGCTGATGTCGAGCCGCGAGAATAGTGACGGTGCGTGGTGGCTCGATCTCAAACAGGATTGGCCGTCGACTGTGGGCGCCGCATCAAACCGTTAAGCGTGCCGGTTGGCAGCACTGGCGCCGGCGCTGCAGCATTGGACAATGAAGGTTCAAGTTGAAGTTCTCACCTCGAACGCGATCCGATGGTCGGTTGCGGCGTCTCCGTCGAGCGGAGTTTCCAGTGGATACCGTGGAATTGGCGCGCTATTTAATTGGCATGGTAGTGGTCCATGACACCGACTCTGGCAGGCTAAGCGGGCGTATTGTTGAGACGGAAGCCTATCCGGTCGGTGATGCAGCCGGACATGCATTCCATGGAAAGACGCAGCGCAATCGGTCGCTCTTTCTTGAACGAGGGCACGCTTATGTGTATCTCAGTTACGGGACATCGTTCCTTTTGAATGTGACGAGCGAGGTCCCCGGGGTGGGTGGCGGAGTTCTGTTACGTGCCATCGAGCCGCTGGAGGGCATCGACGAAATGATGGCCGGTGCTTGCGGCACGACACGCCTGGCCGACCTCGGCAGAGGTCCGGGGCGGTTGACCAAGGCATTGCGGGTTGATCTCGGCCAAGACGGATTGGACCTGTGCGCTGCCGGCCCGCTTTGGCTGGCCACAACCGCACGCAGGATTGGCGCGATCGGCAAAAGCGTTCGCATCGGCATCACCCGCGATGTAGACCGGCTGTTGCGTTTTTATGAACCCGGGAATGCACACGTGAGCGGTGCCAAGAACCTGCGCCAATAGTCGCGAACGGGACAGGAAAAAATGGCTCCGCATGACGCGGCTTTTCATTTATATGGACCGGCGGAGTTTGGTCATGACAAAAAGCTTTGATGCAATCGTCATCGGGACTGGGCAATCGGGACCATTCCTGGCGGTGCGGATGGCGGCTGCGGGCCAACGGATCGCCATTATCGAGCGCGGCCGCTTTGGGGGAACCTGTGTCAATACAGGCTGCATCCCGACCAAGACGCTAGTCGCCTCCGCCTATGCTGCGCACATGACCCGCCGCGCAGGGGAATTCGGTGTCCAATTGGCGGGACCGATATCTACTGATATGAAGCGAGTGAAAGCACGCAAGGATGAGATTACTGG
>Ga0182024_10023882_pt1 | contig 10911 bp, 5 predicted proteins | sample P32metaG_FD_120480 | JGI IMG/M metagenome (GOLD analysis project Ga0182024, IMG submission 120480) | Permafrost microbial communities from Stordalen Mire, Sweden - P3-2 metaG (Illumina Assembly) | ecosystem: Environmental > Terrestrial > Soil > Wetlands > Permafrost | place: Sweden: Stordalen... | reverse complement strand
GCCGTGTGGGCTCACTCATGAGCACAGGGCCGGCGCATCGAGTGGCGCAAGCCTTTGCTGTCACGAGCGTCTTCATGGGGTTGCTGTCTGGTTGCGCCGCTGTCCACGTCCCCGAGTACCAGCGCCCCGAGGTTCCGGCGAAATCAACCTGGTCGCACCTGCCGGTGAGCGCCGCCTCAGCCACCGAGGCTATCTCGCCGCAGTGGTGGCAGCAGTTCGGCGATCCGTACCTGGATTCGCTGGTGGACAAGGCGATTGCAGAAAACGTCGACCTGAAAATCCTGGCCGCGCGGATCTCGGTCGCCAACGCGCAGATCGCTGAAGTGCGGGCGGGCGCTCTGCCTACCGCGGACATCGCCGCCGGCAGCACCCAGCAAAAAATAATCGGCCAGCCGTTCAGCAAGCAATACGACGCGGGTATCCAGGTTCTCTGGGATATCGATATCTGGGGTCAGGTCGAGAAAGGTGTTCAAGGACAGCGGGCGGAGTTCCATGCGACGGAGGCAGATTGGCGCGCCGGGTACCTGCAGATCGTCTCCGAGGTCGCGACCACCTACTTCCAGATCCTGCAGTTCGATGAGCAGATTGATCAGCAGCAAAATGCGCTGGCACAGGACAAGGAGATACTCGGCTACTACGAGACGATGCGCAGCAACGGCCTGATTTCCGATAGCGAGGTATCGCGCCAGCGGGCGGAAATAAACCGCCTCACCAGGGATCTGCTGGAACTGCACCGATACCGCGACGTGACCGAAAACGCGCTCGCGACGCTGCTGGGCGCGCCCGCCGGAGAGTTCAAGATCCCACCCAGCCGGCTGCTGGGGCGCGTGCAGATTCCGGCGGTGCTCGCCACGATGCCGCTGGATCTACTCTCCCGCCGGCCTGACGTCGTCGCGGCCGAATTCCGGGTGTTGGAGGCCCACGACTTGATGGGCCAGGCGCGGCTCGCACAACTGCCAACGGTGAGCCTGACCGGCCAGGCGGGGGGGGCCAGTCTCGCGCTCTCTGCCCTGCTCAAGGCATTCACGTTCGGGCTGCTGCCGAGCATCGACATTCCGGCGCTCAATCCGGGCGTCAGAGCGCACGTCAAGACCACCGAGGCGCAGATCAAGGTTGCGGAAGAGAGTTACCGCCGCACAGTGATCGCCGCGTTCGAGGAAGTTGAGAACGCGCTGGTCAACCTCGAGGCCCACCAACAGGAAAAGGAGGAGTTGCAGAAGCAGGTCGAGCAACTGCGGGCTGTAACGGCGCAAACCGAGACGCAGCGTAAGGTAGGCGTCGTATCACAACTCGATGTGTTCGAAGACCAGCGTTCCCTGCTGACCGCGCAGCTCGCGTTGCTGGACAGCCACGAACAGATGCTGTCCGACACCGTCACGCTGTACAAGACGCTGGGCGGCGGTTGGGCGCCTGCGGAGGTCAGAAATGCCCGCCGCTGATCGGTCGGCGCGTGCTGTGGAGGTTCACGCACAGATCTCGGCGGCCTTCCGACCGGCGCCGACGGCGGGACGGCCCGAGGTTGTCCTGAAGCCCTTGTCCCCTGAGCTGGGCGAGCTACGCATCGAGGATGCCGGGATTGCCATCGGGCGGAACCAGCAACCCTTCGCGTCCTACGCGAAGGCTATCACCAATATGCTGTCGCGCGAGCACGCGCGCATCTTCCACAAAGAGGGTTTCGTCTACCTGGAGGACCTTAAGAGCCGCAACGGGACCACACTCAACCGTATCCGGGCCGGGCACGCGCATTACAAGCTGTGCGATGGCGACGAGATCTGCTTCGGTGGCGTGCTTTCGTATCGCGTTGAGTTCACCGCTCGCACCCTTCCTGCGAACCTAAGGCTGACGTTGACACCGAAATCAGCGGACTCGGGTCTCGAGCCGATCGCGATCGCAAAATTCCCGTTCCTCATCGGCAAGGCCGATGTAATGTTCTCCAAGTATGTGACTGAGAGCGCGCAGGGCCGGGAGCTGGAGTACCTGTCACGACGTCACGCCTATATCTACCAGAAGGATGGCCAAGCCTACGTCGAAGACCTCGGCAGCAGCAACGGCACGTTCGTCGATGGCAAGCGCCTGGAAAGTGCGGTACTGCTGCAGGATGGTGTCGTGGTCGCCTTCGGCGGCAAACACTTTGTTTACAGCGTCACTATCGCCCCGCACACCGTTGTCGAGCCGGCCTCTGGCAATACCCGCGCACCTCGGACGCAACTCGACTCCGTCGCGCCGCAAGCAGATGACAGAACCCAGTTTGTTGCCGCGCCGACTTCATTCCTGCGGATCCTCTGCGCAGACGACCGGCCGAAGCACGCCGAGGCGCCGGGCGGCTCGGCAGTTTCCGCTGTGGCCGCCAGGCGCCGCCCGCGCGGGCGCATCATCTCGATGTTGTCCGAGCTCGCTTCGCTTCATGCCAGCGGCGCGCCCGATCGCGCGCCCCTACGCTGGTGGTGGACTGGCGCTGTCGCGGGCGTTTTGGGTGCCCTGGCCTTGACGGCATATGTTTTGAACGCTCCGGAGCGCAACCTCAAGGACGCGCTCGCGCGCGGCGAATATGCGCGGGCAGCAACACTAGCCAGTCGCCGCCTCGAGCAGCGCCCGGATGACGTTGAGCTCAAGGCGCGAGCCACCGAGGCCGCCCTGAAGGCCAATGTGCCGACGTGGCTGGTAAGGATTCAGGCCCACGACTTCGGTGCCGCCGAGAGCGTTCTCACCAGCATGTCAGAGCTCGGCATGCGCGATGCCGATCTACCACCCCTGATCGGTGAGTTGCAGTGGCTCGGAACCCTCGAACGCCTGGTCAGCGATCGCGGCGGCGCCGAAGCACCGGTCCGGATCTACGCAGACGAAGACAGCATCGAGAAGCTTATCGAGCGCTGGAACAACGACACGGGCGAGCACCAGCGCGCATTGGCCCGGATCGCCTCGCGCGTGCCACAATTCGGCGATTGGTATGGTGCGGCGCTCACCCATGTGCGCAGACTGCAAAGTGAATCTGCCGTCTACCTGCCGGTCATCGAGCGCGTCAAGGCGAACATCGCAACCGAGCTGGATCGTGACAATCCCGAGGCGTTGGAACTCGTGCTAAAAGAGACTGCGGAGAAGTATCCCGGTCTCGGCGGGATGGACAACGTTCGAAAGGACCTGGCGCGCTACATCGAGATTCGACGGGAAGCACGCGCCCGACAGTCAGGGCGGATTTTCGCTGCGCTGCGCAAGGCGCAGTTTGTCACCCCACCGTTCCAACAGAGCCTGCGCGCGCTCAAAGAGAGTGGACAGCTGCCTCCCGCTGACCTTCTGCAGCAGTACGACGCCGCGACGCAAGCCTGGAAGGACGGCAACGCCGGCGCGGCGCTCGCCGGTTTGCAGAAGATGACCGAAGGTCCTTGGGGTGAAGATGCCGCCGCGGAACTTGAGCGCAGGCGAGGCGTGACGGCCCGGTTCGCTGCCATACAGCAATCGCACAACACGAGTGGCTTCGTCGATCAGCTGCTGGCTTTCAGAGAATCGCTCGATGCCGAAGAGGACGTGTACTTTTTGCGCGCTACCGCGACCGATCTGAACCAGCAAAGGGACAATGTCATCGCGCGGGCGCAGGACGCCATGAATCAGGCCCGCACATTGTGGCAGCAGTACCGGAGCAACGGCGCTATCGACGCTTCACAAAGAATCGAGACCTCGATTTCGGATAAATTCCGCAACGCAGCGCGCTTGTTGTCCGAGGCGAGCCGGTATGCTCGCCAGGGTTTTTTGCTCTACTCGCAAGTCGACGCAGCCGGCGCCGTGCGCTGGGCCTCGATCCGCCAGGAGATCGAATCGGAAGCCGGTCGGCAGCGCAGCAAGCTGCATGACCTGAGTAATGTGGTGGAGCCGGAGTTGCTGAAGACCAAATTGGCGCTGATCGGAGATCCGAACGAATGACGCACTCAAATCGCCTCGTCCCGTTTACCGACGCTCTCGGTGATCACAGCTCCGAGGGCATTGCCATCCTGACTGCGGACCCCTGGCGCGCGCTGCACGCCCTGATCTACGCGATGATCGCGCTGGTGCTTAGCGCATTGGCCTGGTCGTTCTTCGGACGAGCAGACGTGATCGTGACGGAACAGGGGGTTCTGGCGCCTGCCTCGGAGATCAGGCGCTTCTATGCGCCCGTCGATGGCGAATTGGCGAATCTTTATGTGGCTGAGGGTCAGCCGGTGGCCAAGGGCGATGTGCTCGCCCGGCTCAACGCCAGGGGAGCGGTCGAAGCGGCGGGTAACGCCGTGCAGGCGCAGTTGAAGCTCGAGAACGCGGAACGCGAGTGGCGACAATTCCCGGAAAAGAAGGCGCTGCTGGAACAGAAGGCGCAAAACCTCAGACAAGCGATGGAGCTGGAGGAGCGGCAACACCAGAAGCGGACCACGCTTGGGACGAGCAATCTCGTGGAAGAAGAGAGAGCGCAATTGGCCGAGGCCCGCACCAACGTCGACGAAACCAGGCGGGCCCGGGACGCAGCCCAGCTCGAGCTGGAAAAGTTCGAACGCGTTTACACAGCAACCACTGGTGGCGGGGTGTCTCTCATTCAAGTCGAGAGCAAGAGAAACGCCAGGCTCGCCGCCGAGAATGCTTACCGCCTGGCGCAATCGAGAGTCAACGAACTGACCGCGCGCCAGAGTCAGGATCTCGAACAGGCTGAGGCCCAGCTCGAATCGAGCGGCGAACAGCTCAAGAAGCTGCGGCTGGACTACGAAGCGGCTACGAACGAGCTCGCCACCGCGGAAGATAAGCTGCGGCTGCAACTCGACACCGCGCGCGTCGAGGCTGATGCCGCGGCTCGCATCCGTTTCGAGAATATCGACAAGAACAATTTCCTGTTGATTGTCGCCCCGGTCTCCGGTGTCGTAACCGATCTGACCTCCACGCAGCCGGGCGATAAGATCCAGGCCAACACCCCCCTGGGCGGCATCGCTCCGAGCGACTCCCGCTCCATCGTCACGGTCGAGATCGCCGAGAATGACCGCGCCTTCCTGCGTGAAGGCCTGCCCGTCAAGCTCAAGTTCAATGCATTCCCGTACCAGCGTTACGGGGTCATCAATGGCCCGCTAGAATATGTGTCGCCAGCCACGAAGCCGGCCGCGCAGACGCGGCAGCCGGTATACGAGGCACGGGTATCGTTGCAGCGCGACTACTACCAGATCGCAGAGACGAAGTATCCGCTGCGATACGGGATGATGGCCAGCGTCGAAATCGTCGTCCGTGAACGGCGGCTGATCGATCTGGCCCTTGACCCGTTCCGGCAGATCGGCGGATGAGCGCCTGCGCGGCTCGCGGTTTCTTTCGCGAATTACAAGGAGCTAGTCAGATGACGAGTGTCGTGAAGATCGACGGCAAGGCAATCGGTCTCGATGAATTCGTGCGGACCTTGAAGCTGACGGGGCAGTTCGGGGCACTCCTGGAACAATTCGTCAGGGATCGACTCGCGGCGCTGGGCGCGAGAAAAGCGGGAATCCAGGTCTCGGAGGCGGAAATCCAGGAGCGCGCCAACCAGTTTCGCCGCGTGCACGGCTTGCATCGAGCGTCCGACACGAACAAGTACCTCGATGCGATGCGCATCAGTCTGGAGGAGTTCGAGGCCTTCATCACCGACAGCCTGTATCAGGAAAAGATGATGCACAAGGTGTGCAGCGATCAGACTGTACAAGCCTACTTCAAGCTGAACTTGCCTAAGTTTGACAGCATCGAAGTGAGCCATATCGTTCTCGATTCCGAGGCCAAGGCCAGGGAGATGATTGCCGTGCTGCGCGAGGACCCCGAGAGCCTGGAGGAGATGGCGCGCGAACATTCGATCGCTGACACTCGGCAGCAAGGCGGCCTGATCGGCAAGGTGCTGCGAGGATCGCTGCGGTCCGACGTCGAGGCGAAAGTTTTCAACGCCGCCGCCGGCGATTTGCTGGGTCCGTTCCCATCGGCGGATCGGACGACATTCGAAATCTTCCGGGTGAACGCCAAGCATCCGGCGCGCCTCGATGACGACACCGCCACCGAGGTGCGGCGATTGTTGCGCGAGGAGTGGTTCCGGGCCAGAGCCCGGGAACACGTCATCGAAGCCAACTAGTGCCGGGACCGCCGCCCCATGAACACGCAAGATATCCAGTCGCGCATTGAGTTGCTGGGGTCCGTCGACCTGCTGTCGGTGCTGACGCCCATTGAGATCAAGCGCTTGGCCGAAAGTGCGCAGCCTCGGCTGCTGGCGTTCGGTGACAACGTGTGCACCGCAGGCGAGGAGGCGGAGGGCCTGATCATCGTCAAGTCCGGCTCGATCAGGGTATTTGCCGCGCACGGCGAAAAGGAGGTCAGCCTGGGCTCGCGCAAGGCGGGGGAGGTCCTCGGCGAAATGGTCATGCTGCGCGAATACCGGCACGAATGGTCGGCGCGCGCCTCCGCCAAGAGCGAATTGTTGTTCATCCCCCGTAGCGTCATTGGCCCGATCATCGCCGGCAACTCCGCGGCCTATGCGTTCATCTCCAGCCGCGTCGTCATCAACTCGGCGGGCAGCCTGATCAGTCACCTGTTCGACCTCAAGAGCAAGGTCGACAAAGGCGAGTTGGAACAACTGGCGAGCAGCATCGGGGTGAAGCGGGTCGGCACCGGCAAGGAAATCCTGAAGCAAGGCTCGAAGGAAGATCGCCGCCTGTACGTCGTGCGCAATGGGGAAGTGCGCATCGTGCGTCACGACGAAGGCAAGGAGCATCTGTTGGCCACTTTGCGCAAGGGCGAAATCTTCGGCGAAAAGGCCTGCCTGATGCGGCAGGAGCAGGCCGCCTCGGTGATTGCCAACGCGGACACCACGCTGCTCGTGATCCCCGAGCAGACCGTGCGTCTCATCATCGAACGCAACCCCAAAGTGCGCGAGGCGTTGGAAGAGCGGATCCGGATCATCGACCGGGAAATGCAACGGCAGCAGAAAGTTGAGGAACGCCGCAAACCCGCTGTGGTGATCGATCTGCAATCCAAGTCGGAGCTTGGCAAGAACGTCATCCGGCGCTTCGCCTGGATCCAGCAGGCCGAGGAGATGGACTGCGGGGCGGCTTGCCTGGCGATGATCTGCAAGCACTATGGCATCGGCATGACCCTGGGCAAGTTGCGAGAACTTGCCAATGTCACGACGCAGGGCGCAACGCTGGACAGCCTGGCGCGCACCGGCGAATCCGTCGGCTTGACGGCCAGAGGCGTGCAGTGCACCTTCGATTCGCTGCGCGGGTTCGAACTGCCCTTCATCGTGCACTGGGAAGGTTATCACTACGTGGTCGTGTACGGGCTCTCGAGCACGCAGGTGTGGGTGGCCGATCCGGCGGTCGGATTCAGGACTTTGAGCGTCGAGCAATTCGAGCGCGGCTGGAGCGGGACTTGCCTGACTTTCGCGCCGCGCTCGGATGTGGCGCAAGCCAATGGGTCAAACTCGCCATGGCTTCGTTTTGCCAGGTACTTGCTGCCCCACAGGAAGATTCTGCTGCATCTGTTCATGGCGACCTTCGTGATTCAGATGCTGGGCATCGTGCCGCCGATGATCATCCAGAACATCCTGGACGGCGTGATCGTCCACCATAACGTGAGCCTGCTGCACTTGCTGGTGGTCGGCCTGATCGTCTCGAGCGTGTTCACGCAGCTGATGGCAGCGATCCGGGCGGCGCTGGCGAATTTCATGGTCCGCAAGCTCGACTTCGCGATGATGTCTCAGTTCTTCCGGCACACCATGTCGCTGCCCTACTCCTTTTTCGCCAAGCGCAAGACGGGGGACATATTCGCGCGATTCCAGGAAAACCAGACGATCAGGGCCTTCCTGACCGAGTCCACAATCACGACGGTGCTCAACCTGTTGATGATCTTCATCTACTTTACGGTACTGTTCCTCTACAACGTCAAGCTGACTCTGCTGCTCATCGCCTTCGTCATACCGATCCTGGCGTTGACCGTGCTCGTCACGCCAAGGGTCAAGCGATTTGCGCGCGAAGTCTTCGGCACCATGACCGACGCGAAGTCGTACCTGATGGAAGCGCTCGGCGGCGCGGAAACCGTCAAGGGCATGGGCATCGAGCGTCCGGTGCGGCTTAAGTGGGAGACTAAATACGCAAAGGGGCTCGACGTGCAGTACCGGGCACAATCCTTCAACATCAGGATGGGTCTGGCCGGACAACTGCTCAACGCGGCCACCACGATCGCCATTCTGTGGGTCGGCTCCGATCTGGTGCTCACGCGCGAGCTGACCATTGGCCAGCTCATCGCTTTCAATGCCTTGATGGGCAGCGTGCTGGCGCCGTTGATGGGAATGGTCGGGCTCTGGACCTTGCTGAACGATGCCTCCGTGGCGATGGAGCGCCTTGGCGACGTGCTCGATCTCGAGCCGGAACAAAGGCCCGAGGAGCTGGCCTCGCGCGTGGTGATCCCCGAGCTGCAGGGCGAGATTCGCTTCGATGGTGTTTACTTCCGCTACGATGGCAACGACTCGCAGTACGTGCTCGAAAACATCAGTGTCGACATCAAGCCCGGCGAGCTGGTCGCGATCGTCGGCCAGAGCGGCTCGGGAAAAACTACGCTGGCCAAACTCCTCGTCGGCTTCTATCCGCCCACTGAAGGCAAGCTGACGGTCGATGGCTACGACATCGGCGTCGTCGACAAAGAGTACTACCGCGCGCAGGTCGGCTACGTGATGCAGACCAATCTGCTGTTCTCGGGGACCATCGCCGAGAACATCGCCGGCGGCAGCGAGGAGCCCGACCGCCGCCGAATCGAGGAAGTCGCGAAAAGGGCCGACGCGCATGGGTTCATCAGCAAGATGCCCCTTGGCTACCAGCAAGTGGTCGGCGAACGCGGCATGGGCCTCTCAGGCGGGCAGATGCAGCGCCTGTGCATCGCCCGCGCACTGTACCGCGATCCGCGCCTGCTGGTGTTCGATGAAGCGACGTCCGCGCTGGACTCGCAATCCGAGAGCAACATCATTGCGAATCTGAACGAGATTCTGAAAGGCCGCACCGCGGTGATCATTGCGCATCGTCTGAGCACCATCATGCGCGCCGACAAGATTCTGGTGCTCTACGAGGGTAAGATCGTCGAACAGGGGCGCCATGAGGAGCTGGTCGAGCGCCGTGGCATGTACTACGAGCTCGTGCAGAAGCAGCTGAACGCCGCATGAAGATCCTCGACCAGGATGTTGATCCCAGTTCGACAATCTCGTACGCGGGGCTGATCGAAAAGATCGAGATATTGCGCTCGACGCTGCGGTGGGCCTCCAAACTGGAGCGGCCGGACATCGAGAGGCTGCTATGGCAGGCCGGCGCGCTGCGCGACGAGGTGATGCAGCTTTCCCACAAGGAACGCTTCGTCAATGCGGCCGCCGTCGAGCCGACTCGAAGCGACCTGTCGCGCCGCCAGCGGCGCAACGCGCTGATCGAACGCAGCTTCGTCTTCGAGGGCGCATTCGGCGACAACCCCAAGCTGCTTGAGGCGCTGGAAACTGCTGAGAAGGCCGCACCCACGGGCTTGCCCGTGTTGATCGACGGCGAGAGCGGCACGGGCAAGGAGCTGATGGCCAGGGTCATCCACACGAACGGTGACCGGGCCCGCCGGCCGTTCGTGTCGGTCAATTGCGGCGCGATTCCCGACAACCTGCTCGAGTCCGAGCTGTTCGGCCATTGCAAGGGCGCCTTCACCGGTGCGGTCAATGACCGTAAGGGCAAGTTCGAGAGCGCGCACACCGGTACGATCTTTCTGGACGAGATCGGCGAGCTGCCGCTGGCGGGCCAGGTGAAGCTGCTGCGCGTGCTGGAAGCGCGCGAAATCCAGCGGGTAGGATCGGACCAGCCGATCCGTGTCGACGCGCGCGTCGTCGCTGCGACCAACCGCAATCTGCGCAAACTTAGCGAACAAGGCCGGTTCCGTGAAGATCTGTTCTATCGGCTCGGCGTGATTCACGTCACGTTGCCGCCACTGCGCGAACGCAAGGACGAGATTCCGCTGTTGTTCGAATTCTTCAGCGACGAAGCGGCCGAGGTGCTCAAGCGTCGCCCGATCGAGATGTCTCGGCGGCTGCGTGCATTCCTGCTCAACTACGCATATCCGGGCAACATCCGCGAGCTGCGCAACATCATCTACCGGCTGTCGTGCCTGGCGGGGCAAAGTGCCGATATCGAGCACCTGCCTGCCGACATTCGGCCTGCTACCCAGGCCAAACTTGCATCGGATCCGGCATCCGGAGAGGAGGGGCTGACCCTGAGCGGCGATGCGCTGAGCGAGGCCAAGCGTGCGGCAAGCGATCTGGCCGAGCGCGAGTTCCTCGAGCGAGGACTGCAGGAAGTGGGCGGCATCGTGGTCGAGCTGGCGAAGCGCTGCAATTTGAATCGATCGCACCTTCAGGTATTGCTGAAGAAGCACGGCATCAGTTCGAAGGAGTTTCGCGCGGCCTGCCGCGCGGACAAGGCGATTTGAGGCGTGCTATAGCGCACGTAGTATGGTCCGATCCGGGCTGTTCAGATCCTCGGCGCTCACCACCACGACGGTAATGTTGTCGCGGGCCTCCCGGTCGAGCGCCATGTCGACCAATGTGTCGCACGCCGGGCCGCACATGCCCGGCAGCAAAGCCTGCTCGATCGACAGCTCACTGACTACACTGCTAAGTCCGTCGGTGCACAGCAGGAAGATATCGCAATCAAGCAGCTCGACCGTCACCCGGTCGATGCACAACGTGTCCTTGGCGCCGAGCGCACGGGTAACGAGGTTCGCCGACGGCAGCTCCAGCGTGTTGTCCCAGCTCGAGACGTACCGCGACCGCGCGTCCTCGAGGGCGGAGTGGTCGCGCGTCAATTGCCTCAGGCACCCGGCGCGGTAGAGATAGATACGGCTGTCGCCGGCCCACAGGCAGCTGCAAAGATTTCCGGCGGCCAG
>Ga0182024_10023881_pt1 | contig 10911 bp, 7 predicted proteins | sample P32metaG_FD_120480 | JGI IMG/M metagenome (GOLD analysis project Ga0182024, IMG submission 120480) | Permafrost microbial communities from Stordalen Mire, Sweden - P3-2 metaG (Illumina Assembly) | ecosystem: Environmental > Terrestrial > Soil > Wetlands > Permafrost | place: Sweden: Stordalen... | reverse complement strand
TCTGATCAACAAGGCCCTGCCTAAACGCCTCATATATCAGGCGAGCGCGATGATTGAGCATCGTCGAACCAAAGAGGTCACGGCTGAGCAGTTCTTCTTTGCCGAGCATCTTTTGAAAAATCCTTTGAATGCGGTTTTGCACGCCGCGCACGCTCATGTTGTTCTTCAAAGCGATGGCTCGGTCGGTTAGTCCCAGCACAATGTCCACAACGGTTTCTCGCTCACGTCCGGTTAGCGGCAGAGATTGTGCACCATCGGATAAATTCAGCTCCGGGTCGAGGTATTGATTGTTGTGAAGGAAGACACTCTGAATGGCAAATGTCAGTTTTTCATCAGGGCCGGACTGCAAAATAAACCCGTGGATAGCCGCAGGGGGTTTCACCTTAACTATCTGAACAATTTGCGACCGGCAAGCAGATTGCATCCAGAAGAGAATGCGTGCTTTTGGATTCCGGCTCCAGATGCGACTTGCGGCGGCGCTCCCCTCGATACTTGGCATCAACGGGTCCATTATCACCATGGACATTCCACTTGCATCAAAGTGCTCGGCCACTGGCTGATCACTGTCAGCGTGTACGATCTGGACTGCAAACGGCAAAGCCCGCCTGACCAAGTCAGCCAGGTAATGGCGCATTGGAGACACCGAATCCACGATCAAGACAGTGGCTTTCTGAGCCGTTAAAATCGGTTGCAGATGTCGGCCGCACTGGGTGATCTCAAAACTAATATCGTTGCGTGGCATGGCTGGAGCCGACTTCGGTGCCAGCGTTCGATCATCAATTGCCAGATCGTTCGATGAGGGCAATGACAGTGTTGCCCAATCCGGATCGTTGCTATCGCCAAAGAATTCTTGCATTTTCATTTTCTAGGTTAGATGCTCGTAGATTATGGCGCAATTTAGACTATAGCCTGACTGAGCTCAGGCGAGGTGCCCCAAGTGAGCGCCTTTTCGACAACGGCGTGTGAATGACAAAGAAAATCCCAAGCCGAAAGGGACTTTTGCAAGCCCCTCCCAGTGTCTCCCATAAACTTTTTCATGCCACGGTGTCGAAAGCCCCGACACTCCGGTTGTCGTCTTGACTGCTTTGCGGCGGAAGCAGCGCGCCTCTCTTGTGGACGATCTCAATGTAACGGCAACGGCGTGACTTCGTTGTGACCGAAAAGAGAATGTCATCAGCCAAGCAGTTGTCAATTACGCCTCACCACTCTGCGCCCAGGGCACAGACAATCGAGACAAAGAGAAAACTCGGACAGGGATGGACGTTCCGCTTCTACTTGGGTTTATAGTTTGCCAACAATGAGTTGATAGCCTAGCAAAGAAACTATAATGGCTATCGTCCGAGGAGTTTGCCCCTTCGATGGGACATGAGGAGCATTGTCAATGAGCAAACCAGCTGTAGCAGCGGCGCTATCTCTTTCACTGAGCTTAGGCGCAGTATGTCAAGCCAAGGCGCAGGAATCGACCGGCACCGTTAATGGTGCGTCAGCCCAGTCGCAGCGCCGGGAAACGTTGCAGATTAGCCAGGCAAATTCCCAATCAAATCTCCCTACCGGTTTCCGGGCACCCCAATCCACGACGAATCAGGTGACTTATCCAGGCTCGGCACCGCAAGGCTGGCAGACGAACCCTGTTACCGGCATAGGCGGCCCTTATCAGAAGCCCGGCGCCACGTCCGCATCCACATCCACGTCCGCATCCACATCCACGTCCGCGACGACAACCACAACGACGACCACATCACCGGCAATACCGCCGCGGCGCCCACAGACCCAGCCCAGGTCTATTCCTGGTTTCCCGGGCTACCCTATTGTCAGACCTGGCTTCGGGAGCGGCCCAGCGACCCCAGCTACTCCGGCGGCTGCGATCACGCCAGCGCAAACAACTAAGAAAGGCGACGACACCATTGTGGTCCAGCAAGGACCGCTCAACGTCGCAGCAAAAGCTGGTTGGAGCCGATTCGAAAACTACATCACTTTGAAAAATGGACAGGAGCAGCTCAATCCTCTTACTTTGCGTGTGATAAACGGCAGCGGCGGACCAGCTTTCAACGCGGTCAAATTGATGTTGTCCGGCCGGCAGATTGCCTCAGAAAAGGACTTCAAGGAAAGCACACTGACAATGAGCATGGTCGGCGCCCTGGGCAATGGCACCAACCAATTGGTGATCAGCGCGTATGGAGTGGCTGGCGCCAAGATTCAATGGAAAGTCGTGACGATGAAACCGTCGCTCACCAGCGCAGATCCCAAAGAGGTAGCAGCCGGCGAGAAGTTGACAATCAAGGGCAAGAACTTCTCTCCGTCAACATCTGTCGACCAGGTCTACATCAATGACAAGCTAGCCACGGTTCTCTCCGCCACAATCACCCAGATCGAAGCCACGGTGCCGGAAACGACGCCGTCGGGAGATCAAAAGGTGACAGTGCGAGTCGGCGGCGTCGAGACTAAACCGTTGACCATCAGCGTCAAGCAGGTACCAATATTGACCAGCGTTGATTTCTTCTCGGCTCCGCCTGGACAGCCAATCACGATCACAGGCAAGAATTTTGCGGCCAATGCCAGCGACAACCAGGTGTTAATCGGAGGCACAGCGGCGCCAATTACCTCATCATCGCCAACCAGCATCAGCTGCATCATTCCGGACCTTGAAAATCCGCAGTACGGCGTGGAGATCGTGGTAAAGTCGAAAAAAGTGGAATCGAAGAACAAGCTCAAGATCGACTTGCAACGTCGTGTCATCCCCAATGACGGTGGATCACCGCAATACTAACTGAACTTTAAATATGGAAAAGTTCAGATACTAACGCAAAAGTGGAGACAATTCCGCAGGACAGCCACGCTTTTGCCGGTGTGCGCTTCATGTGAGCTCCTTTTTCAAGGAGAGCATGAACCAAATGCGATACCAGCGCAAGAACTCCAAAAGAGTCTATCCCTGATCAACGCAAGTGAATGCCAAGCCTCGGAACGGTCTTCGCAATGCTGCTTTCGGCTGATCTACTTTATCTCTCTAACAACCGTCTTGCCGTCATTTTTGACAATGACAGGGTGAGGAAGGGGCACGATATATTGCCCATGGAAGCCTTTCGCCGTCAGATTGTGCATCAGTTCTTCTTTGATATGCCACGAGAGCAGCAACGCATATTCAGGCTGTTCCTCGAAAAGACAACCTTCTTCCTTGACGGGAATGATGGTGCCAGGCATGTTTTTGCCGACTTTATGGGAGTTTTTTACCTCGACGACGCAATCAAGAATGCCATCGTCGATGCCGACGTAGTTGATCAATGTGCTGGCACGAGATGGGGCGCCAACTCCGAAAATTCGATGCCCGCTGCGTTTCAGGTCCAAAAGAATAGAATTCAAAGCTAATTTGGAGACGGTCACCCGCATTTTAAACTGCTCCAACATAGTGGTAGCAAGTCCGCTTTTCTGTTCCAATTCGGTGATCTGTTCGATCGATGGAAGGACTTTATGAGCACCTTTTCTAGCGGCGTAGACTCGGATCGAGCCGCCATGTGTGGGAATGCGTTTGGCGTGGATCAGCTCTAGCCCATGCTTGTTGAGCAAATACTTCAGGCTGCTTAAAGAGTAATAGCGCAGATGTTCGTGATAAATGGTGTCGTACTGCAAGGTTTCGATCAGGCTGAGCAGATAGTGCGACTCGGAGATAAAGATGCCGTCGTCGTCAAGGAGGCTGAGAATGCCATCGACGATGCTATGAATGTTTTCAATATGCGCGAAGACGTTGGTCGCTGTGATGATCTGCGCCTTGCCGATTTGGTCGCGGACGCGCGCGGCGGTTTCCACAGAGAAAAACGCTAGTTCTGTCGGTATTCCGGCCTCAACAGCTTTGTTGCCCATCAAGGTCGGCTCGATGCCGAATACTTTATGACCGGCGTTTTTGAAATTGCTCAGCAGTGTTCCATCGTTTGAGCCGATGTCGATAATCAGGTCCGAAGGCTTGAGCGCTACGACTGTCGAGCATTCGTCATAAAGCTCTTTGAAGTTGTCGCGCAACACTTTGGTTGTGCCGCTGGAATATGGATACTGCGGAGGAAACAGGATCGCCGGATCGACGATGAGACCGAGTTGCGCCAGGCTGCAATTGCGACAATAGAGCAGTTCAGCCGGATAACCAGGTTGCTCCTTCGGACGCTCACCAATCGTTGGCATAGTGTTTACAGGCGGCAAATAGCCGAGAAACAAAATGGATTCGAGACGATCGCTGTCGCATGTTTGGCAGCGGCTCACTGCAATACTTGAACCGGTACCCTGCGCAAGAGCCTTTACAGTCTTCATGTGATCCCCCAAAGGTTACTGCAACACAAAAGTTTTATCATGTGCTAAATCGGGATGATCATTATACCAGGACGCCGTCAGGTCAATTCCTTCCGCAAGACTGACCTTAGGCTCAAAACCAAGTTTCCTCAGTTTGGTAATGTCCGGACAGCGCCGCTCTGTAGAGCCCTTCGCCGGTGCGCCGGGAAGTATTTCGATCTCGCGCTTAAAATAGCCGGCAATCAGCTCTGCCACCGCAGCGATTGTCACCTCTTTTTCGTTGCCAACATTGTAGATTTCCAGATGCTTGCCGTGATGCAAAATAAGCATGAGAGCGTTGGCGGCATCTTCGATATAAACAAAAGCACGTGTCTGCGAGCCGCTTCCTTGAATCGGAAATGCGATTTTGCCAGTCGGCTGACTGGTGCATGAATCTTTCAGTCGCATCACAAACTGGGGCACCACGTGTTCCCATCCCATATCTGGACCATAGACATTGTGCGGGCGAAACACTATTACGCGCTCGAAGAACTTACGACCGTAATTGATCGCCATTACCTCGCTCAGTATTTTGCCGGCGCCATAGGAGTATCTGGGATTGAAGACGTCTGGTATCACAAGTGGAACGGTTTCATCGGTGGGAATTGAGGGCGGATTTTGATAGACCTCGGAACTTGACGCGACGATCAACTCACCGATGTTTAGCTTCTTGCAAACGTCTATGGCGTTGATCATGCCCTTTACGCCCACGTCGAGCACGACTTCCGGCATTGAGTAAAAGAACGCGGTCCCGTTAACAAAGGCAAGGTGACAGACGCTGTCCACGCCTCTGGCAGCACGCTCGAATGTGTCGCAATCGCGCACATCGCCCTCGACTAGATCATACTCTCCCTCGACCGAAAGCAGCCGTCTGTGCGACCCTCGCGAACCATTATCAAGTATTCGAACCGCATGGCCCGCCTTGAGCAGTTTGATCACAAGTGCCGCCCCGATGAAGCCGGTTCCGCCCGTGACCAGAAATGTTTTACTACTCACTGAGTTCCCTCTCGTAGTGACATTAACATTTTACGTTAGCACGCTTAGACAGGGTGCCGGTTTTCCGCGCTTCGCCGTGCTGCCTTTCAAGCTGCATGAGTTTCCTCCAACGAGAAGCTCCGCGCGCAGCCTGTCAAAGCTGTATAATTGCGCAGGTAAGCAGTCTGCGCATTCATCATACTTACATCCCAAAGGTTTGGCACTCGTTGCGCTTATGCCTCACGAAGCTGCTAAACGCCCAGGTTGGCGAAAATTAAGCAGTTGCCTTCGCGCGTGTCACGTAACAGAATCGGTGCATTGGCCTTCGCCTTATTGGTTGTCGTCTTCTTATCCGCGCGAATCTACATCGCTCAAAGAGAGAGCCTGTGGGCTGATGAGCTCTATACGCTGAGCGTCACGACCGGGCACAGTATCTGGCAACTCCCAGAACAGACCAGGCCGGACCTGGGCGATTATTTCGACCCGCCCCGTCCGCAAGCGGCTGCGGTCTACAGGAAGTACATAAACTTCGAACCTGGCATCAAGCTTCCTGAAAACATAGTCAGAGCGTGCATCTTAGTCGATTGGAATTCACCAATATACTATTTGATACAGTGGATATGGCTTCGGGCTGTCGGTATCTCGGAACTAAATTTACGATTGCCATCAATTTTGATGTCGCTGGCAACCTTGCCCTTCATCTGGCTAATCGCGGAGAAGCTCGGCGGTTCGCGCTCAGCGTGGATAGGCTGTCTCATCTTTACGCTCAATCCGGCCAGCCTTTATTTCTCAACCGAGGGCCGTGTCTATGCTTTCACCCTGTTTTTTAGCACCCTGCTCATGTATCTGACCATCTCGCTGCGCGATCAAGCGGGGAGTTTGCAAAAGCGGAAAGCAATAATTTGGACGCTCATCGCCGGGATCGCGCTGCTCTGTCACATTCTATTGGCGTCGGTATTCGTGGCATGTGTGCTGTGGCTGCTCCTTTTCGCCAGGAACATTGGTTACAAACGGTTAGCGCTAATGGTGGGCGGCGCACTCGTAGTCGCTTTATCCTGGCATGTACGCCTTGTTCATGCGATGTCCGAGAACACTCTGGCAACAAAACAGTGGTTTGGGGTAAGTATCCCCTGGTGGTTTGAGCTGAGCCGCCCAGTCAGTTCGGTGCTCTCCTTTATCAGCAGCCTGGGAACCGAGAACCCGACCTCATTTGTGATGCCGGGAATTTCTCTGTTCGTGATGCTGCCGCCGTTGTTTCTTCTTTGCCTGATCTTTCTGCCCATGATGCCGACTATTCTTCCTGTGTCAAACAAAGCCATTTTCAATGTTCGCTTTACGCGGCTCTGGGCAGTGACAAGTGCTGTTTGTGGTGCCCTTACTCTGATGCAGTATTCAGCAACTGTTCCGCCTGAGTGCACCGGTCTCTACACCGAAATTGTTTTTATTGCCACGCTGTGCGCTCTGCCTTTTTTGTGGATTTTGAGCGGCCGTCTGAAGTTTGGCGAATATGATCCGCGACACCTGCTGCTGTATTTGAATGTTACTATCACAACGCTTGTTCCGCTGCTGCTTGATATAACCGAACATGCTCCTTTTTGCTTCATTCAGCGTTACTATTTGCCGGCTTTTCCAGCGATTATCCTGCTTGTCACTCTGGCAATCAGCCGTCTCAAATTACGAACTCAAGTGATTTTTGCTGCCCTGGGAATCTTACTGTGGGCACCGCTCTGGACCAACTTCTTGTACAGCACGACCAGACATCAAGAAGATTATCGAGCGATCGGCGAAATACTCAAAGAAAGTCGCGCCAGTGATCTGATTTTGATTCATCATCGCTTTCCCCCGTCAGCACTGGGTGTTGCCGACTATTTGACGGTCGACAAAGAGCTTGCAAGTTGGTCAGACGAAAGCGGCGTTCAGAAAATTCCCGATGACCTGGTAGCTCTTGTGAAAGGCAGGACGGCCGTGTATTTCGTTAAGGGAAGAGACCGGATTTATCCATCACCGGCTGAAGACTGGCTGCGCAAAAACGCCAGGTTGGAGAAGGAATTTCCGCTGCCTTACGGGACCAACAGTCAGATATTGTATTTCGTTCCGTTGCACAAGACTTTTGGTTCCTAGTCAGCGACGCTGTCAACTCTTTTGTCGAAGCAGCGCAGAGCCTTGGCGCTTAAGGTTGTATCGGTTGTCGCTGGTATATTATGGAACAGCAGAATGAGTGTGCAGGACGCGATATGTATGACGGTTCAAGGAAATCAACGCGAGTCGCCACAATTTGATTACCTTCTGTTGCAGTCTTGCGGCGAGAACGTATTTGTCAGTGCCAACGTCGAGATCCGACGCCCTCACCTGGTAAAGATCGGCAGCAACACCAATATCGATTCCGGCTTCTACTGCACTGTTGCGGCGGAGATCGGAGACTATTGCCATATCACTCCGTACGTGTCGGTTATCGGCGGCCCGAAAGGATTGCTGAAAATGGGGCATTTTACTACCATCGCTGCCGGCAGCAGGTTGGTTTGTGTCTCCGATGAATACAAAGGCGTGGGGCTCGTATCCTGTCCAAGCATTCCCGAAGAATTTAAAGATAACCTGATCATCGGCCCGATAATTTTCGAGCACTTCGCCAGTGTTGGCACAAACGTAGTCATCCTGCCGGGCGTAACTCTGGCTGAGGGAAGCGTCGTTGGAGCCTGCTCGCTGGTGACAAAAAGCACGGAGCCCTGGACAATCTACACTGGCATACCAGCCAAACCAATCCAGGCTCGCAGCCGAGAGATGAAAGAAAAAGCTCGCAAGATGGGTTACGATCTTTGACCATTTCAGTGCCGATTAAAGCAGCCAAGCGGGCAAAGTTGCATTGGCTGAGGGATGATTGTTACAGACTCCTCCAACTTAGCTTTTGATCGTTCCACAATTGAGAGTCGTTCCTAGCTCCTGAGCAGTAAAACAAATGACAAAAAAAATGTTGGTATCAATTATTGGCGGTTGCGGTCACGTCGGTCTGCCTCTGGGCATCATGCTTGCTCGAGTGCCGCAGATCGACGTTCGATTGGTTGATATCGACGCAGAAAAAATCCAGCAGATCAACTCCGGCGTAATGCCGTTCTTGGAAGAAGGCATGGAGCCGGTCTTGCAGGCTGTTGCCGGTAAATCACTGATCGCCACGAAATCGCTCGATTCGATCGCCGACTCAGACGTCGTAATCACCGTGATCGGAACGCCGGTTGATCGGCACCTCAATCCGTTGCTTCGCGAAATTCACCGCCATGCCGATGAAACAATCGATCGCATGAAAGACGGGGCGCTCCTCATTTTGAGAAGCACGCTCTATCCTGGTGTAAGCAAGCTGGTATATGACGCGATCAAAGCGAAAAAGCGCAATATTCACCTGGCTGTTTGCCCGGAACGAATTTTGCAAGGCAAGGCACTGGAAGAAATGGTGTCGCTGCCCCAAATAGTGGGCGCCTTCGAAACCGAAGCAGAAAGCGCCGCCGTCGATTTTTTCCATCTCTTGACGAAAACCATTATTTGCGTCGAGCCCAAAGAGGCTGAGTTCGGAAAACTGATGATCAACAGTTGGCGCTACCTCGAGTTTGCGATCGCCAATCAGTTCTACATTTTGTGCCAGCGACACAATCTGGATTTTTACCAGATCTACAATGCCTTTAAATATGAATATCCGCGCATGCACTTCCCGAAAGCCGGTCTGACCGCTGGTCCGTGCTTGCTAAAGGATACCCTGCAGCTGAGTGCATTCAGCAACAACCTGTTCACGTTCGGGCAGCCTGGCATGGTAGTAAACGAATCGTTGCCAAACTACATTGTCGAAAAACTGGAGCCTTACGACTTAAAGCAGTCAACTGTCGCAATTCTGGGCATGGCATTCAAGGGAAACTGCGACGACAAGAGAGACAGCTTGGCCTACAAGCTGCGGAACCTTCTGCAGGTTTATGCCGGCAAAGTTGTCTGCACGGATCCGTACGTTCTCGACAAGACGCTGGTTCCGCTCGAAGATGCCATCGAGGAGGCACAGATAATCATTCTTGGTGCACCACATACGGTGTATAGCGAATTGAAATTTTCTCCGCGACAGGTCGTAATTGATGTCTTTGGCTTTTGGCAATCTGATCGGTTGCGCGTGCGCAAAAAAGGCGAGCAGTCGAATCAATCGTCCGCCGTTCCTTCGAGGTCTAACTAGTGAACAGGAAAGTGATCTGGTGGCAGCCCGAGGTGGGAACGAGCGAACTTGACAGAGTTAAGGAAGTACTCGCGAGCAACTACTTGAACGACGGAGCAGTTACGGAAGAATTCGAGTCCAGGCTGCAGCAGTTGTTGCGTGTCAAACACGTTGTCGCCGTCACCAGCGGCACCACTGCTCTCTTTCTCGCTTTGAAAGCGGCCGGTATTGGTAACGGTGACGAGGTGATCGTGCCCGATATGACTTTCATCGCGAGCGCCAACGCGGTTTCGCTTACCGGTGCCACGCCGGTGCTCGCTGACATCGATTCGCGCACGCTCAATTTATGCGTCGATTCCGTGCGTACCCACCTGACCCAGAAAACACGCGCAATTATGCCTGTTCACGTCAGTGGTCGCGCTTGTAATATGACTGAACTCGCCGCTCTTGCCCAAGAGGCGAATGTTCCGATCGTCGAAGACGCTGCGGAGGCGTTGCTATCGATGCATGATGGCCAATCGCTCGGCACTATTGGTTTGTTCGGCTGCTTTTCGCTCTCTCCCAACAAAACGATAAGCACTGGTCAGGGTGGACTGATTGCTTGCAATGACTCAGATCTGCATAGGAAACTGCGGATGCTGAAAGATCAGGGTAGACCGACAAAAGGCACCGGTGGAGACGACACTCATGCGGAGGTGGGTTTCAACTTCAAATTCACCAATTTGCAAGCCGCTATCGGGCTCGGACAACTCGACTTGCTTCAGGCGCGTCTTGAGCATTTGAGAGGGATCTATACACAATATCGGCATCATCTAGCAAACGTTGCTGGTGTCACTTTGCTTGAATTCAAAGTCGAAAGTGGCGAAACACCCCAATGGATTGACGCACTAGTGGATAACCGAGACGAGCTTTGCCGATTTCTTGATAGCCGAAACATCGGCTACAGAAAATTCTGGCACCCGCTCCATACACAGCCGCCATATCGCCGCGATGATGCGCAGTTCCCAAACAGTACTGCATGTGCCCCAAAGGCGTTGTGGTTGCCCTCGTCGTTTGGGCTGACACAGTCAGACATAGAGTATGTCTGTCAGTCGATCAAAGAGTTTGCTAAGCAGGCTGTTTCAGCGAACGGATAGGCCAGTGGCTTGAGCGGGTATGTAACCTTCATCGAATTACTAGCGCTTCAGGTCGGCATATGGAAAATCCAGGAGCGGTAACGCTAACCATTCTCGTGCCCCTGATCGGAGAAGGCATCAGCCTCGGCAGCATGCTGAAGATGTTGACGCTGGACCTGGCTGCTTCGTATGAAATTATCATTGTTCATGATGGCTCGGATGTCCGTAAGCAAATGCTGGCTAAGGTCTTGCCTAGCCAACCTCGGCTGACCGCGATTGTCAATGGCGAGGGCGGAACCCTGGGCGCGATTAGAAGCGGCGTCAGCAGAG
>Ga0182024_10023880_pt1 | contig 10911 bp, 6 predicted proteins | sample P32metaG_FD_120480 | JGI IMG/M metagenome (GOLD analysis project Ga0182024, IMG submission 120480) | Permafrost microbial communities from Stordalen Mire, Sweden - P3-2 metaG (Illumina Assembly) | ecosystem: Environmental > Terrestrial > Soil > Wetlands > Permafrost | place: Sweden: Stordalen... | reverse complement strand
GCATCGGATGGAGCGGCGCGGGTTGATCAAGGCTCGCTGGGGAACGTCAGAGAATAACCGCCGGGCGAAGTACTACGAACTCTCCAAGAGTGGGCGCCAGCAACTCGAAGTACAGAAGGATGCGTGGCAGAGACTAACAGCCGCCGTAGCCCAGGTACTGGGAACCGTTTAGGAGACACGGAATGCTTAGCGATTTGGTTTTTCGGCTTCGCTCCCTGCTCCGGCGCGACGCGGTAGAAAACGAACTCGACGAGGAGTTGCGATTCCATCTCGAGCAGCAGGTGGAGAAGCATGTGCGGGCCGGCCTCACGCGGGACGAGGCTCTGCGGCGAACCCGCCTTGAGTTCGGCGCGCTGGGCCGGGTCAAGGAGGATTGCCGAGAATCGCGCGGCATAAGCTTTCTTGAAACCACGGCACAAGATATTCGGTATACACTGCGGCAGTTGCGTAAGAGCCCGGCGTTCACTGTTACGGTGCTGCTGACGCTGGCTTTGGGCATTGGGGCGAACGCTGCCATTTTTACACTGGTGAATGCAGTGCTGTTAAAGAATCTGCCCGTAGTTGATCCGGGGACTCTCTACCGGTTGGGCGACAACAACGCTTGCTGCATCAACGGTGGTATTCAATCGAATGAGGGGGACTACACATATTTCTCTACTGACACATACGAGCAGTTCAAGAAGAACACGCCGGAGTTTGCAGAGCTGGCTGCCATGCAAGCGGGCTTCGGCTTCCAGCCAATTGTAGCGCGCCGCGAGAGTACGCAAACAGCAGCCCGCTCTGCGGTAGGGGAGTTTGTCTCCGGCAACTACTTTCGCACGTTTGGTCTACAGCCTGCGGCAGGACGGCTGCTGGCGGACGATGACGATCGCCGGGGCGCTTTCCCAGTCGCGGTGATGAGTTATGAAGCGTGGCAGCGTGATTACGCAGGCGATACTTCGGTGATTGGCAGCACATTCTACGTAAATACGAAACCGGTGACAGTGGTTGGGGTTGCGCCGGAAGGGTTCTTCGGCGACCGGTTGTCGAGCATGCCACCAGACTTCTACCTGCCGATCGAGGCGATGCCGGTACTGGCGAATGCTCCCTACATACACGACCCGCAGACGCAATGGCTTTATCTAGTCGGGCGTATCAAGCCTGGCATTGCTGTTGCTCCTCTGCAGCAGAAGCTCAGTGGCCTGCTACGGCAGACCCTGGAGACCACGAAGGTGTTTACGTCGGAGCGCGGCAAGGCAGTCGTGGCCAGAGCGCATGTGGTGCTCACGCCGGGGGGCGCGGGAATCCGGGATATGCAGCAGCAATATGGTTCGCAGCTGCAGCTGCTGATGTGGATTGCCGGGCTGGTGCTGTTGATTGCCTGTGCGAACATTGCCAATCTTTTGCTGGTGCGTGGGATGGGACGACGCGCCGAGATGTCTGTGCGCTCTGCGTTGGGAGCCGTGCGCGGGAGGATCGTGCGTCAACTGCTCACCGAGAGCGTGTTGTTGGCGGCGATGGGCGGCATCGCCGGTTTGGCCATCGCCTATGCAGGTACGCGGATGCTGTTGATGCTGGCCTTTCCGGGAGAACAGAACGTACCCATCCACGCGAGTCCGTCGACTTCGGTCATCGGGTTTGCGTTTGGGTTGTCGCTCATCACCGGGGTTCTGTTCGGGGTGGCGCCGGCCTGGATCTCGGCTCAAGCAAACCCGGCGGATGCTCTGCGGAATGGCGCGCGGAGTACGGCGACGGGTACTGCCCTGCTACAGCGCTCATTGGTGGTGCTACAGGTGGCATTGTCGTTCGTGCTGCTGGTGGTCGCCGGTCTGTTCCTGCAGAGTCTGCGCAAGCTTGAGAGTACCGATCTGAAGCTCGATGCAAAGAACCGGTACATTGTGCATTTCAATCCCCAGGCCGCCGGATTTGGTCAGAGACAGTTAGAAGCGCTCTATCGCACGATGGAGGATCGATTCCATTTGTTGCCGGGAGTCACGAAAGTGGGCATCGCCAGTTACACGCCGATGGAGGATAACAACTGGGGCAACGAGGTCCAGGTGCAGGGTGATCCAGCTCTCAACGTCGTCGCTTCCTTTGTGAAGGCTAACGCGGAGTTCTTCGACTCGGTGGGCACGCAGGTGGTGATGGGCCGGGGCATTCGCGAGCAGGATACATCGACGGCGTCGCCGGTGGCGGTGGTGAATGAATCCTTCGTCAAGACGCTCCTGGGAAAGCGCAATCCGCTGGGAAGACGTATTGGTCCGGCCGGGCCCGAATCGTCGGGAGACTTTGAAATTGTCGGGGTGGTGAAGGACACCGCTTACGAGAGCGCGCGATTGAAGAACCATCCTATGTTTTTCATCCCCCTGATGCAGCGTGATGTGAGTGATAAGGAGCCGATCGAGAACGATGTGTCACTGTATGCCGGGGCCATCGTTATTCAGACTGACCTGCCGGTGGACAACATGGAGGCTCTGGCACAAAAGACGCTGGCCAGCATCAACCCGAATCTGACGGTGGTGAAGTTTCAGAGGTTCGAGGAGCAGATTGCGGACCGTTTTAGTCAGGAGCGGATGATCTCGCGCCTGACCATGCTGTTTGGAGCGCTGGCGCTGCTGCTGGCCACCATTGGTTTATACGGGGTTACGGCGTATACCGTAGTGCGGCGGATTCCGGAGATTGGCATCCGCATGGCGCTCGGGGCGGGGCGCGGAGGAGTGATTGCGATGGTGTTGCGGGGGGCGATCCTGCAGACCGCGCTTGGACTCATGATTGGGATTCCTGTGGCGTTGCTTTGTGTACGGTTTGTGAAGGCACAGCTTTATGAGATTACTCGTGCGGATGCTCGGGTCATGGCGGGTGCGATTTTGGTTCTGGGGGTAGCTGCGTGGATTGCTGCGATCATTCCGGCGCGGCGTGGGGCGTCTATTAATCCGGTTCAGGCTTTGCGTACGGAGTAGGGCTGTTGCTCCACTACGCTTCTCTTTGGTCCCGCGGCACGCCGGGGCAGGCGGGATGACGTGGCGATTCCATTTGGGATTGGTTGCAGGGATCCCAGGTCTCAAAAGCGAGACCTGGGGCACCCTTCGATTTGTTCCCGAAGCAGTGAGGGCCTGCTGCTTTGTGCGTGGGCCTTCTCCTCTTGCGTTCCCATAGGTGTGCCCGGTATATTGCTCCTATTGGGTAGCAAGAGGAGAGAGGTCGTGGGCGAAAAGACGGATGTTTGGCAGGGGACCTTGGCGCTCATGGTGTTGCGTACGCTGGAAACGCTCGGTCCGCTGCACGGATATGGACTTGCGCGGCGGATCGAACAGACGAGCGGCGATGTTTTGCAGTTGAATTATGGCACCCTCTATCCCGCTTTGCTCAGACTCGAGCAGGAGGGGTTTATCCGGTCCCGGTGGGGCGTCTCTGAAAATAATCGCAAAGCAAAGTATTACGAACTGACCAAAGCTGGCCAGCGGCAATTGAAGAAAGCCGCTGCCGAATGGGAACAGGCTACGGCGATCCTGGCTCGCTTCCTTACTCCGGCCGGCGAAGCGTAACTGCTATGCGCAAATTGCGAGCTTTCTGTTTTCGTCTACTGGGCCTGTTCCGCCGCCGCCGCGCTGAAGACGAATTCGCGGCCGAACTTGAAGCCCACGTTGCGCTTCACACGGACGCGGGCATCCGCTCCGGTCTTACGGAGGAGGAAGCCCGCCGCCAGGCCCTCATCCACCTTGGCGGTGTGGAGCAGACGCAGCAGGCTCATCGCGAACGCCGCAGCTTGCCATGGGTTGATTCCCTTCGGCAGGACACTCAGTATGGCGTGCGCACGCTGCGTCGAAACCCTGGTTTCACCGTCACCGCAGTATGCACGCTGGGCCTTGGTATCGGTGCGTGCACTGCCATCTTCAGCCTGGTAAATGCGGTTCTATTGCGATCGTTGCCCTATGGGGACCCTCAGCGGTTGGTCTATCTGTTCACGCCCAACACCAACCTCCCCATTCCTCCGGATGTCGCCTCCCCCAGCTATGCGGACTTCTACGACTTGGAGCGGCAGAGCCATTCGTACGCGAAGATGTCCGTCTTTGAGCAAGCGGCTTTCAATCTCATGTGGGGCGGCTCCGTGGAACGGATTGGCGCGGCTCGGGTGGACGAGAACTTTTTTGCGACGCTTCAGTCTGCTCCAGAGATCGGACGCACCATCGGGGCGGAAGACAACCAGCCCGGCCATGACCGAGTAGCTATGATCAGCCACTCACTTTGGCAGTCGATGTTCGCGGACAACGCCGATATTCTGGAGCGTTCCCTGCTACTGAAAGGCGTCCGTTACCGGATCGTGGGAGTCATGCCGCCGGCGTTCGAATATCCGTTCAACTCAGACCTGCCCTACGGCAACCTGGTCAAAGCGACACACATCTGGATTCCCCTCGCACTCACGTCCAAGCAAAAGGCGGAACGCGAGCCGGGGAACGATGTGGCGATCGCCCGTTTACGCCCCGGAGTTTCGATAAGCGAGGCGCAGTCGGAAATGAGCACGATCATGGTTCGCCTTGACCAGCTGCATAGTGGCGACCTCGGGAGAGGATGGGGTGCGTTTGTCAAAAGTTTCATGGACAACGCCGTCGGGCCGGTGCGTCCCCTCATGTGGCTGCTGCTAGGGGCGGTGTTGCTGGTGTTGTTGATTGCCTGCGGAAACGCGGCGAGCCTGCTCTTAGCCCGGGCCGCCAACCGGATGCGGGAACTGGGCATGCGGGTAGCTCTCGGTGCGGGCCGGGGGCGCATCATCCGTCAGCTGCTCACGGAATCGCTGCTCATGGGTGTCGCCGCGGGAGTCCTCGGCATTGGGCTCGCGTACGTCTTCCTGCACATTCTGCTAGATCTCGATCCGGGGGACATTCCGCGCCTCAGTGAGGCCTCGTTAGACAGGCGGGTGCTGCTCTTCACTGTGAGCATGTCTCTGCTGACCAGCGTATTAGCCGGCATTCTTCCTGCGCTGACCGTTTCCCGAATACGTATTAACGGCTTTCTGAAATCGGGCGGAGGCGGCGCCGTGGAGGGTAAGCATAGCCGCTCGCAGAGCGCACTCATCGTGGTCGAAGCGGCGCTGGTGGTGGTACTGCTTGCCGGCGCCGGCCTGTTCATTCGCAGTTATCTGAATGTTGAATCGGTCGCAACGGGATTCTCACCCTCCACGGTCACGATGAATGTCGGGCTCGATGAGCGGTACGGCACACCGCAACAGCAAAGTGCTTTTTTCAGAAACCTTATTGGCAAGCTCGGTGCTCTTCCGGGTATCGACGCGGTAGGGGCAGTCAATTACCTCCCTCTCAGTCATGGCGAGAGCCTGGGATTCTTCTGGGTAGATGGCTTCGCGAACCAGAAAGATCAAATGGCCGAGGGGCGTTCGGTCACGCCGGAGTATTTTCGAGCGATGAACATTCCGCTGCTTGCGGGACGCTTTTTTACCGAGGATGACGTTTCGAGCCCGCCACGGCCAACCATCGTAAACCAACAATTTGCCAACAAGTATTTTGCAGATCGTAATCCTATTGGAGGGCGGATCAGCACCGACGAAAAGGACCATTCCCACTGGAGCACCGTGATCGGCGTAGTGGCGGACGTGCGCCATCTGACCCTGGAAGAGGCGCCGCAGCCACAGATGTATTCCCCAAGTTATGAGTTAGGCGGCGCATACATCGCGGTGCGCTCTGCGCGGCCAGCTTCGGCGGTTGCTGCGGAGATTCAGGGGACGTTGAAGGGCATTGATCCCACCCTGGCGCGTGGCGATGTTCACACGATGGGGGATCTGATGTCCGAAGCAACTGCCCGGCGACGCTTTCAAACATCGTTGCTCGGCGTGTTTGCGGCCATTGCTCTTTTGCTGGCGCTGGTTGGTTTGTACGGTCTCATGGCCTATTCGGTGAGCTGCCGGACACGCGAATTAGGAATTCGCATGGCCCTGGGTGCGCAGCGAACGGACGTGACGCTGTTGGTATTAAGGAAGGCCGGCTTTTTGTTGGGATCAGGCTTGGTCTTGGGCCTGGCTTGCGCATGGATCGCGACGCGAACCATCAAAGCGTTCCTCTTCGGCGTCGATGCTCATGATCCAGCCACGATTTTGTCGGTCTGCGTGTTGCTTGCGGTTTGCGGCTTCATGGCTGCGCTGATCCCTGCACGCCGCGCCGCGTCTATCGACCCTATGCAGGCGTTGCGGACAGAATAAGAGAGAATCGTCCCTGCGGGACTTTTCGTCTCTTCAATCTCTACCCAGGACTGCGTCCTGGGCTAAGTTCAGCATAGGACGTTCGACCTAGGAAAGCCTTCAGCCCATCGATTAGCATTTGACTATGTTTTTATCACGTTTGTTCATTCGACCTGAGGGGAATACCCACAAGATGGAAATCCGCGTCATGACTCTCTGCACCGCCTTGGTTTTTGCGGCTTTGAGTGCTGCTCCTTATGCGGGGGCACAGACTGGTGCCGCGGCCTCACCGGAGTATGACCTGCTGCTGAAGGGTGGCCACGTGATCGATGCCAAGAACAACATCGATGCGCTGATGGACGTCGCGATTCGGGATGGCAAGATCGCCAAGGTGGCTCGGACCATCCCCGCACACAGGGCCATCAAGACAGTGAACGTCACTGGCATGTACGTGGTGCCTGGATTGGTGGACATTCACGTACATGTATATGCGGGTACGGGCGAGAAGAACTCCTACGCCGGTGATCTGAGCGTGTATCCGGATGGATTTACGTTTCGCAGCGGGGTGACGACGGTCGTGGATGCAGGATCGTCGGGCTGGCGGAGCTTTCCGGATTTCAAGAGCCGGGTGATTGATATCTCGAAGACGCGGGTGCTGGCGATGCTGAATATCGTTGGCGCAGGCATGCGGCCTAATGGGATCGAACAAAATACTGCCGACATGGACGGGCAGAAGACGGGTGAGATGGCGCTGAAGTATCCGGGGGTGATTGTCGGCATCAAGAGCGCGCACTTTACCGGTCCGGAGTGGAAGCCGTATGAGCAGGCCGAGATTGCGGGGAAGATGGCGAATATCCCGGTGATGATCGACTTCGGCGCACGGCGGATCGAGCGGCCTATCTACAAGCTGTTTGAGGACTACCTTCGGCCTGGGGATATTTATACGCATGCTCTTTCGGGCGAGCGCGGGGAGCAGGACAACATTACCGGCGGCGTTGGCCGCGGACTACGGGAAGCCCGGGCCAAGGGGATCTATTTCGATGTCGGTCATGGGCAGGCGAGTTTTGCGTGGTCGGTGGTGATTCCGCTCTTGATGGATGGGTTTCCGCCGGATTCCATCTCGACCGATCTGCATGTGGACAGCATGAACGCAGGGATGAAAGACATGCTGAACATTGGCGATAAGTTCCTGGCGATCGGCTGGCCGCTGAAGGATGTGATCGCGGCGATGACGTGGCATCCGGCGCATGAGGTGAAGCAGGATCAGTTAGGTAATCTCTCCGAAGGCGCCATTGCCGATGTTGCGGTGATCAGCATGGCACATGGGCACTTCGGGTTTGGCGATTCGTACAATTCGCGGGTGGAGGGCGATAAGAAGATGGTGTGCGAGTTGACCATCAAGGACGGCAAGTTTGTGTACGACTTGAATGCGATGTCGGGGAATCCGTGGAACCAGGCGCCTACTCCTGCCGATAAACAGGCGAACCGCTGGACCACACTGAAGACCCAGGGATTTGGGGAGTCACATTGGAAGCCTCGCCCAGGACAGCCGCTGCAACATGACTGGCGGCCCTATACGCTGCCGGCGGATCGGTTGCAGACGATGCAGCCGGGTACAGCGAACCCGGTCGATCCGCAGTGGATGAGCCCGGAGGAACGAGCGAAGTCGGCGGAGATTGATAAGAAAAACGCGGCTAAAGCTGCGGCGAGGACTAAGGCGCTGGCGGCCAGTGCTCATGCGACGGGCAAGCCTTGAGGACGACTTGGGATTCTTGGATGCCACCGAAAAAGGCAGAGCCGGAAGGGTTGGTTCCGGCTCTTGGCTTGGGTCCGATGATCTGTTACCTGAGAGCGATCTCGATGTTTTTCGTGGTGGGGTTGCTGGCGACCTCGACCTGCCGCTCGGCTTTGGTGGTCGGCATGGCCATGCCGGCGTTGCCGTCGCCTCCCCAAATCTCAGCCAGAAAGTATTGATTGCCACGATGATGGAAAATCAACTTGCGGCTCACATGGCTGGGAATCTCCCGTTGAAACAGAGAGAGCACGGTTTCGCCAGTGTTACGATTGCTGACCATAACGAAATTGCTGTCGAAATCTGCTCGCTTGATTTCGTAGGCACCGGCAGGCAGGTGTTTGGTTCCCACGTTGAAAGCGAAGGGCACATAGGCCCGCGCCGGGGATTGAGCGAAGGCGCCGGTGGTGGCGAACAGGAGCGACAGCGCCCAGAGCGATAAGTTACCGATACGGTTGCGTTTCATGACATCCTCCCTGGGGTTCCTCGCAGTGGAACCCAAACTGAATTTGCCTCTCGAACCTTCAGCAGCCTCACTGGAAGTTCGTTGACGCATTCACCTATTGCATGCACGCGGCCAAACGCGAACGTGGTGCTCTCCGGGGTTATTTTCCTTTATTTGCAATGACATAGCGGTCTCGGCCGGGCTTCGCGAGAGGCGAAACGGTAGCCGAACGGATACCGCCCGGAGCCTTTTGGTTCCCGGTTGCGGGACCGGCTGTTTCGACAATGCTTTTAGGGCTCTTTCGGCTAAACTGAACCACCGGAGGCAGACTTGAGCAACGCGAGGCTGGTGGCGACTTCAGGCTATTTGAAGGGAACGGTCTGGGCGCTCAAGAATGGCCCGCTGTTGATGGGGCGGGATGCCTCCAACCAGGTAGAGGTGGGCGACCCTGCGGTCTCGCGAAAGCATTGCCCCATCAGCGAGCTTCCGAGTGGCGCTTTTGAAATCGCCGACCTCGACAGCCACAATGGGACTTCGGTCAACGGAACCCAGGTGAGCCGCAGACCCATCGAGCATGGCGACCGGCTTCGCATCGGGAGCAGCGAATACGTCTTCCTGACCGGCCCGGACGACTACGGGATGACGTCATCGGGCTCTGAAAGTAGCCTGACGGAAACCGGGCTCATGACCGTCCACCTCGATGTTTCGGGCGTGCCCTCCGATGCCTCTGGAGTAGGCCGCATGGCGCGCGATCTTAGCGCGTTTTTCAAGATTACAAATGTCATCAACTCCACTCGCGATGTACAGGCTTTGCAGCGTGAGTTGCTGGTGCTGATTTCCGAAGTGATCCCGGCGGCCGAGGCCGCCATTGTGCTGCAGCCGAGCAGGAACGACGAGCCCAGGCCACTCTGTATCTGGAACCGGAAGGGACTCGCGCAGACAGAGATGATTATTCGGGAAGAACCGGTGCAGCAGGCGACGTGGGAACGCTGCGCTGTCTTTTCAGCGGCTTCGGCTGGGGGCGAATCGACCGAGCATGTGTTGTGCGTGCCACTAGTGGCGGTGGAGAGAATCCTGGGCGTGATTTATCTGAGCTCACCCGCCGCTTCCCCGCCCTTTACTGAAGAACACGCCTACTTCCTGAGCTCCATTTCGCGCATCGCCGCGGTGACGTTGGAGAACCTCTCGCAATTGGATTCTCTGCGGGCAGAAAACCAGCGACTGCGGGGAGAGGTGAGAGCCGACCATAGCCTCATTGGAGAGAGCCGGCCGATGCTGCGGGTGAACGAGTTCATCACGCGGGTGGCTAAAGGCAATTCGACGGTGCTGATCCGCGGCGAGAGCGGAACCGGCAAAGAGCTGGTGGCTCGCGCCATTCACGTCAGCGGATCGCGGCCCGATAAGCCGTTCATCGCCATCAACTGCGCTGCCATACCGGAAGCTTTGCTGGAAAGCGAACTGTTCGGTCACGAGAAGGGAGCTTTCACCGGCGCGGCCGGCGTGAGGAAGGGCAAGTTTGAAGCCGCCGAAGATGGCACGCTGTTCCTGGATGAAATCGGGGAGATGGCTCCTCTGTTGCAGAGCAAGCTGTTGCGGGTTTTGCAACAGCGCGAATTCGAACGGCTGGGGGGAAACCGCCTGCTGCCGTTCAACGCGAGAGTGGTGGCCGCGACGAACAAGAACCTGGAGCAGGCGATCAAGGCAGGCGAATTCCGGCAGGATCTGTATTACCGTCTGAATGTGGTTTCTGTCGCTTCACCGCCACTGCGCGAGCATCGCGAGGACATCCCTTTGCTGGCCCTGTATTTCGCCAACAAGTATGCGGCGCGGTGCAAGCGTGGCTTCAAAGGCATTGCTCCGGAAGCACGATCTTTGCTGCTGCAATACAGTTGGCCGGGCAACGTTCGCGAGTTGGAGAACGCGATTGAACACGCCATCGTGATGGGACTGACCGACGAGATTCTGCCCGAAGACCTGCCCAATGCATTGCTGGAGGAGCAATCGTCGGGATTGGCTGGGGCTCGCTACCACGACACGCTGAACCAGACGAAAAAACAGCTCGTGCTGAGCGCGCTCGACGAGGCGAACGGCAGCCCGGTCGAGGCTGCGCGTTTGCTGGGAGTTCATCCCAAGTACCTGCACCGTTTAATCCGTAATTTTAATTTGAAGACCGACGGGAAGCGGGTGTGATAAGTAGTCGACGATGCTTAGCGGTAGATAAGCATATTCCAGCTATCTTCCGGTGCTACCAAGAGACTTCGTCTTAAGAACAACCTTTACTTCAGGAAGTTCTCCCTCTTCGACAAACTGTCGTGCCTTCACCCTCGAGATGTTTTCGAAGTGCCGTCGAAGGTACTCGTGCAGTGTTTCGGGTTTGATTGAGAACATTTCGATAACCTTAGTCTCTAAGAGACGGGGCGAGCCGCTTGGCCCATCCAAACTTAACGGCGATTCTCTTCACTCCTCGAAATCAAGTCCCTCCCCCGAAGGAATCGATTTGCGGGTGCT
>Ga0182024_10023879_pt1 | contig 10911 bp, 10 predicted proteins | sample P32metaG_FD_120480 | JGI IMG/M metagenome (GOLD analysis project Ga0182024, IMG submission 120480) | Permafrost microbial communities from Stordalen Mire, Sweden - P3-2 metaG (Illumina Assembly) | ecosystem: Environmental > Terrestrial > Soil > Wetlands > Permafrost | place: Sweden: Stordalen... | reverse complement strand
GTCTTGCCGGTGCCGGACAGCCCGATGATCAGCAGGGCCTGGTCTCCGCGGGCCGTCGGAACCACCTTGCAGCCGGCATGCAGCGAGAGCCCGCCATCGTCGTAGGTGAGCTTGTTCCACATGCGCAGGCCGCCCTTCTTCGACTCGCCGAAGTAGTCGCTGTTGAGGACACGCGTGACTCCGGCGTCAAGGTCAACAGCGATCACCCGGTCATTGGGATACCCCGGCGCGTCGAGGTTTGGCGTGTAGATGACGGTGAGCACCGGCTCGAACTCTGGCCCCGGATTCTCCGCGTCGAAGTACAGCCAGTGCTGCATGCCGGCGATGTTCGCGTTGGCCGCTTCGATGTACAGGCGCGCCGGGACACGATGCTCGGGATCGTTGCCGATGTAGCCATCGATGACGAGCATGTCCTGCCCGCTGATGTACGCATCCTGCCGGGCAGCGATCTTCGCGCCTTCGGCGCGGCTCACCGTCTGGTCGCTGTGTTCCTCGGGCCGGTCGGTGACCACATAGGTGCTTGCCTTGCTTCTCGAGACAACCTTGGTCTGAACGTTGTAGTTGTCAAACTCTGTGTGCCGGGCATTGGCCATCTGCGACGTCAACTCGCGCAGCTCCGCAGGGGAGGGATTCCAGCGGATGTTGCGAGCAGCCGGAAGGGCGCTCGCACGGGCTTTGATGACGTCGGTCATGACTCCTCCAATATCCTGGGCACGATCCCCCGCTCGACCTCGACCGTCGTTCCAGGAAGGCTTTCCGGACCTCGCGAGCATAGCAAAGGGTCCCTCGAGGCGGACCGAAAGTAACGGCTTTCGTCGCCTGGGGTTGTAGGCTGTCGCTGATGACTCAGACCGCTCCGAATCCAATTGCTGAGGCGACCTCGCTCCGCGAGAAGTCCTGGGTGTTCTTCAACGGTGAAATCGTTCATTACGCGGATGCCAAGGTCGGCCTGCTCACTCACGGTCTCAACTATGGGACCGGGGTTTTTGAGGGCATCCGCGCCTACTGGAACGAGGAGCGCCAACAGCTTTTCGCGCTGAGCCTTGCTGAGCACTTCGAGCGCATGCACCAGAACACGCGCGCTCTCCAGATGATGATCCCCTGGAGCGTCGAGGAGCTGGTGGCGATCACCATCGATCTGCTGCGTCGCAACGAGTACCGCGAGGACACGTACGTCCGGCCACTGTCCTTCAAGTCGGCCGAGATCATCGGCGTGAAGCTCCACGATGTTCCCGACAGCTTCGCGATCGTCACCGCTCCGATGGGCCTCTACGTCGGCAATGGCGGCATCCGGTGCATGGTGTCCTCATGGCGGCGGATCGACGATGCCATGGCTCCGGTGCGCACCAAGTGCACGGGCCTGTACGTCAACTCCGCACTGGCGAAAAGCGAGGCCCTGCAAAGCGGTTTCGACGAGGCGATCATGCTTTCCGCGGATGGCCACGTCTGCGAGGGAAGTGCCGAGAACCTCTTCATCGTGCGCAAAGGCGAGATCATCACGCCACCCCCGTCGGACAACATCCTCGAAGGCATCACGCGCGCAAAGGTGATGCACCTGGCGCGGGAGGAGATGGGGCTCGAGGTGCGCGAACGGTCGATCGATCGCTCCGAGCTCTACATCGCCGACGAGGTATTCCTGGTGGGGACGGGCGCACAGGTTGCACCGGTGATCGAGATCGACCGCCGGCGCATCGGCGACGGTGAACCCGGCCCGCTCACCAACCGCGTCCAGGACGCCTACCTGAAGGTCGTCACCGGCCGCGATCCAAAGTACGCGGCCTGGCTCACCCCCATCTACTGATCTGATCGACTGATCTTTGGCCGTAATCGCGGGCCGGCTCGGCGGTCAGGACCCGGTGATCGAAGCCGCGCAGGCTGCGCAGGTGCCGTAGAAGTCCAGCGCGTCGTGGTCGAGGGCGAAGCCGTAGCCACCCCGCACCGCGTCGATGAGCTGGTTCACGGCGGTGTCATCGATCTCGGTGGTGGACCCGCAGAGCCGGCACACCAGGTGGTGATGGTGGTTGGCGGCGCACGACGTGTAGACGTGCACATGACCCTCGGCCTCGAATCGCTGGGCCAGCCCGTTCTCGACCAGGAAGTCGAGGGTCCGGAACACCGTGGCGCGGCCGAGGAGGGGATGCTCGCCACGGAGCGAGTCGTAGAGCTCCTGGGCGCTGACTGTCCGGCGAGCGCGAGCGAGGGCGCCGGCCACGATCATCCGTTGGAGGGTGAGACGGTGGCCCTGGCCGGCGAGGCGGTCCTTCACCGTCGGCGATGCTGCCGCAGGCATCGCTTTCAGCCCGCCCGCTTCAGCCAGCGATCGGGATGGCGGAGCTCGTCAAGCGTGGGCATCATGTCCGCGGACTCCCAGACCCGGTTCAGCGTGGTCAGCCCTGCGCGGTCGGCTACGCCCACGGCGAAGTCCTCGCCGACCTCGTACTGCCGCATCTTCATCTCGAGACCGGTGATGGTGAGAACGAGCCGCTCGATGGGGCCGCGCTGGCGGCGGCGCTGCTGCATGGCCGCCTCGAGGCGGTCCGATCCGCGAATGGCGCCCCGGCCGGCGCGATGCATCACGAAGTTGCTGTATCCCTCGAGGACGCTCATCACCGCCTGGACGTGGCGGATCGTCTGCACCTGGGCCCGCACCGTGTCCGGCAGCCGGCGAACCATCTGGCTGGACGGAAGCAGGGTCTCGCCGTCCGAGGACAGTGCGTCGAGCATCAGTCCGCGCATGACGCTCTCGAGGTGCTCGCCGAGCCACGGATGGATCTCGAACTGCCACGCATGCGTCAGCTCGTGGAGGATGAGCCAGGGTCGGAGATCGGTCCCGCTGAGATGAAGGTCGCGCTCGATCCCGGCGATGTTGGGCTCGACGAGATAGAGCGCGCTTGCCTGACGCGTCGTGCCCGGGACATCCTCCAGGGCGAGCACGGGGTCGTACTGCCCCAGCACCCGCCGTGACATGAGCCCGAACAGCTCCCCGACATAGCGATCGAGCATTCGCCGGCTCAACCCGGTCGCCAGCGACTCGGGGACACTCGCCCGGATGCGCTCGACCGGAGCGAGCAGCCGCTGCACCATGCCGAGATTGACGTCGATGAAGCCCCGCCTATCGAGTGCGACGAAGCGCGGGTAGGTCGTGAGCGGCACCTGGCACACCTCGGTCAGGTGCGGTGCGACCTTCGCAGCCATCTCTGTGTAGGCGGCCTCGAGCGCCTCGGTGTCGATCCGGACCCCGCCCCGGGACTCGCCGCTGCGCGACACCGCGAGCTGGCGCACCTCGTCCCAGTCAACCAGGCGGCGCGGCGTCTTGAGTTGGGGACGGAGGAGGACCCGCGCTGACAGGACGGCTCCGGCACCGACCGCTCCCACGGCGAGGGTGCGGCGGATCTTGTCGTTTCGGGTGGCACGGCTCATGGATCGATCATACGGGTGGACCGCCGACCGATCGGAATTACATCGAGGAACCCGAGCGCCCGTCGATGTAGACCGGGTTCTCGGGGGGCTTGCCCTCCAGCCAGTAGGCGTCGAGCTGCTCGTCGGTCCAGCCGCGCTCGCGAAGGAACGGCTCGTCGAGAAGCTGCTGTCCGGTGAGGCTCGGCGGCTCAGTGCTGACGATCTCCATCATCGCGTCGCACAGGATCTCCGGCGACCGCCACTGGCTGTGGTCTCCGAGGCCCCAGTTGATGCTCGCCAGGCTCTCGATGATGGTCACCGGCCAGAGCGAGTTGCTGGCGATGCCGTCGCCGGCGTGCTCGGCGGCGATGCCGATGGCGAGCCGGGTCATCCCCATCTTGGTGGTCATGTAGGCGACGTGCCCTGGGCTCGGGGTCGTCGTGATCGGCGGCGAGCAGTTGATGACGTGCCCCCAGTGGTTGGCCACCATGTGCGGTAGCGCGTAGTAGGCGCAGAGATACGCGGCGCGAACGTTGATCTCCCACATGAGGTCGTACCGCTTGGGAGGCGTCTCGAGCACCGGCTGCCACCACAGCGCTCCCGCGTTATTGATAAGGATGTCGAGCCGGCCGAAGCGATCGACGGTGGCGTCGACCATCGCCTTGACCTCGTCCTCATGTCGCACGTCGACCCGAACAGCGAGCGCTGACCCGCCTGCGGACTCGACCTCCGCCGCGACGGTGTGGATGCTGCCGGGCAGCTTGTCGCTCCCCGTTTCCGACTTCCCGGTGACCACCACCGATGCTCCCTCGCGAGCCAGGCGGAGCACCATGGCCCGGCCGATCCCACGACTGGATCCGGTGACCACTGCAACTCGGCCGTCAAGTGGGCGTTGGGCGCTCATCGGCGCGCATCATATGCCCCGCTGCGACGGACGCTCGCCACGGTGGATTTGGAGGACGAGCCGGGCATGGTCAAGGGCGTACTCACCTGGGTGGGCCTCCTGCTCGGCGTCGGCGGGATCATCGCGTTCATCTACGGGCTGACGGTGCTGATCTCCAACGGCAACTGCGGCTGCAACTCGGACGGCTTCTGCTCGGGGCCGCCATGCCCGCCCGCGGATAACCTGGGCTTCGTCGGACTCTTCGCAGGCATCTGGGTGTCGATTGGAGGGTTCATCCTCATGGGTGCCGCGCGCACGCACGGGCGCGTCCAGCAGTGGCGTTCTCAGCTCGGTCCGAACGCATTCGCAAACATGAGCCGCGCATATGGCACGGCCGGCGCACCTGGGCTCACGTTGGGATCGCTGTCGAGCGGATCGATCGGTCCCGGACCAACATCGATGATCGGCCCGACCGTCAGTCCCGCCCTGGTCGCGCAGTTGCTCAAGGTGCGGCAGGAGAACAGCGGCAATCCGGCCGCTGCCCGGGAGGCGACCCTCGATCTCCTGCGCAGCCACGGCTACGCCATTCCGGCGAACGCGCCACCGGGCTCGGTTGCCGTGCAGATCGGTGGCGCGACCGCCGTTTCGGGCGGCCCCGGGTTTGCACTCCCCGGAGCAGCGGCGCCTCCGCCCATGTCAGCCGAGGCGATCCTCGCTCGCGATGCCCAGACCGGACTGCCGGGCACCCCGCAGGCCCCGGGCGATGCGGCGGGACGACTTCAGGAGCTCGACGCGCTGAAACAGCAAGGGGTGCTCAACGACGACGAGTACGCGGCCCAGCGCAAGCGCATCCTCGATTCGATCTGAGTCGCCTCATCCGACGAAGCGGGCGATCTCGCTGACGATGCGGGCGAGCTCGTCGGTCAGCGGACCAGGCAGGCGGCGCTGCAGGATCTCCGCGACGGTGGTGTAGTACCAGAGCTGAGCCTGGGGATCCGGGACGGTGAATCGCTGCCACACGGTGTCGCCCTCGGTGCGGAGATCGTCGAGGATCGACCGCGCGTTGTGGACCTTGTCGCAGGCCGAGACGAGCAGAACATCGGCATCGTCATCGGCTTCGAGACGGCGCAGATAGGTTTCCTTGCGCACCCGCCAGTCGGGCTTGGGCCGGCCAGGGACCGCGACGGCATCGCTGCAGGCCATCACGATCCGGGCGACCCGCTCGCCGAACTGCTCCTCGATCACGCGATGGGTGGCCTCGCCGTCCTCGGAGTCTTCCACCGTGTCATGGAGGAGGGCAGCCATGGCGACGTCTTCGTCGGCCCCGTGCTCCAGCGAGAGCGCGCAGACCGTCATGACATGCGCCATGTATGGGACGCGGGTTTTCTTCCGCATCTGGGTGCCGTGAACCGCCCACGCGAGGGTGAATGCGGCGGCGAAGCGATCGGTCAGGACGGATGGGGACGGAGTCCGTTCGGGCACGGGTACATTGTGGGTAAAGCCTGGCGACGAGCGAAGCGCCTGCTGCGCGAGCGCCAGAATGGCGCGTGCGTTTCTATCTTGGCCATCGCCTGCCCGGGGGCTTCTGGGGAGGGATTTCGACCTACGCCCGCCGCCCCGATCACGCGGCTCGGCAAGCCGTCCACGCGACCGGCGGCATCGGCTGCGTTGGCTTCATCGTCCTGGCGGTGATCCTGGCTCTCGGCATCGCGTACTGGTACATCAGTGTGCCGGTGTTGCTTGTGACCGCTATCGCCGTGGGCATCACGGTGCATCGCCAGCACTTGCATCGCGCGCAACCGGCCGTCGGCGTGCCGGCCGTCGCTCCGCCGGTCCCGACTCGCGCCCCAACGGTTGCCACGCCGGCGGTTCCGGGCCCGCGGACAACCGCGAGCATCCCGCCACTGACCATGCCGGCCGACACCTTCAAGGTTGGCTCGCTCGTGCACCTCGAGAAGGATGGAAGGCGAGCGACGTATTTCGTTGACCACGGAAGGACACCTGACGAGATCGTGTTGAAGCGCGTCACGAGCAGCCCGCCGGCGAACGATGCCTGACGCTGCGCTTCTCAGCCTCGTCGCCGATCGGATCGAGACCCACCTTCCGGCTGACGGAGCTGCCGACCTGATCCTCGCCGCCTTTCAGAGGCCCGATGTGGTCGACGCGGCGCTTCGAGGCGAGTCCTCGGCGGTGGCATCGGTAGCCGAGGGTGCCGTCAAGGCGCCATCCGCGGTGTACCTCACGGCGATCGAGGTCGAGGGTTTCCGCGGCATCGGCCCTCCAACTACTTTGGCCATCGATCCAGGACCCGGGCTCACGTTGGTGGTCGGGCGCAACGGTTCCGGAAAGTCGTCCTTCTCCGAGGCCCTCGAGATGGTGCTGCTGGGCACCAATCAACGCTGGGAGCAGCGTGTCAAGGTCTGGCGCGACGGCTGGCAGAACCTGCACCACCGGCACACGCGAGTGGCGGCGCGGTTCACGGTCGACGGGCGCAAGCAGCCGCTCGATGTCGCCCGGGTCTGGAAGGAAGGCGACGGCGTTGATGGCTCGACGCTGACGGTCGACGGCAAGCCCGCGTCGCCGGCGGCGCTTGGGTGGGCGGCGCAGCTCGCGGGATATCCGCCGCTGCTCTCACACAATGAGCTCGAACACGCGCTCGACCGCGAGCAGTCGAAGCTGTACGACGCACTCGCCGGCATCCTTGGCCTGGGCGATCTTGCCGCGGCCCAGCATGTGCTGCAGAAGGCGCGTCTGAGCCGCGAGCACGATGCCAAGGAAGCGCGCGATGCACTCCCAGCGCTGCGCGGACTCCTTGACCGCGCCTCGGATGAGCGCGCGGCCATGGTGCGCGGTGCGCTCGCGTCGAAGACCTGGGATCTCGACCTCGTGGCGAGCACGGTGAGCGGTGAGGCGCAGAGCGATGAGCGCAGCGTCCTGCGCAAGCTGCGCGACCTGGCGGGTCTGCCGGTGCTGGACCGTGAACGGCTCAACGCGACAACAGCCGAGTTGCGGGATGCGTCCGCGGCCGCCGACCGGCTTCGCGGTACCGACGCGGGGCGAGCGCACGAGGTGGCAGCGCTGCTCCAGCAGGCCCTTGACATGCACGCGCATGCCGAGGGCGAACGTTGCCCTGTCTGCGGGACGGAAGGCGTGCTGACGTACCAGTGGCGGATCCAGGCTCGCGACGAGGTTGTCCGGCTCCGAGCGGATGCCGAAGCTGTGCGCAAGTCTCGCGGCATGCTGGATAGCGCGACGCGCCAGGCTCGGCAGCTCATCACCGCGCCGCTGGTCGCACTTCGCGACGGTGTGGGCGCGGGTGTGGATGTTGCGCCGGTCATCGAGACCTGGGAGCTGTGGGCAGAAGTTGCTGCCGATGATGACGCAATCGCACTGGCCAGTCACCTCGAGACGCACGGCCCGCCGTTGATCGCCGCCGTGAGCGATCTCCGCCGGGCAGCAGCTGCCGAGCTCGAGCGATTGGAGCGCGCATGGCGACCCGCCGCGGATGCTATCGCGATGTGGTTGCCATTGGGGCGCAGGGCGCAGGAGGCGGAGCGCGAATCCGTCCGGCTCAAGGAGGCGGAGCGCTGGCTCAGGGACGCGCACGACGAGTTGCGCGATGAGCGATTCCGGCCGATCGCCGGTGCCGTGCAGGAGAACTGGACCGAGTTGCGTCAGGACAGCAACGTTTCGCTCGGTGAGTTGCGATTGCTCGGCGCATCGAATCAGCGACGGCTCGCGCTCGACGTGAAGGTTGACGGGGAGGACGGCTCGGCGCTCGGGGTCATGAGCCAGGGCGAGCTCAATTGCCTGGCTCTGTCGCTGTTTCTGCCCCGAGCGTCGATGCCCGAGTCGCCGTTCCGTTTCGTCGTGATCGACGACCCGGTCCAGGCGATGGATCCCGCCAAGGTGGCAGGCCTTGCAACGGTGCTCGCTCGCGCCGCGAAGGATCGCCAGGTGATCGTGCTCACCCACGACACCCGCCTCGCGGATGCGATGAGCGCGCTCGACATCGCCGCAACGGTGATCGAGGTGATGCGACGCGAGCAGTCCATTGTGGAGTTGCGACGCATCCAGGACCCGGTGCAGCGCTACATCGAGGATGCCTTTGCCGTTGCGATGAGCCGGGATGTGCCGCCAGAGGCGCTGCGTGTGATCCCGGGTTTCTGCCGGCTCGCGCTCGAGGCGGCCGCGTCACTGGCGGCGACACGGCGTCTGCTGCACCAGGGCAAGACGTATGCGGAGGTGCGCGACGTGCTGGCGACACCGACGACGCTGAACATGTGGCTGGCGCTGGCGCTGCTGCACGACCCGGAGCGAAGCGGCGACGTCACGGGCTTCCTGCAGAAGCAGTATCCCTGGGCAGTCGAGGCCGTCAAGGAATGTAACCGCGGCACGCACAGCGGCAAGCTGTTTGGTGATGCGAAGGAATTCATCCGCAGTGTCGAGCAGCTGACCAAGAAAATGCTCGAGCGATGACGTGACGACGACCGTGGACGCGCACGCGCTGGTGTCGGCCGCGCGCGACCTCATCCGCGACGACGACGCGACGACAGCCGGCCTCTGGCCACGAGCCGCCGCGTTGCTCGCGCGACAGGGACTGGAACTTGCGATGGTGCGGCTCTGGGAGGTGACAGCTCCCGGCCTGGAGCGAACCTCGACGCGCTGTCAGCTGCTGTGCGTCGGCGACATGCTCAACGACCGCGAGCTCGGCGGCCGCACGACGCTGACCTGGCGATCGCTCTCCAACGCATGCCACCACAGGGTCTATGAGCTCCCCCCAACAGCGAGCGAGCTCAACCTGGCGCTCGAGACCGTATGGGACCTTGCCGAGTCGGTGGAGCGGCTGCGCGGGAAGATCCGGGGTGATCCCGAGACTTAGGTCGTTCTGTCGGACCCTCTGCTGAGCCGCTCAAGGTGGCGATAAAGGGCCGGCAGTACCCGTCCTAGCGAGATCACGCGCAGATCGTCAGTGGATAGATCGGACAGCCCGCGGTCGATGTGCGCCACTCCGAACCGCGACACCCACCTGTCGCCGCGCTACGAGACGCTCACCCTCGGGATCCGTGGCGAGGCAGCGAGGTGAGGAGAAGCGATGCTCAGGAAGGTGGAAACCATCAATCTCGGTTGCGACGTTCGCGTCGAGGGAGACCACATCGCCGTCACGGGTCTCTCTCTTTACGATGCCGAGCTTGCGGAGTATGTCAGCGACCATGCCGAGGTCGATCGTCCCGCGGTGGTGGAGCGGGGGCTCAAGGTCGGCCTCATCGCGTTGCGTAATGCCGGGGTAACGCTCAACGTCGACTTCGTCGCGCGCGAGTTCGAGCGCCTGATGCACCGCACCGATGACTCGCATGACCGGGCGGCCGCGGCGCTGGACGTGGCGTTGCGCGAGACGTTCGCTGCCAAGGACGGCACGTTGCCTCGGACCCTCGAGCGATTCCTCGGTGATGACGGGACCTTGCGCCGACTGGTCGACGACCTCTTTGACGAGGAGCGCCGCGACAGTGCCATCGGCAGGATGCGCACGCTGCTTGCCGGCTACTTCGACGGCGACGGCGCGATCATCAGCCGCATGCTCGACCCGCGCCTTGCGGGCAGTCCCCTGCATGGGTTCCGCGCGGAGATGCGCGAGATGTTGAAGGATGTCAGCGATCGCCTGGTCCGCCTCGAGGCCGCACGCGACGCACGCGCAGACGAGCGGGAGAAAGGCACAGCGAAAGGGCTGGACTTCGAGGAAGCTGTCGAGGCCCGTCTTGACGCGCTCCTGCGCGGCACGGGCGACCTCGTCGAGCCCACGGGTACGGCCGTCGGCAATAGCGTCCGCGGTCGGAAGGGCGACTTCCTCATCACCCTTGACCCGACGTCGACGCACGGCCTACCGGTCCGCGTCGCGGTGGAAGCCAAGAGCGGACGCGTGGGACTCGCGAAGCTCTGCCGCGACCTCGATGAGACGCGGCATAACCGTGACGCTGCCATCGCCGTCGCCGTCTACCGTGCCGGCAACGCACCGTCGGGATGTGCGCCGTTCACGCTGCACGGCGAGCACATCATCTGCGAGCTCGATCCGGACGATCCTGATGACACCGCATTCACTGCGGCAGTGCGCCTGGGCCGTGCGCTTGCCCTGGCGTCGTCGCGCGACCATGAAGACGTTGTTGACGCCGTGGCCGTGCGCCGGGATCTCGCAGGGATCCGCGCGCAGCTCAATGCCATCGTCGGGATGAAGTCGAAGCTCACGTCGATCTCGACCGCGACCGGCGACGTGCGCAACGGGCTCGACGCGTTGCGTCAAGGGGTGCTTGATCGCGTAGTGTCGATCGAAGCCAACGTCGCCGACGTCACCTCCGGGCGCCAGGACGTCGCGTGATGCTGGTCGACGATTTCCGGCATTCGATGAAGCAGTTCATCCGTGCGCCAACGATGTCTTGAGACATCGCCGCCCGACCGCAGATCGGTTTCGTCAGGGCGGCGGTTCTACAACGGCGATCCCGTCTGCGATGTGGATGCGCCACCCCTGCTCGTGCACGCGGCGGTGGTGCGGTCGGCACAACGAGACGAGATTGTCGACCTCGGTACGCCCACCGTCCGGCCAGTGCAGGATGTGGTGGCCATCAGTCCACGCTGCC
>Ga0182024_10023878_pt1 | contig 10912 bp, 9 predicted proteins | sample P32metaG_FD_120480 | JGI IMG/M metagenome (GOLD analysis project Ga0182024, IMG submission 120480) | Permafrost microbial communities from Stordalen Mire, Sweden - P3-2 metaG (Illumina Assembly) | ecosystem: Environmental > Terrestrial > Soil > Wetlands > Permafrost | place: Sweden: Stordalen... | reverse complement strand
TCGGCCTTCGGACAGTTGAACCGCACCGGATACGGTATCTGCTTCATCGCGTTCGTCATTTTTCTGATTGCCGGACGCAAGGAACCGGGACTGGTTTGCGCCGGAAGATCATTCCGCCTTAAAAAATTCCTGCGACGGTTGCGCCATCCGCTGCCGCTGTGCTTCGCGGCGCTGGCGGTCTTGATTTTTCTGGGCGGCGCGATTTATCCGCCGAGCAATTACACCGGGATCACCTATCACATCCCGCGCGTGCTGCAATGGCTCGCGCATGGAGGGTGGTGGTGGATTCACACGCCGGTCAGCCGGATGAATTACAGCGGCTGCGCGCTTGAATGGATGGGCGCTCCGCTGATTTTGTTCACGAAATCCGACCGCGCATTGTTCCTGCTCAACTTCATTCCGTTCCTTTTTCTGCCCGGATTGATTTTCAGCGTCTTCACGCGGCTGGGCGTCGGCGCGCGCGTGGCATGGCAATGGATGTGGCTGCTGCCGACGGGCTACAATTTTATGCTTCAGGCCGGAAGCATCGGCAATGACGCTTTTTCCGCCGTGCTTGCGCTGGCGGCGGTTGACTTCGGCTGTCGCGCATGGGAGTCGCGCCGCGTTCGAGATTTATGGTGTTCTCTTCTGGCGGTCGCATTGTTGACGGGAACAAAGGCCACCAGCCTGCCGTTGCTGCTGCCGTGGCTGGTTTTGATTTTTCCGCTCATGCCGTTGCTCCGGCGCCGCCGGCTGTCAACGCTGGTTGTCGCCGCCCTGGCGGCTGGCGTTTCATTTTTACCTGTCGCGCTGATGAATGAGATTCATACCGGCAACTGGCTGGGAACATCCATCGAGCCTTCGTCCCACCTTGCAATGAAAAACCCCTTTGTCGGACTTTGGGGAAATGCCTTTCAACTGGCGCTGGACAATTTCGTGCCGCCGGTTTTCCCGCCGGCTGGCTGGTGGAATCAACAGGCTCCGCTGTTGATGCCGCACTCTGTGGTCGCGGCTGCGGACAACTATTTCGACAGCGGATTTTTTACCATCGGCGAATTGCCGACGGAGGACTGGGCGGGCATCGGCTTTGGCGTCTGCGTGCTGGCGGTGGTTTCATGGCTTGCGTCTTTTTGCATCCGCCGGACCGTCTTTGGAACATCAGCCCCCCGGATCATTCCTTCTGAATTATGCCGCTGTGTGCTGCTGGCCGCGTGGATTTCACTCGCGGTTTACTGCATGAAATCAGGAATGACCACGGCGGCCCGACTGATCGCGCCGTATTATCTGCTGCTGGCGCCGCTGCTGCTCATAGGCGCAGGCCAGTCGCAAATCATCCGGCACCGCTGGTGGCGCGCGATGGCCGGCGGAGTATTAATCCTGGCGTTTGTCGTCTTGATATTGTCTCCGGACCGACCGCTGTGGCCGGCCAAGACCATTTTATCCAGATTGAGCGCGCAGCATCCCGGCCAGAAGCAAATCGCGCGCGCGCTGAAAGTTTATACGATTTATTCCGAACGCTCCGACCCGCTTGCCGGCGTCCGCAAATTGCTTCCGCCGGAAGCCCAGACCGTCGGGTTCATCGGCACGCCCGACGACACGGACATTTCGTTGTGGCGTCCGTTCAACGGACGGCGCGTGGAACATTTTCTCCTGACCGATCCGCCGGAACAAATCCGCCAGCAGGTTCAATGCGTCGTCGTCGGCGGTGAAAATCTCAAGGAACAGGGCGTGAATCTCGATGCGTGGCTGCAGAAATCCGGCGCGGAACTTGTCGCCACGACCAACGCCACGGTGAAAATTTCCGAAGGCATGCAACCGTGGTATGTGGTGCGGTTCAAACAACACGACTAGAGCCGTTTCAATAAGACTGCGGGCGGCAAGCTGGATTGGGTTGATGGGCCGCCGCACTGCTCCAAAACCTCGCGGAACTTTTCAGGCGCGCTGGCAAATCACGGCTGCGGTTTCATTGAAACCGCTCTGTTCCAATTAAAACATTGGCGCAAACAGTTTGTCGTGACGCCGGGGAAAGCGGCGGCGGCCGCCGCAGTCCAAGACGCGAGGCGCTTGCCTGCAACGCGCAAATCGCGCGGGAGCGTCTTGGCGCTCCAGCCTTCAGGAGTTTTTCGCCGGGAAAGCCTAGGACTTCATCGCGGGCTTGCCGGCGTATTCCATGCCGACGAGGCAGACGTCGTCCTCGAATTCGTGGCTGATGGAGAAGGTGCGGACGGCTTCGAGCAGGTCGTCGAACATTTGTCCGGGGGGTTTGCCCACCTGTGCCTGCACGTCCACCAAGAGCCGTTGCTGGGTGTAAAGCTCCTCGTTGTCTCCCTGCACCTCGTAAAGGCCGTCGGTGAAGAGCATGATGAGGTCGCCAGGGGCGATCTTGGTCTCCGAGGTTTCGTAGGGCGGGTCGTCGAAGAGGCCGAGTGCGGGCTGGCCGTGGCCGCCGGCGTTGGCGAGGGTCTGGATCTTGTCTTCGGCGCGGCGGAGGATGAGCGGCTTGGGATGGCCGGCGTTGGCGTAGCGCAGGACGCCGGTCTGGGAATTGGCGACGAGATAAAAGGCGGTGGTAATCATGGGCGAACCGGTGCTTTTGAGGATGTTGCACAGGTCGGAGTTGAGCTTGCGCATGAAATTTCCGGGTTCGCGCGCGAACGGCTTTAATTCCTCGGCCAGCGCACGGATCATGGCGGTGACGAGTGCGGCGCGGACGCCGTGACCGGCGACGTCGCAGATGAAGACGCTGGCCTCGGTGTTTGAAAGTGCGGAGAGGCTGAAGAAATCGCCGCTGACGGTTTCCGCGGGCTGGTAGCGGTGTGTGAACTGGAAGGCGCTTTGTTCGGGCGCGGCGTTTTTTGGGAAAACGGGGTATTGCTGCGGCAGCATGGTGAGCTGGATTTCGCGGGCGGTGCGGAGGTTTTCCTCCATGATGAGGTTTTTGGCGCGGGTCTCCTCGCGGCTGCGGGCGAGTTCGCCGGTGGCGCGGCGGATCTGCTCCTCGGAATGCTTGCGCTCGGTGATGTCTTCGACGGTGCCTTCGTAGTAAAGCAGTTTGCCCTCGGCGTCGCGCACGGCGCGGCAGTTTTCGGCGATCCAGATGATGTCGCCGTCCTTGCGGTAGATCTTGGACTCGAAGCCGCTCAAGGTGTCGCCCTCCTGCATGAGGCGGACGAATTCGTCGCGTCGGCCCTCTTCGACATAAAGGCTGTGGGCGATGTCCGTGATGCGCGCCATCAGTTCAGCCGGGGTGTCGTAGCCGTAAATTTTTGCGAGGGCGATGTTGGCGAGGAGGTAATGGCCGTCCGGCGTGGTGCGGAAGATGCCTTCAACCAGGTGGTCAAAGACGCCGTAGTAGTTGTCCTTCTCCTGGATGAGGGCCAGGCGCTCGTTCTGCCTCTCCATCGCGCAACGGATGGTGCGCTCGAGCTTCTGCGGGGTGTATTCCTCGCGTGCAAGGAAATCTTGCGCGCCGGCGGCGATGGCTTCCACGGAGAACTCTGCGTCGGCGGCCGAGCCGAGAACGATGATGGGGATGCACGGTGCCTGGACTGAGAGCGAAGTGATCTGGAACAAGGCGGCGGCATTGACAGAGGCCGGCTCGAACAGGATGGCGTTGAACGGGCTTTTCTTGAGCGTGGAAATGGCGGCGTCAAACGAGACGGCTTGTATGGTGCCACCGGTTTTGGCCAGCGCACCGGCAGCGTCGAGCGCGATGCGCCCGTCACCGCCCACCAATAAAACATTCAACGGTTGAGATTCCATAGTGCGGCCTGATTTGCCTTGAGGCGAAAACCCGGCCACCTTGTGCTACCAGCAGTCAGCATACAACTTTGGCGCCCGCCCGCAAGTGGCAGGAGGATTTTTCTGTAAATGAGGCTTGTTGCCGGGCGGAAGTTGCGGGTAATTTCAGACGATTTATGAAACCAACCCGCATCGGACTCTTCGGCATCGGCCTCGACGCCTACTGGCCGCAGTTCAAGGGGCTCAAGCAGCGGCTCGAAGGCTATCTGCGCGCGGTGCAGAAGAATCTCGAGCGGCCCGGCGTCGAAATCGTCAACCTCGGCCTCATTGACAATCCCAAAAAGGCGCTGGAGGCCGGTCACAAGTTCCGCGCGGCGGACGTGGATTTGATTTTTCTGCACGTCACGACCTACGCACTTTCGTCCACGGTTCTGCCCGTGGTGCAGCGTGCAAAGGTTCCGGTCATCGTGCTGAACCTGCAACCAGCCGCCGCGATTGATTACGCGAAGTTTAACGCGATGGCCGAGCGCACGGCGATGACCGGCGACTGGCTGGCGCATTGCGCGGCGTGCCCGGTGCCGGAAATCGCCAACGTGTTCAACCGCGCGGGAATTGATTTTCATCAGGTCACCGGGATGCTGCACGACGACCCGCAGTTCTGGAAAGAAGTGGACGCGTGGATTGACGCCGCGCGCGTGGCGGACGTGATGTTTCACAACCGGCTCGGCCTGATGGGACATTATTACGGCGGGATGCTGGACATTTATTCCGACACGACGCTACAGTGCGCGACGTTCGGCGGCCACATGGAAATCGTGGAGGTGGACGAGCTTGCCGCGCTGCGCCGGGACGTTTCCGCGAAGCAAATCAAGGAGCGTGTGGCAAAGTTCAAGAAAGTTTTCGACGTGGAGGCCGATTGTTCGCAAGCGGAACTGGAACGCGCCGCCAAAACTTCCGTCGCGCTCGACCGATTGGTGAAGGAGCACGATCTCGGCTCGCTCGCCTATTATTATATGGGCACCGGCCAGCCGGAAAATGAAGACGCGATCAGTTCCATCATTTTGGGCAATTCGCTGTTGACCGCGCGCGGGATTCCGGTTGCCGGCGAATATGAGGTCAAGAACGCGCAGGCGATGAAAATTATGGATGCATTCGGCGTGGGTGGCTCATTCACGGAATACTACGCGATGGATTTCAACGACGACGTGGTTCTCATGGGCCACGACGGGCCGGGCCACATCATGATTGCCGAGGGCAAAACCAAAGTGCGCCCGTTGAAAGTGTATCATGGCAAAGTGGGCAGGGGACTTTCGGTGGAAATGTCCGTCAAGCATGGCGCGGTGACGCTGCTGTCCGTCGTGGAAACGGCGGAGGGCAAATTAAAGTTGCTCGTGGCCGAAGGCGAATCAGTGGCGGGACCGATTCTGGAAATCGGGAACACTAACAGCCGCTACAAGTTCGGCATTGGCGCGCGCGCGTTCGTGAACAATTGGAACGCGCACGGTCCGGCGCATCATTGCGCCGTCGGCGTCGGGCACATTGCGGATAAAATTGACAAGCTCGGCAAATTGCTGGGCGTCGAGACCGTCAAGGTCTGTTAAACCGTCGTGCGCCGGCATTGCGCGCTCCATTTCTTCAGCTACACTGATTCAGTGCCGAGTGTTTTCATAAAAACTTACGGTTGCCAGATGAACGAGCGCGACAGCGAGGCGGTCGCCGCGCAGCTCGTCGCCAAGGGCTATTCGCTCGCGCCGTCGGAAAAAACGGCGGACGTGATTTTGCTCAACACTTGCAGCGTGCGCGATTTCGCGGAGCAGAAGGCCATCGGCAAAATGCAGAACCTCGCGGCTGATGTTCGCAAGAACCGGCCTAATGTCGTGCTCGGTTTCATGGGTTGCATGGCGCAAAGCCGCGGACAGGAATTGATTGATAAACTTCCGGACGTGGATCTGGTCATCGGCACCCAGAAATTTCATCACACGGCGGATTATCTCGAAGAAATCCTTTCCGGCGCGCGCAAAAAAATCGTGAACGTTGCCGCCGAGGAAAAAAGCGAGGCGACCATCCGCGAGCATCTGCTCAACGGCAGCGCCAAGACTTCCGTGTCCGCGTTCGTCAGCATCATGCAGGGCTGCAACCAGTATTGCACCTTTTGCATCGTGCCCTACACGCGCGGCGAGGAACGCAGCCGCACGATTCCCGACATCGTCGCCGAGTGCCGCGAACTCGTATCATGCGGCGTGAAGGAAATCACCTTGCTCGGACAGATTGTCACGAGCTTCGGCAAGCGCGACATTCCAAATCAAAATGGAAAATCCGCATTTGTTCAATTGCTTGACGCCGTTCACGAGATCGAAGGCTTGGAAAGAATCCGTTTCACCTCGCCGCACCCGAAAGGTTACGGCGACGATTTGATTGACGCCTACGCGCGCCTGCCGAAACTTTGCGAGAGCGCGCACATTCCCGTCCAAAGCGGCAGCAACCGCGTCCTGAAACTCATGCACCGCGGCTACACGCGCGAAAAATTCCTCGGCATCATAAAAAAACTGCGCGCCGCGAAGCCCGAAATCGGAATCACCACCGACATCATCGTTGGATTTCCCGGCGAGACGGAACAGGATTTTGAAGAGACGCTCTCGCTCGCGCGCGAGGTGCAATTCGACAACGCCTACATCTTCAAATATTCGCAGCGCCGCGACACGCCGGCCGCAGACATGCCCGACCAGGTGCCGCAAAAAATCCGCGAGGAGCGGAACCAGCGGCTGCTCGAAACCATCAACGAAATCGGCGCGCGCAAATATGAAAATTTCATCGGGCGGCTGACGCAGATTCTCGTCGAAGGGCCGAGCAAGAAAAACGCGGCGCGGATGTCCGGCCGCACGCGCTGCAACAAGATTGTCTTGTTCGACGGCACGGAACGACATCGCGGCCAGATTATGGATTTGAAAATCACGCGCGCCGGTTCCTTCACGCTTTACGGCGATCCGGCGATTGTGAATTTGTGACAGGGGATTTACTTTTGAATTTTTCGTGTCCTTTCGTGTCAATTCATGGTTAGCTTTCTAAAATGAAACTGTCGCTTTTGACGATTTTGATCGGGGTCATTGTGGGTTTGCCGCAGGTCTATGGCTTGATGCACCCGTCGGGGTTGGCGTCCGCCGCGCGCAAATTTCCACGCAACCTGCCAGCCGGCATTTTTCTCATGCTGCTCGGCACGGCGTGGTTTTTGTGGAACGTCAACAGCGAACCCATCGCGGATTTTTCCGCGTTCAAACCTTACATGATGGCCGCGTTCGCCGCCGTCGGGATTTTGTCGTGCTTCTTCGTGCAGGATTTTCTGGCCGTGCGCGGTCTGGCCGTCGTCTTTCTGCTGCTTGGAAAATTGATGGTGGACACCGGGCGTCCGCATCTGGGCGAATCGCCATGGGTTCCGGCATTTCAGGCGTGGGCATATGTTTTCATCATTTTGGGGATTTGGTTCACCGTAACGCCGTGGAAATTGCGCGACATCGTGGACTGGGCGACGACGAGCGCGGCGCGCGTGCGGATTCTCTGCCTGATTCGATTGGGTTTTGCAGCTGGCGTCGTTGACATCGGTGTGACCGCCTTTCGTGCAAACGGTTTTTGACGGCGCACAGATTTCTCCATCCGAAAATTTAGTGGGAATTATTTTTCTCCGCTGACGGCGCGACAATTACTTCGATTTCCTTCGCGCGCAGTTGTTTCACCAAATCAGCCGGTGCTTTGTCGTCGGTGACGATGGTGTCAACACTGTCGAGTCCGCAGAGCGGCAAAACGGATTGGCGGCCGAATTTCGTGTGGTCGAGGCAAAAAATCACCTTGTGCGCGGCGCGGATCATCGCCTGCTGGATGTCAATCATGATTCCGTGGGAATTCGTGATGCCGTCCAAAGTGATTCCGCCTGCGCTCATGATGGCGACGTCTGCATGAAATTTTTTCGAGAATGCTTCAATCGCGAGCGGGCCAACTAAAACTCCTAGCCGCGGATATATCACGCCACCGCTCAAAATGAGCTCGACGTTTGTCGCTGCGGAAAAATGATTCGCGACAGGCAGGGAGTCGGTCACGATTTGCAGCGGCTTGTCTTCGAGATGCCGCGCGACGTGGTAGCATGTCGTTCCCGCGTCAATGATGACGCTTTGATTCGGGCGGATGAGCGCGGCGCAGGCGCGACCGATGATTTCCTTTTCGGAAAGCTGGTGCGTGTCGCGCTGGGAAAAAATAAATTCATCCGTCTTTGGATTGACGAGCCGCGCGCCGCCATGGGTCCGTTTCAAATTACCGCTCAATTCCAAAACCGTGAGGTCGCGCCGGACTGTGGAAACCGACGCGCCAACGTGCTTGGAAAGCTCTTCGAGTGAGGAAAATTCGACCTTTTGAAGATATTCTTCAATGCGATGTTTTCGCTCTTCTGCGGTCATTTGAAAGCAATGTGATAGATTTTGGAAGATTTTGCAAGAAATTAGTTGACTTATTTCTAAAATCGACAAGAATGTGGCAAATTCGTGATTGCAACCACTCCAGCACCACATCGCGCCGTTGTCGAACATTTGGTTCGGCAGGCCGTCTATTCGCGTCTCGGCAAGCCGTTGCCGCGCGCGGCTGCCGCGCCGAATCCGCTCGTCGTGAACATCAGCGCGCGCCATTGCCACCTCACGCAGGAAGCCGTGGAAACTCTTTTTGGCAAAGGCCATCAGCTTACGGTTCATAAATGGCTTTATCAGGAAGGACAATTTGCGGCGAAAGAAACGTTGACGCTCATCGGCCCGCGCAGCCGGGTGATTTCAAATTTAAGAATTCTCGGCCCGTGCCGGAATATCAATCAAGTCGAACTCGCCTACACGGACGCGATTGCGCTCGGCTTCGATATTCCGCTGCGCGCTTCGGGCAGTATTGAAGGAACGCCGGGCGGGATGTTGATGGGGCCGTCGGGATTTTTTGAAATGCCAAACGGCGTCATCCGCGCGTTGCGGCACGTCCACTTGAGCCCGACCGACGCGGATTATTACGGCGTGAAGCACGGCGACAACATGAATTTGAAAATCGGCGGGCCTTGCGGCATCACACTCGAAAAAATGCTTTGCCGCGTGGACAAAAGTTTCAAGCTGGAAGTCCACATTGACACGGATGAAGGCAACGCCTGCAACTTGCAGCCCGACACCATTTGCGAACTTGTAAAATAATTTCAACCACAACAATCAACCAAAATAAATTATGAGCGAAGCGATAGGAATGATAGAAACTAAGGGCTACACCGGTAGCATCGAAGCCAGCGACGCGATGGTCAAGGCCGCAAATGTGACGCTGGTGAAAACCATCCAGATCGGCGGCGGTCTGATCACGGTGATTGCCAAGGGCGACATCGGCAGCATCAAGGCGGCCGTGGACGCCGGCACCAAGGCGGCCAGCAAAGTTGGCGAACTCGTCAGTTCGCACATCATCGCCCGGCCGCACGACGACTTGATCGAGGCGTTTGTCGGCGCAAAAAAATAACCAATCAACAATCAACTCTCAAAAATTATGGCACAGCAAGCAGTTGGAATGATCGAATGCAAGGGACTCTGCGCGTTGCTCGAAGCGACCGACGCCGCGCTCAAGTCCGCGAACGTCACCTTCACGGGCTGGGAAAAAATCGGCAGCGGCTATGTGACCGCGTTTTTTCGCGGCGACGTGGCGGCGGTGAAAGCCGCGACCGATGCCGGAGCGGCAGCGGCGGCGCAAGTCGGCTCTGTCGTCAGCGTCCAGGTCATCCCGCGTCCCCACGAAGAACTCGGCGGACTTGGGAAATGGCTGCAATGATTCTGTCGTGAAAATTCTCGTCGCCAATATCGGTTCGACCTCGCTCAAGTGGCGGCTGTTCGATTTTGCGAACGGCGGCGAACGCCTTTTGCACAAGGGCGGCTTCGAGCGCGTCACCGATTATCCGAAGGCGATTGAAGATTGCATGATGGAGTTGAAAAATGCCAAGGCAATTCAAGACGAAAATGAATTGAACGCCGTGGGTTTCAAGACCGTCATCGCCAAAAATGTCACCGGCTGCGTGCGGCTCGACGAGCGCGTGTTGCAGGCGATGGTGGATTACAACGGCCTAGCGCCCGCGCACAATCCGCCGTATATCACCGGTATAAAACTGTTCGCGCAGCGCGTCCCGAAAGTCCCGCTCATCGCGCTTTTTGAAACGGCGTTCCACCAGTTCGCGCCGGAAGCTTCGTTGCGCTATGCCGTGCCGGAAAGCTGGAATCAAATCGGAATCCGCCGTTTCGGTTTTCACGGCGCGAGCCACAAATTTATAGCCGAACGCTCGGCGGAATTGTTGGGCCGCAGCGACGTGGCCGAACGCGCGCGTCAGCTTTATGTCAACGGCTACGCGACGAAAATTTCCGGCGCATCTTTGCGTGTCATTTCGTGTCATCTTGGCGGCAGCTCGAGCGTCACGGGAATTTTGAACGGCGCTTCCATCGGCACGAGCATGGGCATGAGTCCGCAATCCGGCCTTCCGCAAAACAACCGCGTCGGCGATCTCGACGCCGAGGCAATTCCTTACGCCGTGAAAACTTTCGGAATTTCGATTGAAGAAGCGCAGCGGCAATTGACAAAGGAATCCGGCCTAAAAGGTTTGAGCGGAATTTCAAATGACGTTCGCGAAATCGCCGACGCAGCCGCCAAAGGCGACGCCAAGGCAAAGCTGGCGATTGATGTTTACACTTCCAGCGCGCGGCATTGGATTGGCGGATACTTTCTGGAATTGAACGGCGCAGACACAATCGTTTTCACCGCCGGCATCGGCGAAAATCGTGCGGACATTCGCGCGGCGATTTGCGCGAACCTTGAAAATCTTGGAATTAAATTGGACGCGGGAAAAAATAAATCTGTCCGCGCGATTGAAGCCGAAATTAGCGCGCCGGATTCGCGCGTGAAAATTTTTGTGATTCCGACGAACGAAGAACTTGTCGTCGCGCGCGAGACAAAGCGATTTTTGGAAAACAGAAACAACTGAACCAACACTGAAATTTCAACCTCAACCAAAATAAATTATGTCACAACAAGCAATAGGAATGATTGAAACGCGCGGGCTGGTCGCACTTGTCGAGGCGACCGATGCAATGCTCAAGGCCGCGAATGTGCAACTGGCCGGACCGATGACGCAGGTCGGCAACGCGCTCGTCACGGC
>Ga0182024_10023877_pt1 | contig 10914 bp, 18 predicted proteins | sample P32metaG_FD_120480 | JGI IMG/M metagenome (GOLD analysis project Ga0182024, IMG submission 120480) | Permafrost microbial communities from Stordalen Mire, Sweden - P3-2 metaG (Illumina Assembly) | ecosystem: Environmental > Terrestrial > Soil > Wetlands > Permafrost | place: Sweden: Stordalen... | reverse complement strand
CAGGTTGAACGTGCCCACGGCCCCGACGCAGACGAAGTAGAACAGCGTCCGCTCGACACCGAGGTATGTGAGGGGTTTGTGCAGGCTTTTGTAGACCCGATTCCTCCGATGGGTTGTAGCGTGTGTCTGCATCGTCGCCCCTCACAGCTTGGGAAATCATTGGGCTTTTATTGTTTGGTCCGGCATGAGGTTTTGCTTACACGCCCCAAAGCCAGGTCAGAACGTTGGTGGCGAGCACGGCAATGCCTGTGCCGGCTGCTACCCCAGCTAGGGTCTTTTTTGCGCCTGGCTCTCCGTGTGCAAACTGGTAGCCGCCAACCACGATCGCGATCAGGCTTGCGACCTTGGCAATCGTGCCGGTAAAGAGGGTTTGCATTGCGGTGAAGCCGGTGTCGAACGGCGACTGCGCCATTGCAAGCGCAGGATTGATCAAGAGGAGCGCGAGAGTTACGGTTGCACGAGTCCCCTCCCCTCGAAAAGCGGACGGGATTTGAAGAGTAGCTGGCTTCCTAGCGAGTCTTGCCATGGGAACCTCCGGCAGCGGCCTGGAAGCCACTGCGATGGCGTAAACCTAGGCCAGATCAGGTCATCAAGTCCAATGATTTCTTGGAATGGGGGTATGCACGCTACGCATGGATCATGTCAATCTATTCATGTAGCTGCGCGAATCGGGGGACGAAGCACAACGCCCTCGGCAGTAGTCTCAGTGAACGGTTTTGACGGGATCGACCGTCTCCCGCTTTCTACCGAGAATACGCATTTCTTTGCCGGAGATGCCGGCGAACTTTATCGCCATGCCGGGGAGGATAGGTGGAAAACCGATCTTGGAAACGCGCGTTGGGCTGTTGAGTGCGCCGGGATAACCCGACGCCCCGTCCCTTCTGACTGATCCATGAACACATCGTCAGACTCGAGCCTGCAGCGATGCCAGAGGGGAAGACCACCCGCTTACGCTTTATGGGCTGACAAGAACGATGATCTGGAAGGCGAAGAGTGGCGCCGCTGGATTGATATAAGGCGGTAAGAGCTGAAATGCTAGGAATCAAATAGCGACGTCTTGAAACGAGCATGACAGTTCACTGGGCAATCGTGAACGTGGTGGTTTTGGCCTGTATGTCATAGGCGCACTGCAACTCCACTCGTTCATATGCGCCGAAACCGTTCTGCAGCATCACCTTGTTTGTAACCATGACCAGCACGCCCGGTGCTGGGACATCCTTCATATATTTGTCGAACTTTTGCTCCAACCATCCGGTGTCTTCCCACTTGAACTCGTATTTCGTCACCGATTTCAGATAGTCGTCCGCCTCAACTTCGCAGTGCGACATGGCCTCGATTCCATATTTCTTATCCAAAGCGTCGGAATCGTTTAGATCGACCGGAGGAGGAGGCGTATCGGATGTGGGTTCACTAGCAGAACTTACGGGAGCTGGTTGAGGTAATGTGTTCGCCTTGGGTGCCGCTGGGTTAGAACCAGTGGCGGTCGGCTGCTGTGCTGTGCTTGGCGTAGAGTTGCCAGAGAAACTCCCGATGAACAAGAACAGGACGACGATAAAACAGGCCACAAAAGCGAACTTCAAGAGCCTCATGTTGCCCCCCCCCGGTCTGCTATCCAGAACTCACAGTCATATCCCAGACTAACCCTGTGGCGATGGATAGCCGCTGCGACTTTTGGGTTACTAGCCAACCCGGCCTGTGGCTACACCAAAGTAGCCAGGACAATCCCTGTCAGTAGTCGTTTTTGGAGTCTGTCTACTTCTCAGCCTTCTTCTTCGCAGCCCACCGCGCCTTCTGCGCAGCCGCAATGCGAGCGCGGCCTTCGGGAGACATCTTCCGCCGCTTTAGTTGTTTCGGCTTGGCGACTCCGAGATCACGCCTCCAGGCGGGAACAGCAGTTGACAGGGGTTTCGGGTTTCGCGCAATCAGGGCACGGGCTTGTTGGAGTTTGGCAATCTCGGCGTCGATGAGGGTGAGAAGGTCGTTTGCGCTCATGCGGACAAGTGTAGCGCACTAGTCCTACCCACGAATTGTGATTTCGATTGCCTCCGCCGGGACATTAAAAGTCATTGCTAATCCCTTCTTTGCCTCCGCCATAGTGAGGGGCCGCGTGGCATCGCGGTGGATCTGCACGGGCTCCTTCACGCTTTCGACCGTTGGGGAGAGTTCCGGCAGTGCCTCCCATTTCAAGGTCGAGGGGTCAAACGCGAGTTCCTCTAGCGATCTGTACACAATCGGATTCCGGTCTCCTTCCCAATAGTCCGGGATGTCGACCCGCGCAAATGCGCTGAATTGGATTAGAAAACGATTGTTCGGAGCTTCGTCGTTCTCGGGCGTTGGAGGGCAGGGCACCACGTCGCTGATCCTTCCCACTAGAAATGCCGAGTGGTGAGCTTCCGGTCCTTTGGACCACTTAGCGTAGGCGTTGCGCGTACAAACTACGAATTCACAACGGCACGCGCGGCTTGGATTCAAGCGCCATGCTGAAGTTCCTCTTTCGGCCAGTATTCGTTCGAATGGCTTAGCTGTGAAGACAACTACGGCCTCTTTTGACATATCGTTTCTCCATTTTCTGCGTGCAAATGGAGAGTAACATCGCCAGAATAATATTTGCAACTGTATTCTTAAACTTTATCTAATATGTATCGATAAACATCCAAACCAGATCGGAGTAGGTCGAGGGCTTCCTGGGTGGGCTGTAGATTATCTTCGCCTCTTATTCGCCTACAATGGTCTGCATGGCGAATCCAACCGACCGGCACCGGGTGTACATGGTCTTTCAGGACCGCTACGGCTGGCATTGTCAGTTTCTCGAAGCTGACCTGAAGACTTCCCTGCCAAAGCGCCTGCACTTCACTTCACCGGACAAGATCATTGAACTGGTAGAGCGCGGCGGGGGCTTCAAAGATCAGGAGAGCCGACTGATGCTGGATCAGGGAATCGCCATGGGCCGGGGTGGGGGGTTCTTGAGCTTGACGGCTCAGCAGTATTCGAAGCTCAAGGGCTGATCAATTTGACAGTCGGCAATGCTAAGACGATGATAAAACACACTTTATGGGCAAAGAGCTATTGACACGGCTCCAAGTTGGGGGGAAGCTGTGTATAGGCCCGCCAGCACCACCGGCGCAGCGCCCCGGCCACGTGGATTCGATCCGACCTGGCCAACAATCGGAGTAGATCCATGACTAGAAGCAAACGCAAATCGATTTCAGACAACCGCTGTCCCATCCAGCGCACTCCTGAATGTTTCAGCCACTTCCCGCCGATCCCTCGGACACCTGAACAAGCAGGAATGACCCCGGAACAGATGGCGACCTGGAGCATCTCCCGTGGCCAGCAGCTCTACTGGTGTTCAGAATGCACATGCGTTTGGTACAAAGGCCAGTTCAACTTCCTTCATGTGATTGGGAGGCAAGAAGCCCCCGGAGCACCCTTCCTCTCAAACGAGGACAAGTTCGACAACATCTACATCGGAAATTGAGCCGAGTGGGAAGATGACCCGTGACTATGTACTATTATCCCTGCGGATGCGGCCAGCCAGCGATCGGATCGATCAATGGGACCAACATCTGCGTTAATTGCTATTCCCGATTTCAAGCAACGAACATGGATCGGTTGAGGATGCTCTTGTCGATGTACAACTATTTCCAAGATCAAGCGGAAGACACAATTGGTCTTCGAGGGCTCGTCGATTCACCTCGCTTTCAGATACCGGCACCTGCACCCGTAATCGCAACGAGAGGACCAATGACATTCCACAACATCAACGTGAGCGGCGGAGTGGTAGGCGCGATCAACACTGGTCAGGCGCAGAAAATCGATGTTGCCATTGGACAGATAAGGCAGGCTGGTGGAACCGGACTGGCCGATTCACTGAAGCAGTTCACCGAATCAGTGCTGGCTAACAATGAACTGCAGAGGCAGACGAAAGAAGAACTTCTGGAGCAACTCTCGTTCTTGACAGATCAGGCTTTCACAGAACAAGGCAAGCGGAAAACCGGCATGATCAAGACAGTCTTTAGCAGTGTTAGTACTGCTGTCTCTGTCTCTTCGGCCTTGTACAAGCTCTGGGAGCATCTCCATCCGCTGCTTGAGAAAGCCCTCCGCCACGCCTAGAATTGAACAACCTTCCCTGCTAGACGCACAAAAGCCCCAGCGTCAAATCGGCGTGCTTATCTGTCGCTTCCCTGTTTGGATTGAGATATGACGGACGAAACGTATTATTCGCTCCTGGAGGTTTCGGCGACGGCCTCAATGGCGGAGATCAGGACCGCCTACCGTCGCCTGATGAGCGAGGTTCATCCGGATCGGCTTGCGAATGCCCCAGCCTATTGGCAGCGTAAGGCAGAGGAAAAGTCCAAGGAGATTAACGAGGCTTTTGGGGTCCTCTCAAATCCAGAAAAGCGGCGCCTATACGATGCGCAACTTGGCGCGTACCGAGGATCGCAGGACAAAAGCCAACCTGCATCCTCCACACGAAATTCGTCCCCGTCATCGGGCAGCCCTAGTCAGCAGTACTCACAGGCATCCGCCGGATCTCGAAGTGGTTCGGGCGCAGGCTACGGATCTGCGCCGCATACTCCACCCCGCGACCAGCGCAGCCACGCAAATCAGGGCTCGGCAACGCCACCAGGCGGGGTTCCAAGATCCCCAAGTCAGTCGCTCTCCTCCGGAGTGGGCCCACGCGAGCGGCTCTTTTTCTCATTGATCCTGGCTCTTTTCGGTTTCGGTGCCACATTTGATTTCTGGGAAGCGACCTCGGCAGGTCAAGAGCTGGTTTTGTTTGTAGTGGCCGGCGGCCTGCTGTTCGCGATTGCATGCCTGTATCAACGCAGGATTTCTCGGCTTCTTTCCGCAATTCGCCTGAGCACACCGAGATACCAGCTTCTTGCGACCGCTGGTGCAATTACGCTTCTCTTGCTCTCAGGGAGGATTGCCTACAAGTTGAGCCAGACCAGCGCGCCGCTTCCGCGTCAGCTTTCTGCCTCCGGTCCGAGCGCGGGACCTCCTTCCCGCTCGTTGCCTGATTCAGGAACGAACTCCTCTGCCGATCCCGTTGTGCTGCATGACGGAGAATTCGAGGATGAACCAATTCCCGTAAGCCTTCCAAATGGGACCGAGATTCTAAAGAGGCGTAGAAACGGGGGCCACGGAAAGTTCACCGTCGACAACGGGACGGCAAACGATGCGGTCGTTGAACTTGTGGATGTTGCGACGAAGAAAGCTATTCGGGCATTCTATGTCCAATCCGGGAAGAAGTTCACAGAATCAAATATCGGTCCCGGTAATTACAGCATCTATTACATGATCGGATTGGGCTGGGATGCCTCAACTCGGCAGTTCAGCCGTAGCGCTGAGTGTGGCATGTTCGATCAGACTGCCACTTTCGCCGAACAGCGGAACCTAGAGACAGGGGAAGTCGATTTCCGCGATTTCAGTATTACGCTCCATCCTGTCGTCGGTGGAACCGCGCATACATCCGAGCTGGACGCAGATGCATTCAAGAACGCGATGCTTGAGGACGGCTTGCAATAGGGTGCGTCATTCGAGATGTCCTATTAGTGCGTCGCTGTTAAGGAAGTCTTCCTGCGTCAAATTCCGCCTTTGCCCATGCCCATGCAGCATCCGCGGTAGGAAAGTCCTTTACGCATTCGTCCTCAATGCCGGGAGGCATAGGTTTAGCAATCTCAACTCGTCCGGTATAAGGATTGTGATTGATGTAAACGTTGAGCGGAATCCCGCCAATGCTCATGTTGCTTGAAAGTGGGCCTGCTCCGGGTCGATTCATGTGTCCTGTTGGGTCTGTCATAGTCCGTAATCTCCTCTTCTCCTAGCGTCCTGGGACTGACTCTCAAGCTCTTCGATTCGAGACTCTATCTCCTGAATTCGAGACTCCGTCTCCTGAAGGCGCTCGTCTTGTTCATCAATACGGCCACGGATCCCAACGTACACGATGAGGATGGCGAACCAAACTTCATCCAGCGACGATGGTTTCTTACCCCAGAATAGGTACTCAATGGTTGCCCAGAGAGCCGCAGCACCAGCCAGGAAAATGATAATCCAGTTTCTTTTCTTCAAACCATCCTTGCTCATCACACCCCCTGTTTGCCGGTATCTTAACGCACTGAGCCTCCAGGACGCCCCAGGAGCGATCGGTGCTGTCCGGTGCCCTGGGACCTGTTCTGACGGCCGGCGCCCTGTAGCGCCTATGCGCTGGTCTGCTCAGCTATGGTGTGGGATGCGGGTATATCGTACAGCCGGAGGTTGACGCCATGGCGACCAAAAAGTGTTCTTTCTTCGCGCCGCCACAGGTGGCCTATGGATAGCGCGCGGAGGTACAACAGCGGTGCAGCGGCTTTTTGCGGGTTGCTAGGAGCGGTTATTCTCACAGTCGTGGCTTGCAGGGCAGGGGTTCAAGATGATCGATTTCTGACCATCTTTCGTCTTGCCGGCTTGTGCGGCGGGTGGATATTAGGGGCTACTTACGCTTACTTCCTTTTCTTCGATGAGAACGGCACGGCAAAGCCCAATACGATGCGGATTCAAGCCTCTGTACTGAAGTGGCGGCGAAGAATGTGCGCTACGGGCTTGCATTCGTGGGAAAAGTGGATTCACACCAAGACTTGCAGGGTTTGCGGAAAACGGCAAGTAATCTAGTGCGCCGACCCACCACCGCATCGCTGACATACCGGATCGCCCGCCCGATGAACGAACTCCCCACCAGTCATGGAAACGGCCACCGCCTGATGTATGTGGCTCAATATAATCGACGGCATGACCCTTGATCGCATGAAGCTCGACCGCATACGGAACACCGTTTCGACGGTGTCGCTGCTGGTCAGCCTCGCGCTGCTCAGCTTGGCACAGTGGGAGAATCACAAACTACTCCACTCGATGGACGCCATGCGCAGGACGATGACGCTACAAGATACGACCACAAACGCCCAGGACCGGGCGGATGCGGGAAGTGTCCTAATTTGATTAGGACTCTTCGTTGTCCTCTTTCGTCTTCTCCCATTCCCCGTAAAGCTTCTTACTCCCAATCGGGTCGTCACCGCCAGACAGAGCCGTGGATGCCGCTACCAACCAGCCGTTAGCTCTCCAGATATAGCGGAACGATGTGCGGTGTTTGTCCCCGAACGCATCTGTGTAGGCAATGAAGCCATAGGTCTGGGCGTAGACGTTTTCCGTGTTGAGGCTCCATATAGTGTCAGAATCAATACCGCTGAATTGATAGAGCCTTTTCTGTATAGGTTCTTTGGTTGGCCCAATAACCGTGTCGGAGATCATCGGCCTCGGGCACTTTTCCGTTTGAATCGCGCTGGCTGGAGTGAAAATAAGACTCGCCCGAGTCTCATCGAGAAAGGCTCCGGTTTGACCAAAATTGAATATCCTGAGGTCAACTTCAGCCGTCCATGCATCTCCCTCAAATGTAGAAATTTCGAGACTTCCCGGCTCAATTCTAATTCTAGCTTTTTCCTTGTTTTTCATCATTTGAATTTGGTCTTTAGCCGCGTCCGCGCTGGCTTGGGCGGCGGCAACGGATTTTCCAAGAATCTCGGTTTGGTCCTTCATGTGCCCCACTTGGGCTTTCATCCATCCCGCCTGCTCGTGAACATCCCCTCTCGTTTGTTTCAGGAGCCACGCTTGCCAGAGCATTGTTCCGACCTGCAAGAACCCAACGAATACCAACAAGCCGGTGAAAACCGCCAATTCTCTTTGTATCTTGAGATTCTCGCGGGCTTCTGCTTTTGCGGCCTCATCTTTTGGGGCATCTGTCTCTACGATGGCGGCTGGCGATTTTGGGGCGGCCTGACTGTTGCCTTGGGTTCCTGCCTGTTGCTGTCCGCTCTGACCAGTACCGGCTTTTGTGATCCCCTGTTCTGGCGTCCCTTTGGGCGCATCTTGATCGGCCAGAATCCCTACCGTTGCCAATGGAATCAGCAAACCGATTATCGCCAGACGTTTCAACATAATCCCGTAATTGTACCCCACAAACACCTTGACTCCTTCTAGTTATTGGGGTACATTAAATATATCAGGAGAGAATATGGCGAACGCCCTTAATACCGATAAGGAATTCGCAATCATCGCGGCGCTGACGGAAGGTTCCAGCATCCGCGCTATCGAACGTATGACGGGAGTCCACCGCGATACCATCATGCGCCTTGGTGTGAAGATCGGACAGGGATGCAAGGCATTGATGGACCTCAAGTTGGTTAATCTCGCTTGCACCCGGCTGGAGATGGATGAGATTTGGGGCTTTGTCGGCAAGAAAGAGCGCAATGTAAAGCCCGAAGACGGTAACGATGTTGGAAGCATTTGGACCTTCTGCGCCATCGATGCCGATTCAAAACTTGTCCCGGCCTTCCGAGTGGGAGAGCGTGATGCAGCCACGGCAAACGCCTTTCTCAAGGACGTTGCCGGTAGGATGAGGAATCAGGTTCAAATCTCAACGGACGGACTCGCAGCCTATGAGAACGCCATTGATGCGGCATTCGGCGCGGATGCCGATTACGGCCAGATCATCAAGACCTACGGCAGCATAACCACCGAGGATAATCGCCGGTACAGCGCGCCGGAATTCGTTTCCTGCGAAAAGAAGATCATTGCCGGTCGGCCTGACTGGGATCTGATTTCTACCAGCAATATCGAGCGGTTGAACGCCACAACCCGGCTACACATGCGGCGGTTGACTCGTCTTACGTTGGCATTCAGCAAGAAGCCGGAGAACTTTGAGGCGGCGGTTGCCCTTCACTTCGCCTATTACAATTTCGTCAAGCGGCACAATACGCTCCGCTGCACCCCGGCAATGGCGGCTGGCGTAGAGCCTACATTCTGGAACGTGGGGAATTTGATTGAGGCAGCGGCATGAGGCTCAGTGTAGCTATAGAATTTTCACTTCGAGATCAAGCAAAACATAGGGGAGACTGCATGTCTGATTGGATCGACAAAATGAAAAGTGGTGAGGAAAGAGACTCGCAGTTTAACCGCGAACAGGCTGCGTCTCGCCTGCATAAGGCCAAAATGATTTCAGCGAAAGCCCCCCAAGTGTGGGAGATTCTGATCGGCCAGCTCAAGGCGGATTCGGAGAAACTAAATAAGACGTTCCCCGATGACGTTGCAAGGCAATGCGATTTCGTACAGCGCGATCTCGAATACAGTCTTCAAAACCGCAAGTTACCTATTCGTATTCTCAGCTTATCTCTGAACCTTGAAGGCCACCAAATCAAGATGCGGGAAGCTACCAAGCATAGTATAGAGTATCAACCGGAATTGAAACCGGAGTCTCCGGTTCTCTTCAAACTCGATGCCAACGATAATTTGCTGTTTGAATGGCTTGGAAGATCGTATACAGACCCCGCCCTCCTATCCGAGCAGTTCATCAAACGTGTTTGCGGAATCAAACTCTGATTTCGTCGGAAGGGGCGGCGGCATGACCTACATAGAAGATTTGAAGACTGTTATTCGGAAGCTGCACGGCGCGGAGCCAACGCACCCCGAAAGCGTTCCAGTAAAAGAGGTATTCAACGGTCAAACGGTTTGGGAAGGGATCGTTGAGGTATTCGACCTGCATGGCCATCCGAAGGCGAATACAGCCTATGCCTGGGCGCATGAAACAGACGATCCTGCAAACCCCGTCCGGCACGTTACAGTCCTTCAAATCCCCCCGGCTGTATCGCCCATAACGGCCGTCAGAGCAGCCATCGTTCAAGAGTTGAGGGAACTAAAAGCCAATGCCCAAGCCGAATCAATCGAAGAAGCCTAGCAAACCGGGACGGCCCCCACTCCCCAAGGGTGACGCCAAGGCCGTCATGCTTCGTGTCCGGGTCACGCCAGATGAACGGTTCGCAATCGCAGCTCTAGCGAAGGCTTGCGGTCAAACCGCCTCTGAGTGGATTCGAGCCACGCTATCCGCCGCAATTCGAAGCTAACATTTCCCGCCCGGCATCACCACAAGCGGCTATGATGGCTGCACGGGGCGGAGGGGAATTGTGATCGATACTGCAAAGCTATCTGGGCAAATGGTGCAGATTAAACTGGCCGGAGACAAGCATTCTGAGTCGATACCGATCAAGGTTGAGCGGATCGATGGGGCGGGGGTTTGGCTTCAAAGTGCATATTTACTTGCAAAGATACTAGAGACCGACCCTAGCTTTAGGCAGGCTCATTACGAGATGCAACCCTACATTTTCGTACCTCTGACACAGGTTGAATGGATACTAGTGCCGGATAAGATCTTCCGGTAGTAACTCGCGCAGTTCGCGGTAGCTACGATCTAGGTTCAGCCCCAAGAGCTTTCCAAGCGTTTCCGCCATATCCCATCCCACCAGAAAGGCCAAGTGTATGGTTGAAATCTCGTCGGAGTTCACATTTTGGATATTGGCGGCGTGGCGGCGGATGAGTGCGCAATTACATGTCAGCGGCACGATAGACGGCAATTCAGCGTCACTGCCCGGCGTGATTTGGTGGGTTTCTCCGAAGGATTCAAAGATATGCATTGAATTGCTGGAACCTTCAGGACAAAAACGAGAGTGGAGGGTTTCGCTGGCTATAGCCGAAAAGTTCCTATTCAACCCATCGGAATGCCCCGCGATGTCGCCGGTTTCCGATAGGGAAGTCTGGATTTCGTTTCTAAAGATCGACTGGCCTGACGGCAGCACGCTACTTTTTGGGGAAAGATTTCTTGGCCCGGAATAATCTTGCATCGCGCAGAAATCCGCCTTATCCTTGGATTGGCGCGTAACAAGGATTCGGAAGGCCCCGTCCTGGCAGGCGGGGTTTTCTATTTGTGGCCTATTATACTTCCAGCATCGCCACCGGGGTATAGCCATGCAGACAATCAAACGAGTTTTACTCGTCTCCTCTTTCTTCGTTACAGCGGTCGCACTCGCATTTCTCCTATATCCGACAGTG
>Ga0182024_10023876_pt1 | contig 10914 bp, 8 predicted proteins | sample P32metaG_FD_120480 | JGI IMG/M metagenome (GOLD analysis project Ga0182024, IMG submission 120480) | Permafrost microbial communities from Stordalen Mire, Sweden - P3-2 metaG (Illumina Assembly) | ecosystem: Environmental > Terrestrial > Soil > Wetlands > Permafrost | place: Sweden: Stordalen... | reverse complement strand
TGTCGTAGGCGGCGACCGGCTCTGAGTTATTGACGGTTCCCTGCAGCTGCCAGTACCACGTCAGGGACTTGGGCGGCACCCACCAGCCCACGCCCGACGAACCACCACCACCCGAGCCACCGGTCGAACCAGATGAGCCCGTGGGACCCGAGGCCCCGGTGGGACCAGACGCTCCGGTGGGACCAGAGGCCCCGGTGGGACCGGAGCCGCCGGTAGGCCCAGAGGCCCCGGTGGGACCAGAAGGCCCCGTGAGTCCAGAGCCTCCTTTTGGAGCGGACCCTCCGTTTGAACCGGAGCCCCCGCTGGAACCGCCGCGACGGGGACCGCTCGGCCGGGAGTGCGAGGCAGGCGCGACCCTGAAGCTTGCAGCGCGGGCAGTGCCGCTCCCACTGCTCTCCCGGCCGTGAGCAACCATCCGGGCGGCTATTCGTGCCTCACCGCGGTCACCCGGCGGGATCGCAAACGTTGCCAAGAACGATCCCCGCTTAGTGGTTCGGAATGAGGCGACATTGCGTCCGTCGAGGACCACGCGCCCGCTGGCCCTGGCAGGAAAACCCGAGCCCCTGACCGAGACGCGGGTTCCGACGGACCCGGAACGCGGAGAGGCGACAAGCTGCGGGAGGGGCCCTGCGGCGGCGACACCTGCAGAGAGGGTAAGCGCAGCAAGCAGCGTAACCAGGCCGATGGAAAGCGGGAATCGAAGTGCGAGCATGGGGTGACCTCCGTGTCACGCGCAACCGCAAGAGCCGCTTGCATTACGCCGCGTTGACAAGAAATCGCTGAGCCAGGACGCGGGACGTCGCGGCACTCGAGGCAGAGCAACTGTCTCACGAGCGGCCGGCATTTTCGTGAGTGCTGGACGCATGGACGACGCGTGCCCGGGGGTACGGCGCAGCTGAAAGGTCCACGTCGCGCGACTACCGGCCGAGCCGGCTGTCGATCGATTTCAGCCGGACTGCGACCGCAGCTCGATCGTCCAGCCTGCGCGAGACGCCACGCGCACGCCTCGATAGCTACCGCGGGACAGTCGCATCGTTCCGCTCGCGGCCTGGCTGTTAACGAGTATGAAGCCGCTCGAGGTGAAGATCTGAATCGGTGGATGGTCCGCGCGCCATACGAGCGTGCTCGGAACGCTCACGACGACTGTGCCCAGTCGCTCAGGTCCGTTACCGGCAAACTTGCGCAGCAGACGCCCGCTCGAGGAAGGGGCTGCGGGAGGAACCGAGCCAGAGCTCGAGGCGCCCGTCGATGTTTTGGACGTGTTTGCCGGTTGTTTTCCCCGCGCCCCGCTTGAAACGCCGGGCGCGGTCGCTGCGGTCGCCGTGGAGGAAGCTGTTGCGGCGCTTGAGCTCGTGGTTGCCGTCGTAACCCCACCGGCCGAGCTTGACGAGCTGCTGCTCCCGCAGCCGGCGAAAAGGATCGCGGCTACCGCAACGATCAATAGGGCTGCCACCCCGCGAGATAGCTTGCGCTGGGGTGAGCTCATCGAGAACCTGCCACCGCGATCAGCCTATTGGATCCACAGGCCGGTCGCGAGTGCACGCCCCGGCCGCACCAGCAGCCGTAGCAATGGAGGAAGCGCTACAAGGATCCCCACGGTGGCGCCCGCGATGAGCGCCAGACCGGCCACGTGTGCCGACGCGAGCAGAAGCTGGCCGGCGAGGAGCTCGGTGGCGACGCTCACGACGGCCGCAAACAGCGCCCAGCGCACGTACGCCAGCGACTCGAGCATGTTTATGAGCATGGTGACCAGCGCAACGCAGCCAAAACCCACGAACAGGCTCAATCGATTGGTGCCCGAGGTCCAGCTCGCGATGAGGATCACGACACCTGAGAGAACGACGGTCGTTCCCACCAGCCGCACAAGCGCTCCGCGGAAGAGGTGCATTGCGGCACCACGCGGATCGCGCTCGTCTGCTCGGTTGAGCGCTACGCCTCGCAATCCCCGAGGAACGAGGTCGTAGAACTTCCACAGGTGATAGCCGCCCCAGACACTCCCCAGTACCGACGGCAGCAGCGCGAGGGCCGGATAGGCGCCGTGAACTCCCCATCCCAGACTTGAGTCGCCGACGAGCAGCCAGCCGAGGGCGGCGCCGATGGCGGCCGCCCACAGAGCTCGTCCGACGCGGCCGGCCGGCTCGCCCGTGCGTTCGCTGCGGAAGCGAACGGCTGCCAGGACGGCGACGAGAATGATGGCTGTCAGTCCCTCGAGCAGCGTGTATGCGTCAAGGCCGGCCTCCAAGCCGATCACCGTGCCCACCAGCAACAGGCCGTACGCGAGCGCCCAGCCGCGTCGGGCCAGGACTGTGCCGCCGACCCAGATGGCGACGAAGATGCCCGCCAGCGGTCCGTAGTCGGATAGAAGCATCAGCGGTAGCTCGATGCCGAGCAGCCCCACGGCACAGAGCGCTATCCGATCGTGAGCCAGGCAGGCGAGGCCGCTGCGGCGACTGAGATAGCGGCTGCGGAGCGCCCATTGGAGCGCCAGCGTCGTCGGCAGGGCTATGACGATCGCGTGCTCCAGCACCGATGTACCGATCTGCCGGCTCAATGGTCCTGCCCAGGATGCGATCGCGAGGATCGCCATGATAAGGGCGATGGCCTCGCTGAGGACACCATCGCGGCGGCCGGGATCCTCCGCGGTCAACCGTCCGGGCATCCATCCCGGAGCCTTCGGAGGCACGACCCGCGAGCCGAGCGCGAGGGCCCTGCCGGCCTGCATGCCGCCCCACGCCTCCAGGACGACCGCCGCCTCCAGCACGTCCTGCGCGCCGCGCCCAAGGCGCGCCTGGATGACGCCGGCCGCGTATTGAGGTTCCGCGGACTCCACGTTCCTCACGCCGCCCTCGTGATCGGGATTGCGCGGCGACGCTGGATGTCCGGCGCGTACTTCATGCCGCGACGTCCGTGGTGGCAAGCTCGCCCAGCAGGTCGCGATATCCGCCCAGGCAGGCCTTCTGTGTGTAAACGCGGTGAACGCGCGCGAAGCCGCGCTGTCCCAGGCGAGCCGCCAGCTCCGGGTTGCGCAGCAGCGTCGCCACCCCGGTTGCGATGGCGTGTACGTCGCCCGGCGGCGAGACGATCCCGCATCCACGCAGTACCTCGGGCACTCCGCCTACGGCTGTTGCCACCACCGGGCGCGCCTGCGCCATCGCCTCGAGGATGGACATGGGAAGACCCTCGGAGATACTCGTCATGAGCACGACATCCGCGTCGCGCACCACGCCATGGGGGTCGGTCGTTCTGCCCATGAAGCGGAAACACTTCTCGGCGCCGAGACGCCGAGAGAGCTCTTGGCAGGCTCGCGCATAGGCCTCCTGGCCTTCGGTGGCCGGACCCCAGTACTCAAAGCACACGCCCGGCACTCGCCGGCTGACCTCCACGGCGACCCGCAACATCGTTTGCACGTCCTTGAGTGGATCGATGCGACCGACGGAGACGACCTTCAGATTGCCGGGTGGATCTGAGTAGCTCGCCGGGGCCTCGATTCCGTTCTGGATGACCCGGATCTTTCGCGGGTCGACACCCAGTCCCCGCTCCCAGGTGGCATTGGCCTCGGTTACAGGCGCGACGACGTCTGCGGCGGCGTATGCCGCGCGGCTGAGGCCCCGAGCCAGGCGGCTGGCCAGGAACCGGTCCCCTCCTGATGAGGGGCTGCGTGCGGCGGCGAGGTATGCCTCGCGCACATACACCCCGTGCTCCGTCAGCAGCATGTCGGTGCCGAACAGCTGCTTGTGCACCAGCGCGGGGATGACGGCCCAGCCGGCAGCGGTGACGTGTAGAAGGTCGGTTTGCGGAGTTGGGACCCCGGCAGTGCGGGCGATCCAGTAGATCGTCTGGTAGAGCCGTGCTGCCTCGACGACGTCCAGTTCAGGAGCGGGCCCGGCGTCCGGATGACGTTCCGCAAGCACATCATCGAGAGCGCCGAGAAAGGCTTCCCAGGCGCTCGCTCCACGGAAGGCTCGGCGCACGTCGTTGGGTCGGCGCCTGCACGACACGAGCACGTCTACGAGCGCATCGTGGCTTCCCTCCCAGCCGATCAGAGCTCGCACGAGCTCGGCCGGCAGACTCTCGCGCGCCCCGCGGTCGGCGTTGACAGTCCAATCGGGCCGAGGCATCTGCTCCGACCACAGTTCGATCTGGCCCACGAGGGCGGCATGGGACGGCAGCTTGAAGATCGCAGAGTGGCGTCGATCGCCGGCCATGATCGGGAGGATCTGCCAATCGAATTCGGGGAGGCCGCCGATCAACAGGTCACACCAGGAGCTCACACCTCCGACGGCATAGGGATATGTGCCCTCCGTCGTCATCAGGATGCGCGGTCGACGCGCTCGCCGAACCTTGGTCGCTCGTCGCGCCTTGCCGCCGGCGCCTTCAAGCCAGGTCGGCGGCTGCGCTGTAGACATCAGTGGGAGCTCGCACCGCTTGAGCGATTCGCCCCGGCGTTCGTGCCGTTCGCCGGGCGCTCCCGGCCGTTCGTCTGAAGCGTCGGCGGGGTGGAAGCGAACCTCAGTTGAATGCTTTCCATCGTCCGCTCGATCTCCTCGCACGCGTCCACGAGTCCCTCGCGCATGACTCGGCATTCGGTGAAGATGCTCCAGGCCTCGTCCAGCAGAATCTGGGCCTCCTCGTACAGCTGCTTGCCCTCCTGGCGCTCGTGGATGGTGGCTTCCAGTTCGGTCTCCAGCTGCCCCAGCGGCTCCAATGGCGAGGAGTTGCCGTCGGACCCCGACGAGGATCGTGAAGTGGCTCGTACTTCTGCGCGTGAATCCATGCTCTTACGCTCGTTCCCTGTTGACGTCCAACCTGATCGCTTAAACGCCATGGGGGTCCCCCCGAGCGCTGCCTGTGCCTCAGGAGCTCCTCGGAGCGTCCACGCCAGGCCTCGTCAGTGTCTTAGGTTCCGCGTTGTTACCCAATGGCCCGAGTGCCTCATCTTGCGTTCAGCGCCCTGAACGGCTGTGGTGCGCTCGGCGCTCGCGTGGAGACCGCAGGCGGCAAGGAGCCGTGCAGCAGTCTGGGGTTTGGGTGTTAGAATCCTCTCCGTGACTTAAAGGAAAGCCACGCAGTTGCCGAAGATTTGGAGGCGGCCCCAAAGTGTTTGTGGGCGACGCTCCAAGCCATGAGAACCCTAGGGAGAGGACACGGATGTTTGGATCCCAGGACCCGGTCGAGATCGGATCGCGACCGTGAGTAATTCGGTGGATGGTGCCTCCGCGGTCCTGACGCGGATGCCGCCGGGAAGCGCACGGGGACCTCTGCTGGGGGCGCGAGTTCATGCCCTGCCCTGGACGACCATCCGGGCCAAGCTGTGGATCGTCGCCGTGGTGGAGTTTGCGCTGCTGACAACAGTGGTCCTTGGGGAGCTTTCCGTCTCGGTGCACACGCCGGCTGGACACACTCTGATCGCCACGGCTACGGGCTTGATCGCCGCGCTTGCGAGCTTCGTCTTTGCCGAGCGGACACGTGTGAGCCGCGAGCTGTGCGACCTGTTGATGAGCCTTGCTTTCGGTGTTCTGAGCGTGACGGGCCTCGTCCTCGCGGCCGCGCCCTCGTTCCTGAGCGCCCATTCCGGCCAGCCGTGGCAGTGGGCGACCCTCACAGTGCAGCTGGCGGCCGCCGCCATCCTGGTCGGCGCGAGCCTCGGGTTTACCCATCGCACGACGCCTGAGCGCCGCGCGCTTGACAGGGCGGTCGTGGGCGGAGTCATCGTGCTTCTCGTCGCACGCATCGACTATTTCCTGCTCCCCTCGTCGGGCAATGGCTCGCTGTATGGCGGGGATCTGCTGATGCTGGGCGCATCCCTCGTGATCCTCTATGGGTGCATCGTCGAATTTCGCGCATCTCAGCGCAGGCTGATGGTAGAGGCGGCGATGCAGGAGCGCAGGCGCATGGCCCGAGACATGCACGACGGGCTGGCCCAGGAGCTTGCGTTCATCGCCACCTACTCCCAGCGATTGGGAAAGACGGGGGATGACGCCACCACGGTCCTCCACCTGCGAGCAGCGGCGGAACGCGCACTGCACGATTCGCGGACGGCGATAACAGTTCTCACCTCCACCGACGACGCGCCGCTTGATCGCTTGATCACCCGCACGGTGGACTCCTTCAGGTCACGGTTCCCCGTTGAGGTCGAGCTCGATCTGGAGCAGGATGTGGTCGTGGATCCCGAGCGGCGCAACGCCCTGCTGCGGATTCTCAACGAGGCATTGATCAACGCGACTCGCCATGGCTCGGCTCGGCAGATTCTGGTCCATCTGACCGGCGGTCAACGTGGCTCGGCCCTCCGCATCTCAGACGATGGCAGCGGATTCGACGTGGCGGACGCCGTGCGCGCCGGCCGCGGCCTTGGTCTGATCAGCATGAATGAACGGGCAGAGCTCCTCGGTGGAGGCTTGAAGATTGTGTCCGCCCACGGGACGGGCACCGTCGTGGAGGTGGGGCTGCCATAGCTGAGCATCTGCGTATCGTGCTTGCCGATGACCACGCCGCGACTCGGCTTGGCGTTCGTCTGGCGCTTGAGGACGCCGGTTTCCGCGTGGTCGCCGAGGCGGCTGACGCCCGGGAGGCGGTCGATGCGGCGCTTGAGCATCGTCCCGACCTCTGCCTGCTCGACGTGTACATGCCAGGGCTTGGCATCGCGGCGGCGGCTGAGCTCGCCGAGGCCCTGCCCGACATGCCCGTAGTGATGCTCAGCGTCTCGGACACCGACGAGGATCTCTTTGAAGCCCTGAGGGCCGGCGCCTGCGGGTACCTGCTGAAGGACACTGATCCGCAGCGCCTGCCCCACGCTCTCCGCGCGGTGCTCAACGGCGAGGCGCCGCTGCCGCGGGTGCTCACCGCCCGGCTGATCACGGAGTTTCGCCGGCACGGCAAGCAGCGAAGGCTACTCGACGCCGATGGCGGCCTGGTCATGTTGTCCGAGCGGGAGTCCGAGGTGCTTGAGCTGCTGCGTACCGAACTGACGACCAAGCAGGTTGCGCACCGGATGGGCATCTCTCCGATAACGGTGCGCCGGTTCGTCTCGGACATCCTGAAAAAGCTGCGGGTGCCGGACCGGGGCGCGGCGCTGCGTCTGACCGGCGGCTCGAGGTGAGCGCCGGGCGAGGCCTGACCTACTCCACGGTCACCGTCTTGGCCAGGTTGCGGGGCTGATCGACGTTCAGGGCCCGAGCCCGAGCGATGTAGTAGGCCAGAAGCTGAAGCGGAATAACCGCCAGGATCGTCTGTAGGAGCACATCGGTCTGCGGAATGTAGACAACCTGCTCGGCGTGCTCCGCGACCTCCTTGCTTCCCTCGCTGGCAATCGCGAATACCCGCGCGCCGCGCGCGCGGACCTCTGAGATGTTGGACAGCATCTTATCCAGCACGCTCTCGTCGGTCGCGACGCATACCACCGGCGTCTGCTCGCCGAGCAGGGCGATCGGGCCGTGCTTCATCTCGCCGGCCGCGTAGGCATCGGTGGGTATATAGGAGACCTCCTTCAGCTTGAGCGCTCCCTCAAGCGCGACCGGAAGACCCGATAGGCGTCCCAGGTACAGGAAGAAATCACAGTCGGCGAGCCGCTCGGCCAGCATCTGAACGGGAGCGGGCGAGGTGGTGAGCACCGCGTCTATCCTCGCGGGCAGCAGCGCGAACTCCTCGCGCAACTCCTCGAGCCGAGCGCGCCCGAGCGTGCCCCGCAGCTCCGCCATCGTCAGTGCGAACGCATACAGCGCGGCCACCTGGGCGACGAACGTCTTGGTCGCCGCAACTCCGATCTCGATGCCCGCTCGCGTCAATAGCACGCCGTCGGCATCGCGAGTGGCCTGGCTGCCCGGTGCGTTGGTGAGGGTGAGAACCGTCGCGCCACGGGCGCGAGCCAGACGCATGGCCGCCAGCGTGTCGGCGGTCTCGCCGGACTGTGTGATTCCTATGATCAGCGAGTCGTCTTCAAGCAGCGGGGCGCGGTGGCGGAACTCCGAAGCGAGATCGACCTCGACTGGGATCTGCGCCCAGCGCTCAAGGGCGATTCGGCCGGCGAGCCCGGCGTGGTAGGAGGTGCCGCAGCCGACGATGATGACCCGGCGAATTCTCCGCAACCGCTTGTCGGCGACGCCGATGTCCACGGGCGGCACGTCGCGATCGAGCCAGCCCCTGAGGGTGTCCCCAACGGCCGATGCCTGTTCGTGGATCTCCTTGAGCATGAACGTCTCGAAGCCGCCCTTCTCGGCGACATCGTCGTCCCAGTCAACGCTCACGGGGGTGACCCGTACGCGCTCGCCGGAGCTGTTCAGGAACTCGGCCCGGCCGGGTTCGAGCACCGCGATCTCTCCTTCTCCCAAGACGTGCACGCGGCGAGTGTGGCGCAGGAAGGCGGGGATGGCCGAGGCGACGAAGTGCTCATCCTCGCCCATGCCGACCACCAACGGGCACTCGCGGCGCGTGCCGACGAGAAGATCCGGGTGCTCGGAGCTCATCGCAACGAATGCAAAATGGCCGCTCAGCTCCCGCAGTGCCGCCTGCACGGCGTCCACCAGATCTCCCTGGTAGCGGTGAGCAATCAGATGGGCGACAACCTCGGCGTCGGTCTCGGAGGTGAACTCCGCGCCGAACTGACTCAGCTCATCGCGCAGGGCGAGGTGGTTCTCGACGATGCCGTTGAGCACGATGTGCACACGGCCCGTGGTGTCCGCGTGCGGATGGGCGTTCTCCCACGTGACCCTTCCGTGCGTCGCCCATCGGGTATGACCGATGCCGGTCGTCGGCTCGGCCAGTGCGGTCGCCATGCCGCCGGTCTTGCCGGCGGCGCGATGCAGCGCGCGCGTCTCAAGCGCGTCTCTCAGGGCTGCGAGGTTCCCGACGGCTCGAACCGACTCGGTGCGTCCGGCTTCTTGGAGAGCCAGGCCGGCCGAGTCATAGCCGCGGTACTCCAAGCGCTCGAGTCCCTGAAGGAGCAGCTCCTCGCACGGCCGGCGACCGACATATCCGATGATTCCGCACACTCTGGTTGGCCTGCCTTCCTTGGGTTCGATCGGATCGGCGCCGGGTCTGTGGGGCTCGCTCCTGCGGGCCGGCCCGACCGCCGAGAGTTCGACTTTTGGCTTGGACTGAATTACACGCTCACCACGTCCGGCGGTCAATGGCTCCTGCGACTCATCCGTGCGTTCAGCCCGTGAACGCGAGTGGCAGTGGCGACTGCCCGCCGACCTAGACTGCTGCTCAGATGCCGACGCCAATCACAGTGGTCGTGATCGACGACCACGTGCTCTTCCGCTCCGGACTGCGGGAGCTTCTCGAGCAGGAGGAGATTCGCGTGGTCGGGGAAGCCGGCACGGCTGAGGCCGGTCTGGAGGTCATTGAGCGCCACCTGCCCGATGTGGCGATCGTGGATCTCAACCTTCCCCGCATGTCCGGTAACGATGCGATTCGTCAGATCGCGACGATTGCGCCTCGGACGCAGGTACTGGTCCTGAGCATCTCAACCAGCGGCGCTGACGTGATCGATGCGGTACTCGCAGGAGCCTGCGGCTACCTCGTCAAGGACGCATCGGTCGGGGACATAGTGACGGGAGTGCGGGCGGCCGCCGCCGGTGAATCGATGGTGTCGCCGAGCATGACAAGGGGGCTGCTGGATCAGTTGCGCGAGCAGGCCAAGAGCGAGAGTCACTCCGAAGTGGAGAGCCTGTCGGTACGGGAGACGGAGGTTCTGCGACTCGTAGTCGAAGGCAAGGACAACGCGACGATCGCGAAGGAGCTGTTCATCAGCCCCTTCACGGTCAAGAACCACATTTCGAACATCCTGTTGAAGCTCCGCGTGGAGAACCGCCTTCAGGCGGCTGTCCGGGCAGTTCGCGAGTCATTGGTCTGACGGGCCTCGCGCGGGCCTAGCCTGCGAGGTCGGCCTGCGCGCGTACGGCGCCGAGCTGATCGCGCAGCTCATCGCTCGTGCCTCTGACGCGACGCAACAGGACCGACAGCTCGCGAAGCTCGCCCGCCACCCTCGGATCGCCGGATTCGGCCAGGCGAGCGATCTCGCGCTCGAGTCTCAGGCGGTCGACATCGAGCGCGAGAACGTGGGCGTAGCCGTCGACGATCGCCTCCGGCGAGGCCCCCATGGCGGGCTGTGTCGCTGGCGCCGGCTCAGAGAGGGACCTGATAAGCGATTCCGCCTGTGTGCAGAGATAATCGGGGGCCATATCGAGGAAGCTCGGAGCCATTCGTTAGCGGCCGGTGAACCCGGCCGTGGAGTGGGCAGATGCCGGCGGCGGCTCCGTTTCTTGCAGCGCGAGCCTCACCAGATCTACTGAGTTGGACAGCTAGAGGGTGCTCTAACACCGCCGTTGCGTCAATCGACCGAGTGGCCCGTCTTACGTTCAGTACATGAACATCGGCGACATCCACCCCGGCGGCGAACAAGTGCAGCCAGGCCGAAGCACCGCTCGGCCTCGTCGGCCACGTGGCGAGCGATAGCCAGCGAAGCGGTGGCCGCCGGTGATGGAGCGTTGCGCACGTGCAGTGCTCGCGGGGTCGCCGAGAACACGAAGACGTCGATCAGCTTGCCATCGCGGCCGAGCGCCTACGCGCGGACGCCAGCGATGCGATCTGCTCGAAACGCCCACGCGCGACGACCTCGGCGTCGTGTGGGGTCATGTCAGCCCGGCGTGTGCGGTGCGTGTGCGGTCCGCCCTCAGGGCGGCCATTCTGTGGAGAGCCGCCCTCGTGGTCCTCGCAGCCCTGAATCCCCATCGCAGTGCGGAATTGTAAGGGATCCTGCAGCTCCTAGCACCCTCTTGCCGCGAGCCGGTGATCTATCGGGGAGACAGGATTTGAACCTGCGACCGCCCGGCCCCCAGCCGGGTGCGCTACCAGACTGCGCCACTCCCCGTGGCTGGAAAAAAGCGGGCGACGGGAATCGAACCCGCCCTAGAAGCT
>Ga0182024_10023875_pt1 | contig 10914 bp, 8 predicted proteins | sample P32metaG_FD_120480 | JGI IMG/M metagenome (GOLD analysis project Ga0182024, IMG submission 120480) | Permafrost microbial communities from Stordalen Mire, Sweden - P3-2 metaG (Illumina Assembly) | ecosystem: Environmental > Terrestrial > Soil > Wetlands > Permafrost | place: Sweden: Stordalen... | reverse complement strand
TCGCGTTTCACCGCGAGCAGGGGACGAGCGCGACTGTGACAGCGGTGCAACCGCCCGGCCGTTACGGCGCGCTCGACGTGGAGGGCGGGCGGGTACGCGAGTTCGAGGAGAAGCCCCGCGGGGACGGTGGCTGGACCAACGGCGGCTTCTTCGTGCTCTCGCCCGAGATCGGCCGCTACCTGGAGGGCGATGACACCGTGTGGGAGCAGGAGCCGATGCGCGCGCTCGCGCGGGAGCAACAGCTCGCCTGCTACCGCCACGCCGGTTTCTGGCGGGCAATGGACACGATGCGCGACCGCAACGACCTCGAGCGGCTGTGGCGCTCCGGCGGGGCCCCATGGCAGATCTGGCCCTAGGCGCTGCTCCGAGCGGCAGGGTGGAGCCCAAGTTCTGGAAGGACCGGCGCGTGCTGTTGACCGGCCACACGGGCTTCAAGGGCGCATGGCTGGCCCTCTGGCTGCAGTCGCTCGGCGCGCGCCTGACGGGCTTCTCGGCGGGCGCGCCGACTCAGCCCTCGCTGTTTGAGCTGGCGAGTGTGGGGCAGGGAATGGAGAGTGTGGAGGGGGATGTGTGCGACCCCGAGGCCGTCGCCGCGGCACTCGACTCCTCGGCACCCGAGGTCGTCATCCACATGGCCGCCCAGCCGTTCGTGCGCCGTTCCTACGCCGCGCCGCGAGAGACGTTCCAGATCAACGTGATGGGCACCGTGAACGTGCTCGACGCCGTGCGCACGCACGGCCAGTCCGTTCGCGCGGTGGTCAACGTCACCTCGGACAAGTGCTACGAGAACCGCGAGTGGGAGTGGGGCTACCGCGAGGATGAGCGGATGGGCGGCCACGACCCCTACTCGAGCTCCAAGGGCTGCTCGGAGCTCGTGACAAGCGCGTTTCGCCGGTCCTTCTTCTCAGACCCCGGCGGGCCGCGTGTGGCCTCGGCCCGCGCCGGCAACGTGATCGGCGGAGGAGACTGGGGCGAGGATCGGCTGGTGCCGGACATCATGCGGGCGGTGCTCGCCGGCGAGCCGGTTCACGTGCGCAACCCGCACTCGATCCGTCCCTGGCAGCACGTGCTCACTCCGCTCAGCGGTTACCTCGTGCTGGCGCAGGCGCTGTGGGATTCCCCCGAGCACGCCTGCGCATGGAACTTCGGGCCCCCGGATGAGGACGCCCACACGGTTCGCTGGATCGTCGAGCGCCTGGGGGAGCTCTGGCCGCAGGAGCTACGGAGCGTGTTTGGCAAAGTCCCCTCTGCTCACGAGGCGCGCTACCTGAAGCTCGACTCATCCCGGGCGCGGGCGCGCCTGGGCTGGCATCCGACGGTGGGAATCGATGAGACGCTCGCGAGCATCGTCGAGTGGTACGTGGGACTGCGCGAGGGAGCGGACATGCGCGCGGTGACGCTCAAGCAGATCGAGGCGTTCCAGGAGGAGCGGGGTCAGGGCGAGCCGACACGCTCGCGCGGGCCGGCGCCGACCACATCCGCGTAGATCTGCTCCATTCGCGCCACGTAGGAGTCGAGCGCGTACTCCTCGCGCAGCCACGCGCGCGTGGACTCGAGTCCCTGCCGGCCCTCGCCCGAGCGCCAGCGCCGGATCGCCTCAGCCGTGGCTCGCGGGTCCTGCGCGGGGACCACCTGTATGCCCGGGCGGCCGGCGAGAACGTCGTAGACGCCCGCGCCCGGCGTGAGGATCACGGGCGTTCCCGAGGCGAGCGCCTCGAGCGGTGCCAGGCCCCACGCGTAGCGCTGGCTGAGGATCACGAACACGTCGGCGGCGGCGTAGGTGTCCTTCAGCTCCGCGTCGGACAGCGATTGCCGCGGCAGCCCCACCCGCGCGTCCAGGTCGCGCGCGGCTATCTGTGCGGCGAGCCGGTCCGCGTAGGCGGGGTCTTCGTGGTCTGAGCCGGCGAGCAGCACGTGGATCGAGGGATCGTCGGCGAGCAGCGGCATGGCTTCGATGAGATCCTCGAATCGCCGGTGCTCGACGAGGGTGCCCATGCCTACGACCAGGAAGACGTCGTCTGCGATGCCGAGCCTGGCGCGGGCCGCCGCCCGGTCGGGTGGGTCGAAGAAGTGCGCCGGCGGCCCGACGGGCACGACGAGAGCATCCTTGTGATAGCTGCGACGGACCATGTCGGCCTGCTGCGCGCTGAGCACGGCGATCGCGCTGGCGTGGCGGGCGTCGAGCAGATCGGGCCAGGTCATCAGCGCCAAGAGCGCCCGGTCCAGCAGCGGGCGCTCGCCGATGATCGTCTGCTTCGGCACGATTGCGCGCTCCCACAGCGATTCGTTGTTGCGAGTCCACACGAGCGGGACCGACAGGCGCCCGGCGGCGATGCGCCCAGGTCTGAGCGCGGGCCAGTCGTGGGCGTTGACGACGTCTGCGTCCGGGGGGACGAGCCGGGCGACCTTCGGCAGGTCGAGCCAGAAGCGACGGGCGAGCGCGCGGTTGCCGGCGGGCAGCTCAAAGGCGCCGGACCTGACCGAGCGGATCTCGAGCTTATCCGCAGCGTAGGAGAACTCGCTGCCGGCAAGGAAGTCGTGACACGCGACGGTGACACGATGGCCGCGCCTGACTAGTCCGGTCCCCAGCTCGAGCATCAGCCGCACCCCGCCGCCACCGCCCGCCTGTCCGCCGACGTGATGGTTGACGAGCGCGATATGCATTTGGGAGAGTCAGTGGTCCCGCGTGGCCGCGCCCACGATTTGCGCGCCCGAGCGGACGCCGACGGTCCAATATCCTCTGTACGGATGGTATCCGCGCTCCCGGCCGACCGCGATCCACCCCTGGCAGATTCGCCGCAGGACGCGCCAGCGGACATCCTCGATAGCCCCGACGCTGGGCCTGCGGTGATCCGCGGGAGCATGTTGCGGTTCGGTGGTTACGGGATTGGCACGCTCGCCACCGTGGCCTCCAGTGCTGTCGTCATCCGGCATCTCGGCCTGATCGACACAGGGCACTTCACGACCGTCACGGCGCTCGTCATGATCGTCGCGACAGTCAGCGACCTCGGACTTACCGGCATCGCCGTGCGCGGGTACGCGGCAGGACCGAGGGCCGACGGTCAGCGGTTTCTGCGCAACCTTCTCGGAATCCGCTTGGCGATTGCGCTGAGCGGGCTCGTGATCGCCGCCCTCTTCGGCCTACTCGTCGGCTACCCGGCTGTGATGGTGACCGGCACCATCATCGCCGGCGCCGGTATGGTCGTGCTCGTCGTTCAGGACGGGTGCTCGATCCCGCTTCAGGTCAAACTCCGGTTCGGGTGGGTGGCCGGGTTTCAGCTCGCGATACAGGTCGGGGTCGCAATCGAGGCCGTGCTGCTGGCGATCGCCGGCGCAGGCCTGCTCCCGTTCTTCGCGCTGCAACTGCCTGTCGTCATTCCGGCGCTTGTGGTGACGGTCATCGTCGGCGGTCGCGACTCCCGCCTGTTGCCCATGATCGACATACAAGAGTGGCGCCGGATGGTCGGCCGAATCCTTCCCTACTCCGTCGCGGTCGTACTCTCGGTCGTCTACTTCCAGGTCGCTCAGATCATGGTGTCGGTCCTGTCGAGCTCGAGCGAGACGGGGTACTTTGGCGTGGCCTTCCGCGTGCTGGCCGCGTTCACCACGGTGCCACCACTGCTTGTTTCCACATCCCTTCCGCTCCTCGCCCGCGCGGCCCGCGACGACGCCGAGCGCTTCAGCTACGCCAGCCGCAGGCTCGCCGAGACGATGCTGCTCGCCGGCTGCGGTGTGGCGCTCGGCCTGTTCCTCGGTGCCGGATTCGCGATTCGGGTCGTTGCTGGTCCCGGATTCGAGCCTTCCGTGGATGTCCTTCGGATCCTGGCCTTTGCTCTGCTGGGGACCTTTGTCATTGGTGCCCGTGGCTACGCCCTGCTTTCGCTCGACCGCCTGCGCGCGATGCTCGTGTCGAACGCGATCGCCCTCACCGTCGTACTGGCAGCCGGGTTGCCGCTGATCGGCGCCTACGGGGCGAAAGGAGCCGCGATCGCGATGGTCGCGGCCGAGTTGACGCTGGCCCTCTGCTACGAGTGGTCGCTTTCTCACGAGCGACCCGAGCTGCGGTTCGGGCCGGGCTTCGTGATGCGGGCTGCCGCCGCGACCCTAGCGGCCGGTGGAGTCGCGGTCGCGCTAGATGTCACTCCGCTCGTCTCTGCGGTGCTCGGAGCGGCGATCTACATCGCCGCTCTGCTGATCTTGGGGATCATCCCCGCCGAGATCCGCGAGGCGCTCTTCCGGCGCCGCTCGGCCGCATGAACGTGAACGCCGCGCCGCAGTCACATGGCCAGTTCGCCGAGGATCGCATCCTGCAAGAGATCTTCGGCGACCGCGCCGAGGGTTATTGCGTCGAGGTCGGCGCCTACGATGGCCGCACCGGTAGCGCGACCTATCCGTTCGAGAAGCGGGGCTGGCAGTGCCTGTTGGTCGAGCCGATCCCCGCCCTCGTCGAGGAGATCCGCAGACACCGTGCCAGCACGGTGGTCAACTGTGCGGTGAGCGACAGAGAGGGTACGGCGACGTTCTTCGTGGCTGAGAATGTCGAGCAGATGTCCACGCTCGATCTCACTGCAGATCATCTCGAGTGGATCGAGCAGGTCGGCGGCGCCGTCAAGGAGATAACGGTCCGCACGGCCACGCTCGACAGCCTGCTCGCTGAGGCAGCCTTTCCCGAGATCCAGTTCATCACGATCGACGTCGAGGGCCATGAGATGGAGGTGCTCGAGGGCTTTACGCTCGAGACGCACAGGCCACGGATCGTGATCATCGAGGACAACTCGATCAACGGCGATCGGCGGGTCGCTCGCCACATGTCCGACCGCGGGTACGTACATTTCCGTCGCACCGGCGTCAATGAGTGGTACGCCCACGAGTCCGACATGGAGCTCGTTCGGCCCGATGAGATCAGGAGATTCGAGCGGGCGCGGGCGCGGCAGCGATGGGCGCGCAGACGCAAGCACCTCAGTAATCGTGTTGCCAAGCGGGTCGGGAGCTACCTCCCGGCGTCGATGAAGCTGCGCCTGAGGGAGCTGCTCGGGTTTATCCGGTCCCCGGGCATGCGAGAGTAGGCGCGCGATGCGACTGTCAGTGTGCATTCCCACATACAACTTCGGCGCCTTCATCGGCGAGACCTTGGAGAGCATCCTTCCGCAGGTCCAGGAGGGCGTCGAGGTCATCGTGCTCGATGGCGGTTCGCAGGACGACACGAGCACCGTCGTCGAATCCTTTCAGGAGCGGTATCCCAGCTTGCGCTATGAGCGGCGCGAGGAGCGCGGCGGCATCGATCGGGACATCGCCCGCACGGTCAATCTGGCCCGCGGTGAGTATTGCTGGCTGTTCTGCGCCGACGACCTGATGAAGCCGGGCGCGATCGCGCGGATGCTCGAGAACCTGAATAGCGGCTGCGACGTCTACCTATGCGGTCTCACGCTGTGCACGCTGGACATGCGCCCGTTGGGCGAACATCGTGTCTCGAGGATCAAGACCGAGTCGCAGTTCGATCTCTCTCGGTCGCACGATCGCAGGAACTACTTCAGGCGCGCACAGACCACGACCGCGTTCTTCAGCTTTGCCGGCTCGCTGACGTTCAAGAAGTCCCGCTGGGATGCGATCGGTCTCGACGAGGAGTTCGTGGGGAGCCTGTGGGCGCACGTCGCGCGCTTCTTCCAGATGATCCCCAGCGGTCTGCGGCTGCACTACCTGCCCACGGCGTATCTCTTCAAGCGCACCGAGAACGACTCATTCCTGGATCAGGGGATCGTCAACCGTCATGCGATCGCGATCGACGGCTACCATCGGCTGGCCGACGCGTGCTTTCCGCCCGGAAGCATGGAGGCACGCAATGTCCGCCGCGCGGTGAGGAACGAGTTTCCTCCCTGGCTCGTGCTCGACCTGAAGTTCATGAGCGAAACCGAGCGCCCCGACGAGCTGCCGGCCATCGACCGCCTAGCGGCCAAGGCCTACGGCGATCGGACACCGACAAACTTGATCTATCGTCTCATCTACGAGCACACTCCGCGCGTAGCCTTCATGGCTACTCGCAGTGTCTACCGGTCTGTGAGATCGATCATTGGGTCGATCAGGACGCTCCGACGACGCGAACCTCAGGGAGCGGCACGATGAACTTCCCTCCTCGCTCGAGGAATTCCTGCTCGCGCTCAAGGAACTCATCGAGGAAGTGCCAGGGCAGGGCGAGGTAGTAGTCGGGCTTCATCGCCCGTGAGTCCTCCTCACTGATGATCGGGATCTTCGTCCCGATCGTCTCCGAGCCGAACTTGTCCGGATTGCGGTCGGCCGCAGCCTCAATGTAGCTACTGTCGATGCCCGCGTACTGGAGAATCGTGTTGCCCTTCGTGGATGCGCCGTAGACGTGGATCTTCTTGCCTTCGCCGTGAAGTTGCCTGCACATTGCGACGAGATCGTCGCGAACTCGTTCCGCGCCCAGCCGGAACGCCTCATACGGCTCCGGTGAGTCGAGCGCCAGCTCGAACTCGTGTACCCGCAGGGCCGTCAGCGCATCGAGCTGCTCGGGTGTGCGCTTGTGCTGGCCGGCGTGCCCGATGAACAGCCGGATCGAGCCACCGTTCATGTCGTTGAGCTCGGCCGAGACGACCTCGAGGCCCTCCTCGCCCACGAGTCGCTCGATCACGGCGAGCGAGTAGTACTCGAGGTGCTCATGAACGATCGCGTCGAAGGCGTTGGCCTCCAGCATCATCGGGAGATAGTGCAGCTCGATCACCCAGATGCCGCCCTCGGCGAGCGCCTCGGCGACGTCGGCGACGAACGTGCGCGGGTGCTCGAGGTCGTAGAACATCGCGATGCTCGTGATCGCCTTGGCCTTCTGGTCGGGACGACGCTGTCTGAGCGCCTGCGCGGAGTAGAAGTCGTTGACGACGTCGTACCCCTTCTCGATGGCATATCGCGCCACGTCGGAGGGGTCAAAACCGAGGTAGCGCAAGCCCTCTGCCCGGTATCCATCCAACAGTGTGCCGTCGTTGCAACCGATGTCGACCACGAGGTCGCCTGACTCCAGCGGCATGACCGCTTCGACCCCGTGAGCTATGCCGTGAAGGTTGTCGGTCATCGTGCGGTTGACCCCGCTGCGATACCAGTAGGAGCTGTAGAGGATCGAGCCGGGGACGGTGTGCTTCGTCTGGATCAGGCCGCATGCTTCCTGGTCGCGCGTCATATCGCAGCGCACCAGCTCGAGTGGGATCGCCCGCTCGACCGGCTGGTCGCCGCCGGGATCCGCGAACGCCCCCGCGATGCGCTGCTCGCCGAGTGACAGCACGGGCGCGAGATGTGGGCAGCCGCAGATGCGACACGTGGTGCGAGTGATCAGACTGGTGCGTGGTGCAGGTTTGCGATTAGTCACGTGATCCTCTGTCCCATAGCGATCAGGCGCGGCACTATGCCACAGCTGCTCGGCCGAACAGGTCGGGAAGGCTACACGCCGCGCATGCGCGGCGTCTTCGAGCGACCCGGAGTATGCCGCTGCGCCAGCATCGCGTCATGTGTCTCCTTGCACGAGTATGGGTTGGCGCCGCTACAGGCAAGCCGCGTCGCCGGTGCCCGTATCTAGGATTGGCGCCGCGCGTAAATACCGCGGCGCAGTGAAATCGAGTCGCGCACCGTGATCTCGGGATCGACCGCGTCGGGTGAGGTCGGTCGGCGAGGTAGGTCACGCGCCGAGCGCCACCCTTCAAGCCGGCCGGATAGCGCCGCGAGGTCGCGCGATAGGAGCGCGTCGCCGACCACGACCGCCGCCTCGGTGGTGAGCACGCGCACCGCCTGCGGGCTCCGCAGCACGCCGTAGCGGCGCAGCAGGTAGCCGCGGGCATAGCCCGCATGGCGTCGCTGCCAGGCCGTGCGATGTCCGTGGGTCGCAGACCCGACATGCATGCCCATCGCGTCGGGTGCCGACGACGCCCTCCAGCCGGCGGCGCGCAGGCGCAGCGCCAGGTCAAGATCCTCCGAGTAGGCGAAGATCGCCTCGTCCAGCCCGCCGAGCTCGCGCCACGCCTTGCGCCGGTACGCGGCGGCGGCCCCGGCCGGCCCCGCCAGCAGCGGTCGTGGATCGGACGCTCTGGCGACCGGTTCGCCGGCCAGGCGCGGAAAGCCCGCGAGCGTGCGGTCGGCGCAGAGTCCAACGCTGTCGATCAGGCGCTCGCCGGGCTGCAGCAGCAGGCAGGCGACCGAGCCGCTGTCGGCCTCGGCCTCGAGTGGCTCCACGAGGCGCTCGAGCCAGTCCGGGCGACAGTAGACATCGTTGTTGAGCAGCACAACCACGTCGCCGTCTCCGGCATCTGCGCCGCGGTTGCAGGCCGTGGCGAAGCTCAAGCTGCGCTCCGAGCGGATCAGCTGCACGGCGGGCCACTGCTCGCGAACACGCTCGGCGGCCTCATCGCTCTCGCCATTGTCAGAGACGATCACCGTGTGCTCGCGCGTTTGCTCTGCGAGGTGCAACAGGCACTTGTTCGTCAGGTCATAGTGTCCTGAGGTCGGGATGACGATGTCGATCGAGAGGGGCAGGGCGGCCATCCTAGTCTCTGGCCCGCGGCTAACCTTGCACGTCCGTGGCCGCTCCCCCGCAGCGAACGCACATCGGACTCAACCTCATCTTCCTGGTCCCGGGCGAGACGGGTGGCATGGAGGTCGCGGCACGCGAGCTGATCCCTGCGCTGCTCGCCGAGGCACCTGACGGTATGCGCTTCACCGCGTTTGTCAACCGCGAGGCTGCCGCGACGGGCGACTGGGGCGAGCTGCTGCCCGCGGTGACGGTGCCCGTGAACGCGCGCAATCGTGTGCAGTGGGTGCGGGGCGAGCAGACGCTACTGCCGCGCCTGGCCGCACGCGAGGGCGTGGAGCTCGTGCACAGCATGGCGAGCACGGCGCCGGTGTGGGGGCGGTTTCGCAGGGTAGTGACCGTGCACGATCTCATCTACGCGCGCTTTCCCGAGGCGCACGCGGGCATCCGCGACAAGGGCATGAAAGTGCTGGTGCCATGGGCGGCCCGCCGCTCGGACCGCGTGATCACCGACTCCCAGAGCACGCGCGAGGACCTGATCGAGCTCATCGGTCTCGACTCCGAGCGCATCGACGTCGTACCGCTCGGTCTCGGCGCGGTCAAGAGAGAGGCGCCGCTGTCGGAGAGAGTTGTGCGCGCGGGCCTTGATCTCGGTGAGCGGCGGGTGGTGTTGAGTCTCTCCGCAAAGCGCCCCCACAAGAATCTCCGCGCGTTGATCGGTGCGCTCGCGCAGCTCCCCACGGATGCCCGTCCGGTGCTCGTGCTCCCGGGCTATCCGACGGTGCACGAGATCGAGCTGCGTGAGCGTGCGCGTGCACTCGGCGTCGAGCACGACATCCGCTTCCCGGCGTGGGTCTCCGCCGAGGAGCTCGAGGGGCTGTGGGCGATCACGCAGGCATTCGTATACCCCTCCCTGTATGAGGGCTTCGGGCTGCCGGTGCTCGAGGCGATGGCCCGCGGCGTGCCGGTTGCCTGCTCGAACGCCTCCTCGCTGCCGGAGGTCGCCGGCGACGCCGCACTGCTGTTCGACCCTCACGATGAGTCCGCGATCGCCGCGGCACTGAAACGGCTGCTCGAGGAGCCGCAGCTCGCGGAGGATCTGCGCGCCCGCGGCCTCGCCCGCGCACGGGAGTTCAGCTGGCAGCGCACCGCGCGGCTTACGCTCGACAGCTACGCCCGCGCGCTTGGACGCCCGTAGCTGTCAAGTACGATTCCCAGCGAGTGCTCGAGCGACAGCCACTCGGCGTTCTCCGCGAACCATCTTGACGTGCTCTCTCGCAACGCGAGCCCCGCCTCGTGGACGCGCACGATCGCGTCCGCCACGGCGTCGGGATCAGAGCGCGCGGCGACCGTGCCGTTGACGCCCTCGGTGATCAGCTCCGTGGCCGCGTTGTCCTCGCCCGCGACCACCACGCTGGGGGTCCCGCGCGCGGCCGCCTCGACGACCACCATTCCGTAGCCCTCCCGGCGGGAGGGGAGCAGCATGCACAGCGCTCGGCGCATCTCGGCGTCGAGCGTCTCGGCGTCGGCGAAGCCCGGAGCGGAGACGAACTCCTGCAGCCCGTGCTCGGCGATCGCGGCGTCCAGCGCGTCGCGTTCCGGGCCGTCGCCGAGGAACTCACCGCGCAGGCCCGCGATCCGCTCTTTTGCGAGCGCGACCGCCGCCACCCCCAGCGTCGCCTGCTTCTCGGGGATCAGCCGCCCCGCGAACAGCACGAGGAGATCGGCATCCCGCGGCGTGGCCGGCTCGATGGCTTCGGCGAACAGGCCGCGCAGGACGGTCACCGGGCCGCGCAGGCCCTCCTCGCGCAGGCGCTCGGCGTGGAGCTCTGAGAAGCAGAACGCGCGCTGCGGGACCCGCGCGCAGATGCGCTGTATGAGCGCCCCCACGCGCCCACCCACGCCGCCGAGGTAGTCGAGCCAGTAGGAGCGGCTCCAGACCTCGAACCAGTCGACGACCAGCTCGAACCGTACGAGCGGTCGCACCAGGGCGGCCGCGAGCAGGGAGAAATAGGGGAAGGAGCAGGTGTGGACCACGTCGTAGCGGCGGTTTCGCAGCAGATGTATGAATACCCCCAGCCCGAACACCAGGGGGGGCAGGATGCGCCGTCGTCCGCCCGAGGTGTAGAGCGCCATGTGCGGGCCCGCGGTCACGACCTGCACGCGCTCGTCGAGGTCGACCCGCACCCCCCGCTCCCACTGGCGCAGCGTCAGGTAGGTGACCTCGTGGCCCTCCTGCGCGAGGCGCTCGGCGAGGTTGCGATACCAGCGCTCGGCCCCGCCCACGGTGTAGGGAAAGAGGCAGTCATAGATGACGCAGATGCGCATAGCGGTAGCATCATGTCGCGAACGCGCGCCACTTTCCGCCCGCGCGCGCGTTATAACCGCAT
>Ga0182024_10023874_pt1 | contig 10914 bp, 9 predicted proteins | sample P32metaG_FD_120480 | JGI IMG/M metagenome (GOLD analysis project Ga0182024, IMG submission 120480) | Permafrost microbial communities from Stordalen Mire, Sweden - P3-2 metaG (Illumina Assembly) | ecosystem: Environmental > Terrestrial > Soil > Wetlands > Permafrost | place: Sweden: Stordalen... | reverse complement strand
GAGCAAAGTCACCTCCGTGCCGATGACTCTGTTCCTGCTGTATCACGAAAAACAATATGGCACTCCTGTGTTTCCATCGGCGAAACCCAAACAGACTCCGCTTGAGTCGCTCCAGGCGGTTGTGGGCGATTTGGAGAAGACTTTTGGAACCTGGCGCGTCCCCTATGGCGATATCAACCGCCTGGAGCGCCGCCAATCCGGTGGCGAGGAGCCGTTCAGCGATGCAGTCTCTAGCCTCCCCGTGGCCGGTGCTCCCGGCGATGTCGGCATCGTCTTCAATTTCTATTCGCGCCCGGAAAAGGATCAGAAACGCCGCTACGGCGTGGCCGGCCATTCCTTCATCAGCGTGGTGGATTTCGGTCCGCAAGTGGAAGCGCGCTCCATTCTGGTCTTCGGCGAGAATTCCGATCCCAACTCCAAACACTATTTCGATCAATCGCAGCTCTACGCCAAGCAGGAATTCAAGCCCGCATATTTCAGCCTGGCCGACATCAAAGCGCACGCCGAGCGCACCTATCATCCCGGTGAAGGCAAGCCTTGAGAACCAAACCATCTTCCGTGGTGGCACTCTACCCCGGTTCGTTCGATCCCATAACGAATGGGCATCTGGATTTGATCCAGCGCGGCTCCGCATTATTTGACAAGCTGTTCGTCGCCATCCTTCGTAATGATGAAAAGCAGGCCCTGTTCAGCGTCGACGAGCGAATCGAGATGCTGACCGAGGTAGTGCAAGTTTTCCCGAACGTGGAAGTCGGCTCGTTCGACGGCCTGCTGGTGGAGTACGCCGCCCACTGCGGCGCCAGCGTCATCATTCGCGGTATTCGCGCGGTTTCCGATTATGAATACGAGTTGCAAATGGCGCTCATGAATCGCCGCCTGAGGCCGGACATTGAAACCGTGTTCCTGATGGCCAGCGAGGCCCATTCGTTTTTGAGCTCCAAGTTGGTGAAGGAAGTGATCCGCTTGGGCGGCAAAGTCACAGGTCTCGTGCCGCCTTCGATTGAGGTTAAACTAAGAAAAAGACTGTTAGGAGACAACTAGGAGAAATTGACACCTTCCATGCAAGCTACCACCGATCTCGCCGAGCGGATTTCTCTGATCAGCGAGTCTTCCACTATGAAAGTTGCGGCCGACGCCGACCGTCTTCGCAGAGAAGGAAAAGATGTCGTCGACTTCGGGGCGGGGGAGCCGGATTTTCCCACGCCGGACAATATCAAGAAGGCCGCCATCGCCGCTATTGATGCCAATTTCACCAAGTACACGCCCACCGGCGGAGTCCTCGAGCTGAAGACCGCCATCTGCGACCGCCATCGCACCGACTACGGCACCAATTATTCGCCTGGCGAATGCATGGTGACGGTGGGAGGCAAGCACGCGATTTTCAATTTGATGCAGACGGTGATCGGTGAAGGCGATGAAGTCATCATTCCGGTCCCGTACTGGGTCACTTACAAAGATGTCGTCAACTATGCGGGCGGCAAGTGCGTGTTCGTCCCGAGCGACGAAGACAGCGGCTTCACTTTTACCGCCGAGATGATCGCGCCGTACATTACACCGCGCTCCAAGCTTTTGATCATCAACTCGCCCAACAATCCCAGCGGCGCAGTTCTCAGCCGCGAAGAGTTCGAGAAGATTTATTGGCTCGCGTCCAAACGCGGTGTCCGTTTGATGACCGACGAATGTTACTGCCGCTTCCTGTATGAAGCTGAGCCGTTCTCCATCGCGTCCATGCCGGATGCCAAGGAGCACGTCGTAGTGGCTGGGTCCCTTTCTAAGACCTACGCGATGACCGGCTGGCGGATCGGTTTCTCCCTCGCGCCCAAGCCTCTCATCGACGCCATGATGAAGCTCCAGAGTCACACCACGTCGAATCCCATGTCAATTTCGCAGAAGGCGGCCATTGAGGCGTTGCGCGGTTCGCAAGATTCCATACCGGTTATGCTGGCGGAATATCGAACTCGCCGCGACTATGTGGTCGGCCGTTTGCGCGCTATTCCCGGTGTCAAGATTGCTGAGCCACAGGGCGCGTTCTATGCATACCCCAACATCTCGGTCGGGTTCCGCAATGGAATCACATCGGCGTTGCAGTTTTCCGAAAAATTGCTTGCGCAAGAGTACGTAGCAGTAGTTCCGGGCGAGGCATTCGGAACCAGCGAGCATGTTCGAATCTCCTACGCGACTTCCATGAAGGAACTTGCCCGCGGCCTGGACCGGATTGAGCGTTTCATCCGTGAACGGTAGCGCTCCCGTCCGGCTTCCGACCGCCTTTAAAGAAAAAATCTGGGGTGCACTGGACCTTGCTCCCTGGTATCCGGATCCCGGCAAAAAAATCGGCGAAGTGTGGTTTGAAGCGGATCTTCCGCTCCTGGTCAAGTTCGTGTTCACCAGCGAGCGGCTCTCCGTTCAAGTTCACCCTGATGATGCATTCGCTGCGGCTCACGAAAAATCGCTTGGGAAAACCGAGATGTGGTACGTGTTGCGAGCCGATCCGGGCGCACAACTCGCCCTGGGATTTCGCGAACCCATTACGCGCGAGCGCTTGCGGGAATCTGCATTGAGCGGCGAAATCGAGCGCCTATTGCGCTGGGTGGACGTGAACCAGGGCGATTCATTCTTCATCCCCGCCGGAACCGTGCATGCCATCGGCGCTGGCCTTGCTCTATGCGAGGTGCAGCAGCATGCCGACATTACTTACCGGCTCTACGACTATGGCCGCCCCCGCGAACTGCATCTCGACAAAGCTCTCCAAGTTGCCTCCACCGAGGCGTTCGATGCCAAGCCGGCCGCACTTCCGATCGATTGCAAATATTTCCACACCGAACTGGCCAGGATCACGTCGCCCATCGAGTATCCTGCGGCGAACGATCGTTTCCACCTGCTGATCTTCGCAGGCGGCAGCGGTAAAATCGCCGGCCAGCCATTCCGGGAAGGCGAAACGTGGCTAATCCCAGCCGGTTCCGGAATGTTTCCGATCAACCCCGACGAACCAACAAAATTCCTACGAACCTGGATCCCGTGACGCGGGTCGCGGCTCGGTAACGCCATCTTTCCGAACCGCGACCGTAAGGGAGTCGGTGCCTTTTGATAGCTTCACGGTTGCAACCCCGGCGCCACATACGCATAAAACATAACAATCAACCCAATCATGCTCGCCAGCAACACACTGTGGCGCAGCGTAAACCGAAAAAGCTTCGCTTCATCATCCCGCGCCATTCCAGTGGCACAAGTAGCCACCGCGATGCTCGACAAACTAATCATCTTTCCCATCACGCCGCCGGCCGAATTCGACGCCGCCATCAGCACCGGATTCAGACCCAGTCGCGAAGCCGTCACCACCTGCAAGTTTCCGAATAACGCGTTCGCTGATGTGTCGGATCCAGTGAGAAATACGCCCATCCATCCCAGTAGAGCGCTGAAGAATGGGAATGATGGGCCGGTAGCGGCGAATGCCAATCCAAGAGTTGCCGTAGCGCCGCAATAGTTCATGAGGAAAGCCAGGCCTAGCACCGCCGCGAGTGTAACCAGTGAGAACGCGAGCTGCCGCAACGTGCTGGCCAGGATCTTCAGAAACTGCAGCGGCGGAATTCTCAGCACCACCGCCGTCAGCAGCGTGGCGATGAGGCACGCGGTTCCAGAAGCCGAAAGCCAGTTGAAATTGAAGATGGCCGGATAGGGCGAAATGCGTGCGGTCACCGGCGGCATGCGGGCGATCAGATTATGCAATCCAGGCCAGGGGATTGGAACACTCACGGAATTCAGCGGTGCTTGCATCGGCTTGTAACCCCAGAGCAGCACACAGGCAACGAGCAGAAGATACGGACTCCAGGCCACCAGAATCTGTCCGGCCGATGGACGGGCTGTTACTGTTTTAGACGTCGGCGGCTCAGCAACAAGGTCCTTCGGCTTCCAGACCAGGAACAGCAGTACCAACGTGACGATCGCAGTGAGCGAAGCAATCAGATCCGTGAGCTGCGCGCCGACGAAATTCGAGATGATGAACTGCATTCCGGCGAACGAAACGCCGCAGAGAATCGCTGCGGGTAATACCGGTCGCAGGGCTTTCCATCCGCCCATCACCAGAATCAGGTAGGCGGGGACGATCAATGAAACTGGAGCGCAGATGCGTCCCACGCCGGCGCTTAAGCGATCCAGCGGCAGTCCAGTAATTCCTGCGAGCGTGACGATCGGAATCGCGATGGAGCCGAAGGCCACGGGCGCCGTATTCGCGAGCAGGCAGATGGCGGCCGCATAGAACGGCGTGAATCCGAGACCGGCCAGCATTGCGGATGCAACCGCCACCGGAGTTCCGAATCCAGCGGCGCCTTCCACAAAGGCCCCGAAGGCGAACGCGATGAGCAGCGCTTGCAGCCGGCGATCCTTTGTCAGGCTCCCGATCGAGTGCTTAATGAATTCGAACTTGCCGGTATCGAGCGTGAGCCGATACAAGAAGACCGCCCAGATTACGATCCAACCGATCGGGAACAGACCGAATGCCGCGCCGTAAGTAGTCGCGGCCACCACTTTTCCAAGTGGCATACCGTAAAGAAAAACGGCGATCACCACTGTTGCCGCAAGTCCCGAGAGCGCTGCGACCCAGGCGGGCTTGCGCAGGATACCCAGCAGCAAAAGCAGCGTGAAAATCGGCAGCGCGGCTACGAATGCCGAGAGAGGGAGACTTCCTAACGGTGTATAGTTTTGCTGCCACATGGGATAAAGAAGTATACAGGAGCCAGAAGTCAGAATCCAGAAGCTAGATGGTGGTAGCGCGAACTCTTAGTTTGCAGCGTTCACACTTTTGTGAACGCTTCGCGGGCTGGCGTTGGCGTCCCGAGAAACCAACGCCCTGAACCGTGCGCGGAGTGCGTGCGCTACGGCGGTTGGCGAACGTTGTGCGGTAGTTCGGGAATCGGAGTACAATGGGATTGTTCAAGGTATGGTCCATTAAAGGAGGCCGCATGTTCCGATCTATAGGCTTTCCAGAGCTGATTGTCATTTTGGTAGTCGCCGTTCTGCTGTTTGGCGGAAAGAAGATTCCCGAACTGGCGAAGGGCTTAGGGGAGGGCATCAAGAACTTCAAAGGTGCCATGAAGGAAGATCACCCTAACGTCGACGAAAAGAAGCAGGGCTGAGGCTTCCTGGATTTGCTCGCACCTTGAGCGGACCTAGTATCGACTTCTGAAAGAGAAACCCCCGCGAGGTCATCGCGGGGGTTTATGTTTTTAAAGCTGCTTGCGGGTTCCTAACCTATTTCTTCTTGGGTACGATCGCGTCCTTCACGGCTTTTGCGACCCGGAACTTGACCACTTTCTTGGCCGGGATCTTGATCGCTTCGCCGGTGGCGGGATTGCGGCCCATGCGGGCTTTGCGGTCCACGCGAACCAGGCGGCCGATGCCGGGAATAATGAACATTCCGTTCTTTTTCGTTTCACGGACGGCCAGATCGGCGAAGGTCTCGACGAATGTCTTGGCCGCCTTGGTTGTGCTGCCGGTGGCTGCCGCGAGTTCTTTCATGATCTGCGACTGCGTCATCTTGGTTGCTGCCATGTACTTCTCCTTAGTTTCTTTTTTTAGTGGGGCTCTTCCATCCAACGGTCCGGTTACGTAAAACATAACCGTACAATATTGTTTCCTTCCAAATCATACGGGAAGCGGAGCCGGATGTAAAGAGAAGAATGCGAAAAAAACACGTTTTTCCTCAGTTTTTTCGACGCGCCACGCCCCGAAAGCCGATGAAACGGGCTTTTGCCGCCTTGCGGAGCCTCGGGAGCCCTAATTCAAGCGCTTTGAGCGGTCTTGTTTAGCGAGAGCTGACCAGCCGAGGACGGCTTCGGAGTAACCGCTGGAGTAACCTCGGCCTCACTCGCCGCCTCGAATCCCAGCTTTTTGCGTAGGCCGGCGTCCAGTTGTTCCCGGGCTTCGGGATTCGCCACCAGATAGGCGCGAGCGTTCTCGCGGCCTTGGCCGATGCGTTCGCCGCCGTAGCTGAACCAGGAGCCGCTTTTTTCCACCAACTCGTGAATGACGCCCAGGTCCAGCAGATCGCTTTCGCGCGAGATGCCTACTCCAAAGAGGATGTCGACTTCGACTTCGCGGAAAGGCGCAGCTACCTTATTCTTCACTACCTTGATTTTGGTGCGGTTGCCGATTACCTTGTCGCCATCCTTGATCGCGGTCATCCTGCGCACTTCCACCCGCACCGACGAATAAAATTTCAAGGCGCGGCCGCCCGTGGTGGTCTCCGGGTTACCGAACATCACGCCAATCTTTTCCCGAATCTGGTTGATGAAGAGCAGCAGGGTGTTGGTTCGAGCCACCGCGCCGGTAAGCTTCCGCAGCGCCTGCGACATCAGGCGGGCGTGCAGGCCCATGTGGCTATCGCCCATTTCGCCGTCGAGCTCGGCTTTGGGCACCAGCGCGGCAACGGAGTCAACCACCACTACATCGATACCCCCGGACGCGATCAGCGCTCCGGCGATCTCGAGCGCTTGTTCGCCGTAATCTGGTTGCGAGACGATCAGATTGTCCACGTCCACGCCAAGATTGCGTGCATAAGCCGGATCCAAAGCATGCTCGGCATCAATGAAAGCGGCGGTGCCGCCCGCTCTTTGCGCCTGAGCGATCACCTGCAACGCGAGCGTGGTCTTGCCGGATGACTCCGGTCCAAAAACCTCCACCACGCGGCCGCGCGGGAATCCGCCCACACCCAATGCTGCATCCAGCGATATGGAACCGCTCGGGATCACCGCGACAGGCAATACGTTCCGGGAACCGAGCCGAAGCACGGACCCTTTTCCGAACTGCTTGTCCATCTGGCTAAGGGCGGCATCAATGGCGCGCTGGCGGCCGGCAGCGTCTATGGGAACAGGTTGGTCTTTCACGACATTCTAGTGGTGGGAGAAGCAGGATCGTCTCTCAGGAAAGTGCTAACCTTTGCTTGAGAATCGCGTCATAACGGTCATGCAAACTCTGTGGCAGGACGTGCGCTATTGTGTTCGATCGCTTGCAAAGAGCCCTGGGTTTGCAATTCTGGCGATTCTCGCCCTGGCGTTAGGCATCGGCGCCAACACGGCCATCTTCAGCGTAGTAAACGGGGTGCTGCTGCGGCCTTTGGCGTACGGCGATCCCAGCCGGCTGGTGGTGATTCTCCACGAAGGGCAATGGCCGGTTTCACCGGACGACTATCTGGATTGGCGCAGGCAATCGCGATCCTTTCAGCAGATGGGAGCGGCCCAGGTCTGGAGCGCGGCCCTCACCGGCGGTGAGCATGCCGAAGAACTGCCGGGGATGCAAGTAAGCCCAAACATGTTCTCCATTCTGGGAGTTCCGCCGCTCCAAGGACGCACGTTTGAAGCAGGTGACGATCAACCGGCGCGCGGTCACGTTGCCGTCCTGAGTTATCAGTTGTGGCAGCGGCGCTTCGGCGCTGACCCGAAGATTGTCGGTCATGAGATCAACTTGAATGGCGAAAGCTACACCGTGAACGGGGTAATGCCGGAATCGTTCCACTTTGCCCCGTTCTGGGCCACGAACGTGGAGGTGTGGGTCCCGCTGCTGCTAGACAAGCGCTTGAACGATCGTGGAGGCCGCTCGTTACGGATCTTCGCCCGGCTGCGCGATGGCGTGCCCCTTCAGCAAGCCCAAGCCGATATCGATGTAATCTGCCGCCGCTTGGCCCAGCAATATCCGGCCACCAACACCGATATGACCGCCCAGGTAATCCCACTGCAAGAAAAGGTGGTGGCCAATATTCGTCCCACTCTGCTGGTGCTGCTCGGCACGGTTGGATTTGTACTTCTGATCGCGTGCAGCAACGTGGCGAATCTAATGCTGGTGCGCGCCAACGCGAAGAAGAAGGAGACGGCGGTGCGGCTGGCGCTCGGTTCCAGCCGGTGGCGGGTCATCCGGCAATCGTTAGTGGAGAGCATCCTGCTTTCCGTGGCTGGCGCGGCGGTGGCTACAGTAATTGCAAGCTGGGGGATTGCCGGATTGATCGCGTCGCTGCCTGCCGGGAGCTTGCCACGGCTCGATGACGTGGGCATCGACAAGACCGTTCTTTTGTTTACGGTACTGATTGCGCTTGCCACGGGAGTAGTTTGCGGTCTGGCGCCGGCGCTGCGTGCGTTCCGGACCGATTTGCAGGAATCGCTCAAGAGCGGTGGAAGAGGATCCACCGCGGGCCGATCGGAGCATCGCACCCGCGCACTACTTGTGATTTCCGAGGTCGCACTTGCGCTGGTCCTATTGGTAGGCGCTGGATTGATGCTGCGAACTTTCCAGCATCTCCAGGCAGTGGATCCCGGATTTGATCCGCATCATGTTCTTACGTTGGAGGTGGCCGCCGGTGGAAGGGCCTATCCGACCGGGCCGGGGCGCATACGATTCTTTGAGCAATTGCGGACTCGTTTGGAAGCGCTGCCGCGCGTTGAGTCGGTCAGCCTGATCAATCATCTGCCGATCAGCGGCGACATCTGGACGCTCGGAATCATTATTTATGGACGTCCAGACCCGCCGCCCGCTCAGCAGCCCACCGCCGCCTATCGCGTGGTGCAGCCGGGTTATTTCGCAACCATGAAGATACCCATGCTTCAGGGAAGGGATTTCGACAATCACGATATTCGAGACACCACCCCCGTGGCAATCGTCAACGAAGCGTTGGCGAAACATCATTGGCCCGGTGCGCCCGCGATTGGACAGCGCCTGCGTCTCGGCGCCAATTGGATGACCATCGTAGGTGTCATTAAGAATGTGAAGCAGACAGATTGGACCGAGAAGCCGGAAGATGAGATCTACCTTCCGCATGCGCAGAGCGACGCTAATTTTTCGTTCATGACGGTGGTGATGCGCGCCCACGGAGACCCTCTCTCGCTCCGAAAGCCAGTGGAAGAACAGGTTCGTTCACTTGACAAAGATGTTCCGATTGCCCACGTCCAGAGCATGGAGCAGGTGATCGCGGACAAGCTGTGGCGCGGACGCTTGGCCATGACTCTGCTTGGGCTCTTCGCCGCGGTCGCGGTATCGCTAGCTGCGCTGGGCATCTACGGCGCCATTTCCTATTCCGTCTCCCAGCGGACCGGCGAGATCGGGATTCGAATGGCGCTGGGCGCGCGCAGCGCCGACGTATTGCGCATGATCTTGCTGCAAGGCCTGGCAGTAGTCGGGGTCGGAATTACCGTGGGCCTGTTCGGTGCGTGGATCTTGACGCGGACGCTGGGAAGCTTGCTGTACGGGGTGACAGCGCGCGATCCAGTGACGTTCATTGCCGTGCCAATAATATTGATTGCGCTCAGCGTGGTGGCGTGCTGCTTGCCGGCACTGCGCGCATCCAAAGTGGACCCGGTCACCGCATTAAAAATCTGGTGATCGCGAAGTCACTCGTATCTCAAGGAGTCCATCGGGTCGGCCTTTGCGGCGCCTTGTGCGGGGATATAGCATGCTACCAACGCGACCACGGCCAACAGGACCGAGACGCCCGCTATCGTAGCTGCATCGAACGGCGCCGATGCCGAGCGCCAGGGTCAGCACTGCAACTGTAGAGAAGGCGCGATTCTTGGTCAGGGTATGTTTCGACAGAACTCGAAGAAGCGCCATGGCGCGCCGATTCGTCTCCGATTCTCCCCAGGAGGACGTGAGCCAACCGGCCTGCTGCATCCGGTAAAGAGCGGGAGACAGCGAGCCGGCCTTGACTTCGAAGGTTCCATTGGTGATCTGCGCGATGCGGCGTGATATTCCCATTCCATGCATCTATTCCAGCGCAAGCGATTTCAAGATCAACAGATCGAGGGTGCCCTGCAGAAGATCGGATTCAGTGGTAGACATGCGTTCTCAATAGGACCGCGGGCTAGCCTGGTTTGGGGTAGAGTGTGGAGAAAGCCTGGTGGATCCGTTTCGAATCGCACTCGCTAATCTCAGGTTCCCGGCCACAGCCGAGGAATCGATCACGCTGGCCGTGGAGGCCATCCATCAAGCAGCCAAGCAAGGAGCGCGGATCATCTGCTTTCCGGAATGCTTCGTTCCAGGTTATCGAGTAAGCAAGTCCGTGGCGCCTTCCGATGCCGAGTTTTTGGAACGTGCGTGGTCCGTCATAGCCGAAGCGGCAGGGAAGGCAAACATCACAGTGGTTCTCGGAACGGAACGCTTGGTTGACGGCGCACTCGTAATCACAGCGCTGATCATCAACCAGGACGGATCCATCGCGGGGTTTCAGGACAAGGTGCAGATCGACATCTCAGAGGAGGCCACCTATACTCCCGGCTTTGGTCGTTGCGTATTCGAAGCTGGCCCCGTGACTTTTGGTGTCGCGATCTGCCACGAAGCATGGCGGTATCCGGAGACCGTACGCTGGGCCGCGCGGCGTGGAGCGCACATTGTGTTTCACCCGCAATTCGCCGAAGCGGAGGCGGGCTCTTACCGGCCAACAGCGTATGCCGATCCCGCGAATACGTTTCACGAGAAGGCGGTGCTGTGCCGCGCCGCCGAGAATACGTGCTATTTCGCAACCGTTAATTGCGCGAGTCCAGGCTCTCCCACCACCTCGGCCGTGGTCCGTCCGGATGGGACGCTGCTCAGCTACCAACCTTACGGTGAGGAAGGATTGCTGATCGCCGACCTCGACATCAGCACCGCGACTGGCTTCCTGGCTGCACGGTGCAAGTATGCCCGGTGATCGGCGCAGGCACCGACTCCCTCACGGTCGCGGTTCGGTAACACTCTTTCCGAACCGCGAGCGTAAGCGACCGGTTGTTGCTATTCTTCAGGGCGACTCAGGTGCGTAGAGAGCAGAATTGCGCTTTTGGTTTAAGATGGACCTATGAGGTGCGCGGCGGCCGGATGTTTCTGCACGCTGATCCTCATGGCCGGACTTTGTTCAGGACAGATTCCGCACTACATTGAGATCAAGCTTCCGGATGGAGTGAG
>Ga0182024_10023873_pt1 | contig 10915 bp, 8 predicted proteins | sample P32metaG_FD_120480 | JGI IMG/M metagenome (GOLD analysis project Ga0182024, IMG submission 120480) | Permafrost microbial communities from Stordalen Mire, Sweden - P3-2 metaG (Illumina Assembly) | ecosystem: Environmental > Terrestrial > Soil > Wetlands > Permafrost | place: Sweden: Stordalen... | reverse complement strand
ATCCACGACTGAGAGTGTGCCGTCGCCTCCATTCGAAGAGAACGCCAGGCTGTGCTTCGGATCGAAGCCGGCAGCATCAGGCGAATCGCCGATCGAGGCCAGGCCCAGAACCTTTCCCGACTCGTAATCGATAATTACCATTTTCCCGCCATCGCAAACAGAGAAGAGGCGATGCTTGCCGGTGTCGATTGCCATGCCGGAAGGAGATTCGCATCCGGTCACAGGCCACGTGGCGACGGCTTTGCGGCTGGCTGCGTCTAATTTCACGATCTCATTCTTATCTTCGATGTTTACGTACACCGATCCTTTTCCATCCGCCTGCGGAAATTCCGGCTTACCAGGCACGGGGATGGTGGCAACGATAGTGTTGGAAGCAGTGTCCATTACTGAAATATCTTTGCTGCGGCCGTTGAATGCCCACACGGTCTTGGTCGCAGGTTCGAACGCGATGCCATCGGGGTTGGTGCCCGCCGGAACGGTCGCTTGGACGGATAAGTCTGCGCGATTGAATACCACAATTGCATTTCCCGCGCCATCACTGATGTAGCCGGTTTTTCCGTCGGAATTCAGAGCGATACCATGAGTGCTCTTCAAACCCGTGACCGCGCCGACTGGCTTACCCGTGGTGGTATCGAGCACTTCAACGCGCGCGTTGTGCGTAATGTAGAGCCGATGGGCGGCATCGTCGCTCAACAGATAGTCCCAACCACCCTGGCCACCGATCTTCCAGTGATCGGTAACGTGATAATTCTGCGCAGCGGCGGTCGCTGCAACGGTGAGAACAGCAACAGCGGTTGCTGCTCGATGAAGACGCATAGTGAACTCCTGAAAAGAGGCTCGGCACTCTGCCGGCCTCATCAGTATAGCTACTGGGCCTTAAGCGAAACTGAAGAAGCTTGCAAAGCAGATGGCAGCGGCTCGGCAGGAAGCGTGATGGTCACCAAAGCTCCTCCGCCGTGGTTATTCACAATCTCTATTGAACCTCCTGCCCGCTCGCAAATGGCTTTGCAAATGGAAAGGCCGAGGCCGGTGCCTCCGCTTTTCCGGCTGCGCGACGGGTCGCCGCGATAAAAAGGTTCAAAGATATGGGCCTGGGCTTTCTCCGAGATGCCTTCACCGTGGTCCCGGACCGTTATCCAAGCCTTTGACTCGCCAACTTTCAACACAATTTGCACCGCGGCACCGTCAGGACTGTGCTGCAGTGCATTCAACAAAGTGTTCGAAAACAACAGGAGCGCATCGCGGTAGTCGAGCGGCGCCTTGGCATCGGCTTTTGACTCGAAGCTAACATCTATTGTTCTGAACTTGGCCAAAGGCTGGCTCTGATTGATTGCGTCCTCAATCGCATCGCTGAGAGAGCAGGAATAAATAGCGGAGCTCGACTCTTCGCTACTGGTGGGTTGTTCCAGCCGCGCCAGCGTGAGCATCTTCTGCACCGTAGACTCCAGGCGCGTGAAGTCCTCAAGGCTCAGGGCCAAACCCTTGCTGTATTCTTCCAGGCTGCGATTGCGCATGGCCAGCAACTGAAGGGAAGACTTCACGATCGCCAAATCAGTTTTTAGTTCGTGCGCGGCATCGCTGGTAAAACGCCTTTGTTGTTCGAACGAACGCTGCAGGCGCGCCATTGCGACTTCGAGAGCGGTGGCGAGCGGCCGAAGCTCCGCCGTGCTTTTCGCACTTTCCGGAGCTTCGAAATGCCAGTCGCGGGAAGTGATTCGCTCCGCTTCACGGGCTAGATCGTGGACCGGCGACAAACCCTTTCGTACCAGCCATGCCATGACGATCGCGGTAATGCCAAGCAGGACGGCGGTGGCGATCGCAAAAAAGCGAACCGCTTCCACTACCTCGTGCCAAACATGACGGACGGGGGTGCCGTAGATGATCGTGATGCTATGGCGAACTCCTCCGCTGGGTTTGCCTGGATCGACAATGCGAAGGGCATGGAAAATAAGGAACCGGTACTTGCGCCCGTTCACATCCGCATCGCGGAATACAGGCGCAGCAGATGACGGTTTCTCCATGGGCGGCAGATCGCCCAAAGACCCAAGAACCCGGCCTCGCTCATCCTCGACGCGAAAGATGGCGGCTTTGCCAACCTGCACGCTGCGCATATCGAGCATGACGTCGTCGGCTTCATCTTCGTTATCCTGAACGGCGCCCATCAGCGACTGCGCAGTGGCTATCAAAGACGAATCGAAGGCCTTTAACTGGACGTCGCGCTCGTGAACAATGATGGCGCTGATCAGTGCGAGCGCAGAAACGAATTCAAGCACCAGCACCGTGACGACCAGACGCCGCGTGATGGAACGCGATCCCGTCATAGAGCGGCGGCCTCCTGCCGAAGCCGGTATCCGCGATGACGTAAGGTTTCAATCAGAGGCTCGGCGCCCGCAACGTTCAGCTTTCGCCGCAGGTTTGAGATGTGCGCTTCGATAACGTTGGAGTGATGCTCCCAATCGAAATCGTAGAGATGTTCGAGCAACTCCTGCTGGGAAACGACGGCGCGCGGCCGGTGAATCAGGTATTCCAGAATGCGATATTCGGTCGGCGAAAGATCAATAGGGCGGCCACGGCGCCGCACCGTCTGCTGAGCCGTGTCTAGTTCCACATCCGACACGACGAGTACCGGAGTCGAAACCCCGCTGGCTCGCCGGATGAGTGCCTTGATGCGGGCGAGAAGTTCTCCCAGGTCGAACGGCTTGCTGAGATAGTCGTCGGCCCCTGCATTGAGTAGATTCACAATCGACTCTTTGCCTTCCTGCGCCGTCAGGATTAGCACCGGCGTGTTTAGCTTTGCCCGACGCAAATCTCGAAGAACGCGCTGGCCGGTTTTAAGGGGAAGCATGAGATCGAGCACGATCGCATCGTAAACTCCCTGCTCGGCAAGATGAGAACCGGCCTCACCGTCAGCGGCGTGATCCACTGCCAGTCCACTTTCACGCAGGGCGGCGACCATGTTTTCTGCCAGGCGCCGCTCGTCTTCGATCAGGAGTACGCGCATCGCAAGGAGTCCTCGAGCACATTGTCTCAAAGCTGCCTTAAATCTAGCTGAATTCGTTCTGGGGCGGTTCCCGCTGTTAAATGCCTCTTTTCCGATATCAAGAACTGTCGCGGAGCGATCAGCCCCCCGGGTTTGCCTCTCAGAACTTGAGCTGAACATCGAGTTGCATTCGCCTTGGAGGCAGGGCCGCGGCGGGCTGCCCGAACAGCGGCGAAGACACAGTTCCGATGTATGTGACGTAATTTGGATGATTGAGTACGTTGAAAGAATTCAGGGCCACGGACAGAACCCTTGCTTCTTTCTTTTTCCCGGAGAGCGAGAAATCGTGAGCGAGATTTAAATCCAGATTGATAGTCCCCGGCCCCGCCAAGCTATTGCGCGGCACGCCGGCGGGCCGATCGTTGACAATGCCATCGTGATTGTTGTCAGCGCCGGTCGTCACATCTACTGGCTTGCCCGAGTAGAGCGAGAGCGCCACTCCGAAAGTGAAGAAGCGAGTGGGCTGGCTCGATGCCAGAAGATCGAACTTGTGCAACCGATCGTTGTCGGAGCGGCCCCACTCCGCGGAGGGATCGTAACTGTTGGCGGGAAAGAATGTGATTCCGCTGGTATTGTTCTGGGTGCGGCTGAGAGTGTATTGAACCTGCCCGGAAAAATACTTGCTGGGCTTGCCGCGGAACGTGAGTTCCAGTGCGTTGCCTCTGAGATATCCCTCTGACTGGATCTGGCGGTTCTGGCCGAGAGCCTGGTCCGGCGGGGTAAGGCTTCCATCGAGCGGGGCATTGGCATCGAGGGAGCGGAAGAGATCGATGCCACGGGTGCCGATGTAGACCGCGCTCGCGGTACTTTTCGCGGTAACCTGCCGCTCTACCCCAACACTGTATTGCATAGTGTAGGGAATGCGCGCGTGAGAATCGAGCGTCACGACACTCGTCGGAGTGCTCTCCAACTGACTGGGAAGCACCGGATAGCTCGGCGACTCAACGATGAAGCGTAACAAGTTCACGCCGTTGTAGTGCAGGAGGTCGCCAATGGGGCTGGGACCGGTGCGGTCGTAAAAGACACCCGCGCCGCCGCGGATCACAGTCTTGCTGTTGGCGGTAGGGGCATAGGCGAAGCTGAAGCGCGGTGCAAAGTTGTGGGGCTCGTCGTGGAAGTAGTTCTGCCAGTAATAGCGAATCCCCACATAGACTGACAAATTCGGTTTAAGCCGAATGTTGTCTTCAAAAAACCCGCTGAAGACCTTCTCCACAAACACCACGTGCCCCTGTCCGGTTTGCAGCAGAAAAGTAGTCGGGGCGGCAGCCGTGAAGGCGGCACTGCTGGCGAAGGTATAGGTGCCCTCGCGATTGGTGAAATCGTCGAGACCGCGCCGGCTGATGTCCGGGATGTCGACGCCAAAGCTTAGCTGGTGTTTCCCACTGGCGTAGGTGAGGAAGTCAGTTCCGTCAAAATGGTACTCGGTGCGACGGGAGTCAGCCTGAGCGCCGCCTGCGGTGAAGAGACCTGAAATAGCGATTTGAGGAGTCGCGGCGACACTGAAAACCGGCGCGTCGAAGTGCCCAACCAGAAATCTCAACTGATTGAGCCAGTGCGGAGAGAATTGGTGAAGCTCGCTCACATTGACTTCGTGCTCGAGGAACCTCGTGTCGACTCCGGCGGTAGGCAAAACAATTCCGCCGACGTTCTGGTTTTCAACTGAGCGATGCTCGTAGGAGTAGCCGACCCAAAATTGATCGCCGTTCGAAAAATCGTGGAAGAAGCGTCCGGAACCAAAAAAATGGCGCGTGGGATTGGCCACGGTTTGCGCGATGGTTCCAAAGCCCAGCGCCTCCGCTTCGGCAAGGGCTGTCGGGTCGATGACGGCCTGCTGATCCAGTATGTCCTCGTCGAGCGCCAATAGAAAGCTGGAATGCTTGCTGTTGCCCAGGGGCCCGACGAGTGAGCCCTCGTAGTATTGCCGGCTCTCGGGAGGCTTGATGGTGGCGAATGCATTGCTCGCGTCAAAAACAGAGTCGCGGAACATGAAGTTCAGCGAGCCGTGATAGGCTGGCGAAGCGCCTTTGGTAACGATATCAAGACGCGCCCGCCCCGGCCGCGAGAAGCGCGCCGAGTAAGGGTTATTGTTGATTTTCACTTCCTGGATCGCGGAGGGCGTGACCCCCGGTCCATTAGCTTCGATTCCGTTCACCACCAGCGTTATCCCGTTCGTGCCGGTAGCGTTGTCGTCGAGGAAGCGAGACATAGTGGTGATGTAGTCCTGATCGAAAACGGGAACGCGATCGAGGGCGTCGCGATCTATAGTGTTCGCATTCTGATTCTCAGAAGTTTCGGTGGTGACCTGCGGCGCCGCCCCTCCGGAGACCACCGTAACCGATTCTGTCTGAACCGAAATCTGCATCGTGACTCGAAGCGGAGGGAACGGCTTATTCTCCAGGATGAGGCTGACGCTCGCGTCGCGAAAACCTCCCGCACGAAATTGCAGGGTGTACTTTCCGGGAGGGATCTTTTCGAAAGAAAAGTATCCAGTCTTGCTGGTGACGGCTTGAGCCAGAGGCTTGAAATCGGATCCTAGCAATGTGACCTGAGCATCCGCAATTGCAGCGCCCAAAGGATCCTCAAGCGTTCCAGTTATCCTTCCCTCGGCCGAGTGCGCGGAATCCACTTCGTCCCCGTCACTTTCGTGAGGATCTGGGGTAGCCTGGGCGAACACTCCTGTCGCGGCGGCACAAACAAATAATGCGAAGACGAATCGATAAAGAGAAATATGAAGTCGCATGCAGAAAATCCGACGAAACTGCTCCTACACGTCCTGAATTGGGCCGGCAACCGACCGGCGATGAAGAATCACTATCATAGCGACCTGAAGTGAACCTGAAGACAGCAGTGCGGAATGGAGAAGGCGTTCGAGTTTTGCACTGTCCTTAAAGTTTCCTCAGAATGAGGGGATCCGTAACCACGCCAATGAATGGGCTCACGCAAAGAGTTACGCCAAGAGACGCGAGCTCCAGCGGGTTCAGTTCTTTGGTTCGGCTAAAGTCCTAACTCACCCAGCCGATATACAAAAAAGCAATCGTAAAGAAAGAAAAGGGCGTTGCTCTCAGCGGAGAACGCTTTCAAACTATATGGCCATCCGTGCGCTCATCATCGACGACTCTTCGGTCATGCGAAAGATAGTGGAGCGGTCGCTGCGCCAGGCCGGCATCGATCTTTCCGAGGTATTCCAGGCAGGCAACGGAGCTGAGGCGCTGGGCGTTCTGAAGGAAAACGTGGTGGACTTGATTCTTTGCGACATCAATATGCCGGTCATGGACGGGTTGGAGTTTATCAAGCAGCTCCCCAGTGTGGAGAATGCGAAAAATGTGCCGGTGGTCATGATCACGACCGAAGGCAGCGAAGCTCACGTTGTGCAGGCATTATCGTGCGGGGCACGCGGCTACATCCGGAAGCCGTTTACGCCGGAGCAAGTGAAGGAGCATGTAATTCCTGTGCTGGCAGGTAAATCATGAAAACCGCAAGCAGGTTGATGGCTGCCAATGACAGCCATGAAAATTGGATTCCGTTCATCGATATGGCGGCGCGGGAAGTCTTCGAGCTCATGGTTGGTTGCCAGCTCACCGTACCCGAGAGCTACGAAGAGGTTCCGCTCGACGTCACTGCCATGGTGGGATTGGCGGGACAGCTTTGCGGCGTTCTAAGCGTGCGTTGCACCGGCAAGGCCGCATCTCTGATGGCTTCGAAAATGCTTGGCGTCGATCTCGATAAAGTAGGGTCCGAGGTCTCAGACGCGCTTGGCGAAGTCTGCAACATGGTGGCGGGCAACTTCAAGAACAAGATTTCCGGCCTATCGGAGGGTTGTATGCTTTCTCCGCCAACCGTGATAACCGGCAGTGACTACGATCTCCATTCCATGGCCGACTCTCCCGCGCTAGAGGTCCGGCTGCTGTTCGAAGGAACGCCCGTCCAGTTTTCTCTCCAGATCCACAGCTAACCGAGGCAGCCATTAAGAATTCTACCTGGCTTCTCCTGTTGGTTCGCGCCATCCCCCAGGTTATGCATCGCAGGTAATCAGGAAAGGAGATGGGCTCAGGTTCGGGCTGCGGCCGCGGCCGATCCAAATACCATCGTGACCAGCGCGTGAATCTCCTCGACTGCTTCGTCCAGTTCAAAGGTAAACCTGACCAGATCCATGCCCTCGAGCTCGCGGTATTCCTTGGCGAGGATTGCCCAAGCCGGATCGGCGACCAAGTCGACCTTCTTACGTTCGTAGTAGCCGTAACCTAGATCGCGCATGCGGCACAGAAGGTCGCTCAAGTGCACCATGGCTACCAATGGCTGACACTTCTCGCTCTTTTCGATCTCGTGATGGTAGGAGATGACTTCGACCAGATTTTCGGGCAACTTCCATTTTTCCGCCAGCGCCCGCCCGGTCTCGCAGTGGGTGAAGCCCATGGTGGCTTGTTCCGCGTCGCCAATAGGAATCTCCTCGCGGCAGGCAAGTTCCATGGCGACAGCAAACTCCCTGGCAAATACCAGGCAGTTGACCATGAATCCGATGTCGTGGAGCAATCCCGCCATGTATGCTTTCTCCGCGTCGGGCGAGCCCAGCTTCTCGCTGAACTTCCGGCACACGAGAGCGCAGGCTAGGGAATGCCTCCAGAAAACGACCGGATCCAATGCTGCCTTCCCGGTAGGGAAGGCTTGTCCCAGGCAGCAGGTGAGCAGGATCGTTTCGACCCGCCGCAAGCCCAGGCTGATTACCGCAGCCTTGATCGATCTGGGCGGCTGGGCCAGCCCGAACAGTGGCGAGCTTGCCACCCGGACGCATTGCGCGGCGATGCTGTTGTCGTAGGAAATCAGCCGCACAACCTCCTCAACGCGCACTTCCTCGGTGGAACTGTTCAGCAATTTCAGCAGAGGTAGAAACACGGTTGGAATGGCGGGCATGGCCTCAATGGTCTGCACGCGCTCACGAATGATCGAGGTATGGGATGTGCTCATGGTTTCACCTTGCTCAGCGACGGCTTCCAATACGCGATGGTTCCGGGAAAATGGACCAGGTGAAACTGGTCGTTCAACTTCATCAGCGATTCCGAGGTGCCGAGAAAGAAATAGCCGCCAAAGTTAAGACCGCTGAAAAAATGGTTGATCACTTTCGACTTCGAAGCCCCGTCAAAATAAATGAGCACGTTGCAGCAGAAGATAATATCGATGCCCTTCATGAAGACCATCTTGGAGTCGTCTTGCAGATTGAGCCGGCTGAAGGTAATCAGCTTCTTGACCTCCGGGCGCACCTGCAGCTTTTTCTCGTCGATCACGCTGAAATATTTGCGTTTGTAATAGTCGGTGGTGGTGCGCAGGGCGTAATCGCCGTAAATGCCGGCCTTGGCGGTTTCTACCGAGCGATCGTTGAGATCGGTGGCCACAATCTCGATGGTCCAGCCTTTCAGCAGCTTTTCGCTTTCCTCGAGCATGTTCATCGCCAGCGTATAGGACTCTTCGCCGGTGGAGCAGCCCGCGCTCCAAATGCGCAGCCGTTTGATGATCTGTTTGGTTTTATCGGTTACCAACTCCGGCAGAATCACCTTGCGCAGCGCGTCGAGCTGGGGCTGGCTGCGAAACAGGCAGGTTTCTCCAATGGTGACCTCATTCAACAGCTGCCGCAGTTCACCGTCGCGGCTGGGGTGGGCGGTGAGGTGGTCCCAGTAGTCGCGCGGTGTCCGCGATCCCAGTTGTTTCATGCGGCGCGCGCAGCCGTCGGCCAGAAGATAAAGTTTCTCCTCGGCTTTGTAGATGCCGGAAACCTTGTATACCAGGTCGCGGATTTGCCGATAAACGGGATCGACCGGCTCGCCCTTCTTAGCTGGGGAGGGCGGCGCGGGAGCGGGTTGAGGCGCAATGGTCATGATGCCGGATGCTCCATGGTAAGAAGTTTGGCCGCCGGGGAATTGCCCACACTTCGGCTGTGCGCTACCCGGCGGACGATTTCGCCGGCCAGTTGATCGAGGGGATAGGCAGCCTCGTCCAGCCCGGAGGCGTGCACCAACCCGGGCATTCCCCACACCACCGAAGAGGCTTCGTCCTGGATGATGACATTTCCGCCCGCCTCGCGGATGGCTTGCGAGCCGAGCACGCCGTCTGAGCCCATGCCGGTCATCACGACTGCTAGGACGTTCGCGCCGTAGGCCGCTGCCACCGAGCGAAACAGCACATCCACCGCCGGGCGGCAGGAATTCTCCGGCGGACCCTGATTCAGATTCAATCGCGAAGTCAGGCCTGCGCGTATCACCTTCATATGAAAATTGCCCGGCGCGATCCAGGCGTGCCCGGCGGAAAGCGCCATGCCCGCGCCGCCCTCTTCGATTGGAATCGCCGAGCGGCCGGCCAGCCGTTCCGCCAGCAGGCGTGTAAAAATGGGAGGCATGTGCTGCACCACGACGATAGGCACGGGAAAATCGTTTGGGATGTGAGGCAGCACTTCAGCCAGAGCATTTGGACCGCCGGTCGAGGTGCCGATGGCCACAATCTCGATGCGGGCATTGCCCTTGGGCCGGCTCTTCGCCAGCGGCCGAGAATGTGGCAGCGGCCGTAGTTTCAGCGGAGCTGCGCCGCATAGCGCCTTGATTTTGGGAATGAGTTCGCTGCGGACTCGCTCGATCGCAACTGCCGGATTGCCGGTGTTGCTCGGTTTGGTAGCGTAGTCTGAGGCTCCCAGCGCGAGTGCATCCAGCGTGGCGGCTGCCCCGTGCTCGGTAAGCGTACTGAACATGATGACCGGCAATTTGGGATACAGCTTGCGAATCTCAACCAAAGTCTCCAGGCCGTTCATCACCGGCATCTCGATATCGAGCGTGACCAGATCTGGTTTAAGCAGAGGAATCTTCGCCAAGGCGATTCGCCCGTCGCCGGCTACGCCGACCACTTCGATCCCGGGGTCGGCTGACAAAGTCTCGGAGAGCACCTTGCGGATCACAACCGAATCGTCGATTACCAAAATGCGGATGCGAACCATAAGAAATTCTTCGTCTGGCGGTTGTTACACCGAAAGCCGGGCAGTCACAGCATCCCGACCAAACTTCGTTCACGCGCAAGACCCCCGGTGCGGCAGCCTGTGCATGAGTGTCTCGCGACGCTCCTGGCGACGGACCCGGATAGAATTGCCTGAGTCGCTCCCTAGGGAGTCATCGGCAGCAATAGAAAAAGCTTGAGAACATCGCACGGCTTGAAAGGTTTTTAAAACTGGAGGTTTCTGGCTCTAGCCAGTGGCGTTGCGCCATAAGGGTCAAGATCCAGCCAATGCGGCTCGACTCCTGGCCGAAGCCGGTACACGATCCGCCGTTTTCACCAGAATCTATCTTGAACTGCTCGACCAGTCTCCGCAGTTCAGCTGAAGTTTCCAGCCAGCTGCTGCGCGGCCTTCTGGGTATCGGTTGCGCCCCTGCGCCACTCCTGCAATGTGGCTGGTAATCTCGCCGCTGCCGTTCGCGGCCTCGCTGACGTTGCGCGACATTTCGTTGGTGGCTGCATTCTGCTCTTCGACGGCTGTGGCGGTGGTGCTCGAGATATCGTTGATCTGGTGGTCACATTGCTAATGGTTTCGAGGGCTTCGAATCACCCCGAATCCCAAGCCGAGCTTTCTGCCGAGAGTCAGCTTCAAAGGTCCTCCAGTCGCGCTTCCGCGAAGCGCTCCCAAGGCGGTATGTGACGGCCCTCCTGCAAAACATCGGCAGCGACTCGTGGAACTTGAGGGAGCTCACTAAGAGGCGATGCAAAGAATGAGATGTCAGGCGTTGGTGGGCGGCCGGGATCCTTCTGAGGTGCTCAGTGAAGTCGTAGCGAATTCCAATCGACGGCCTGTTCAGCCTGGCTACGAATGTTTTGGTGGTTAAGTTTCACTCGCAACGCCGTCACGTT
>Ga0182024_10023872_pt1 | contig 10915 bp, 3 predicted proteins | sample P32metaG_FD_120480 | JGI IMG/M metagenome (GOLD analysis project Ga0182024, IMG submission 120480) | Permafrost microbial communities from Stordalen Mire, Sweden - P3-2 metaG (Illumina Assembly) | ecosystem: Environmental > Terrestrial > Soil > Wetlands > Permafrost | place: Sweden: Stordalen... | reverse complement strand
CGGCGGCATGGACGGCATGTACTAGGACTGGCCGTCCAGGCGGGCGCGCCTTCCGGCGCAAAGCCAATAAAGAAAGGCCTCCAGCTTCGGCTGGAGGCCTTCCTATTGCTGGAACGTTGAGCGGCAAACCAGATCGTTCCCTGCCGAGGCAGGGAGTTCCGAGCCAGAGTTGCAGCTTACCGCATCAGGACGCGGCGGCGGCAACGTTGGCTGAGCGAATGGCGGCCACGCTGGGCGCGGGCTGGGCGTTCATCGAGCGTAGCCAGCCGGCGGAGAGCCATGCGCGCGGGACCGAGAACTCCGACCACCCGCAATCGAGGCAGACGTAAATGTCGGGAGGCGGGATCATGGGTGGATGGCTCAGCGTGCGGGGCCGGTTGCGATAGAGGCGAATCTCAGCCGGGACGGTCGACACTTCAAGAGAAAGACACTTTGGGCAGGTCACAGGGCACCTCGGGGCAGAAAGGTACAACAATCCAGCTGCGCAAATGGTTCTTGAACTTCTGGAAAAGTCAACTGTAATCCGAATTCCAACCTTGATACAACAAAAATTGAATGAATTTGACTCAAAAGTCTGAAAATAATCCGCCAATTTCATTTTAGGTTTCATTTAATGAACATATTTTTAAGTAACTTGTTTACGGCGAACCTGAGTTAATCCAGTTACCAATGGCTTCGCCTGATGGTTACCTTAGAGGTATTTCTGCCTCGAAAGCGCGCTTTTACGGGCAGATTAACCGGATCTGAGCCAGCTTCGGCTGGGAAGGCGCACGCGGTCACCTTCCGGGCTTCCGGCACAAAAACAATTGGGGTTCCTGTTTAGGAACCCCAATTGCAAGCCCGACCCGCCGATGCGATCAATAGCTGATGTGAATGCTCATGGTGATGGCGCGCGAGCCCCCGATGGCGCCGGTGATTGAGCCAAAGGTCGCGCCGTTGTTGACGCAGCCGCCGGAGGAAAAGCAGGTGCCCTGTCCATTGGACAGAGTGGTGGGGACGGTGAGCGACTTGCCCGACCCGTTGACGACGGGCAGGATGTATTCATTGGCCAGGGTGGATTGCTGGTCGGTCTTGCTGCTGCCGGTCACGAGCTGCCCGTAGTTCAGATAACCCTGCGCGCAGTTGTTGTAGGGGTTGGAGTAGGCGGAGTTGGAACAGGCGTCGCTTTGCGCGATCTGCGTCTGGTTCTGGGGTATGTCGAGGCTGGTGGTGTTGAACAGGTTGAAGACGTTGAAGGAGTAGACCAGGCCGAGCTTTTCGGTGATTTGGAATTTCTTGCGCAACGACATGTCGAGCCGCTTCTGAAAGGCCTGGCGGAAGAGGTTGCGCTGATCGTTGGGGGTGAAATCGGTCTCGTAGATGTCCGACGGATCGGAACCTGTCGAGACGGGAATTCCCTTCTCGCCCGGAGTGAGGTAGTTGATGGCGATCTGGGTGGGATCGATGGCCGGAATGTAGTTGCCGCCCGCGCCTCTGAAGCTTCCCTTGTTGCCGGTAAAGGCGGATTTCGGATTGTGCGGGTCCTTAATGCCAAGCACCGGATTCATCAGGTTGGGATAGTTGCCGACGTAGAGGCTGCCGGATGCGCCGTAGAACTCATAGAGCGAATAGGGCTGGCCGCTCTGGGCGATGGCGACTCCAGTCACGTTCCAGCCATTTGTGACGTAGGCCATCATCGAATGGGCCTTTGCGGTGTCGGGAACCAGGACCTGGAAGTTGGCGCTGAGCACATTGGTCCGGTCGAAGTCCGACGATGCCCAGGAGTCGCGCAGCCGGTCGGGATTGTCGCCGGTGAAGAAGATGCCGATGTCGCTCTGCTCGTCGAGAGCGTGGCTCCAGGTGTAGCTGAGGCCGCCCTGGACGTTATGGGAAAGGCGCTTTTCAACGTGGGTTTCGAGAGCGTCGTAGGCCGAGACGCCCACCGTCTTGAAGAGCGCGGAGTTGAAGTTGTAGCCGACGTAGGGAACGCGGAAGTCGATGTTGCCGCCGCTGTAGGTGTTCCACGGCTCGCCGGCGATGGCCTGGTATTGCTGGTAGCCGTAGGAGTCGGTGTAGAGGTTGTTCTGGTTGAGCACTTCCCATCCGTAGCTGGCCTTCTCGCCCCAGATGGGATGGCTGGGGGTTGCGATTCCAGGCTCATTGAACGGGATGGGGATGACGGAGTGGCGGCCGCGGTTGCCGACATAAGCGACCTTGAACGACAGATCGTTGCTCGGCTGATATTGAACGCCTAGCGTGTAGTTGATGGTGTAGGGCAGCACGTTGTTGTTGCCATACGCGCCGAAGTCGATCGTCGGCGTGCAATCGGTGTAGTTTTCCTGGTTATCGATGGAGCTGCACTTGGGGCCGTATTGCGTCTGCGCGGTGGGTCCGGCCATGTTATTGAGCTGGGTTTGCAGCGCGTTGGTGAAGAAGGACGGATTGGCGCTCGGCTGGACATAGGATGGAGAACCGATCGGATCGGCCAGCGTCTTGCCGGCGCCAGTCACATAGGAAGCGAGCGGGGCGGCCTGGGTTGCGCCAAAAACTCCGCCGCCGCCGGCAGCGCCATAGGGCTGCGACAGGTAGCTGAAGTATTCGCCGCGGTCGTAGTACATGCCAGCGCCGCCGCTGACGACGAGTTTGCTCTCGGCTCTTTTCGGCGTCCACGCAAAACCTACGCGCGGCGAGATGCCCCATTGGCGGCCGGTCAAGGTGGAGTCGCTGCCGGCCAGGTTGGCCGGCGCAATGCTGCTGTGATAGTGGTTGTTGGGGGCCACGACGAAACCGGTGTTGTTGACCTTGAAGCCCTGCGAGCTGTCTCCGGTCACGTTGTAAAGCGTGGGGTCGAAGTTGAAGATGTTGCCGTACTTTTCGGTCAGGCCCCCGTGGTAGTCGTAGCGCACGCCGGCGGTGATGCTGAGGTTGGTGAGCACCTGCCACTTGTCCTGAAGATAACTTTCTATCTCATTGGATCGATAGTAGCGGTCCGCGTTGTTCTTGTGCGTCGTCGGGTCGATGCTGTCGATGACATTCGATTTGTAGGCGTTGCCCTGAAGAAACGACTCGAAGTTCTTGGCCTCAACATTGGCGATGCCGCTGCGGTTGTTCTCGATGTTGAGTTGCGTATAGCTGTAGCCTCCGCCGGCAACCAGGGTGTGCTTGCCGAGCGAAAAGATCACGTTGGTCGAGGGATTGAGGCGGTTCTGAAAGTATCCGGTATTGATGGTTGTGCTCTCAGAGCCGTAGGGACCGACGGTCAACGACGGGACGCTCGTGGAGAAGTTGCTGGCAAACTCGAGAATATCGAGGCCGGGCATGATTCCGGATGCATAGAGTCCCGAGCCTGTACCAACTCCGAAGGTAGGTCCAAGGGACGCGTCGGGCAGCACGGTCTGCTTGTCGAAGCTGTTGGAATACATGCGCACGTAGCCCAGGCGCTGTTCCCAGTTGAGCCGCGGACCGAGGGAGATGGTATTGTCGATCGCTCCCACCTGCGAACCGTTGTTCTGGGTGAGAGGAAAGCCGCCAACCTGAGCCAGTCCGTAGGGCTTGTTGACCGGATCGTTCTGATAGTAGTACTTGAACGAAAGCCGGTCGGTCTTGCTCAGATCGTAGTCCAGTGAGGCCGCGGCCTGATTGGTGGTGAGCAGCGAAGTTCCAAGCAGGTTTACGTTGGGCACGCCGTACGCGTACTGAGCGCTGGTTTGCGCCGAGGGAATCATGTACTGGCCATTGGGCAGCTTGGCATTCATGATGGCAGACGCGATGGGGCTGATGGTGATGGTTGCCGGTTTGCCGCTGTTCCAAGTAGTGAGCGCATTCTCGAGGCCGGCGGCGGAGCGGTCGTCGGTAAGCCCGGACGGCACGGTGAGTTGCTCGATGCCGGTTGCCTGGTCTGAGTTGTAGCCGTACTGGTAGGCGGCGAAAAAGAAGAGCTTGTCTTTCACTACCGGCCCACCGACGGCGGCGCCGGTGCTCCAGCGATGCAGCGAGGGATTGGCCAGCGACTCGGGAAACGCGCCCACTCCCTGCTGCGATGTGAGCAGATACTGCTGCTTGAAGAAGAATGGAGCGGCATTGAGCGCGTTGTTGGCGAAGGAGCTGTAGACCTGGCCATGCCACTGGTTGGTGCCGGTGCCGGTGTTGGCGTCAATCTGCGCGCCGCTGGTGGCGCCCTGCTGCGCATCGTACATCGAGGTGTTGACGCGCAGCTCCTGGAGGAACTCGGGAGGCGGCGAAGGCAGGCTGTTGCCGTTGGACTCGTAGACCGAGGTTCCGGTCCCGGACTCGCCGCCGACGCCGTCAGTCTCGCCCACGCCGAAGTTGTACCGCTGGGAGTTGGCGTCGCTGGAGCTCTTGCCGTTGAAGATGTTGGTGACGTCCACGCCGTTCACCTGGAACGTGTTGGAGGTGTCGCGCTGGCCGTTGGCCCAGATGGGCTGGTTGCCGAGGCCGGCGTTGGAGTCGAGATTGGCAAGCAGCTCAGCGCTCACGCCGGGCGAAAGCACAGCCAACTGCGTGAAGCTGCCGGTGGCCAGCGGAGTGATCTCGATCTGCGCCTGATCGAGCGTGTAGCCGTTGGTGGCGTCGGTGGCGTTGAGCATGGGGTTGGCGGTCACTTCAACCGTTTCCGTTGCGGCCTGACCTACTTTCAACGAGATGTTGACCGTGGTGGCGCGCGCCTCCTGCACCTGAATGCCGGTTTCTTCCGAGGCGCCGAAGCCCTCATGAGTAACTTTTACCGAATAGGCGCCGATGGGCAGGTTGAAGATCTGGAAGAATCCCGTCTTCTGCGTGGTTGTGGTTTCGATCAGGTTGATGGCGGTGTTGGTGGCCGTGATTGTGGCTCCTGCCACGGCCGCGCCCGACGGGTCCACCACCGTGCCGTTCAACGAACCAAGCGTTTGCTGGGCAAATCCGGCCAGGCTGCAGATGGACACGGCCAGAAGCAGCAGACCGTAGCGGGCGACACTCCTCCAGGAAATTTGTCTCATGTTCTCCTCACGTCTTGTTTTTGAATGCAGAACGATTGAGGTTGTGCGCCGACGGTGTTCCGGAGGCCGGCGCTCCCACATCTATCTTGACCGGTTGAGGTTGAGAAATGAACTTTGAAGGCGAATCTGAATGTGAATAGTCTGTTAAAACGGGGAAGGACTCCAACGGGAGAATGCACATTCGCATCAACATCCCCGCCGGGATTGTGGAAAAGCGGGGAGAAATCCCGTATCGCGCCGGACGGCAGGCGTTGCATGGTTTGCCAAAGAATTCAAAGGCCGCGAAGCGAGGAAAGGCAGCCGAAGTTGCGTGCGGTGCCGAGGCTGCCGGAGTGCTTCTATCCTGCCACGTTTCCCCGGCTGAGGGCAATGGAATTTATCGGCGGGAAGAGACCGTCACCCACCCCGGCGCCACGCAGCTCCCGGAGGGAGGACGCGAAAGGAGCCCCGGCGCTCCAGTAGCGAGCAGGTGACACCAGGTCCCCGACCGCATGATGCTGTACGACTGCTGGGTGCCCCATCCTTGCGCCTTTTTTCTGGCGCAAGGGTGGGAGACCTCAACACCATTGCGGGACCATGATTGCTGTATCCCAGAGTTCCGTGCCCCATCTTCGCGCCTCTTTCCTGGCGAAAGGGCGAGAGACCACAATCGCCGGATCCAGCATCTCTGGATCCGGTCTGATTGCGGGCCGGATCAATCGGAGACTCTGCACTAGTCGATGTTTTGGATGGGCACAACTGAAGTTGTCAAGCCCCGCAAGGTCTTATCTTCCGCCAAGCCCTTCATTCCATGGCGCAAACAGCGGCACGAAGTTTGCATATCATTCTGATCGCCTGGCGCATAATAAGAAGTACCAAGGTTCATCCAGGGGCCTCATTTCCGCAAATGTGCCCCCCCTCCCCCCGGGGTATGATATGTCACCTTTCGCCCCTGCCAGTGGGAGAAACCCCTTGGCAATCGACCCTCAGCGGCTGCTTCCCTTCCCCAACTGAATGCGCAGCCCGGCGCGGAAGTTGAACGGCAGGCTGGGATAGCCGAGGGGCGCGATGTGCTGGTTGTCGGCGAGGTTTTCGGCCTGCGCATAAATGCCGAGCCACGACAGCAACTGGAAGCTGCCGCCGAGATCGAGCCGCGCGTAGCCGTGATCGAGATTGCGATTGGGCAAGAGCAGGCTGTTGCCGCCATCAGCGTCGGCGTATTCGAGGTAAGTGGAGTCGTCGCTGCGGCCGGCGAAGGACGAAGTGAAAATCGCAGTGAACTGGCGCATGGCATAGCTCGCGGTGAAGAAGCCGGAGTCCCGCGGACGGCGAAACGGCTGCGCGCCTTTGAGCGGCGAAATTGCGCCGATGGGAATGCCGTTGTATGTGGGCGCATAGCCGCCGGCGAGCGCTTCGTTGTCGCTGTCGAACGAACGTTGCACCTGGCCCTCGAGCCAGGTGTATCCGCCGCGCATGAAGAGGCTGCGCCCGATGCCGCCCTCGACCGTGGTCTCGATTCCCTGCGCCCGGAATGCTTGGGTGTTCACAGCAAGGCCGTAGTCGTCGGTGTAATAGTAGCCGAGCGCAGTCTCGAGCTGCTGCTTTTCCGCGGCGGTCAAGCCGGGAATCAAATTGGGGAGCAGATGGCCGCCGACATATTCGATCTGGCGGCCGAATTCATTGTGGAAGTAGCTCGACCGGAAGATGATCCGGTCGGAGAAAAACGCCTGCTCCAGGCCGCCCTCGTAGGTGCGCGCGGCGGGTGCGCTCAGCGGCCCGATGCCAAGTTGCTTTGCAATCGATTGGAAATTGTCGGTGACGAGAAACTGATAGAGCGAGCCGAACTGATCGGTCAGTGCGGGCTCGCGCACTGCATCGCCGAAGTTGAACAGCACGCGAGTTCCGGCAAAGATCCCGCGATGAGGGCGGAACACATAGTACGAGAGCCCGGCGCGGGGCGAGGTCTGCGTGCCGAACAGAGAATAGTGCTCCAGGCTTCCGCCCAGATTGTAAAAGAAACGATTCTTGAAGTCGCCGTGCACGGCCGCGATGTAATCGTAGTTGTCGCGGACGGTTGTTTCGTGTTCCGCGTAAGACGGCACGGACTCGAGCCCGCGCTCATTTTCAAAGTGAAAGCCGGCGAGCGCCGTCAGGTGCGGCGTGATCGTGATGTCGCCCTGGTACACGAGCTGATCGCGATTGGACGCGAGCTGGTATCCGTAGGGATAGGTTTGCGCATAGTCCAGCACCGCGCGGCCCGAGACGGAGTAGCCGTTGGCGCCGGTGATGGTGACCTGATCGCCGAGGCTGTCGCCATACGCATCGAAAAAGCCGCTCCCGCGCTGCTCCCACAGATCGTACTGCTCGCGCTTGCGCGTGAGGCCGTAGCGGAAGGTGTTCTTGAACGACGCGGTGGTCCGGTTGTCCACCGAGGCGCTCATGTAGATGTCCTGATCCTTCTCCGTCGCTTCATCGGTCACGTGATAAAAATCCCACGCGTTGGGGACGCCGGTGCCATCGACGCCGTAGTGCACAGTCGCTCGCACCTGCGTGGAGCCCGAGGGCTGCCAGCCCACATTGGCCGCCGTCGTGGCCACGTGATACTCGTCCATGGGCAGCGAGTTGGCGGTCTGCAACCAACTGAACGCGCCCAGGTAGTCGAGCTTGTTGTGCGAGCCGGCGACCTCAAGCTCTTCGCGTGAGCTCGAAAGATTTCCGGCGTCGCCCTGAAAGAGAAACGAGGGAAAACTGGTGGTGCCGTGCGCTGTGGTGAAGCTGACCACGCCGCTCTCGGCATCGGCGCCGTAGAGGTCGGAGTTGGGCCCGCGATAGACCTCCACGCGCTCGATGGCGGTGGTGGAGAGCGGGCCGAAATCGAAGCGGCCGCCCAGGTCGCCGGCGCTGACGCCATCGACGAGAATCTTGTTGTCGTCGGAGTCGCCGCCGCGAATGAAGAGCGATGTCTGCGCGCCTCGCTGGCCGGTTTCCGCAACAGCGGTGCCGGGCATCTGGACCAGCGCGTTCACAAAATCTTCGCGCAGCGCGATGTCGAGGGGCGCGAGCACGCTGGTGGCGGCGCTGGTCTGCGCCTGCGGCGTCGGCGTCCCCGTGGCGGTGACCACGATGGACTCGCGCACCCACTCGGGCTCCAGCACCACGGTGCGCTCGATCAAGTCGAGCTTGCCGGCGTAGAAGCCTGGCGTCTCAATCTCGCGGAACGACTTGGCCGAGACCACCAGGTAAAAGCGCCCGCTGACGCCGGTGAGGATCTGAAAGCTGCCGTCGCCAGATGAGACAGCGGTGCCCACCTGCTTGCCGTTGCTGATGAGCACGACAGTGGCGCCGGTGACCTTGGCGCCGGTGGCATCGGTGACCACGCCGCGAATGGATGCGGCAGGGCACAGCGCAGCGGCGGCCAACAGAATGCCGGCCCATAAATACTTACACTGGGTGCCCCATCCTTGCGCCTTTTTTCTGGCGCAAGGGTGGGAGCCCTCAATACTGTTTGAGGGCCGGATCAATAAGCCGGAGATGGCAGGAAGCAATTTGCGAAAGGCTGGATGGCCCAGGCGGCCGCGCAGGAAGGCGGAAACAGGCATGATGGCTCCTTCGTTCCCCTCGGAACGTGAAGTGGGTGAAAGCGCCGTGGACCGGTCTCCTGACTTGCGCCTTCTTCAGCCACCTTCCCAAGAGCCAACTGGACCGGCTCTCAGTGGTTTTGCGAACGCTTTCGCGAAACGCGAAAGGCCCAGGCTGAATTCCTGCCGACCTCCGGTGAAACTACGACGGGGATCAGTGCAGGGGCGCTCACAGTTGCGGGGCAGTGGCGGAATTTCACCGCCTTCCCGAGCATCCTGGCGATTGCCGTGGTTAAAACGCCGCTCCACGGGGGAGCAGCCACGATGTCATGAAACAAACTTCCATGACATCAACTTTTATAGACGGTCTGGCGTTGGAAAGTCAAAAACATCCGGAGGCCAAGCGGACATTTCGGTATGTCCGAGACTCTCGATGAAGAAGAGGCTTGCTGGTAAGAATGGATGGTGACCCCGGGAAGATTCGAACTTCCGACCTGCGGTTTAGGAAACCGTTGCTCTATCCATCTGAGCTACGGGGCCATTTAATTCAACAACTGCCCAATCGGCTGGCCTCTGGAGAGTCCATTAACGATGGTAACACTGCGCGGCTTTTGAATGCTTGGCCCGGACAACCGTGCTCCGCGCCTCTTCTTGACACCGTGCGGCGCGCCCGGCTAACTTCGACCCGGACAGGATTCCCCATTGGACAAAGCACAGAACGCATGCGACCGCGCGGTCAATCGAGCAGGCAGAAGGCTGGTGCCATTTCTATTGCTGATGTATGTCATTTCGTTTCTCGATCGCGCGAATATAGGCTTTGCCAAGCAGGCTCTGCAGACATCGGTGGGAATATCTCCGGCCACTTATGCTCTTGCTGCTGGACTCTTCTTTGTAAGTTACTCGCTGTGCGCGTTTCCGAGCAATCTGATCCTGCACAAGATAGGCGCGAAGGTGTGGATGACGATCATCATGGTGTGCTGGGGACTGGTTTCGATGGCCACCATGTTTGTTACTGGCAGCGCATCTTTTTATACGCTGCGGCTCGTGCTTGGCGTGGCGGAGGCTGGTTTCTTTCCTGGAGTGATTCTTTATTTGACCTACTGGTTCCCTACTCGCGTACGCGGCCAGATTCTGGGTCTTTTCTATCTTGGTGTTCCGCTGGCCCTGGTGATTGGCAGTCCGCTGTCAGGTTTCCTGCTTGGTATGCACCCGATTGCCGGGCTACAGAACTGGCAATGGATGTTTCTGGTGGAAGGCTTCATGGCTGTCGTTGTCGGCATAGCGGCCTACTGGGCTCTCGATGACAGGCCTGCGAGCGCGCGGTGGCTTTCCGGCGAAGAGAAGCTGGCTCTTGTGCTGGCGCTAACCAAGGAAGAAAATCAGCGCCGCACCTATGGCCCGGCAAAGCTGCTGCCATTGCTCACCGACCTGCGCGTGATGCAGTTCGTGCTGATTTATTTTCTAATTCAGATGAGTGTCTACGGAGTCGTCTTCTATCTTCCGACAGAGGTATCGGCCATTCTGCACAGACCCGCCGGGCTCGAGGTCGGCCTGGTGTCTGCAATCCCGTGGGTCTGCGCAGTTATAGCCACTTACCTGCTGCCGCGCAAAGCGGATAAGTGGGGCAATCATCGGCAAATGGCTGCTGCGATCATGCTGATTGCGGGCGGCGCAAGCTTTGTGTTTCCCACGGCCGGGTCGCTCCTGGGACTCATTTCGATGTCGATCGCCGTTGCTGGCTTCGTTGCGGTGCAACCGCTCTTCTGGACTTTTCCGACAGGCTATCTTGCGGACCGCGCGGCCGCGGGCGGGATCGCATTAGTCTCTCTCGGCAACCTGGGCGGATTTGCAGCTCCGCCGGCGAAGGTCTGGGCCGACCAGCATTTTGGATCGGCATTCGCAGGGTTGTATCTGCTGGCTGGACTTACTGTGATCAATGCTGGACTGATTGCATTGGTTCGACTGCGGAGCCGCGATCAACAGCCTGACTTGAAGTTCGAAGGTGATCGCCTTGTTTGACGAGTGAGGCAGCACTCTTTGCTCAGCATTCAGGCAAACTCGCCTCCTGGTCCGCATCGATGGCGACGCAGAGCGCGGCGATGTCGCCAATCCTCTCACCAAGCTGCGCGGGAACGATCTTGCATGCGGCGACGGCAGGGCTCAGCGCTTCCCTTGCCAGGACTTCGCGAGCCGGTGCGAGGATGAGGTCGCCGAGGCGCATTGCGATGCCGCCGATCACAATGCATTCCGGATTCAAGAGATCGACAAGGATGGCCAGAGCCATGCCGAGTTTCCTGCCGCTTATGCCAAGGATGCGACGCGCCACTCGATCGCCGGCTTGAGCAGCCAGCCCGACTTCGCGGGCGGCGATAATTCCTTCGT
>Ga0182024_10023871_pt1 | contig 10916 bp, 7 predicted proteins | sample P32metaG_FD_120480 | JGI IMG/M metagenome (GOLD analysis project Ga0182024, IMG submission 120480) | Permafrost microbial communities from Stordalen Mire, Sweden - P3-2 metaG (Illumina Assembly) | ecosystem: Environmental > Terrestrial > Soil > Wetlands > Permafrost | place: Sweden: Stordalen... | reverse complement strand
GCGGGGGCCGTGATCTGTTGGGCGTTTGGCCCGCAGTTGCGCACGCTGGCGGGATGGCTGGTATCGGGCTTGGTTGGCGCTTCGTTTGTCCTGGCCGTTCTTAGCTGGCACGACGGGACGCAGAGTGCCGCCGGCGCCGTCGGCGCGAATCAGCCGCTCTTTTCGTGGATGACGGGATTCGATTTCGGGCTGTTGCTCGATCCGCTCTCGCTGCTGTGGACCTTCATCATCACCGGCGTAGGATTCTTGATCGTGTTCTACTCGATCGGCTACATGCGGGGCGACGGTGCGTTTGCGCGATTCTTCGCCTACATGAGTTTCTTCGTCTTTGCGATGCTGACGCTTGTCCTGTCCGACAACTTCGTCGGACTGCTCGTCGGCTGGGGCCTGGTCGGCCTGGCCTCGTACTTTCTCATTGGGTTCTGGTTCGACCGGCCCAGCGCCGTCGCCGCGGCGCGCAAAGCGTTCGTCATCAACGTCGTCGGCGACGTCGGCGTGATGTTTGCAATATTCGTGATCATCGCCAACGTTCACTCGAGCGGATTTGGCGATACGTTTGCAGCTGCCGGCACGCTGGGGTCGCCGGTCATCCTCACCATTTGCATTGCGCTCTTCATCGGCGCGGCGGCCAAGTCGGCGCAGGTGCCGCTGCATACCTGGCTGCCCGATGCGATGGAGGGTCCGACACCCGTTTCGGCCTTGATTCACGCTGCGACGATGGTGACGGCGGGCGTCTATCTCATCGCCCGCTGCGCGCCGTTGTGGAACGCGAGTCACCAGGCGCAACTGGTCGTTGGAACGATCGGCGGGCTCACGGCGCTGCTCGGAGCGATTCTCGGAACCGCGCAATGGGACATCAAGCGGATCCTCGCCTATTCGACGATGTCGCAAATCGGCTACATGATCATGGGCGTCGGAACCGGTGCCTACGAGGCCGGTATCGCACAGTTCTTCACCCACGCGTTCTTTAAGGCCCAGCTCTTTTTAGGCGCCGGTTTGGTGATCCACGCGCTCTCCGACGAACAAGATATTCGCCGCATGGGCGGGCTGTGGAAGAAGATGCCGTTTGCGTTTTGGGTGATGCTGACGGGCGTGCTCTCGATCAGCGGAGTTCCGGGTTTTTCGGGATTCTTCTCGAAGGACGAGGTCATCTACGGTGCGTTGCAGCACGGGCATCCCTGGCTCGACGGCATCGGTATCGTGACCGCCGGCATCACCGCTTATTACATGTTCCGCCTGCTCTTCGTCACGTTTTTGGGTGAGTACCGCGGCGAGGCGCCCGTGCACGTGGGCGGCGCGGGCTCCTGGATCATGAACGTGCCGGTTGCGATCTTGGTCGTTCCGAGCGTCGCGATCGGCGGCGCGTTACTCTTTGGCGGCGACGCATCGCCGTGGGCGCACTTTTTTGCACCGCTCTTCGCCGCCCAGGCGCATCTCGCAGCGGCCCAAACTCCGGCGCCGCCGATCTCCGAGAACTTCACCTCGGTGATCGTGGTGATCGTCGTGGCGATTGGCTTTCTCATCGCGTGGCAGCGCTACGCGACTGCGGTGGCGCAACGCGATGCGGTCCAACGCTTACGCCGCGAGGCGGAAACGATGCCGGCCGTGCTAACGAATCTCTTTTACTTCGATGCCGCGATCGATGCGATCTTCGTGCGCCCGGCGCAAGCCCTGGGGCGCTTTTTTGCCGGCGTCTTCGATCCTCGCGTGATCGATGGTGCCGTTGAGGAGATCGTTCTGATCGCCCGCTCGTTCGGAACGCTGGTGCGCTCGTTCCAGACGGGCCTCTTGCGGGCGTATGCGTTGATTCTCGTCTTCGGCGCGGCCTGTTTCATCGCGTACTACGCGGTAGTCGGGGCGGCGCGCTGATGCCGCTCGTACTCGTCAGCATTCTGCTCCCGCTAGTTGCGGGCGCCCTTCTCCTGATGCTGCCCCGAAGCGATCGCGCGCTCTCGCGGCTGCTTGGGACCGTGGCGGCCGCGATTAGTTTTGTGACCGTTTTGGTGGGCGGCACGCAGGATTGGAGCGTACACTGGCTTTCACGGCCGTTCGTCTCGGCTTTCCACTTCGGTGCCACGCCGATTTCGTTCTGGATCGCGTTACTGCTGACGCTGTGCACGACCTGTGCGATCGCCGCCACCCGCGTCGAGCGGATGCGCGACTTCGTTGCGCTCCTACTCGCACTCGAAGGAACGATGCTCGGACTCTTCTTGTCGCGCGACCTGCTGGTCTTCGCGCTCTTTTGGGATCTGATGCTCGTCCCCGTCTTCTTTGCCTTGGTCGGTTGGGGCGAGCATCCGGCGACCGCGTGGCGTTATTTCATCTATAACTTTGCCGGCGGTTTGACGCTTCTCTTAGCTACGGCCGCATTCGGCGTCATCTACGGAACGACCGACGTGATCGGTCTTCCCGGCGTCGCGCTCGTCGGCGGCTGGGCTCCCTGGATTTTTGCCGGCTTCGCCTTCGCGTTTCTGGTGAAGACGCCAGTCTGGCCGCTCCATACGTGGATGCCCCCGACCTACGCCGGCCTTCCGTCGCCGATGACGTCGGTGGTCTCCGGCGTGCAGTCAAAGGCGGGGCTCTATGGGTTCCTTGTAATCGCTACTGCGATGATGCCGGGCGTCCTCTACCGGTATGCCACGCCGTTGATTGTGTTGGCGCTCATTTCGCTGGTCTACGGGGCGCTCATTGCGCTAGTTCAGAACGACGTGAAGCGCATCGTAGCGTACTCGTCGCTCTCGCACCTTGGACTGATCGTCCTCGCGATCGCGAGCGGGAATCGGCTGGCGCTGGCTGGGGCGCTCGTCTATATTATCGCTCACGGCCTCTTTTCAGCCGTGTTGTTTCTCTTGCTGGGTTACGTCGAAGAGCGCGAAGAGACGCGAGCGCTCCCGCGGCTTGGAGGCTTGGGGTGGAGCAATCCGCGCCTGAGCGGCGCGCTCTGCATTGCCGCGCTCGCCGCCCTGGGCCTACCTGGGCTGGCCGGCTTTGCGGGCGAGCTGCTGATCTTGATCGGCGTCTATCAGAGCGGCTACGTGTGGCCCGCGATCGTCGCGCTGGTCGCGATCGTGCTGGCGTCGGCGTACATGCTGCGTCTGTATCAAGGCATCATGAACGGTCCTGCGCGTACGGACTTGCCGGTGCGACCCGATCTCACGTGGATTGAAGGCCTCGCCGTCGTACCGTTGTTAGCCGCATTGGTGTTGCTTGGGGTCTATCCCAAACCGCTCTTGGACAACGTCGCCATCACCACCGTGCAAGGCGTCTCGCGCCCATGACGCTTGCGTTCACGAACGCCGATTGGAACGCGATTGCGCCCATCGATATCCTCGCAGCGGCCGGCCTCGTCGTGCTGCTCGCGGATCTCTTTGCCGGCCGCAAGCAGTGGCGCTACGTTTCAATCGGCATCGGGCTGCTCGGAGTCTTGATCGCCGCCATCGTTGCGGGGGGGCAGTTCGGCCACGAGTACGACGCATTCTTCGGCGGGTTCATGACCGGCGGGTTCGCGACCGTCTTCGAAGAGATCGTGTTGATTGGGACGGCCGGCTCGCTGGTGCTGTATAGCACAATCGGCCCGGCGCCGCGTGTTGCCGGTACGGTTGCAATCATGCTCTGGAGCGCGTGCGGCGCGATGCTGATGGCTGGCGCCGCGAACTTGATCGCGATCTTTCTCGGGCTCGAACTGCTCTCGCTGGGTTTGTATGCGCTCTGTGCTGCCGTGGACCGAAAGACGGCGCGAGAGTCGGCGCTGAAGTATTTGATCCTCAGCTCGACCGCCACGGCCTTCTTGCTTTTCGGCGCGGCGCTGCTCTTCGGCGCGACGGGAAGCGTCATGCTGGCCGATCTGCTCAATCCGTCGCTGGCCTCGAGCCCGCTCTTTTGGATGGGCGCCGGCATGTTCCTGATCGGCCTTGTCTTTAAACTGAGCCTCGTGCCGTTCCACACTTGGACGCCCGACGTCTTCGAGGGGGCGCCGTTGCCGGTGACCGCTTTCATGAGCGTCGTAACCAAGACCGGAGCGCTCGCGGTCTTTGCGCGCTTCACCTACGCTGCGTTGCCGGCGGGAGTCGCCGCAAAGCTTTTATTGCCGGTATGGATCGTGGCGGCCATCTCGATGATCGTGGGCAACGTCGGCATGCTCGCGCAAACCGATCTCAAGCGGCTGCTGGCCTATTCGGGCATCGCGCAGATCGGATATATCGTCGTCGCGCTGGCGGGAGGAACGCCGCTCGGGCTGCGTTACGCGATCTACTACTTGACGGCGTATGCGTTCATGAACCTGGGTGCGTTTGCCGTCGCCGCGGCGATAGCGGGCCCTGACGACGAGGAAGGATCGCGGCTGAGCAGTTATCGCGGTCTGGCGCGTCGGCGGCCGTGGCTTGCGGCAGCGATGACGATCTTTCTGCTGGCGCTTTCGGGCTTGCCGCCGACCGCGGGTTTCCTAGGAAAGATCTTGATCCTTGCGGTGACGGTGGCAAACGGCTATATCTGGCTCGCCGCCGCGCTGATCGCCGGCACGGCGATCTCGCTCTACGCCTATGCCAAAGTGGTCCGCGCGATGTACGCCCCGGAGGAGGGCCTTCACGGGGGCGACCTGCGCCCCTTCGTCCCTCTGGCCTGGGCCGGCGCGGCTCTCTGTGCCGTCGCCGTCATCGCGATGGCGTTCTATCCGCTCACCCCGAGCAACGTGCTGCCCCTCGTGCGATAGCGCAGCGTCACGCCGCACGGCGGCCGTGCGCTATACCCCTCGAAGAGGTGTACAATGATTAGACGCGCATTCGCTGCCTTGGTTTTCGCGGTTCTGCCGTTGACCGCGACGTTCGCGGGGCCTCTGCAGGCACAAGACGCGGACATCATTCCGATTGACGCCCACAACAGCGTGGATCAGCAGGCCGCTATCCTCTATTCGCGCCAGTTGATCGCCGCAGGTGACTTCGATCGAGCGGTCGATTCGCTCGCGAGTTTTGTCGCTACCCATCCCAATGGCGTCGAGGCGGCGCGTTTTCTCGGCGACCTCTATTACCGGCAGGGACGCTTCGATAAAGCCGAAGCGATCTACCAGCAACTCCTCGCTCGTAATTCGCACGATAAAGAGACGCACAATCGCCTCGGTGTCGTTTATGCCACCGAGAATCGCGTCGACGACGCAATCTTCCAGTTCCAAAGCGCGCTGCCGGGTACCGATTCGATTCGAGACCTAGTTATGCTGCATCTGCGCAAGGGCGATCTGCCGCAATATCAGGCCGAGATGCAACGCGTCGCAAACGCCAATCCAACCGACTCGGATCTGCAGGAGGAGCTCGGCGAAGTCTTCGAAGCGATGCATCGCCCGGCTCAGGCGATCGTCTATTTCCGCAGAGCGCTCGATAGCGACCCGACGTCGATTGCCGCGCTCAATGGCGCCGGCATGGCATACCTCGACATCCACGATCACACCACGGCACTCGGGTATCTGAATAACTGTCTCAACGCCGATCCCACCAACTATGCCTGTCTCGACAACGTGGGAGTGGCAAAAATACAGGCCGGGAACTACGGTGACGCGATCTCAGTCTTTACGCGCGCGCGCCGCTTGGAGCCCGAACGCCCCGAAGCCCTGGTCAACTTTGGTTACCTCGCCGATCTTCGCGGCGACTGGAAACGGGCGGTTGCGTACTACGTCGAAGCGATTGCCGTCGATCCGTACGTCCCCGAGTCGTACGTGAACTTGGGCATCGATTACGAAAAAAATGATCTCTATCCGCTAGCTCAAGCGTCGCTGCTCAGGGGCGTCGCTGCCGCGCCTTACGACGGTCGCATCCATTACCTGCTGGCGCGAGCCTATGCGGCGCAAGGGAAGAAAGAGCTCGCCTTAGATCAGCTCAAAGCGGCAGCGAGTTCGCTCGATCCCGACGTCGCGCAGATCGCCAAAGAAGAGACGGCCCGCCTTACCGCCTCAGCCGACTCAACGCCGTTGTAGCACTGCTCGTTAGGCCTTAGGAGCGGGCAAAAAAGGTTACTTCGCTTTGAGGTCGATTTCGCCGACCACGGCGTTGTATTCGACTGTCGGCAATGCCGCGCGCGGGCTGATATGGAACCGGGGCCGGCCGGAGCGGTCGATCGTCATCGTCGTTGGAGTCGGTTTGGCGTCATCTTTCGTAAACAGGCTGGCGATGTACGTGGTCAGGCGATCGAAGCGCCCGCGCGGAACGTAGAACTCGACGTTGTACTGAAGCGTTTCTCCGGGCTCGACGAACATATCGACGCCGGTGCTTGGGTCGCCCAGCTGCGTGACGAACGCGTCGCGGAACACCGGCTGTTCTTTCGAATACGCAAAATAGGCAGCCAGGACGTTCGAGTAGCTCTTGGAGGTCGCGGGCGCAGGTGAATTGAGCGCGATCACGCGGCTACCAAAGACCGTCAGTGAATGTCCTAAAAAGTGGGCACGAACCGACCCGTCGTTATGAATCGTCTCGTCAACGCGAACGACGGCCAGGCTGCCGTCGTCCCCGACGCGGCGCATCGCGACCGAAAAGGAGAGCGACGGCGGGGCCAAACCGGGCTTGATGCCGTTTTGGTATACGAAGACGTAAAGGGCCCATGCACCGGCCAGGATGATCGCGGCGACCTCCACGACGTCGCGCAGCATGCGGACGCGATGGCGTTTGGGTGGCTTTGGGAAGCCGGTCGTCTCTTGACTCAACTAAATCGGCTGCCCGCTACGTTCTAGCGATACATTCGATCTCGACGCGAGCGCCACGCGGCAGGGCCGCGACGGCGACGGTCGAGCGCGCGGGTTTGGTCGCGCCGAAGTACTTTTCGTAAACGGCGTTGACGGCGGCGAAATCGTTCATGTCGATCAAGAAGATGGTCGTCTTGACGACGTCGGCATACAGGTGGCCGGCGGCGCAGAGAACAGCACCGATATTCTCGATGACACGCTCGGCCTGCGCGGCCGCATCGTCGCCGACCAGCTCTCCCGTCACCGGATCCAGCGGGATCTGGCCGCTGCAGTAGAGCTCGTTCCCGGCTTGGATCGCTTGGCTATACGGTCCGATCGGCGCGGGCGCATGTTGCGTGAAAATTTGTTCGGGTTTCATTTTAGCGCCCTTCGACACGCGCGCTTCGCGCGCTGCTCAGGATGACACCGCCGCGGTCATCGTGCCTTTGAAGGCCATTGGCGGTTCCTCGATACCGAATTTTTTCTTGTAGAGCGCGTCGATTGCGTCGAGCTCCGCTGACGTTAAGGCCGGGGTTTCGGGCGCGGCGGCAAACTCGCGCAGCTGTTGGGAATCGTAGATGTTCGGCAGCACGGTCATAACGCGCGGCTCGGCCAGAAGCCATTGGATCGCCGCTTGGCCGAGCGTGCGGTTCGGAAGCTCGAGGAAGCGAAGCTGCGCGACCTTCTCGACTCCGTTGAGCAGCCACTCGCGCGGGCGGTGACGGCGGTGATCGTTCTTCGGAAACGTCGTCTCGGTCGTGTAGTGTCCCTCGAGCATTCCGCTGGAGTGCGGGACGCGGATCATATAACCGGTCGGCGCGCCGGCATCGGCGGCCGCGAGGATTTGCTCGTCACCCGGATACTGTTCGAGGATATTCCAGATGATCTGCATCGTCGCGACGTGACGACGGCGGACCGCTTCGACGCCCTCGCCCAGCCAGCCGATTGCGGGCCCGAGCGCAACGCCGTACATGCGAATCTTGCCCTCTTGTTTGAACGATTCGAGCAGATCCCATAGCGCGTCGTCGTCGATCTGCGCCATTCGCGCGTTGTGCATCTGATAGATGTCGATATAGTCGGTTTGCAAGCGGCGCAGCGATGCCTCGAGCGCCTGGCGCACGAAGGCCGGGGAAAAATCTTGCGGCAGCTCGGACTGCCCGGGCCGCGCTTGTCCGGCGTCGGAAAAATCGTAACCAAACTTGGTCGCATAGACGACGCGCTCGCGGCGGTCGCCGAACGCCGTGGCGAGCTGCTCTTCGCTGCGGCCGTTGCCGTACGTGTCGGCGGCGTCGAAGAGCGTGACGCCGAGATCGTTGGCTTCGCGCAGCATTGAAACGGCCTCGTCGTCGCTCTTGTCGCCCCACCATCCGGTCGAGGTCGTCCAGAGGCCGAAGCCAACTTCGCTGACGGTTACGTCGCTCTTCGGATAGGCTCGATATTTCATTCCAGGGCCTTCTCCGTCTGATGCGCCAACACCCCATCGCATGGATGACGACGCTCTGCGGGAGGGACTCGATCGGGCCGCCGCCTGGATCCGGGAATACTTCGCGCATCCTGAGGCCTACCGTGTGATGCCGGCGGTCGCTCCGGGGCAGATCGCGGCCGCGCTGCCCGAATCGGCGCCCGAGGAAGGGGGGCCCCTCGACGCGATCTTCGCCGATTTCGAACGCATCGTAGTGCCCGGCACGACGCATTGGAATCATCCGCGTTTCTTCGCCTATTTCGCGACCAGCTCGGCGCCCGCCGCGATCGTCGCCGAGGCCCTGGCGTCGACGCTCGACGTGAAGGCCATGCTCTGGCGCACGTCGCCGGCGGCAACCGAGCTGGAAGAGGTGATGATGCGCTGGCTGGGGCGGCTGCTCGATCTTCCGCCGCACTGGACCGGCGTGATTTACGACACCGCATCGATTGCGGGCTTTACGGCGTTGGCAGCGGCTCGCGAAGCGCTGGGCCTGCAAATCCGCGAACGCGGAATGAGCGGCCGCGATCTGCCGGCTTTGCGGATATACATCACCGGCGAAACACATTCGCACGTGGAGAAGGCCGCGATCGCGCTAGGCGTAGGCCAAGAGAACGTCGTGCGGGTTGGGTGCGACGATGCGTACCGCATGCGGCCCGACGCTTTAGCCGAGGCAATCGATGCCGATCGCGGCGCTGGAATGCAGCCGCTCGCAGTGGTTGCGACGGTCGGAACGACCTCGACGACGTCGGTCGATCCGGTGGCGGAGATCGCCGCGGTTACGCGAGCCCGCAACGTCTGGCTGCACGTGGACGCCGCTTATGCCGGTACGGCGGCCATCATTCCGGAGTTCCGCTGGATGCTCGACGGCGTGGAACTCGCCGATTCGCTGGTCGTCAACCCGCACAAGTGGATGTTCGTTCCGATGGACCTCTCGGTATTGTTTTTGAGAGACGAATCGATTGTACGCCGTGCGTTCAGCCTTGTGCCCGAGTATCTGACGACGCCCGAGACCGGTGCGGTGAACTATATGGATTACGGCTTGCAGCTCGGGCGGCGTTTTCGCGCGCTCAAACTTTGGTTCGTGCTGCGGCACTTCGGTGGGGAAGGTATCCGCAACCGGCTGCGTCATCACATCGCGCTTGCGCAAGAGTTTGCCTCGTGGGTTGAGGCAGAGCCGGATTGGGAGGTGATGGCGCCGCATCCACTTTCCGTCGTTTGTTTCCGCTACGCTCCGCCGAGCGCCGACGAAGCCGCGCTGGAAAAACTCAATGCAGAGATACTCCATTCCGTGAACGCCACCGGCGAAGTCTTCCTCTCCCACACCAAGATCGACGGGCGTTTCGCGATGCGCTTAGCGATCGGCAATCTGCGAACGCAACGCGCAGACGTCGAGCACGCCTGGAACCTGCTTAAAAGCGAAGCGCTCCGGGCGGAATCGGATTGAAGCCGGCACTTCGTCCTTCGACTGCGCTCAGGATGACACAGAAAAGTCAGTACAGCCGCAAATAACGTTCGCGCTCCCATGGGTGGACGGCGCGGCGATAGCGTTCGTACTCTTCCAGCTTCGCATCGCGGAAGGCGTGATAGAGATGATCGCCGAGCGAACCTCGCACGACTGGATCGGCGTCGAGCTCGGCGATCGCCTGGCGCAGCGATTTCGGCAGCGTGCCGATGCCGCGTTCACGGCGTTCGCGTTCGGTTAAATCGTATGTCGAGCCGGCAAAGGCGGCGCCCGGTAACGTGCCGGAAGCGATTCCGTCCGCCGCCGCGCCGATCAGCACCGCGAGGGCGAGATACGGATTGCAGGCGGGATCGGGGCTGCGCATCTCGATTCGCGCCGGCTTTTGCCCAGGCGGTACGCGGACGAGGGCATTTGCGCTTCGCTCGGACCAGACTGCGTAGATCGGCGCGTCCCAGGCTGCCACCAAACGTTTGTACGAGTTGACGGTCGGATTGCAGATCGCGGTAAGGGCTGGGGCATGCCCGAGCAATCCTCCGACGACATAGAGCGCGGTCTCGGCGTCGCTATCGTCGGCCAAGCGAAAATCCACATGAAGCCCGCTGCCGGCGCGCTCCTCGAGCGGCTTGGGCATGAAGGTTGCATCTAAATCGAAATCCGCGGCAACGTGCTTGACGATCGTGCGCAGCGTCAGTGCGTGATCGGCGGCCGCGAGCGGGTCGTCGTGCGCGACATCGATCTCATGCTGGCCCGCGCCGTGCTCGTGATGCGCCGATGCGATCGGAACGCCCATCGAGCCGAGCGCAGCGACCATTGCGTTGCGGGCTTCCTCGCCGCGGTCGTTGGCCGAGAAATCGAAGTAGGAGCCGACGTCCGTCGTCGTGGTTGAGGGATCGCCCGAGGCGGCGCGTTCGAAGAGATAGAATTCGATCTCCAGACCAATTCGCGCGCCGCTTAGGGATGGAGCGCTTTCGATTGCGCGACGCAGCGTCGTTCGGGGGCAACCTTCGAACGGGGTACCGTCGGGCATGGCGATGTCGCAAATCAAGCGACCCTCGCGGCCTTGCGGGGCGGCGCGCCACGGATAGATTGCAAAGGTCGAATGGTCGGGGCGCAGCACCATGTCCAGCTCTTCGCCGCGAACGAAACCGTCGATCGAGCCGCCGTCGAACGTAATGCGGCCGTCGAGCGCGTCGTCGAGCTGCTCGACCGGGATCGAGACGTTCTTGCCGACGCCGAAAACGTCGGCGAAGACGAGGCGGACGAACCGCACGTCCTCTTCCCGCGCAAGCTTC
>Ga0182024_10023870_pt1 | contig 10916 bp, 8 predicted proteins | sample P32metaG_FD_120480 | JGI IMG/M metagenome (GOLD analysis project Ga0182024, IMG submission 120480) | Permafrost microbial communities from Stordalen Mire, Sweden - P3-2 metaG (Illumina Assembly) | ecosystem: Environmental > Terrestrial > Soil > Wetlands > Permafrost | place: Sweden: Stordalen... | reverse complement strand
CTGCTCCAGTAATTCGGCTTGGAAACGAGGATTCGTCCACTCAATAACCCCAGAATAGCCGCAATCACAATGGGATTCCGGTATCTGTATCCACCTAGCAACCGCGCCGTTTACGGTGAGTGCTTTTGTACCGCAATTAGGACAGGGGATAATCACCGGCTCAATGGGACAGGATTCTTCCCCTTGTACTGAGGGGACCACTTCATTTTTTACCGTCCCTGCCATCGATTAAACTCCTTCCATTGAGAGGTAAAACATGGATGCTTCAAAGGTAAAAGAACTACAGGCTATTCACAAAGATTTGGCCGCATATCTGAAAGCTGAACACGAAGCGATAGGAAACTGCCTCCTTACCGTTGCTGCTCTTAGAAAGGCCGTCGAGACTCATACTGGTCTTCGCGTAGTCTACAGGGCCAAGGTTCAGGAGTTATCAGAAGACGAGATTTTTCAAGCAGGGTTAAGCCCTTCCAATAGGCTGGAAAGTCTGCTTCGGAGATTGAAGGATTGGTAGGCGTACCATCCCTTGTCCCGAGGGGATAATCACCGAAGAGAGACCTATTACCTTAGTGGTAAACAGAACCCCTCGAAAAACCCCGGTTTTGGGGCTAAAACGGGGCCATTTTGGGCAATTCTTACCCAAAAACACGGTCTGCAAGCAGATTTTTGTAAGCGAGCCAGTTTTGAAGAAGGAGCTTCAATGCAATTCCACGTAGACGAGGGGATTGAGGTTTTAGCGCAGACTCCGAGTGTGATGAGCGCGCTCCAGCGAGGGAAGTCCGCTCAATGGTTGATCGCGCGCAAGACGCCGGAATCGTTCAGTCCGCTGGATGTTCTTGGTCACCTGATGCACGCGGAGATGACCGATTGGATTCCGCGCGTTCGCATGATTCTGGAGCACCGGGACTCGCATGCATTTGACCCGTTTGACCGGTTCGCATTTCAGTGATTAATTGCGGGCAAGACCGTGGATGATTTGCTGAACGAATTTGCGGAGTTGCGGCGGCAAAGCCTTCATGCTCTCCGCGCGCTTGGCGTTGGAGAGGCGCAGCTTGCGCTGCCGGGCATGCATCCCGAGCTTGGCGCAGTTACCTTGGGGAACCTCCTGGCGACTTGGGCAATTCATGATTTAGGACATATTGCACAGGTCGTGAAAACCATGGCTGGCGAATACCGGGAAGCGGTTCGTCCCTGGCGCGCTTATCTGTCGATTTTGGCCTGATTGGGCGTGATTTGGACTGAGACTGACTGCGTTCGCTATTCCAGCGGTATGAATTCGACGCCGCGGATCAGAGCGGGTGCAACTCCCGGGGGCGTGGGTGTGGAGTAGAAAGCAAGGCCCTGGCTGGTTGCTGCCGGGTAGATGAGGTTGGTCAGGACAGTTTCTCCGTTTTCGGCAAAAACTTCGATGGAGTTGCGATCGACCACAATTTCCAGGCGGACTGAATTCGCTTGAGGATGCTTGAGAGGGGCGGAAACTCGCGCGGGAAAGTCGGCAGACCAGTCCGTTTTTCCGGAGTGTGTGCGATCGACGAAGATGCGGCGCGAGGTTGCGTCGATGCCTACTACGGTTTCTTCTTCGGCGACTTCGCTGGGATTGACGGAGCTGCGGCGGATGCGCACGCCGGCTTCCGATGCATCGCCCGGATCGAGGGTCACGCGCAGCAGGTAGGCGCTTCCGGTGAGCTTTTGAGCGGCAATGTGGGCGTTGGCCTGGGCGACGGACTGATAGGGTGAAGCGCCGAAGAGAGCCTGAGAGGGTTTGAAAGACTGGGTCGGCACAACGGGTTGCTGCACCAGCAGGAGCGGCTCCTGAGATGCCGTTGTGCTGGTATGCGGTGGTGGCTGGCGGAGGTAAAGGCGGCGTGCAACGGTCATTTCGCCGCGGCCCGGCAGCGAGGGGAGCTTGCCTGCGTAGTCCCAGTTGCTCATCCAGGCGATCCAGAGCCGGTCCTGGCCCGGCGCAGTATTGGAGAAGGATGTAGAGGCGTAAAAGTCCTTGCCCCAGTCGGCCCAGTGGGGGCCGGAGCCGGGATGATCTTCTGTAAAATGTGCTCCGTCGAACTGGCCGACGAAGTATTCATCGGCCGAGCCGCCCGCCGGGCCGCCGGGGTTGATATTAACGCTGAGGACCCAGCGGCTGGATTCGATCTTGCCGATTGCGTCAAACTTGCCTGCGGGTTCTCGTACAGGCAGCTCAAACAGGTCAGGGCACTCCCAGACGCCGGAGACCGCGCCGGCTGGCCCGAACTCACTGGCCAGCTCCCATTGGCGCAGGTTTTTCGAGCGGTAGAAGCGAACCTTGTGCTGGTCGGGGAGCGAGACAACCATGACCCAGCTGCCGGTGGGCGCGTGCCAGAAGACCTTGGGATCGCGGAAGTCCTTGAGCCCCAGATCGAGGATGGGATTGCCGGAGAATTTTGTCCAGGCTGCCCCGCCGTTGAGGCTGACAGCCAGGTTCTGGGTTTGCTTGTCCGGACCGCGGCTCGCGCCAGTGTAGATGGCGATCAGGCAGCCGGGAGTCTTTTCGCTCGACTTGCCGCATAAGCCGCTGGTGTTGTCGATGTCTTCGACTGTCGATCCGCTGAAGATCATAACGCCTTTCTCCTCAGGAATGGCGAGGGAGACCTGCTTCCAGTGGACCAGGTCCGAAGAAGAGGCGTGGCCCCAGCTGATGTGGCCCGCCTGGTCGCCGGCAGGATTGTACTGGAAGAACAGTTGGTACTGGCCATTGAGGAGAATGGGGCCGTTGGGGTCGTTGATCCAATTGGGCGGAGCGTAGAAGTGGATTTGCGGCTGCCAGGGCGTGGACGCTGGCGGAGCAGTCTGCGGATGGGCTGGTATTTGAGCGGTCAGGAGCAACAAAAGTATCACAAGGAGTTGAAGCTTGATACCTGAAAGCGTATTGCGTTGCGTAAATCCGATCATTCGTTCTTTAGTCCTCTAGTCGAGCACGGTCCACGAGCGCGGCCCATGTCTTCATGTTAGAACACGGGCTGGTTTCCTGCTGAGGCGGTTTAGACTGATTGCACCGCAATGAAAGACTCAATCCATGTATCGAAAGAGAATTATCTGAAGGCAATTCTTGAAGCCGAGGCCGAGGGGCATCAGGTGATTCCGGCCATGCTGGCGCATTGGCTTGAGGTGTCGGCTCCGGCGGTGACTATGGCGCTGAAGCGGCTGAAGCGGGACGGCTGCGTGGAAGTGGGCGCTGACGGGATTGTGCGGCTGACGACATTGGGGCGCGAAACGGCCTACCGGACGGCGCTGCGGCACCACCTGATTGAGCGCATGCTGAGCGAAGTCTTCGGGATGGAGTGGTATGAGATCCACGAAGAAGCGGAACGGCTGGAACATGCGGTTTCGCCGGCATTTGAGTTGAAGCTGAAAGAAAAGCTGGGCGAGAGCGGAGCCTGCCCACATGGGAATGCGGTGCTGCCCGTGAGTCCGTCAGAGCGCAAGAAGCGTGGCGAGGTTCCACTTTCAGAGGCGCTGGAAGGGCAGCGGTATACGGTGACCAGCCTTCAGGAACGCGACCCAAAACTGCTTCTATTCCTGCACAAAACGGGGATCGGGCCCGGCAAGAGCCTGCGCGTCAAGAGCCAGAACTACGACCAAACCGTTTCGATTGAGCTAAATAAGGTAGATTCGGCACAAGTCTCGATTTTGGGTCGACCGGCGGCTGAGGCTGTTTGGTTGAGGCGCGAAAATTCACGGTAATGAAACATAAGAAAATAAATTAACCGCGATTAACTAGTTGTGGCATACTTGGGTTGAGGGATCCATTCGGACTCCTTCCCACGAGCCATGGCTACAGAATCCAGAGTTCTTCCCGACGCCCTAGAGCCCTCCCTGCCGGAGGTGCATTCGAGCGTGCGGCTCTCTCGTTCGCCGATCTATTGGCGGCGGCTACTGGGATTTCTGGGGCCGGGATTCCTGATTTCGGTGGGATACATGGACCCCGGCAACTGGGCCACTGACATTGCCGGCGGCTCGCAGTTCGGGTACACGCTGCTGTCGGTCATCATGATTTCAAACCTGATGGCGATTCTGCTGCAGAGCCTGAGCCTGAAGCTGGGCGTGGCCACGGAACGCGATCTGGCGCAGCTTTGCCGCGAGAGCTATGGCCGTTGGGTGAGCTTTGGACTGTGGGTGGGCGCCGAGATTGCGATTGCAGCCTGTGACCTGGCCGAGGTGATCGGATCGGCGATCGCGCTGAATCTTCTGTTTCACATTCCACTGTTTTACGGCGTGCTGATTACCGGGTTGGACGTGCTGCTGATTCTGCTGATTCAGCGCTGGGGTTTCCGCTTGGTTGAAGCGCTGGTGATCACGCTGATCGCGACCATCATTGCGATGTTTGGCGTGCAACTGTTTCTCTCTCAGCCGGAATACGGGCCGGCGCTACGCAACCTGTTCATTCCCTCAACCGCGATCATCACCAACCCAACCATGCTGTACATCGCCATTGGCATGCTCGGCGCGACAGTGATGCCGCACAACCTTTATCTGCATTCTTCGATCGTGCAGAGCCGGAAATACGAGCGGACATCGAAGGGCAAGCGTGAAGCCATCTTCATGGCAAACGTGGATTCAGCACTGGCGTTGACGGTGGCCCTGTTTGTGAATGCGGCCATTGTGGTGGTGGCGGCGGCGGTGTTTTATCGCAGCGGGCACTTTGAGGTTGCGGCCATCGAAGATGCATACAAGCTGCTGAGCCCGCTGGTTGGGGCTGCAGGGGCCAGCACGCTGTTTGCAATTGCTCTCCTTGCAAGCGGGCAGAACTCGTCAATTACCGGCACACTGGCGGGACAGGTGGTGATGGAGGGGTTCATCCACATCCGCCTGTCGCCGTGGCTTCGGCGGATGATTACACGGTCGCTCGCGATTATTCCAACCATCATCGTGGTGTGGTTCACAGGTGAGCGGGGAACCGAGAAGCTGCTGCTTCTGAGCCAGGTGATTTTGAGCTTGCAATTGAGCTTTGCCGTGATCCCGCTGGTGATCTTCACCGGCAGCCGGAAGAAGATGGGCGAGTTTGTGAACGGGCCCTGGCTGCAGGGGCTAGCGTGGCTAGTGGCGGCGATGATTGCTGGATTGAATGCGTGGTTTCTGGTGCTGATGTTGAAGTGAGAAGAGGTATCGGGAGACAGTGTTTTGTATTCAGTAGACGCGCCCTTCGATCGACAACAGGGAACTGAGAACGGGAACGGAAAACTAAACACAGGCAATCGATGCACTACTATGAATGCCATGCACGTTCTTTCTGCTGCCGAGATGCAGGCATGCGACCGGGCGACGACGGAGCGCTTCGGAGTTGCATCGCTGGACCTGATGCGAGCAGCGGCCAGAGCAGTGGCCGGGTTTGCGCGGGAACAGTTTCCCCGCGCGCGGCGGGTGACGGTCCTTTGTGGGCGAGGCAACAACGGCGGCGACGGGATGATGGCGGCACGGCTGCTTGCTGCGACGGGAATGGAAGTGACGACACTGCTGCTGGGCGTGCCGGAAGGGTTTTCAGCCGATGTGGTGATGGCCTGGGGCGAGTTGCTTGCGAGCGCGGCTCCGGGAACAGTGCATGTAGTCGAAACGGCGGAAGAGCTGGCCGGCCACAAAGAAGCTCTGAAGGCCGATCTGCTGGTGGATGCGGTGGTGGGCACGGGGTTCAAGCCGCCGCTGAAAGGTCTTGCAGCTGCGGCGCTCGATTGGGTGAAGGGGAGTCAGGCGCAGATATTGTCTGTGGACTTGCCCTCGGGGTGGGCGGCGGACGCGACGGCGGCTTTGGCAGCCTGTGCGGTGTTTCCTTCAGATGCGGTGATCACCTTTACTGCGCCCAAGCCGGCGCATGTGTTTGGACAGTTGACGCGGCAGTGGGACCAACCGGTGGTGGTAGCGCCGATCGGGTCGCCGGAAGAAGCGGTTGTTTCAAAGCTGGGGGTGGACTGGGCTGGGTCGGCGATGGAGCTGGTGAGAATGCCGCGCTCCGTGGGAGCGAACAAAGGCAATTTTGGGCATGTGCTGGTGGTGGGCGGGTCTTATTCCGCGGTGGGCGTCCGGTCGGGGGCGCCGGCCATGACGGCTCTGGCGGCCTTGCGCAGCGGAGCGGGGCTGGTGACAGCTGCGGTTCCGGCTGCGGTGCTGACACTCGTGGCCGCGGTTGCGCCGGAGCTGATGACCTGGCCGCTGGCTGCGGGGCCTGCGGGCGGCATCTCGCCTGAAGCTCTTGCGCAAGAGGCGCTGGCTGCGCTGATGGCGGGCAAGACGGTGCTGGCGATTGGGCCGGGACTTGGTCAGAGCGCGGAGACGGTCAAGTTTGTGACAGGCCTCCTGGCGGCAACCAAGATTCCCGCCGTGATCGATGCGGATGCATTGAACATTCTGGCGGCCAAGCCGGTGTTGTTGGCCAAGCTCGCCAAGGGACGCACCGTAGTGCTGACACCGCATCCGGGTGAGATGGCGCGGCTGGCTGGAATTACGATTGCCGAGGTGCAGGCCGACAGACTCAAGGTAGCGCGCGGGTTCGCCCAGCGGTTTGGCGTGACGCTGGTGCTGAAAGGAGCGCGAACACTGATCGCGCATCCCGATGGACACGTGGCCGTGAATACGACAGGGAATCCCGGCATGGCCAAGGGCGGAAGCGGCGACTTGCTGACGGGGCTGGTGGCCGGTTTGCTGGCGCAGCATCCCGGTGAAGCGGGCCGGGCGGTTGAGGCTGCCGTATACCTTCACGGCTTGGCCGCGGACCTGGTTGTGAGAGACGGTGACGAGCACACTTTATTGGCCACGGATAGTCTTCAAAAATTTTCTCAGGCTTTTCGCTTTGATTCGCGCGGGAAGAACGGGTATGTTTGGTTGCAGGGGGCATTGCATGCAGCAGGCCCTCGAGAGGCTCCAGAATGACCGAAGCCGCACTGTCAGCCGCAGACCGGGTTCATGAGTTCATTACGCGCAGCGGGGCGGACACCATTGAAGTGGGCCGCAAGCTGGCGAAGCTGCTGAAGCCCCCGCAACTGCTGATTCTGCGCGGCGACCTGGGCACCGGCAAGACCACGCTGGTAAAGGGAATCGCCGAAGCGCTGGACGCAGCCGAGGCGGACGAGGTGACCAGCCCGACCTTTACGCTCATCCATGAATACGATGGCACGCGAGACGGCAAGCCGGTGAAGCTCTATCACCTGGACGTCTACCGCCTGGAGGGCGATCGCCAGCTTGAGACGCTGGGCCTGGACGAGCTCCTTACCCCCGATGCGCTGGTTCTGGTGGAGTGGGGCGAGAAATTCAAAAGCATCAAGAAGAAGTCCACCGGCGAGATCGCGATTACTTCCACCGGCGGCGATGCGCGGAAGATTACCGTAACGCTAAAGGATCAGACGTAAACCCTTTAGAAATCATTTGTGCTTCCAAGGCCCGAAACGTAAGCCCTTTGCTTCGACGGGTCTGATGGCGTGTTATGGCGTTTTATTTGCCTAACATCCTTGTTTTCATGAAGCTGCGGCAAAAGTGAGGGAGGGGTGGGGTATGTCGCTGCCGATTCCGCCTCCGGGCCTTCTCTGTTTGCCCTCTCTATGAATCATTGTGCGCCGGCGGTAGTTAATTTTATGCAACCACCTGCGGTGGGGCAGACGGCGCTGGCGCGCCTGGGCTCCTCAGGCCTGATCGATGCTTAGCTTTTCCAGTTCCTTTACGAGCTTGACGGTTTCGAGGGAGACCGTGACTACCTGGCCGATGAGGCGGACGATGTATTCGGGGTCGTCGTCGCGGTTGGGATCGTTGACGATGCCGGAGCGGGCATCGGTGGAGACGCGGTACTGGTCGACGACCCATTCGAGGGCGCTGCGGTTGCCGAGGCGGTATTCGTAGACCTCGAGCGGGATTCCGCTGAGCGTAAGGAAGCTGTTATACCTCAGTTGCGTCTTGTCTTTCGACAGGGACATTTTTTCGACGCGCCAGTTGAGCTTGCCGGTTTCACGGCGCTCCAGCGGGTGCTCGGGCTGGGTTTCGTATTCGATATGCAGGGTCATCAGCGCCGCGCCGATGCGGGCGTACTCATGGAAGCTGGGAGCCATGGGAATGTGGGGCAGTTCGCGCTTGAGATTGGCCGCGTAGTGCGCGCGGTATTCCGGGTGATGGAGGAGGCCATAGGTGTAGTAGAAGATGTTCCACTTGGAGATTGAGTCGTCGGCGTAGTGTTTGCGGAACCCGCTGCGCGCCCCGTCGGTGATGTTCTCGCGCCGGTTGGCGCCGTCTTCGTCGTATGTGTAGAAAGGAAAACATTGAGAGCTGCATCCGGGGCCTACTAGATGGAGATCAACCAAGGTGTGGGCACCCAAGGCCAGAAAGGGCTTCTCGGAGCCTGGGCCTGTTAGACAAATCAGTCGATTTTCTCCCTCGGCCGCGTGATCGGGCACAAACGAAGGAAATACATAGACCTCTTCGTTGAAAACCCTGTCGAAGAAGAAGAAACTCCCTGTAAAGGGACGGTAAAGCGAGGCGCGAATCTTCAGAGCATTGAATTCAGCCCTTCGGCCCCTTTGCAAGTCATGCTTTAGGTCTCGGCTCCAGCTGATTCGCGCTTCGTCGTAGTCAACAAACGAATCCAAATCGTCGGGGCTGCCTAATCGAACGAATCTGTCGAGCTCTTGATTGTAGAACTCAATGCTCCTTTCGACGCTGACAGCGAGGGTTTCCGCGCTAAAGCTGTAGGCCCAAGCGTCACGTGAACTCGCGATTCCTCTGCTCTGCCTTTCAAAAATTTCGTTGATCGGTAGGAAACCACCAAAATCTTGCCTCAGTCCAAAGGTCAGCCAATTGCCATCCTTATCTGGGGCTAGGGCCTCCCAGGCAACGCCGTTCAACCCTCGAAGTTCTCGCAGAAAGGTCTCCTTTCTGCCGCGAGTCCAGAACTCCTCTGTTCTTGCGTATGAGATCTTGCAACTGCGTTTTTCTGCGTCAATGTCTTTACGCACAAGGATGTTAATGCTGACACCGACCTGTATACCAAAGACGTTGTGTGTAGTTCCTGAGAGCCGCGGATTCTTGCGGACGTTTCCGCCGAGGTCAAGTATGTAAATATTGTCGAACTCGGCCGCTAGAATTCTCCTCATTCCGTCCGTTGCAATTCCATCTACGAAGCCGCTGTTGGACACAAACGCTACTACGCCCTCTTTCCCGATTCGGTCAGACGCCCAACGAAATGCTTTCACATATGGGTCAGAGAGCGCATTTTTGTTAGTGGCAGCGGATGCCTTCGAATATGTCTTGGAAACTCGTAAGTCGACCCCGCCGTCCTTGATATACCGGCGATTCTTGTTGTTGTCACCTTCGTTCTGCTGCCACGCATTGTAAGGCGGATTCCCCACTACGACGAAGATCGGATGGCTCCGCTGTCGCTCGATACGTTCCAGATTCTTGTCTCCAAACATTGTCGATTGGGCGCGCATGTCGAAGGTATCGACTAGGCATATGCCTTCGAACGGTTCGTACTCATTTATGCGATCAAGATACGCGTGCTCGATATTCATGCAAGCGATGTAATAGGGCAGCAGCATGACTTCGTTGCAATGCAGTTCTTCTTTGTACTTGTGGGGCAGGCTGCTGGTTCTGATCTCGTGCATGACGCGGGTGATAAAGTTACCCGTGCCCACGAATGGGTCGAGGATGTGAATGCCCTTGTCGCTCAAGCTGCGGCCGAACTCCGCTTTCAGAATCTCCTCAACGCTGCGCACCATGAAGTCTACGATGGGCTGGGGAGTGTAGACGATGCCCATCGTGTCAGCCTGCTTAGGATTGATTCCCCTAAAAAAGCCTTCGTAGACCTTGTTGAGGAAGCTTTGCTTGGCGGAGTAGTCCTCAAGGGTTGCGGCGGTCTCTTCAATCGCTTTGTAATAGCGGTCAAGCCCGTGGAGAAAGCTGTCGCGGCTGAAGTGCTTTTTGGTGAGGGAGTCGATGACCTTTTCGATCTCCGCTGCGATGACATTGCGGCGGGTGAACTCGGGGTTGTCAAAGATGCGGCGGAAGATGCGCTCGGTGAGCAGGTGCTGGACGAGCATCTCTTCGACGGCCTCATCTTTGAGGTCGGGGTTGATGGACTCGCGGCAAAGCTTGGCGAAGGCGTTGAAACGTTCGACGAAGGCAGGGTTGGTTTTGCGCTCGTCCGCGATGAGGGTCATGGCGCCTTTGGCAATGTCGGGGATTCTGCCGGCGAACTCGCGGGCGGCCTGGTCCCAGCCTTCGTAAAGCGGCTGGTTCCATTCAAAGAAAAGACGCAGCACGTCTACGAGGTTTTCGGGCTTGGTGATGCTGTCGTTGAAGGCGATGCGGCCGTCCTGGAAGAGGATGGCGCGGGTGGGCTTCTGGAAGAGGATGTTGGTGCGGGGGTAGCCGAGGGCGAGCTTCTTGTTCATCTCGGCGAGCAGGTCGTCTTTCTCGTCCTTGGCTTCCCAGTAGCCGCGCGGGAGATTGAAGGCGTCGAGGACGGCGGCATCGACGCGGAGCGTGGTTTTACCCGGCGCGTGAGATGGGGTACTCGGGGACCACGATCCACTCGAATGGGCGAGCGCACTTCTCGATGAGCACCTCGAAGGCGCGGCGGATGTTGCCTTCATTGTCGAATTTGCCGAGACCGAACCTTTCGAGCGTGGCGTAGTATTCCTTGACCGGCGCGTGGGTTGGCTTCAGCTTGAAGTTGCTCATAAGGACACATCAACTTTAACGCGCGGGCGGCGGCTGGGAGCAGAAGGTGGGCGGCACGGAACCCGCCTGGGCACGAGGGCGGGTTGATTCTTGGTCGCGGAAGAGAGTCCCTCAGGGGTTGAGAACTTATCCGTAAATAGACACGGTCTGCCTCCAGCAGATCAACGCGGCTGCGAGCGATAGAAGTGCTCTGCAGCTCTCTTCGGTTTTCTCGAAGCTGACCAGCAGCT
>Ga0182024_10023869_pt1 | contig 10917 bp, 16 predicted proteins | sample P32metaG_FD_120480 | JGI IMG/M metagenome (GOLD analysis project Ga0182024, IMG submission 120480) | Permafrost microbial communities from Stordalen Mire, Sweden - P3-2 metaG (Illumina Assembly) | ecosystem: Environmental > Terrestrial > Soil > Wetlands > Permafrost | place: Sweden: Stordalen... | reverse complement strand
TCGGGTGAGGTGTGCATATCATAAAGCTGCATTATTAGATTCTTCCGTTGCATCTGCATAGACTGTAGATATTCATTAGTTCCACACAAAGATCATGACGTAATCACTATTTGTCACTTGTATTTAGAATTCGATTCCAAATCATGCCGCACAGCCTCGTATGCGAAGTCTATATCAGGCTGTCCGACTGCAACCGCTACGAATCCTAAAGGTATCTTCGGTGTCTATTCCACTAGCCAGAACAATTACTTTCAACGCAATGGGTGGGTCAAGTTCCAGCGCTACTGAGTCGTTTCCCATCCAGAAATCGGATACTGAATGGAGAGCCGTCCTGTCCCCGGAGCAGGTATGTCCCTATGGTATCTACTGACATAGTTCCGCATCCTCCGACAGAAGGGCACAGAGATGGCCGGGACAGGAGAATACGAGAAATTCAAGGGTGAGGGCGTGTACAATTGCGGTGCCTGTGGTGCGCCTCTTTACAAGAGCTCTTCGAAGTTTGATTCTGGATGCGGATGGCCCGCGTTTGCCGAAGGGTAGTCGTCCTCCTGCTTTGTCTTGCTGATGTAGAATCCCCGGCGCAATCAAGCGCCATGAGGACAATGCGTGGGGTATGAAGCGCATCGAAATTGTCTGCGCCAAGTGTGGCGGACATCTGGCACGACCTCCCGACCAAGAATAACGCTAATTAATTCAGGGTCATGTGTTTCAAGGAGAAGGCTTCCGACATGTCAATGGCGATAAGATCGATGAACGACACTGCGTCAATAGCATCTCGATTAAGTTCAACGACGACAAAGAAACAACAGCAACGTAATATGTATGTAGCTAGTCGATCGTAGATCTAGCCTGCGAGATCTAGCCTGTGCTACCGAACCTTATCTAATATGCGTGTGTATGCATTCCGATGCGCCTGCGTGCTGCTTTGTTGTGATACGTGTGTGATACGTGGCGGCCGTTGCGCCCAGATGCGCCAGGATGCGCCCTGCGTGTCCGGAGCGCTGTCCGGGCCCTGGCCTGTGGTCCCTACCTATATTTAAACAAATAAACCCGCAACTCTCTCCACAACCGCACCAGTGACCAGCCAACCAGCGTCCAGCCATCTCGCATATCGGTCGAACAATCCGTCCTGGGACGAAACGAGTCAACGCACAACGACATGGGGGTTGGCTCGGTCGAACGGGAATGGGCAGATCTCAAGCAAACGCGCGACCACAGCGTCGTCAAGAAGGTACTCTTCTCGAGACGTGGACGTCACTGACGCAGATTCGCAAGGAGTTACGGGACCAGCGCTACGAGGAACAGCAGCTCGGACTGGACATATGGACATGGACTCGCGATCAATTGATTGCTTTGTCGGTCGACCTCGCGTACCGTGTGGGAATCCACAGGACGCTCGATATCCCCCTGAATACCTTCATAAACTACCTCGAGGCATTGGCCGATCAATACGTGCCGACAAATACATACCACAATTTCACACATGCGACCGACGTGCTCCTGGTTCTGTGTCATCTCCTGCTGGAATGCGGAGGCGCCGCAAAAATGTCTGAATGGGAAATAGCAGCGTGTTTCCTCGCGGCACATGCCCATGATGTCGGTCATCCCGGCACAAACAATCGATACCAGGTAGCGGCGAAAACACCGCTCGGCCAAAAATACGGCGCCGACGCAACGTTGGAAGCATACTCGGCAGATCTAGGCCAGCAACTGTTGGATGAGTACGGCATTCTATCCAAGATTTCACCTCAAGATCGGCTGGCGGTGTTGTCGACGTTTCGCTCCAGCATTCTAGGAACGGATATGGCACAGCATCATGTTACATGTCAGGCGTTAAGGCATCTACCCGACGACTTTTACTCACAGAATTATCCTCCAAAACGCCCAGGGCGGGCTAGCAACGGGGATTGTACCCATGCCTTGTCGCTACCAGCACTCCTGCTGCACGCCGCCGACATCTCCGGACCATCTCGCCAGGGCTTAACCATCTGGCTCACACGATCCCTAGCAGTCACAAGAGAGTTTGTTTATCAAGGAGACTGCGAGAGAAAAAACCATCTTCCTGTAACAGAAGCGTTCGATAGACTAGTCCTGCAATCGGAAGGACTAGATGGATTCCAGCGGAGAGAAAACGACTTCACAAGAGGTCTTGTACTGCCGTACTTTCGAGATGTGGAGCGAGTTTGGAGCGGAATTAAGCCTCTGAGAGTCGCTATTGAGGACAATTTGGGGGGCTGGGACCTGTTGGACCGAAAGTTTGTGTCGAAATTATGGCAAGGTATTTTTGTATGATATTTATGTACAAAGCGGAGTTGGCGGGGATTTGGCGGGCAGCGTGATGTACCATAGCGATAATGCACAGTAAAGTCCTTGATTCCTGTCCTATTCATAGACATACATGCATATGCACGACTACTCAAATACATACACGCAATGCATCCAAAATCACTGCCACGGCGGCATCAATCCGTCTTCTAGGGCCCTTGCACTTCCTCGAAATAGGTTCTGTTGGGGCGGCACCAGCATTTGTCCCTGGCCTTGAGGCTGTCCTCTTCCTGCTCCTTGATACTGCACGTTACTTTGAGACTTTTTGCGTGGTCGCATGTTGCTATCGGGATACGGGGGTTGGGCATACAAGTTCCGTGACGTCGACTCGCCGTCTTCGTTTTCTATGTCGTGTGGAGGATAGTAAGCGGGAGACGGTCGTATTTGATGAGCAGGATCCATTCGCGCCGATGCCTGACGCAGTTGCAAAGGAATCGTGTCTTGATTCCCAATAGTGTTTGCACGCGGTCGATTATCTCGGACCCTTGCCCCGCGATGGGGATCCCATTCTTGCGTTTGCGGATATGCCAACATACCAGGCGCATGTGTAAAGTTTGATATGTAAGGATGTGGTTGTTGTGGGAGGTACTGTGCTGGTGGATGATGAGGGGGTTGTGCTTGAGCATGCCGTTGAGAGTAGTAGATTTGAGGAGGTTGAGTCTGTGGAATAGAATCGTAAGTAGCCGGTGGAGGATCATAACGTGGGGTTTCATAGTGCTTTGGCCGTCGACTGGTGTCCACGGGTGCCGGTTGCGCTTGCGCTTGCGCTCGTGAAGGCGACGTATTTGTATAGGAACGTACGTCTGCTGGAGGTTTATACGGACCCGTCCATTCCGTGTCAAGGATAAACGGATGTAGCCGTGCCTGTTGCGGGGTCCACCGTTCCAGAGGATTTATCCGTAGCAGTCCACTTACAAAGTCGATGAATGAATTCCGCACGTGGCGTTCTATATTAGCTAAATAAGGAAAGGCATACCGGTCGCGGTGATTTCTGATTTCTGACTTCCTCCTTTGTCACGGTCATATGCTTGGATGATTTCCGGCAACAGTGTGCCCTTGAAATACTTTTTACTCGGCTGCTCCACGCAATTGTGTTCTCTTCCGTATTGCTCTAATGACTTGAGGCGATACGACTTTCCTCGTCCCGCTTCTGTATCCCGCCGCACTTCAAAGAATTCACCAGCTTGCTTTCCAACGTCCATCATCCAAGTTGGCGGCATTCTATATCAGACAGAAAAGAGGGAGGGATCCTACCCAAACATCTCGACGATCCGGCATATTTGATTGTACTCGGAACTTCCAGGGAATAATGGCAGACCGAGGAATAACTCCACGGCGATACATCCCACGGACCACATATCGATGGCGGTGGAATAAGGCAATCCCAACATGACTTCCGGCGATCGATAGAACCGGGACTGTATATAGGTAAACACCGTATGCCGTTCATGACACGCACTCCCGAAATCGACAACCTTTATTGTCGGACTTTCCTCACTACAGTTAACCAATACTAACGAGACGTACGCTGTCAGTAGAATATTTTCTGGTTTCAAATCGCAGTGGATAATATGTGCCTCTTTAAGCATCGACATTGCGTCCAACAATTGACCCGCAAAAACTCGCACCAAATTTAATCCCAGTCCTCGGTATTGGTTTTGTTTAATCAATTCGTACAGGTTGACAGATAACAGTTCAAACACAAGACACAAATGCCCTTTTTGGATGAATTTATCTCGTAGTCGGAGGATATGATGCTCGTCATGGGGATCCACTTCATTGTTCAACTACCATTAGTCAGCCAAAAAGAGGACAACAATTTCCAAAATCGAAACCTCCATGGTTCCTTGGTTGAAGTATGCGGGTTTATTCTTGACCACCTTTACTGCAACGACCTCCATTGTCTTCATATTCTGGCACTTTACCACTTGCGCAAACGTCCCCTGACCAAGGATGTCGAGTATCAGGTATCTAAATTAGAAATGCAAACAAGAGATATACTTGTGTCCCTGGTCGATGCCTAAGAAATCGTTGACAAAAAGAATATAATCGCTGTCTTCATTATCGAATCCCTCGTTCTTTAAGCCTTTGCCAGGTTTTGTTAAGCATCGTCGGGGATTACGTGATGATTCGTACGTGAATTTATCATTGCATAACCGGTACGTTGTGGCGAGATGCATCGTCAGCGCCGATAAAGGACTAATAAATCCGCCATCAGGATTGGCGCGACGATACTTTGGCTGCTCATTCACTGTCGGCTGAAGATCAGCTGTTCCCGAGACGATCCGGAATTTCGCAGGGGGTGGATTAGTGTAGACGATATCGGACATCATGGATCCGGTATCTCGATTCATGGCAAATGCTTGATGTCGTGGGGGATAAGTTGTCGGTGAAACTGTCCCTGGTGAGGCGGGAAAGTGCGTTGGTTGTCGTGGCGAGTATTGTGCTTTCTCGAAGGCAGAAGAATGTCGGTTATGACTTGGAGATTGTAGATGACTGCGAGGAGACACGCTTTCCCGCCCCGGATAGACGTATCCAGGACGAGAAGGCGATTGTCGCGCTTGCCCCCACTGCAGCGTCTGTTCCCTCTCATTGATAGCATTCAGCATATGCGGCGTTGTAGAGTAGTATGGCGATGTGGTCGGGCTGGCAGTATGCATGGGGGACGAATGGCGAGAATTTGAAGGTGGCTGATATCGCATTTCATCAGAGGGTGGTGCTCTGCCGAGCCCAGGATGCGTAGGAAACCCAGAATACGCAACAGGGTTCTGCCGAGTGGGAGATGACGGGACCGAGCCTTGCTGAGAAGGTCGCAGGCCGCTATGCAGGGATAAATTGGGGCGCCCAGATTTATCTGCTACGCCGCCATGGTTATCGTCGCGAATATTGATGCCGCTGAAATCGCTTGTGATGCTATGCCGATTTGAGGGCGACGCAGTAGACTGTACGGGTGACGAATATGGGTATTGTGAGGAAGCGGGCTGCTGTGGTTGCATTGGTGATTGTTGCGGCGGCGCCTGTTGTGTTGTCGGCTGGTGAGTGTACCGCCGAACATTCTGGTGCGGAGGCGTATCAGGCATTCTCTGACGATGCTGCTGCGACGAGGGATATTGCCAGTCGTTCTGATCCATCGACCGGCCCAAACGGGTTTGCGTAATGCCGTGGTACTCGAAGAATCTTTGTCAAAGAATCTAAGAATAGCAATCCATCCGTCAGAAGCCAAACAATGCTGCCGACGTCTGCGATCGAGTGGGCCGTCACACAATCCACGCGGCTCTCTACGAAATACTCTGTCGAGAAACGATTATCGCTTACGCGGTAACGTATCTCCCGCGTGGAGGGTGCGATCACCAAATCGGCCCTTTCAGGCTGTGGTGTTGCAGAAGTGGGAGAGCAGTGCAACCTTAATAACTCGCTCACGCGCGACCGAGGCAGCAGCAGTCCTGGACCCCTGCGGGCGGTGGTAATTGTCCCGACAACAGAGACAGCCGGACGGTGAGACGCTGCGCAGACAGCGAGATGGACAGCGAGATGGCGCGTAGGAGGCGAGCTGAGGTCGAGCTTGAGGCGGTCGAGCAGCAGCTATTCGGTACCTGTTTGAATGATTTGATTGGGGGCAGTGGATGAGGACACTGTGGTCCTAATCACAACATCAACGCCCAGACAAGACTGCAGCCAATCAAGGCGCTCTCACGTGGTGGCACAGACCTTGAGTTCCTAGGATACTACAGCCTCTGATGTCTAAATGGAAAATTACCTCCTCAGAGATTACCTTAAGAGTCAAAGAGCCAAAGCTTGATTGATAAAAAGATACTGGAAAATTATATGTAATGTTTTTTCATATAGTCTTCGAGCGACTATAAATAAAGTCACAGTACACAACAATTGATGATCGCCACCTGAGCAGACCGCCGATCCAAACAATGTCGCAGCGAGGAGGTTTCCGCGGCGCCGGTAGAGGACGGGGCGCCTACTACAGGAACCTCTATGGCAGAGAGTCAAGAGGTCCTACTCCTACAACTCAAACACAAACCCCATCGGCGAGAGGTCCAGCGCCGCTAGGTCCAAGTCACGGCACACAACGCGAACTAGAAACTGAATTGAGGAGACTGGATGGAAAGCCCTATGGCGCCTATAAAGACCTGAAGGGTTACTTTCTCTTGTAGAAAGACTACTTTCAGGGGTATGGAACTTTGCCACGTTCTCGTTATCGCTTGATAGAATCCAAACGGATCCGTATGCGCCGCCTTCGAAAGCGAGAGTGCGAGTGCCGCAAACGACGGCACGCTTTCCAGAGGAATTGTTCAATAATAAATCCAGGTATGTATATTCCTCTAAATATCTAACATCAGAAACATTGCCTTTGCAGATTACGTTACGCGAAGGATTTATCAGATTATTGCAAGACAAGGGTACGATATCCCTCGAGTGGGAAACTGGTCCGACGCCAAGGGAGGGGATTTTCGTATCGACTCGCCAGGACAACAAATTCTTCAGGTAAACCACCCACATCTGAAGTCTAATAGCAGAGAAGCTCTGTCTTGGTGAACAAAGAATGGGTGGAAGCAAGGATTTCAATTGGCCTTCCTGCGCGGGGGAGATCGATTCTTGGAGATAATGCACTCACGATGTTTACCACATCAATCCCGTATGTCATTCAACATTCATTGATGGCGACGGCGTATGATCTGGAGGATATGAAAGCGTTTGTAGAATGTGCTGAAGATCAAGATTATTTGAGGGAAGCGATTGTCACAAATGGTACTCCGCAGGCAATTTACACTTACATATCTAGATACGGTGGTATTCGTGCCAAACGGCGCAATTCTTCCACGAGCATCGGGAGCGAGCGATAAACCCCTCGACGCCAATGTTGTACCCTTCAAATCCCCCCCGTCTCTGGAGACGACGTACGATCTCCCGAACAAAGGACCCATTACCGGCATGGCGATTCCTGCAGGCGTCACGACGATCGTGGGAGGTGGTTTTCACGGAAAATCCACTCTTCTTCAAGCCATTTCACTCGGGATCTATAACCATATTCCCGGCGACGGCAGGGAGTATCTAGTGACTCATCCCTCGGCCGTGGGTGTCCGCAGCGAGGACGGCAGGAGTGTCACAGGCGTGGACATCAGCACCTTTATTTCCAATCTCCCCGGCGGAGCGAGAACCGATAAATGGACCTCCGACGACGCGTCGGGGTCAACGAGTATGGCTGCCAATGTCGTAGAGGCATGTGAATTGGGAAGCAAATTGCTGTTATTTGATGAGGATTTGTGTGCGACGAATTTCATGATCCGAGATGATCTCATGAGAAAATTGGTCAAGATGGAGCCGATTACGCCGCTTATCGAGAGGGTATTCCTGAATCTTGAAGGCTAATATAGATTCGTGCAATGTATCAGTTTCACAAGGTGTCTTCTATTCTTGTGGTTGGTGGATGTTCCGATTATCTTGTTGCGGATTTAGTGTTGATGATGGAGAATTATCACACCAGGGACGTCACGGAAGAAGCCCATGGATTGTTTGTGGAAGCACATCATCCACAGAACCCCTTCGATATATGGCAATCAAATAAATTTGGTTTTCCCAAAGACAGATCTATAATCCTGTCATCGCTGTGTTCAGGAGATCGGCCACCGAAACCGCGCTCCCTTTCAACAATCCAGATGTCCAGATCAGGCCCGGATCTGGAGTTGTCGGCCTTGAATCAACTTGTTCAGACAAGTCAAACACGTCTTATCGCGGAGGCGCTGTTGTATCTCACGACACATCGAGAAGGCGCCTTACGCGATGAAGTCGAAAAAGTCGTCGAAGAATGGGAAGATGGAATGCTGAATGGCGACGGCGGTGAGGAAGGTTGGTTTGCCGCCATCCGAGCCATCGATCTGGGCATGGCAATCAACAGAATAAGAGGATTAAAAGTCGTATAAAAATTACCTAAACTTTTATTGATACATACACTTAGTATATCGCCGTGCGCAAGAATGCTTCAATCCCATTGTAATCCCCCAAAATACACCTACAATAACGGTCTCCCCTCATAGTCTTCATCCTCGCTATCTTGATTCACAGGACTAATCACTACTTTGCCATTCTCTCCGTTCTCTGAAATAGTTATTCTCTCTTCAATAAGAGTTCCACTTCCTCTACTTCTGCGAACAGCACCCTCGGTGCCATTGCCATTGATCGTGCCGTAATTTTCGCGCGCCGCGTTCTTCGCAAGTAATCTCTCCTCATTACTCATGATCGTCGCTGCGTGCTGCGCATTCCGCAGCTCCGCACCCGGTTTGATGGTCACTTTAGTCGACGTCGTGGGATTCGGCTCGTTGGCCTTGTTGAGCGGTTTTACGGTGCCCGTGGCGGGGGTGTGGAAACTCCCTTGGCGGGAAACACGGCCGATGATTTCGCCCTGGGTGCGTGCGGAAATGCGGTGGAAGGAGTGGTGTGCGAATGCCACGGCGGGGTTGACCCGTTTTAGGTGGCGCGATACGTCGACGAAGACATCTGTTTCGTCGACGATTTCTTCGCCGATGAGTTCTTCGATGACGTCTTCTAAAGTCACTACTCCGAGTGCCCCGTGGTCTTCTCCAGGAGACTCTGACACGAGAACCATATGCGACTTTCCCCTACTGTCAGAAAGTTTTTAAAAGGGGACTCACTCTTGGAAGTAATTCAGGATATCCAGTGCGGAAGTACTCGCCTTCGTCTCGGGCAGCGTAGCCAAAGTGAAGGAACTGACTGGTGCCTCGTCTTCAGGATCATAAGTGATAAGAGTCTTGACGAGTAACATGCCAATGAAATCTTCTTTCTTCCCCGGGGCATGGATCGGTATTCGAGAGTATCCCTTGGACATGATTTCATTCATCGTCTTGACATCCATGATCTGGTCCGCGGACATGACATACACATCCTTCAACGGAGTCATGATATCCCCCACAGGCTTCTCCTTCAAATCCAGCACCGCAGTAATAATAGTGACCTCATCGTCATTTAACCGTTCAGTCCCCAAAGTCCGATGCAGCGACACCAAAGTCTTCAACCCGGCCTTCTTATACGTCGTCCCCTCTTCCTTCCCGAGCACAGCATCGAGAATAAGTGCCGTCGGATACGCAATAGGATACATGACGTACATCAATCCGAGCACAAAACTGGATTAACAGACCGAAAATGGGGGGGATGATACCTTGAACAACGCGCGCCAATCGGGAGACCATAGCGTACACATGCTGCTTGCGGAATGATTTCGCCGAAAATGACAATCAGTGCCGTGGAAAGGACGACGGCAGGCCAGCCCCCGCCAAGGACACTGTCGAAGACGATGGGGAGTGTTTCGTTCACAATGACGTTGCTGTTGTTAGTCCTTCAAATTTCCCGAGAGAATTGTACCTTAATAGCAGGGTACACAGAACCCAGTGTTTTCTACGTTAAAAGCGAACGACAGGGATGAGTACCCTCGTTTTAGTAGTCGCAAGACTTTGCCGGCGTAGATTTGTTCGTGAGGGTCGCCGCTCGCTTCCAAAACTTGCAACTTCCATTAGCTTTTTTCTTCAAGTGCGTTACAGTAATCTCATCCTGACTTAGCAGCGCCAGCGTCAAGCCTAAGTTAGCCTGACCCACAAGAGAGACATACCAGCAAACACACCTCCCAACAACACAAGCACCAAACCCACTCCAAATTTCCACCAGAACGCCGCAGTGGCAGGATCCTCCTCGGGGAAGCCATCGTCCCGTTTGAACAATTCAATGCCGCCGCCCAGAGGCCGTGAATGAAGCGAAGGAATGTGCGATATCAGCAAAAGGAGCGATTTTGTAAGTGCAAAGGTCGACGGTCGACGAAGCATCGAACTTGGCGGAAAAGTTGTGTCAGTGAAGGGAATGACGATGGTGGACACATCCCCAATTGAAGCCTGCCGCTCCTGCACGTGGGCACAAAAGACACATTACGTAACCCGTCGATCAATCGCTTGTAAACAGTAACCGTAAGACTCAAGAGCGCATATAATTAGGCCGTTGACGATATTCGGATGGGTGAGCCCGTAGTGTGGTAGCGTCTTGCGGGAACAGACGCACAGATATAGCAACCAAAATCCAGATGAAGGGTATATTATCCAAATGTAGCCTATTAAATACTTATATACACCTTTGAATGTTGATACACCAACTCCCCAATCCAGCCGCCAATCTATAAATATATCTCCCACACTATCTCGTCTGATATCCCCCTTGATACCCTGCGTTCGGACTGAACGGTCGCTCGGGCCGACGAGGGGCATACGCTGCTGATGAATTCATGGATTGTTGAGTATTACTCCGAGGGGGAGGACCGTAGTCTGTGCGAGTTGTTTGGGCGGTGTTGGAGCGTGGAGGAGGACCATATCCATTTGCAGATTGAATTGTATTACTTCTAGGAGGGGCGTTGAAATCCCTGGTAGCAGCAGCCATGGATGTATTTGTTGCACTTCGTGCAGGAGGAGCATATCCTCTCATTGATTCAGAGGTATTGCTCCGTGGAGGGGGACCATATCCCCTTGAAGACGGCGGTCCAGCGGAGGGTGGTCCGCCCGCTCGTGATGGGGCACGAGTATCGAT
>Ga0182024_10023868_pt1 | contig 10918 bp, 6 predicted proteins | sample P32metaG_FD_120480 | JGI IMG/M metagenome (GOLD analysis project Ga0182024, IMG submission 120480) | Permafrost microbial communities from Stordalen Mire, Sweden - P3-2 metaG (Illumina Assembly) | ecosystem: Environmental > Terrestrial > Soil > Wetlands > Permafrost | place: Sweden: Stordalen... | reverse complement strand
CGTTTTTCTGTTGCCAGTGCTGACAGACGGTTTGGGTGATTTTGGCCAGCCAGTTGCGGTCTTTGATGTGTGCCAAGACCTCTGCGGTCGAAAAATACTTGATGCCGTTGGCCGGGGGATTGCCGAGCGGTTTAAGTAGGCGGGCGGATACGAGAATCGGAATATCGTGAGACTGGCAATTGAGCACCCAAGCGGCCTGCTCCACCGTGAGACGCGCCGGAGGCAGGTGCGTCAGCATCAAAAATTGATGTTGGTCGTCTCTCATGCGAAGTGGCAATCGCGGAACACAGAAGTTTGGCAGGGTGAAGGGTTGATGCTGCCAGAGTATATCTTGTCGTTAATGCAAATACAGAAGTTGTCGCCTAAGTCGCATAATGCCCCTAATTCGCCTAATGCCCGTAATGCCGATCTTGCGGATGTTGGTGAATTCATTTTGCGTGAGGTGTGCTTGGAATGCCGCATCTTATCACGGCTAAGAACTTCCGCCACAATTTTGCTACAAATGCACAAAATGCGTGTTATGCAGGAAATGCACGATATGCAGGAAATGCAGATAATGCCGAATCGGGACGGTGGATTTATTGCAATGTCACCCTTGGCCTCTTGGACTCCGGTGGAGTTCAAGCGGGTGGGGGACGGTAGCGATGTTCTTGGCGAAGTCATTTTGGGAGAGATGCGCTTGAATGCCCCACCATACCTCGGCCAAAAACCTTCCGCCACGGTTATGCTCTTATGGCACGAAATGCCTATGTGGTCGTTAAGGTCTATAAATTCAAACAGGGAAAGTTTTTGTGGTGCTGCGGGTGGCTTCTTTTGCGTAGGGTGTTTTTGAAATATCTCATTTTAGCATGGGCTGAGGTCTTCACTAGACCTAACTGCAAACACGCCATAATCGGTAAAAGCGGCATATGCGCCATAGGTTAGCATTGGGTATTGAATTCAGGCCGATTCCGGAATTGGTCAATGAATCGGTTTACGGATTAACGAACAGTCAGGTTTGAGGACTGGCGTTGCTCAAAACTGCCGTGATCTACCTTCTGACGATTAGCTGCCGGGGCAATTTTTGACAGCTTCAAGGGAAAGGGGGGGCTCCTATCTGCTGGAAATCTGCTGAAACTGCTGCGGATGGCTGCTGGGCGCTTGCAGATGAGTTGCTGGGCGTGCGGATTTGCAAATGCGGATGCTGGCTGCTGGGTTGCTGGGGAGCTGCGGCCAGCAACCCATCCGCATAGGTAAATCGCCTGTTTTTGCCCTATGCTGGTGACACTCCGCAGTTGCTGCCAGCAAGCTTTTGCTGGCGGATGGTTGCGGATGGCCCCCAGCAAGTGCTGTTCGCACCATTTGTTTGCTGGAAAGCCGTCCAAGCCCCGGATTCCAGCGACTTTGCGCCTCGTTATTGAGTCAGCGCCTTGCACAACAATTTAGGTTGGCCGGACTTCGTTAGAATCTTTCCGTTTTAGCGCATCGGATTACAAAAACGGGCGACATGTTTTGCCTTGGCAGAACTGCAAGCCAAACGATACTACACCCATTCTCTGCTTTGGCTAACCTTGCTCGAAAACGTTGGGCCTTCGAGGGCATACCATGATTCCACCCCGGCAAATGTCTCGCGCGCTGCTTACGGTATTGCTTTTGCTGATGGTTCTATCCGCCGCCATGATTGGGTGGATGACAAGGCACGGGGTGGGCTTTTTCTGGGACTCCATGGCTTATATCAGTTCACCCAGCTAAATCGCACGGGCCTCACCCGCGTGGCGGGGTATACGGATGAGCCGGCGAATGTGACGGTCAACGGCATCAAGCCCGGTGCCTGGTCGCTGCCTGGTGGAAGGCCGTGGGCGTTTGACATCGGGCTGAGTCTAGCCTCCGGCAACAGCAATGTGACCATTTCCGCGACGGATGCCGGAAACACTGTGACGACGCACTCTTGGACGGTGGTTACTGGTGGCACCGCGGCGAACTTTACTTATGATGCCAACGGGGATATGCTTCAGCGCGTGAATGACCCAGGCGCAGGGGGGAATTTGACGACCTCTTCCAATTATACTTGGGACGGGCTGGGCAGGCTTTTGACTGCAAAGACGGGGAATACTACCGTGACTTTCGGGTATGATGGGCTGGGACGGCGGGTGTCACTGAGCGCGAATGTTAGCGGAAACGTGACGAATGAGTATTACCTTTGGGATGGGGACCAGATTGTGGAAAAGCGGTTGGGTGGGAATACGTCAGCCAATATCATCGCGGCGTATTATACCTACGGCTTTCAGACGCGCAGCGGGAACACCACCGTAACCGGGAATTATTTTTACACGAAAGACCACCTGGGTTCGATTCGCGAGATCACGGGTAATGATGGCGTAACGGTGGAAGGGCGGTATAGCTATGGGCCGTGGGGTGAGACGATTTATTTGGATTATTCAGGAGGCGCGGTGGCGCAGCCGCAGTTTGGGTATGCGGGGTATTTTCAGACAAATTACCTTCCCAATCTGTATTTCACGAAATATAGGGCATACTATCCGGTCGCCGGAAGATGGCTATCTCGGGACCCCATTGGGGAGGCGGGAGGGGTGAACTTGTATGGGTATGTGGGGAATAGCCCAATTGACGCGATTGATCGCTCAGGAAAGTTGACTTTTAATTTTAATAATTCGACAACTATCGATATTCCTCCAGAACCCGTTTCGGACGCTGCGGCATATACAGTATTAGGAATAATCGCTGTAGCCGGAGCAGCTCCGGTTGCAATTGATCTCGGAGTTGAGGGGCTGACATATGTTGGACTGCAAGGACTTAGAGGGGTAATACCATTTATAGCGGATGGATCAGAGACGCTAATCACCGAAGATCCTATAGAAATAGTCGTTAATCCAGATCCAGTACCAATTGACCCAGTCGAAGAACCGCCATTTATAACCAATCCAAGTGATCAGCCTGTGCCAACAGGGCCCGCCGTGCCTGCTTGGGTGCCATTGCAATTAGGTAATCTAGGGGGCTGCGTTCAGGGAATTGAAGATTCGTTCCCGGACCCTTCCGAAACATCTATAAATTCTTGATGGAGTGATGTTTTCATCCTACTAGTAAGAAAATGAATAGTCGGAACGAATTCAAATTTCGTGATTCATGTCTGGATTGTTATGTGACGTTTTTCCCGAATCATCTTGAGTGCTCATGGTCGTTTTCCGGTTTCAAAAGAAAAAACAATGTAATGCCCATCCCGCGAGAGGAGCTTTCAGGGAAAGTTCATGAATTTTTGGGAAGAAGCACGAACTATAAAAAGTCGATTCGAACGGCTGGATACCATTTGGTTTTGGCAATATTCACATTTGAACTTCTGTCGGTGCCTTGGCGCTATTCGGCTTATCTGTTTTTGATCCTTTTTGCTTTTGCGGCATATCGCAGCTTATATGGCTATCAAATAAAGCATTTTACCAAAGTTTTTAGAAAAAATGGAAAAATTGCATTCAGCATACCGTCTACTGAGCGAACCGAGCAGGAACGCAATGATTTTCGAAACTATTACGCTGAGTGGATTAAAAATGAACCCACGAGCCAACCCTAGCATCGGAAGTGCCATGTGCCACATTTCCATTTCCGTGCTATTATTTTGCGTCACTGGACAGCTTCTCGGTCGTGAACCCATTCTGTTTTCAAATGCGAAGTTCGTCTGCTTTTGACTGAAAAATGGGTGGCGCTTCGAACTTTACTTACGATGCGAATGGGGACATGGTGACGCGCGTGGACGAGCCCAACAGCGCCAGCCCGCATACGGTGTCCTACACGTGGGACAGCCTGGGGCGGTTGACGCAGTTGCAGGACCCGGCCACGCCGGTGGACAGCACCAGCCAGCAATTGAATTTTGGGTATGACCACGACGGCCGGAGGAACCAACTGACGGTGATGGCGTGGAACAGCACGATTTCGAGCTGGAACACCGTGGCGACGGAATACTACCTGTGGGACGGAAACCAAATCGTGCAGAAGCGCACGGTGAACAGCGACGCGGGGAACATCAGTGCGGAGTATTTCACGTATGGGTTTCAGGCGTACAGCGGGGGCGCGTGGAGCGGGAATTATTATTATACGAAGGACCATTTGAAATGAACCCACGAGCCAACCATAGCATCGGAAGTGCCTGATGCCACTTTCCAAGATCCGTGCCATTATTTTGCGTCACTGGACACCTTCTCGGCTACAACCCTCCCTATTTGCAGGAGCAAACTTCGCCTACATCGAACCAAACACCCCAACGGCTTGCCCTCCTCTGTACCGCTTGTCTCGGTCAACCACCTGGAAGTCCAGCAGCCTCTTTCATCTGCCATGATTCCGGTCGAAAATAGATAGGGATGCGACTGTCCAAGCTATGTCGGTCGCAGACTAACACAAAGGTGTCAGTAGAACTGTCAGTAAAGGTTCTGAAAGAGTGGGGAAGAATTTTGGCGAGTTGGGGTGGATTGTGGTTGATTGGTGAGGGAGTGGAGTTATTTTCAAGGCACTGAATAACAACAGTTTAAGACCGATTCCGACCCGCACCTCCATTTATTAGTCGTTGAATATAAATGGTTTAGCGCGAGACGGAAGGGCCACTGTCAGTAGAATTGTCAGTAAACTTGGGTGGGAATAACTACCAGCCCAGGATTCGGGCGAACTCCGCTGCGGCCAACCCTTCCGTCAAAACCCTGATTGATTAAACGAAATCCGCCGCATCTGAAGAAAATCCGGCAGCCTGACCATCCCCGCGCAATGTACCCGCACCCCAAAAGCATTTTTCTCACCGCCTCGATGCTGCTCGGTGCGCTCCTTGCCACCGGCGCTTCCGCCCAAAACACTTCCCCGATCGCGGACGGCGGCAAAGCCGCCTCGGGGCCGCCGTTGCTGGGCTGGAGCAGTTGGAGCAACACTTGGAACACCCACGGCAAAAAATTGAGCGCGGACTATGTCAAAGCGCAGGCCGATGTCATGGCCGCCAAGCTCAAACCGTCCGGCTACGTTTACATCAACCTCGACGATGGCTGGTCGAAAGGCTTCGACGAGCATGGCCGGCTTCAGGCGGACCCGCAGCGATTCCCCGGCGGCATTGCCGCGCTTGCCGCTTATGTCCACGGCAAGGGCTTAAAACTTGGCATCTACCTCACCCCGGGACTGCGCGTCGAGGCCTGGCAGGGCAACGGCACGGTCGCCGGCACGAACATTTCCCTGCAGGCCATCGCCGACCCCGGTCAAGCGGGCAACACGCAGAAAAATACGCCGGGCAAAGCCTACCACATCGACTTCACCAAACCCGGCGCGAAGGAATACATCCAGAGCTATGCCGACCTGCTCGCCTCCTGGGGCGTTGACTATATTAAGATGGATTTTGTCGGCCCGGGCGGCGGCAACACCAAGGCCGACACGCGCGAGGACATTCGGCAATGGCAGGCGGCGCTGAAAAAAACCGGCCGCCCCATCTGGCTTGAGCTTTCCAACAGCCTGAGCATCGGCAACATCGATGTCTGGGAGGCCAGCGCCAATGGCTGGCGCATCGAGGGCGACGTCGAAGCTTACAATCGGGCCAATTCGCTCCAGCTCACCCACTGGGCCAAAGTCGCGCTCCGCTTTAATGACGCCCCCAAATGGGCCGCCTTTGCCGGTCCCGGCGGCTGGAACGACCTCGATTCCGTCGAAATCGGCAACGGCGACAACGACGGCCTCACCCCCGACGAGCGTCAATCGGTGATGACCCTGTGGGCCATCTCCTGCTCGCCCATCATCCTCGGCGCGGATTTGACCAAGCTCGATGACGGCGATTTGAAACTGCTCACCAACCCGGAAGTGCTGGCCGTCGACCAGGCGGGCCACGTGGCCACTCCTCTTGACCAAAAATCCCCGCAGCAAGTCTGGCGCGTGAAAAATCCCGACGGCTCCTACACGGTCGCGCTTTTCAATCTCGATGCCGCCGCTGGCAAAGTCGAAATCAAATGGAGTGATTTAGGAACGGCCGCCAACGCCTCGGTGCGGGATTTGTGGACCCGTCAGGACCTCGGGAAATTTGCCGAAAGTTACTCCGCGACTCTCGCCCCCCACGCCTGCCAGCTCATTCAAGTGCGCCATCCGGCCGGTTAGGCGTTTCGCAAAACGGCACAGTTTTGTCCCGATTTGATGCTCATTTTTCGTCGCCGGAGATGGGAAATAAATCTACGTTGGAACCTTCCGAAGGATCTGTCTGCGGCCCCACCGGTCGCGCACAAACTTCGCAATTATGAAACCTGCCTACCCCTGGCTTCCATCGATCTTCGCCGTCGCTTGCCTGACCGCGTCCGCCCAGCCTGCCCCCTCCAACACCACCGCTCCCGCCGTTTCCGCGACAGCGGCTCCAGCCGTGGCTCCGCCATTTACGTCCCCGGCGGCGGTGTATTCGGGAATCAGCGGCCCCGGCCAGCCGGTCGTGGGTGATGGCCGCGGCGGCTGGGTCAGCGGCCCCGGCGGCGTGACCTATAGCGGCCCCAGCCCCAAGCCGGGCTGGCACCTCAATTGGGGCACGCGAGCCAATGGTTCCGCCATCGCCGCCGGCCTGATTCCACCGCTCAGGCCGCTGTGGGATCTGCACCTGCGCGACACCATCATCATCCTCGGCGGCGACGGCAAATACTACATGACCGGCTCAACCGGTGACAACATCTGGGACCGCAATGACGGCATTGAGCTCTACCGCTCGGATGACCTGAAAAAGTGGGACAACCTCGGCCTCGTCTGGAGCGTCGACAAAGACGGCCCCGCCTGGGTCAAACAATGGCGCACGCTGCACAACCGGCCCGCGCGCGATGTCTGGGCTCCGGAGATTCATTATATCAAAGGCAATTATTATCTCGCCTACTGCATGGCGCCGGGCGGCACCGGCATCCTCGTCAGCAAATCCGGCAAGCCCGAAGGCCCCTACGCCAGTCCCCTCAAACCGGATGGCCGCATGGGCGGCGGCATTGACGCCACGCTCTTTCAGGACACCGACGGCTCCGTCTATTTCACCAACGGCGGCGGCGGCACGATCTACAAAATGAAGGCGGACATGAGCGGCTTCGACGGCCCCGGCCACCCCGTCAAATTTGATCCGCCCCCGGACGGCAGTTGGACGCGCGGCAGCATCGCCCAGGAGGGCGCTTCGCTCTTCAAGGCCAACGGCAAATATTATCTCGGCGGCGCGGCGTTTTACAAAGGACGCTACTCCAGCGTCGTGGCCATCGCCGACAACATCTACGGGCCCTACCACCACTGGCATGAGGCCGTGCCCTGCGGCGGCGGCACCAATTATTTCCAGGACAAGGACGGCAACTGGTGGTGCGCTTACTTCGGCAATGACGACCAGTCCCCCTTCCGGGAAAAGCCCGCGGCGGTGCGCATCGAATTCGACCAGGACGGACTCATCCACATCGCCAAAAAACAGCCGGACTTTGTCCTCCAGGAATCCGCCCGCCACGGCCAATCCTCCTGGTCTGAGGGCGGCGCCGCCGGCCCGCAGCCGGCCGCCGTGCCTCATTGACATCGTCTGAATCCAAAACTAACGTATCTCACCTCAGGCAATTACGCCGGTCGCCACCCCCGCTTGATCGGCATGGTTTGGTCTATGCCCCCGTTTTATGAAGCGAACGACCCACCCCTTCGTGCTTCAATTTTTCCCCCATAAATTCCGCCACGCGCTTCTTCAGTGCGGGTGCGCTTGGGTCGTTCTGGGGTTGATTGCCTTGGCTCCTTTGGCCCAAGCCCAGGGCAATGTCACCCTGACCGATAACGGCGCCACCGTGACGATGGCCAACGGCCTTGTTTCCGTCGTCATCCAAAAAAGCAACGGCGAGGTAACCTCGGTCGCCTCCAGCGTCTACCCCAACACCAATCTGGTCGCCGGCGCCTCGGGGGGCATTGGCTTGGAGCTGACTCACATTGGCAACGGCCCGGAAAGCGCTCCCATCAACGACTATTGGACCGACATTTCCGACGCCAACGGCGCCACCTACAGTGTCATCACCAACAACGGCACGATGGTCGACGTCCAGATTCGCAACCCCATCGCCAGCGGCAACGTCACCCTCTACCCCAATGGCCTGTGGGACTGGTCCATCCACCACGTCATGCGCGCGGGTGACTCCGGCTTTTACACCTACCACGTTTGGCGCCACAACGCCAACCAGCCCCAGGCCTATTGGCAGGCCGATTCCTGGCAGGGCAACCTCAACTCCTTGTTCTATGCCAGCCCCGCCAACCAGGCCTGGAATTTCTGCGGCGTGGAGAAAAACGGCGTCTCCATCGGCCAAAGTCCTGAAGGCTCCAACAGCAACGGCGTGCCCGGCGAAGTCATCATCCTGCCGACGAGCAGCTATTACACCCAACCGACCGGCCAGGATTATGAATCCGGCTGGCCGATCTACACCCAGCCCACCGGCCTGACCCACGTCTTGAACCCAACCTGGACCAAATACGACTGGCCCACCTACCTCGGCCCGTATACCTCCTTCCGCAACACGTGGGGAGCGGCCTCCGACCAGATCGGCATCTGGCATTGCAATGGCAGCAGCGAATGGCGCAACGGCGGCCCCACCAAGCTCTCGGGCGCCATGTCCGGCGCCTACATGTTTATGGATGACGACGAAGGCCACGGCCTCGGCGCCACCAACACCACCGTCGCCGCGGGCCAGGTCTTCACCAAAGTCATTGGACCCTTTTTCACCTATGTGAACACCGGCACCGACCACAACGCGCTGTGGGCCGACGCCCAGGCCCGGGGCGCGCAAGAAGTCGCCAACTGGCCTTACGCTTGGGTCAACGAAACCGAGGCCGACTATCCGCGCTACCGCGGCAATGTCACCGGCCAGATCTCCGCGACGACCGGCCAGTCCACCGCCAACGCCGTCGTCATCCTCGGCGACCCCGTTTCCGCGCAGGAGCCCGATTGGATCTGGCAGGGCTGCATCAACTACCTCTTCTGGACCACCGCCGATGCCCACGGCAATTTCACCATCCCCAAGGTTCGCCCGGGCAACTACACCCTCTATTCCTACGTGCCCGGCATTTTCGGCGAGCTGATCCAGAACAACATCACCGTCAGCGCCAACGCCACGACAAACTTGGGCGCCATCAACTGGAGCCCTCCGCGCGCCCAAAACCTGCTCTTTCAGCTCGGCATCCCCGATCACTCCACCGAGGAATACCGTTTCGGCGACCTCATGAAACAATTCGGCCTGTGGTGGCGCTATGCCAATGAAATGGGCACCAACGACCTGAATTTCACCGTCGGCCAAAGCAACGTCGCCAACAATTGGTATTACGCCCAATGCATTTTTGCCCTGGCCAACGGCACCTTCTTTGCTCCGCATTGGAACATCAATTTCAACCTTCCCACGGCCCCCGCCTCCCCGGTGGTCCTGACCGTTGACCTCGCCGGCGGATACGGAACGGCATTCTACACCTACGTCAACGGGGTCAACCGCACCCCCAGCCCCTACACTTCCACCGGCGTTTACACCAGCAGCGGCGCCGACATCTACCGCGACGTCGTCCAGGTCGGCCAATGGCAGCAATACACCGTGACGCTCCCCGCCAGCGCCTTCGTCGCCGGCAACAACACCCTGCAACTCCAAGTCCGACAGGGCGGCGCGGGCACCACCTGGGACACCACCGGGTACTGGCCCGAACTGCTGCTCGGCGGCCTGATGTATGACGCCATCAAGCTCGAATCGGGCAATCAAACCACCCAGATGATCCCCAACGGCGCTTACAAAATAAATTCCGCCCTCAACGGCTACGTCGCGCGCGTCCCGAACGGAAACCTGACCGCCAACGCCCCCGCGGTCGAATGGCCCTTCCAGTTCCTCTACGACGAACAATGGCGCATCACCGATCTGGGCGGCGACGTCTACTCGATTATCAACCTCAACAGCGGCCTGGCCCTCGCCGTGCAAAATTCGTCCACCGCCGTCAACGGCGTCCTCGTCCAGAACCCCTACACCGGCGCCGCGAACCAGCAGTGGCACGCCATCCTGAACGCCGCCGGCGGCGTGGCCTTTATCAACGAAAACAGCGGCCTCGCGCTGGACATCCCCAGCCAGCGCAATGATTACCAGAACAACGTGCAGTTGATCCAGAACACCCCCAACAACACCTTCAGCCAGGGCTGGTTTGTCACGTCGCCCACTTACGGGCCGCCCCCGGCCCCCGCCAATCTCACGCTCACCCCCGGCAACGGCCAGGCCACGCTCTCCTGGTTGCCTTCGGAACGCGCCACCAGCTACGTCATCAGCCGCGGCACCAGCAGCGGCAACGAAACCACCACCGTTGCCAGCAACCTGACGACCACCGCCTACACCGACACCGGGCTGACGAATGGCGTGTCCTACTTTTACGTCGTCACCGCCCTGACCAGCACCGGGGGCGCGAGTGCCAATTCGAACGAAGTCAGCACCACTCCGCTGCCGCCTGCGCCCGCCGCGCCCACCAACCTCGTTGTCGCCGTGGGCAATGGCCAGGCCGTCCTCACCTGGGCCGCCTCAACCTATGCCACGGGTTATACCATCCTGCGCGGCTCCACCAGCGGCGGCGAGACCACCACCGTCGCCACCAACGTCACCGCCACGACTTACACCGACACCGGCCTCTCCAACGGCCAGACCTATTACTACGTCGTTGTCGCCACCAACCTCGCCGGCGCCAGCGGCAACTCCACCGAATCCATCGTCACGCCCACGGCGAATTTCCCCTCGGCGCCCACCGGACTCGCCGCGCTCTCCGGCAACAGCGCCGCTGCGCTTTCCTGGACCGCCGCGACCGGCGCGGCCTCTTACCTCATCCAGCGCGGCACCTCCAGCGGCGTCTACACCACCAACATCACCGTCAACGCCGCCACACTAAACTATACCGACACCGGCCTGACCAACGGCGTGACTTATTATTACGCCGT
>Ga0182024_10023867_pt1 | contig 10918 bp, 10 predicted proteins | sample P32metaG_FD_120480 | JGI IMG/M metagenome (GOLD analysis project Ga0182024, IMG submission 120480) | Permafrost microbial communities from Stordalen Mire, Sweden - P3-2 metaG (Illumina Assembly) | ecosystem: Environmental > Terrestrial > Soil > Wetlands > Permafrost | place: Sweden: Stordalen... | reverse complement strand
ATTATTTTTATCGCGTCGCTGTTTGCGCTGCTGTATTACCTCGGCGTGATGCAGGTGGTGATTCGCGCGGCGGCGTGGGTGATGCAGCGCGTGATGGGCGCGAGCGGCGCGGAATCGCTGAACGTAGCGGCCAGCATTTTCATGGGGCAGACGGAAGCGCCGCTGACGATTCGTCCGTTCCTGCCGGACTTGACGCAATCGGAACTGATGACGATCATGACCAGCGGAATGGCGCATGTTTCGGGCGGCATCATGGCGGCGTACATTGCCTTCGGTGTGGAAGCGCGGCACTTGCTTACGGCCGTGATCATGACGGCGCCCGGCACGCTGCTCATTTCCAAAATGCTGGTGCCTGAAACCGAGCAGCCAAAAACGATGGGCGTCGTGCACATGGAAAATGTGGAGCATGACTCGAATTTTCTGGCGGCCATTGCGCGCGGCACGGGCGAAGGGTTGGGCATGGCAGTGAACGTGGGAGCGATGCTCGTGGCGTTTCTGGCGCTGATCGCGCTGACCAATGGAATGATGGGGGGGATTCACAATTTTCTTGGCGGGCACGGCATTCTGTGGTTTCCAACCAGCCTGCAACAAATTTTTGGCTGGGCGTTCGCGCCGGTTGCCTGGATTATTGGCGTGCCGTGGCACGATTGCGTGCAGATCGGAAATTTGCTGGGGACGCGCATGGTCATTAACGAACTCGTCGCATTTTCCATCCTCGGGCCGATGAAAGGCTCGCTCGACCCGCGCTCGTTTACGATTGCGACCTTCGCGCTTTGCGGCTTTGCGAATTTCAGTTCCATTGGAATGCAGATTGGCGGCATCGGAGCGCTCGCGCCAAATCAGCGGGAGCAGCTTGCGAAATTCGGCATTCGCGCCATGCTTGCGGGGACCATGGCGAACCTGATGTCCGCGTCGATTGTGGGGATATTTTTGAAATGAGCGCATCCGGAAAAGTAAAAACAAAGCCGACCCAGATTTTTGTGCGTGCTGACATTGCTGCAAAATATATTCTGGCGAAAACGAAATTGCGTCCGCGCATCGGCGTTGTGCTGGGCAGCGGCCTCGGTGGATTTGCGAACGAAATTGCGGGCGCCACGCGGATCGAGTATAGAAACATTCCGAATTTCCCGCGCTCAACGGCGATTGGACATGCCGGGCGAATGGTCATCGGCAAAGTTGCGGACGTGCCGGTGGCCGTGATGCAAGGCCGCGTGCACATGTACGAGGGCTACTCGCCGCAAGAAGTTATTTTCCCCATGCGCGTGATGGCCCGCATGGGCATTCGCGCTGTGTTGCTGACCAACGCGGCGGGCGGGATCAACACCGGTTTCAGACAGGGATGCCTCGTGGTTCTGCGCGATCACATTAATTTGCAGGGAACGAATCCCTTGATCGGCCCGAATGACGAGCGATTTGGCGAACGCTTTCCAGACATGACGCGGGTGTACTGGAAACCTTATCAGGCCGCGGCGCTGGAAGAAGGAAAGCGGCTGGGGATGGAAATTGCGCAGGGAGTTTATGCGGCGCTCACCGGACCCAGTTATGAAACGCCCGCGGAAATTCGCTATCTGCGCACGATTGGCGCGGACCTGATCGGAATGTCCACCGTGCCGGAAGTGATTGCCGCCGCGCATATGGGGATTCGGGTGCTCGGAATTTCCTGCGTCACGAATATGGCCGCCGGAATTCTCGATCAGCCCATTACCACCGAGGAAGTGATGGAAACGGGCGAGCGCGTGAAGGCTGATTTTGTGGCGCTGCTTCGCGCTGTGATTCCGCGCATGAATGGGGATTTGCCATGAGTGAACGGGATGCCCGCCATGATTCGCTGATCGCGGCGGCGCGAGTGGCGCGCGAGCACGCCCACGCTCCGTACTCCAATTTTCGTGTGGGCGCTGCGGTTCGCGCAAAATCCGGGAGAATTTTTACCGGTTGCAACGTAGAAAATGCGACGTATGGGTTGACGCTATGCGCCGAGCGCGTCGCTATTTTTAAAGCCATATCCGAGGGCGAGCGCGGATTCGATGCCGTCGCCGTCGTCGCGGATACCGACAACCTGACGCCTCCCTGTGGATCGTGCCGCCAGATATTGTGGGAATTTTGCGGCGACGCGGAAGTGATTCTCGCGAATCTGGCGGGCAAAGTTGAGCACTATCGCTTGGCCGTACTTTTTCCCAAGCCGTTCGATCAGTCGTTTCTGTGAATTCGTGATTTGTGAATCGTGATTCGTGAATCGTGAAGAAACGGCATCCTTGCTGCGGTAATCTCAAATCTCAAATCTTTCCTCTATCTCCTACCGTCAGGATTTTTTTAAGCACACGACGCCCGGGCCAAGGCACAAATTACGAGTGAGGATACACGGATCGCGGGTCACAACTCACAAATCTCAAATAAAAAAACGACGACTCACCAGCCGCAACTCACAACTCACGAATCAAGATTCACGAATCACGACTCACGATTCACAAATCACGACTCACGCGCACTCGCTACCCGCGCTCCGCACTGCGCTGGCGCATCAGGCGCGTGGCGGCTGTGCGCAGCGTATCGGGAATGTTTTTGCTGGTGGTCAGGAGTTTCACGTCCACGGCTTTGATCAGGGGAAGCAGGTGAAGGGTGACCTCGAGGGGGGATTTGGGATTGAAGATTAAGGCGCGAAGGATGACATAATTTTTCCGGAATTTGCGATTATTGGCGATAAGGCGAAGAGTCTCGTCGCTGAGAGTCGCCATTTTTGCAAAGGACTCCACTTCCTGCTCGGACAATTGCGGAGATTGCAGGACGGCGCGCTGCACGACTTTGCAGGGATCGCGGATGAGCAGCACGCGCTCGCCGCGGCCGCCCTTGAGCGCGAGTTGCACGCGGTCGACGACGCGCAGACGCGATAGCTTTTGCAGCAGCGTTTCGCGCTTGGCCTTGTCCGGCTCCGCTTCTTCCGCCGCTTCCGCAAACGCGCTGATGGGTTCCAGCTCGGTCTTCTGCAACTCTTGCAATTGTCCGCGTTGATCGGGGTTGATCACCGAGGACGCGATCAGTTCGGCCACCAGATTCGGAGAAGTGCTCAGCCGGTCAAGATCTTCAAACAGGTCTTGAACGCCCGTAACGGAGAGATAGCGGATGACGGGCCGAAGCACTTCGATGGGGCATGTGGAATTCTGCGCCAGCGCGTCGGCAACGCCGGGTCTGCGGGGAAATTCGGCGGCGCAATAGGCGAACATTTCCGCAGCGGCGTTGGGTCGGGCAAGAGCGGAGATCACATATTTCAGGGGTTGTGTCAGGAGAATGTCTGCTGCCCGATCGCGAACCGCGGAATCGGAATCGGCAGCAAGGATGCAAAGAGTTTCCATGCGGTCGTCCGTATCAAATGCAGCCGCATCCTTGCATATCGACAGCTTACGTTCCAGCGTTGCGCGGCCCGAACGGATTTCATCGCGGAGGGCTTCGTTAATTTCCGCCTCCGGTGGTTTCCTTTAAAGAGTCGCGCGTCAGTGTGATCTTGGCGGAATGGCCGGAAGGGCCAATGGGAGGAATGGCTTTCCCATTCAACTCCAGGTGCAACGCGCCGGCATCTTTAGCGGATACCTGGAAATGGTCGGCGGCGGAAAACATCTGGTTTTCTCCGGCCTTGATGGTTCCCTTGTAGACGACATCTTTGTCCGCCGTAACCGTGATGCGAGTTTTCTTGGCGGCTTCCACCTTCAACTCAAAACGGTCTGCAACGGACGCAACTGGCGCCGCGCTCGAACCCGCATTGGGCGCCGGGGCTGGCGCGCCGGGAACTCCAGCAGGGGTCAATACCGCATTACTCGGAGCGGCAATCTCAGGAAGAACCTGCTGGTCATCGTGCTTGGTCGCAGGAGATGACTCAGCATTGAGTGCTGATGATTGCGCCGCGCGCCTGGCAACGCGCCAGGCAAACAAACGCCGCACGCCAAACCAACTCCCTGCAAGCAGTGCAAGGATGATGAGTGCTGAGATTCCCCAAGCCATCCACGGCTGGTCAGGAGTAACGGTAGGAGGGCTTCCGGTCCATACAGGAACGCTGTGGCGATCGCCAACCGCCAGCGTGTATTCCGCGACGATGTTTTCTTCGTCGAGTCCAAGGTAGCGGGCCATGGCTCGCACAAATCCACGATTGAAAACACCACCGGGAAGCTGATCCCATTGGTCGTTTTCAATTGCTCTCAGGAAGCGTTCCCCAATGCGCGTAGCGGCGGAAATCTCCTCCAGGGTGACAGCGCGCATCTCCCGTTCACGTTTTAGGCTTTCGCCGAAAGTACCTTTGTCCATTTTTCTTAAGCGATCCAACAGTCCAAGCGAATATAGGCGGGAGGCGAAGGAGTGTCAATCCTATGCCGCGCGGATTTGTTACTCATTAGGCTCTCAAATGGATATGCCAATTGACCCTCGAAATATTAGGATCGCGTTTTCCATTTTATTCCGGCTCGACGCGCTTGCCCTTTTTGTAAATCTTGAAAAAAGCCGGGAAATACGGCACAGTGCAGCGAGGCCAGCCAAGATTTGCCTCAAGGGGGGCACGCGGGGCTTCACAATCAGGTAACACTCCCTATAAGTGGGCGTTGCACAGATCGACAAGAGCTGACTATAATTTCTAGTGCCGCTACACCTTCCGTAATCCAGAGGGTGACCCACGATAGATACTGGCACCAAGGTTGCTAGTGACCACGACTGACAATTTTTCGGGCACAGAGCGTCGCCGCAGGGTTACGGCTCGGGGAGAGCAACGCGAAGCGGGCGAGATCGCGGTCTTCCACGAGTTGGGCAAAGCGCTGACGTCGTCCCTGCAGCTCGATCAGGTTCTCCGCACGATCATGGAGAAGATCGACGAATTTTTGCGCCCGGACACTTGGTCGCTTCTCCTGGTCGATGAAGCCAAGCAGGAATTGTATTTTGAGTTGGCCGTGGGCAAGGGCGCGCAGGCGTTGAAGGATGTGCGCATCAAGATGGGCCAGGGAATCGCCGGGTGGGTGGCGCAGAACGACGAAGCCGTGATTGTGGCCGATGTAAGCAAGGACACGCGATTTTTTTCACAGGTCGATGAAAAGACCAAGATGGAAACGCGCTCGATCGTCGCCGTTCCGGTGCGCTATCGAGACCATTGCCTCGGCGTGATTGAACTGATTAATTGCGTGGAGCGGGACGGCTTCATGGAGCATGACCTGGCGCTGCTGGAGGCGCTGGCGGATTTCGCGGCCATCGCTCTCGAAAATGCCCGCCACGTGAAACGCATCCATGAATTGACGATCACCGACGATTGCACCGGCCTGTTTAACGCGCGGCACATGGATTTTATTCTGGAAACGGAAATTTACCGTTCGCAGCGCTACGGCTATGAATTTTCCGTGGTCTTTATCGATCTCGATCATTTTAAGAAAGTGAACGATACATTTGGCCACCTGGTTGGATCGAAACTTCTAGCCGATGTGGGACAAATCGTGAAGAGCGCCTGCCGCCGCATCGATTTTGCGTTTCGCTATGGCGGCGATGAATTTGTGATTGTGCTTCCGCAAGCGCTGAAAGAAAATGCTTTTGTTGTTGCCCGTCGCTTGCATAAATTGATTGGGGAAAAGCATTGGCTGATCGAGCAGGGTCTCGATATCCAATTCACCGCGAGCATCGGCGTCGCTTCTTTTCCGTCCGACGCCAAGACTAAGTTAGATCTCCTTCATCTGGCGGACGAAGCGATGTACGCGATCAAGAACACCACGCGCAATGGCGTGGCCGCCGCAAAAATTGGTGTCCTGCCGCCTAAGTAAGCTAATAAATTTTCATGGAGCAGTTTGATTTCCACAGTATCAGCCGGACCTCTCCGCCGCATCTCCTTGATTCACCACCTATGCCATGCTAGTCTCACCCCTTCCGGTAGCACGCCGCAGTGTAAATGGAATGGATGCGCCGGAGAGCCGAGATGAGGAACGCATGTCCAACGAAGCATTGGGGATGATTGAGACGAAAGGCCTGGTTGCTTCGATTGAAGCCGCGGACGCCATGGTGAAGGCCGCCAACGTTATCCTTATCGGGAAAGAATATATTGGCTCTGGATATGTGACGGTGATGGTGCGCGGAGATGTGGGCGCGGTGAAGGCGGCGACCGATGCGGGTGCGGCAGCGGCGCGTCGCGTAGGGGAATTGGTTTCGGTGCACGTCATTCCGCGGCCGCACGAGCACGTGGAGAAGATATTGCCCGGCGGCGGCGCGCCTCCGGCGGTTAAGAAGTAACTTCGGAAACGCGCACGGCGTCTCTGTGGTTTACGTTTTGTAGATTTTTGTAGCACGCCTCTTCAGAGGCGGGGATTTTTGCTGCGCACCTTCACCTAAACTCTCGCCTCTGATCCCTCGTTTTCACTCGGGACAAGCGAGGCGAGCTACAATGCAAGCGAGCTACAAAGCATGGAAGTCCCCGGGAGAAGGTAAAGCGTTTTGAGCCTGCGCGATCGCGACCTGATCTCCATGCAAGAAGCCCGCGAACTGGCGGCCCGAGCGGCTGCCGCACAAAAGAAATTCGCCGAATTTTCCCAGGAACAAGTGGATGCCATTGTAGAGGCCTGCGCAAAAGCTGCGGCTGAAAACGTAGAGCCATTGGCCCGCGCGGCCGTCGAGGAAACCGGATTCGGCAACGTCCCCGACAAAATTATTAAAAATACGCTCGCCGCGGTGCATGTGCCGCGCGCGATTCGCGGCATGCGTACGGTAGGAATTTTGCGCGAAGACCGCGAAAAGGGAATCGTGGAAGTCGCTTCGCCCATCGGCGTAGTCGCGGCGGTGATTCCCTCGACGAATCCAACTTCTACTGCCATTTACAAAACGCTGATTGCCATTAAGGCGCGAAACGCGATTGTCCTGAGTCCACATCCTTCCGCGATCAAATGCATTTGCCGCGCGGCCACGGTGCTCGACCGCGCTGCGCTTACGGCTGGCGCGCCCGAAGGACTGATCCAGTGCATGCAGCACACGACGCTTGAAGGCACGCGCGAACTGATGCGGCGGCCCGAAGTTGGCGTGATTCTCGCGACGGGCGGCACGGGTTTGGTGCGAGCCGCGTATGGTTCGGGCAAGCCAGCGTACGGCGTAGGACCGGGGAATGTGCCTGCGTTTATCGAGCGCACCGCCGATGTGCGCAAAGCTGTGGCGGACATCATCGCCGGAAAAACTTTCGACTATGGGACGATTTGTTCGTCCGAGCAGGCGATTGTTGCCGAAGAATCGGTGCGCGAAATCGCGATCGAGGAATGCCGCAAGCAGGGCGCTTATTTTCTTTCCGCGGAAGAAATCGAAAAAGTTTCGCATCTTGTATTTGTTCACGGCTCGCGAACGCCGAACACGGAAATTGTTGGCCGCGCCGCGACCGCAATTGCCGAGATGGCGGGCGTTAAAGTGCCGCCCGCGACTCGCGTGCTGATCGCGCGTCTCGAACCGGAACAAGTAGGGCGCGATTTTCCGCTCTCGGCTGAAAAACTCTCTCCGATTTTGGCTTTTTATGCGGTGCCGAATTTTGCGGCTGGAATCGCGCAGTGCCGCCGACTGCTCGAATTCGGAGGGCTTGGCCATACCTGCTCGATTCACTCGCAAAATCGCGCCGCGATTCTGGAGTTTGGCGAAGCGATGCCCGCGTTTCGCGTGGTGGTGAATAGCTCATCCGTACACGGTTCCATCGGCTATTCGACGAATCTTTTTCCGGCGATGACGCTCGGTTGCGGAGCGCCTGGGGGAAATATTACTTCGGACAATATCGGTCCGCAGCATTTGATGAACGTGAAACGCATTGCGTGGGAAGCGCGTCCCGTGGAGCATCGCACCGTTCCCGTGGATCAGCGCATGGCGGGCGCAGCGAATTCGCCCGCACCCGCGGCGGTGCAAACGGAGGCGATCGTGTCAGCATCTCAGGAACCAGCGCAGGCTTCTGCGCCGAACGCGCCTGCGGCTTCACCCATAACGAAGCCGGAAGATAAGAAAATTGCTGTAACCGCTGCTGCGGCATCGACCGGTGGCGTGGATCGCGCAGCTATCGCCCGTGTAGTTGAAAATGTGCTTGCGGCGCAGGGAATTGCGCGCGGGAGTGGGGTGGCCAAAATTTTACCTGCATCTGCGGACACGCCAGGTGCAACAGCATTGGAATCCGCGCCGAAAGATTTGGGCAGCCCGGCTTCCATTGCCACGGAAATTGCGAATCGATTTTTTGGGGCGCCCTCGAAGACGGCGGGTGGCTCTGGGAAGGCTGGCCTTTCGAGAGATTCTGCGGCTTTGAGCGCATGCCCACCTGAAGGTGGGCGCTACACTCCGGACGCGGGAAAGAAGGTTGAGCTTCCCGCCAAGGCTGCAATCGAGATTCAGGTGTTTGTCAGCGAGAACGATGTGCGCCGCGCAATGACACGCAGCGAAAAAATCTATATCGGACGCAAGACCATCCTCACGCCCTCGGCGCGCGATCTGGGCATGGAACACGAAGTTTTCGTGGAAACCGATGCCGGCTCGATCCGCTAAAGAAGAATCTAGTGCAGCTTAACTACCGCAGAAAAATTTATCAGCGATAGTTTTTAAATAAAGGAGCGAATGAACCGGAAACGCCCACGAGGCATGCTGATCGTTGCGCTGCTCATGATTATTTTTGGTCTGGCGGAGGTGACCACAGGCCTTACTCACAATTTCTTCGGCGTCTCTACAGCCAGGGTCATAACCTCCGCTTACGCAGGCGTCGCCATCGGTATCCTCTATGCCGTGGCCGGGTTGCTCATTCTGTCCATGAAGAGGCGGGCGGCAGCCCTTGCTATTGTGCTCCTCATTGCTGATATCGTCGGGCGCATCGCCATGGTTGTGACGGGCCTCTATCCCGTTGACTCTTTGAAGCAGACCTTCGCCATATTCCTGGGCACAACTATCGTGGCCTTTTTCGCTGTCTACATTAGATTGAAATGGTCTTCCTTCAACTGAGCGCCTGGTGCGCGTTTCTCCATTGGGCAAAACCCGGGCACTGCCCGTTAAACAAAGAGTGATTCCGCCGCGGAGGTGCAGGCAGTATTCGCTCCTTTCCTGATTGATGATATCGTATCGCTGGACAAGTGGAATAAATCACAGGCAATAAAAGGAAAAACCGACATGCGAAAAATTTCGTTTGCTGTGATTGCGCTGTTCTGCGCGCTTCTGTTCTCACGAAGTGCGGCTGCGCAAACTTCCGAAGTGCATGTGCTGGCCTCGAATGGGATTAAGGCTGTGCTCGAAGATTTGCGCGCGCAAGGTGAGCATGCGATTGGGCACACGATTACCGTCGATTACAAACCCACGGCCAATCTGAAGCAGGAGATCGATGCAGGCGCGCCGTTTGACGTCGTGATCGTGACAGTGGAAAGCGTCGCGCAGTTAAGCAAGGAAGGAAAGACGGTTAGTGGAGAGGGAACGCCGATCAGTCGCGTCGGCGTGGGCATCGGCATTCGCAAGGGAGGGCCACGACCCGACATTAGCACTCCGGAAGCGCTGAAGCGCGCATTGCTGGGGACGAAAGCGATTGCTTATGGTCCAGTCGGCGCCAGCCTTCCCTATATTACGCACATGCTCGAAACACTCGGCATCGCCGATACGATGAAGCCCAAGACGTTGTTTTTAAAAACGTCGGACGAAACGAATGAAGCCGTGGCGGATGGGAAAGCCGATTTCGGAATGACGCTGGTCAGCGAAATTCTGCCGGCGAAAGGCGTCGAGTTGCTCGGGCCATTTCCTGAGGAATTTCAAGGATACGTTCGCTTCAATGCAGCAGTCAGCGCAAATGCGAAAAATCCGGAAGCTGCCAATGCTCTCGTTAAATTTTTGGCGGGGCCGGATGCTGCGCCTTCCATTCAGGCCAGAGGAATGCAGGCTCACTGAAAATTTAGACGCGGTGTATTGATCTTGCAAGGCAAACCGCCCTCTGCGTCCCGAAGAACGTGGGACAGTGAGGCCACTACGAAACCGTAGCGCCCGCCCTTCTTTTCGGGCGGACAGCTTTTTGCATGTGCGATTCAGACGATTGCGCCGCTCAAATTGATCTTGGCGCGAAGGAACTCACGCAGTGTATGATTTGTTCAAATTTAACTTGAAAAGTTTTTCGGCCCGGGAGGATTTATAAATGCGAAGTGGTCTATTGCGTACGGCTCTGGCGCTGGGGATTGCGCTGGCCTGTTCTTTTCCGGCATTCGCGCAAACGAAAAAATCTTCCGACGCGCCGGCCGTTTCGGGCCCATTCGATCCCCACGATTTGTCCGGAGTCTGGAGCCAGGAGCATCCTCGAAACCTGCCCGTGGTGGAACGTTTTTGGAATTATGAGTTCAACAAAGAAGAGCCTCCGTTGACGGCCTGGGGAAAGGCGCAATTCGATGCCGCGAAATCCTCTTTCGGCCAGCACACCTATCCTCTTGCGGAAACGAACGACCCTCTTTACCACAGCTGCACACCGCCAGGGCTGCCGCGCGTTTATCTGCATCCTTTTCCGATGGAAATTGTACAAATGCCCGGCGAAATATTAATTCTTTTTGAATACGATTCCGTGCGGCATCCAATTTATACGGACGGCCGCAAGCATGACGAAGCGCTTGGCCCCTTGTGGATGGGCGATGCGATTGGCCATTGGGAGGGCGACACGCTGGTGGTGGACACCACGAATTTTAACGATAAGACCTGGATCGATCGCGTCGGTCACCCACACACCGCCGATCTGCATCTGGTGGAGCACATCAAGCGCACGGATCGGACTCATCTGGTGGACGACATCACGGTCGATGATCCCAAGGCGTATGCGAAACCCTGGACCGCGCACCTGGATTTTATTTTGAGGCCGACGTGGACTCTCGGCGAGCAGTTCTGCGAAGACGAGCATAGCTTTGAGAATTTTGACAAGAAGGGCACGACAGGGGAGAAATAGCCAGCCCGT
>Ga0182024_10023866_pt1 | contig 10918 bp, 5 predicted proteins | sample P32metaG_FD_120480 | JGI IMG/M metagenome (GOLD analysis project Ga0182024, IMG submission 120480) | Permafrost microbial communities from Stordalen Mire, Sweden - P3-2 metaG (Illumina Assembly) | ecosystem: Environmental > Terrestrial > Soil > Wetlands > Permafrost | place: Sweden: Stordalen... | reverse complement strand
TCCCCGCCTCCAAATACAGCGGGATCAAGCTGCTTGAAACGGCCTTGGACGGGGTCGTAGGTCCGCGCGCGATAGAAGTAGAGCAGAGTCTCGCCGTCGAGTTCGCGGCCGGTGAAGAGGTAGGGGTTGCCCACGCGCGAGGTTGCTTGCGGAGTGGTGTAAGTCGAGTCGAATGTGGTCGCGACGCCGCACGGCGTGTAGACATACCGCTCGGCGGTCGCGCCGGTGCCGTCGGTTAGCAGGTAGGTGCTGGACATCCGGTTGGCGTGATAATAATAACGCGTGCCCGACGGGCGATCCATCGTTAGCGGTTCGTCCACGTAATCGCCGTAGGTGTAAAAGGCGTTTACGGTGTCGATTCCGCCGGTGTCGTCGTGCTCTTCGACCATCTGCGGGCCTGCGTAATAATACTGCGTGACCGTCGTGCCGCTGCCAAGGTTCTTTTCCACGCGGCGGCCTAAAGCGTCGTACCGGTACGAGGCGATGACGGCCATAGTCGTGCGATTCTGCACTTGCTGCAACTGGTCGTTTGCATCGTAGACGAACAAATAATTCGCTCCGTCGTCGGTCTGGTTGGAGTTGGAATCGTAGAGCTGCGGATTAGCGACAACGCTGCGGTTGGTCAAGGCATGGATGTTGTTGTGCGTGCGGGTGTCGGTCGTCGTGGTCATGCCGACGGTGGTTGCCCAGGTGTTCCAATCGCCGGCTTTGCTTAGCGTCCATGCTTGGCTCGCGGCAGGCGACGGAACGATGTTGCCCGAGACAGTCCCGCGCTGGAAGGCGTCGATCTGATGCAATCCGTCGTATTGATAGGCCTGGCCGTGGACGGTGTAGCTCGGCGTCACGTCGTTTTGCGACAGCGGATCCCCGGCATTTGCATAGCCGTAATTCCATTCCTGCAACGTCACTGGGGCAATGCCCGGCACGAAGTGCTTCAAGTCAGTCACGCGGCTATTGGCGTCGAGCGTCCAGTTGGTTTGGACGCCGTTCACGTAGTTGCGCTGCGATCGGCGGTCGGCCGTGTCGTAGCCGAACGTTGACTGCGCGGCGCCGCCGTTGATATAAGTGTGAGAAAGAAGCCGGCTCGTCGTGTAGTCGCGAGCAGCCACGGTCCCGCCTGGATACGTCATTTGGCTCACGAGCGAATCGGGCGTGTATTGATACGCCAGGGTCTTCAAACCCGCGCCGATGTTTTCTCGCTCTTGGATCAGGCGATTGGCCATGTCGTACGATGTGTTGAGGACGGAACGGTCCACCACCGTAGTATACAGGCCGCCGTTGGCCGTCGCCAATAACCGGTTTGGATGGTACGTGAACGTGTCGACGGGCATGGTTCCGACCGAGTATTGGCGCTGCGACAGCAGTTCGCGGTCTTCGTAGGAATACGCGATCACAACGCCGTTGGGCTTGGTCAGCGTCAAAACCTGGCCCAACGGCTTGTAGGTCACCGTCCAGGTTTTGGCGTCGGGAGTGCCGAAGGCATACGTCGTCGTCAGCCGCCGGTTGGCGAAGTCATAGGCGTACACCGTGACCTTGAGGTCGGCGTCGGTCACTTGGGTCAGGTTGTTGGTAGGGTCGTAAAGAAAACTCGTCGTCGCATTGATAAATCCGAGGCCGATGCCGTAGTCTCCGACGGTGGACGTGGTGCGATTCCGAGCATCGTACGCATTCTTCGTCACCTTGCCATCCCGGTCGGTGGCGGTCAGCGTGTTGCCGTTGTTGTCGTAGGTGAACGTCGTGGCATGGCTAAAACCATCGAGCGTTTGGATCGTGCGGCCGCCGCCGTCGGCGATCGAGGCGCTGGTGAGATTCACCCCTGTCGGGTCGGTTTGCATCGTCGTTTTCACCAACCCGCTGTTCGGGCCGCCCAAGATAACCACGTCGTACGTGTACTGTACCGTGGCCGTGTTGCCGCTGATGGTCGCCGTGCGGCCGATGCCGTCCACGGCGGTCGTAATCGCCTGGCTGGCCGGATTGGTGACGGTGCTGGTTTGACCGATCACGCCCGGCGTCGGGTCGTAGGCGGTAGTGGTCGTGAGATTCAAATGCCCGACGCCCGGATCGACCGTCATCTTGATTTGGCGGTTGAGACCATCGTAGGCGTACGCGACGACGCGGCTCGATTCATCCGTCCCTTGGGTGCGGTTGCCGTTGGGATCGTAGAGAAACGACTTGATGTTGCCGTCGGGGTCGGTCACCGTTTGCAGCCGCGCGCAGCAGGCAAAATAGGCATTCGTAGTCGTGTGGCCGTTGGCGTTTTTCACGGTCGCCAGCATCGTGTCGGCCGTGTAGGTGTAGGTGGTCGTATTGCCGAGCGGGTCGGCGCTGGTCAGCACCTGGTCGCGGCATGTGTATGTGCTCACCCAATTGTGACTGCGCTCGTCGGTGCGGGTGACGACGTTCGAGTTGTTGTCGTAGGCCAGCGTGGTCGAGGCTTGGACGCCCACGATGCCGACGGCCACCGTCGTGGTCGTTGCGCGGTTGCGCTGATCGTACAGGTAATCGGTCTCGTTGCCGTTGGCGTCGAAGCTCTTTTTCACCAGCCCATTGGGATAATAGATGCTCGAAGTGCCGATCGTCGCTCCGCCGGCCGTCAACTCCACGGTGGTCGAAAGCACCCGGTCGAGATCGTCGTACGTGTAGCTCGTCGAGCGGTTGTAGTAATCGAGCGTGTTCAAGACGCGGTACCGGTTGTAGACGGTCTGCGTCGTGAGCGGCACGGCCGCGCTGGGATGAACGGTCGTTGTTTGAGTGCGGTTCAAATAATCGTACGTGTATTCGGTGTCGTCGCCGTCGGTGTTGGTGCTCGCGAGTTGGCCGGTTGGGCCGTCGTAGGTGTTCGTCGTCGTTGTCAACACGAGGCTCGTCGTCACGTCGACCACCTGGATCTGATTGACGCGGCCGGTGGTGTCGTAGCCGTATTTCGTCGTGTTGCCGTTGCGGTCGGTGGTGTTCAGCACTTGGGCCGATTTGTCGAGCGTGTCGTAGTTGATGGTCTCGGTCGACATGTCGGGATACGCCGTCGAGATGTGCCGCCCGGCCGCATCATAGCCGTAGGTGACCGTTCGGGTAATCGGATCGGTCACGGTCTGCACGCGGCCGAAACCGTCGTAGGTAAATGTGATCGTGCCGGCCGGCTGGCTCGTTCCGTTGGGCAAGGTGATCTTCTGCAGTTCGAACTGGCTGCCGCCGCCGGCCGGAAAGTAGGTGTAGCTCGTCACGTTGCCGTTGAAGTCGGAATATGTCAGCACTTGCCCGGTGGTCGGGTCATACGTCCAGTCCTCGTGCGCCGTGACCCCCGTCCCCACGGCCACGGTATGCTGCTTCATGTTCCCGTTTCCATCGTAGACCCAGGTTTGCTGGTTGAGGTTGCGGTCGATGAAACTGGTCATCTCGTTGAAGGCGTTATAGGCGTAAGTCTCGATCGCGCCGTCGGCGAAAACCCGCTTCGTGACCATGTCGGTGGCCGAGTCGCGGACGACGGAGGTCGTGCGGATCGGCACACCCGTATCGGCCGGCTCGACGTAAGATACGGTCGGCAGATAATCTCCTTCTGTTGTATAGTTGATATTGGATTCCCAGGCGCCGGTGAGGAGTTGATGGCTGCCGCTGATCAATTGCTCGGTCGGAGAGCGGACGACCTGCTGGACGACGTTTTTGTCCCAGGTCGTCGCGGTCGTGATTCCGGCGGTGGTGGTGACGCTGCTGGCAAATACATAGTTGGCGTCGAAGCGTTGGAAAGCTCGGACGCGACCGTAGGCGGCATCGGAAAGCGTGATGGACCAAATGTAATGGTCCGCCGGCGCCAGGGCCTCGTTCGCCGACATGCTCGGCGTGGTATACCAGGTCGACCGGATGCCGCTGGCCATTCCCCCAGCCGTGTAGTATTCGATCAAATGCGGGAACTGGGTGTTGTCGGCAGTGTAGGTGTATCGGACCGACCGGCTGTCGGCGAACGTGACCTGGCTCAACACGTTCATGCCGCTCCATACGATGTAGGTGAACGTCGTTGTGCGGTTGTAGGGGTCGACCGCGCTGGCCCATTCGAGCACATTGGCCGTGGTGTTCGTCGCCGGCAGCGAATAGGCGAACTGAATCTTGTTCCCGTTGAGGTCTTGAATGTTGTTCAAGCGGCAGCGCTGATCGGCCCCGCTGGGCGTGTAGCCAGTAATGTCGAACTGCAGCCTGAGTCCGCCGGGCTGGGTGATGACGATGTACGTCGCCGTGACGGTAGTGACGAGCGATCGGTATTGCACGCCTGGCGCTGGAATGTAGCTCCCGCCCGAATTGATGAACCGTTCGATGTAGCCGGTGTTGGGATCGCGAATCTCGATCAATGAGGCTGAGTACGTGACGTAGTAGTCGTACCTGGTGTACATGCCGCGTCCGAGGTTGCCGTCGTGCGTCCAAGTCGAGCGCCAAATTCGAGAAAGCCGGAAACGCATCATCTGGCTGCTCGCGGGAATCGAGCCGCCGCCGCCGCCCCCGCCGCAACTGGAACAGCCACCGGGCGTCGCGCCCAGGCCGTCGGGCCCGCTATCTTCCACGATCGAATAGCCTTGGCTCATCCCCAACTCCACGCCCATCGTCGACTGCGGGTAGCACGATGCGTCGCACTCGGTAGCGCCAACCGTGCCCGCTGTCTGGCTGGAACCCCGGCATTTGCAGCACGAGTCGGACTTCTTCGGGATATTGTTGCAGCTTTGGCTGCCGGCGGTCGCCAGAGGTGCCGGAGTAGCGTGTTGCGCGAATGCCGAGCGACCGCCGCTCACCAGCAGCATTGCTCCAACAAACAGCCTCCAGCGGCAATGCCGTGCGATCTCCATAACCGACCTCCTACTCCGTTCGACGCAATGGGTTCCGAAATCGGCTCGATTGCGGACTGTCACGGCTGGCCATGCGGAACCAAACTCGCCGAGCGCGGCGCGAGTTTCTTGGCCTGCGGGCTCTTGGAGAATGTGGCCCAATATTTCTTGGCGTACTCGCCACTTTCCAGGTCATGCAATTCGGATGGCAGCAACGCCTGCAGCGTGAACTCGGCCGGACCGTGGTTTTCCGGCGAGCCGGCGAGCACCCGAAAATCCCCCACGTCGCCGACCCAGAAATCGACCTTCGCGTAGCCATCCTGATCGGCCGGCACGGTGATCGAAATCCGGTCATTGGCAAACCGCCCGGAATCGAGCGCCGTAAACGTCACCGGCCGCCCTGGCTTGGCCCGGACCGATAGCGGCACGGGCCGTGCGTCATTTGCCGCGACGAAACGAATTCTTTGCCCAACGATCAAAAGCTCATCGTGTTGCTTCCGTCCCGGCGGAAGCGGAGCGATTTGCCACGCGCGCGACGGCACCGAGCGGCCGTAATAGCCGGCCGGGTCAACTTGAATCGCATCCAGATCGTAAGGACCGGGCGCGTCGTAGAACGTCGGCTGATGCGGAGCTGATTTGGGCACCGATCGCCTAGCATCGAACCGCGACCTGCCCGACCCCCATGTCGTCACGACCGCCGACATTACGATCAAGACCGCGACGATCGATGCTCGACCGAGGCGCGTGCTCATCTTCCGGACCATGGTTTCGTTCCCTGCTGTCACGGTTTCAATGGGGAGTATGTCGCGAATCAATCGCCCAAAAAGGCCGCTTCGGGATTGGTCTTGACGGGCTTGCCGTCGGCTCCCTTGAGCGCCCCCTTGGTCCACATGACGAAGTCGACATCGCGCCCAACCGGCGTCTGGTCGCGGCAGCGGATCGCGATGGCGATCGTTTCGATCCACCGATCGTACTCGGGGCTCGTCTTGGCGGCCCGGGCATTTTTCCAGGCGAATCTCGCGGCGCCTTGATAGTCGCCCTTCAAGAGCAATTTGAGATAGCCGCCGAGCGGTACGCTGTCGGAAATCAACGTGGCCAGTTTCTTCGACTGCTCGGAGACGACAAACGGCCGTTCGTTGCCGCCGCTCTTGACCTGGTTGGCAACGACGGCGACCTGCGCGGCGCTGTAGCGGCCCGTTGCTCGCCACAGGTAGATCTTGTAGCGATCGGCGGCCTCGGAAGGACGGGTGAGCATGATGAGCACGTCATCGTCGGGCAGCAGCAGCGGCCGGCTAACCCGCTGCCCGTCGTCGATCGACGAAATGTACACGATCTGGCTCAATTGCGACGCGACGGCGGCCAGGGCTTCGTTGCTCGTAAGGTAGGGCAACGGAGGAAGCCCCAGGTAGACCGGGAGCGAATCCGGCGCGGCAGCCTTCGTCAAATCCGAAGTAGCGTCGGGATAGACCCATTTCAGGAACGCCGCCGCGCGACCGCCCCAACTCTGGTCATCGCAAGCCACGGACAGAGCAACCAGCTTGATCCACGTATCGCGCTCGTCGTCGTCTCTGGCCAGCCGCGCCCGCCGCCAGGCGGCGCGCGCCGCGGTTTGGTATTCGCCGCTCAACAACGGCTTCAGACATTCCCCCAACGGCGCGTCGCTGGTTATTCGCTTCGCCACTTCCTTGGAGAACTTGGATGTCGAAAAAGGGCGAAACGACCCTCCCTTCGTCAGTTGCGTGCGGACCGCATTCAATTCGTCGGGCGTTGCCCGCCCTGTCGTCTGTCGCAAATACTGGGCGTAGCGGTCGATGATGCCGTCCATCTCGTTGTAGGTTTGCATCGGTCGTAATACATCGGTGACGGGCGCCGCGCTGGTGAGGTCCAATGCGCCCATCCATTGCAAATGGCTCATGAGCCCCGCAACCTCGTCGGTGACGTCCAAGTCCGGAGCCAGCGCGAGCAGACTCTCGATATCATCGTGGTGCTCCTTCGGAGGATACTCCGAGCCCTGCATCGTCACTGCGGTCGGCCGACTCAGCAAATCGCGATAGATCGCAACCGCCCCGTCGCGATCGTCCTTGAAAACGGCTATGTCGGCCTTGCCAATGAGCGCCTTGCGGACCCAAATAAACGGGATTCCCTTCATGGCGAGCACCGAGTCGAAGTCGGCGGCCGCCTTGTCGAACTGCTTCAATCGCAGATAGGTCGAGCCGCTTTCGCAGCGAGCTCGTGCAATATTCTCGCGCGACGCCGCCGGATGAGTCTTGATGTATGCGTCAAACTCCTCGACCGACGCCGGCGCTAACGCCGTGAGGGCGACGATGTCGTTCAATCGCTCGTTGTCCCCGACCGCTGCTTTTGCCAGCAGCAGTCGATAAGTTGCAACCGCGTGGGCCGTCTCACCGGCGCTGACGTAATACTGGGCGATCGCGAGCATCGCTGACCGCACCGCGGCGTTCGAGGAACGCTTATCGTCCACCGTTTGTTGAAGGGTCGCAATCGCCGCATCGTATTTTTTCGCGTTGGCAAAGCTGTCGGCAATCGACAACCTGGCCTCGGCCAACATGCTGAGCGCATTGCCCGTCAATGTTGGAGGCGACTCCGCATGATCCGCCAGGATCATGTCCAGAAACGGCACTGCGAGCGCGATCTTGCCCTCCGACTTATACGATTGGGCAATTTCCCAAAGGGCGGCGGCGGAAGCCTCGCCCTTTGGATTCGAGGCGATGATGGCTTGGTAAATCGCCCGCGCTTGATCGTATTTCTTGTCTGACTGAAGCTGCGCCGCCTTGCTCATCGCTGTCGCAATTTGATTGGCGTCGTTCACATCCAGATTGGTCACGGGTAGAACTGGCTTGGCCGTCGATGGTCCGGCGGTCGTCGCCGGTGGGACTGGCTTGATCGGTGGTGCGACCGGCTTGGCCAACAAGGGCACTGCTTTCGTTGGCAAAGGCGCTGCCGCTGCCTTGGCCGTCGATGGAACTGGCTCGGTCGGCGGTACGGCTGAATTGACCGGAGGCGATACTGGATTGACCTGCCCAATCGTCGACCCAGGAAGAGCCAATAGGGCCGCAAACATGATGCAAGCCTTCGTCATCGGAAAATCCTTTCTTAATGCGCAACAATGCATTACGCTATTTTGAAATCAGCGCGCGTGCTCGATTGAAAGATCAGTTAGAAAATGCAAGCCAGGGGCCTATCCAAAGACCGCCCATGACCTCGCGAAGAACTCCAGAACAAACCGCCCATCCTTAACGCGGAGCCGGCAAGTCGATAAGAAGAGTTCGACCAAGTGTGTCAAACAAAGCGCCGAATGGCAATCAAACGCTTTGTCGGCGATGATCCGCAATTCTTTCCGGCTGAGCCCCGTCCCCCCTGGATGAAATCAATGTACACGACGGAAGGCCGATTGCAACAGCCTGAGGGAACTTTCCGCAAAATCGTGGTGTATGCGCGGAATGACCAACGGTGCAGTACGTTTCGATCAAATCGCACGGAGCCTCGGTGTTTCCCGGGAAATTTGTGTGCCCGAAGGCTTCGGCTGATCGTCACCGCTGAGCGCAACCAATGCACAAGGCTCATGGAAACAATATCCGATCCGCACGATTGCTGCGATTTGAACAACTTGCATCGGCCTGCAGTCAGTCGCGTAGTCAGCAGGGGTTATTGAGGCATAGGACTGGGGCCAATAGGAGGCCAATAGGCATGAAGCCTCAAGAAAGCGCACTGCGGCTGACGGCAGCAGTGTTGTCGGCTAAAATCGGAGTGTGGCCCCCGGGGAAGAGCGGCTCAATCGGATTAGTGCTGCCGCGAAACTGTCGGTTGCTCGACTCTATTGGAGTTTGTCATGTCGGCGAATGACCAAGATTATTTTAGAGCCGAAGGGTACAGCGTCCCTTACCAGCTGACCAAGTTGGACTTGGACGTAGCATTCGCACGTGACAAGGCTGAAATGATTGGGAACTATATCGTCGAGCTCTATTTCGAGCGAAACGTAGTTCGTCGAAAGGCCGGACGGGCGGACGAGCAGCCGTTGAAGGACCGACTCGCGACCTATCTCGATAGCAAATATACTCGCTTCCGTTACAAATTCGCTGCAAGCAAAGCCGCCGCATTTGAACAAGAATGTCGCGACTACCACCAATTTGACGGCCGCAGCGATAATGAAATCCATCCGGATCGCCCGAACGGCACAAAGCTGGTTTGTCCCCACCCAGACTGCAGGGCCACGCAAATTCAAGAGATCGCCGACAGCATCGATGCGCTGCTTGACGAGTGATCAGTTTCAGCGTTCGCGGTGCAACAAACATGAAACCACAAGCCGCGAAGTATTGACTAGTGGTCTGTCGCGGTTTTGATGGTTAGCGGTAGCATAACACCTCCTGTTTTCCGTAAGGAGGTGGATTTTGAACTACAACACGAAGTACGTTGTGCGATTAACTGTGGAGGAACGAGGACAATTGATGTCGGTCCTTGGCCGCGGCAAAGTGGCGGCCACCAAACGGCGGCATGCCCAGATTTTGCTCAAAGCGGACGCCGGGCCGGAAGGCTCCGGACGTACTGACCAGGAGGTGGCCCAGGCACTGGACGTGGGAAGCAACACCGTCCACCGCGTGCGCAAGGCATACGTGGAGCAAGGCTTTGAGGCCGCCTTACATGGTGAGCCTCGCGGCGGGCACCGACCCCGTAAGCTCGACGGCGCGCAAGAAGCACGGTTGATCGCGTTGGCTTGCGGGCCGGCTCCCGAGGGACGAGCCCGCTGGACATTGCGTCTGCTGGCCGATCGAATCGTGGAGTTGGAGATCGTTGATGCAATTGGCAAAGACGCCGTGCGTCGAGTGCTAAAAAAAACGATTTGAAACCCTGGCGGAAGGAGCAATGGGTTTTGCCGGCCCAGGCGGATGCGGAATTTGCCTGTGCGATGGAGGACGTGTTGGAAGTGTATACGCGGCCATGCGACGCGACGCAACCGGTGGTCTGCGTCGACGAAGCCAGCAAGCAACTGGTGGCCGATATAACACCGCCGCTGCCGATGGAACCAGGCCAACCGGCCCGCGAGGATTATGAGTACGAGCGTCGTGGCACGGCTAACTTGTTCATGGCGGTCGAGCCGTTTGCCGGACTGCGTCACGTGAAGGTCACCGGCCGCCGCACGAAGGCCGATTTTGCCGAGTTCTTGCGGGAGTTGTCCGATGTGCATTATGCGAGTGCGGAGAAGATCGTGCTGGTGATGGACAACCTGAACACGCACAAACTGTCGGTGCTGTATGGGACGTTTCCGCCCGCGGAGGCTCGCCGATTGTGCAAACGATTCGAGGTTCATCATACGCCCAAGCACGCAAGTTGGCTGAACATTGCGGAATGCGAGTTGTCGGTGTTGGGACGTCAATGCTTGGACCGGAGGATTGATAGTCATGCGGAGCTGGCTCGTGAAGTAGCCGCGTGGAATCGCGACCGCAACGCCAAGCAAACGCGCGTCGACTGGCGGTTCACCACGTCCGATGCTCGCATCAAACTCAAACGCCTATACCCGGTGCTTTCACCGGCCAACTAAACCGCGACAGACCACTAGGCTTGTTTGAACCGACGATGGCGCCTACCCTGGTCAGTGTCATCGCATTCATCCGCGAATTTACCAATCAAGACAGGTTTGGCTCCGGGTGTTGGCGTTGCCGTTCAATTGCAATGCGTTCCTGGAATGTCGTCTGCGGACTGACGGATGAATTCTGCTCCGATTCCGGCGACAGGGATGCACGTGTTCCCGGTTCGGCAGCCTCGGGCTGAAGCGCAGGGTCGTCGGCGTGAGCCACCTTCGTCCGGCGACGAATGCGGGCGGTGACTGGTTCCTCGGCGGAGGATTGCTTCTGCCGGACGCGCTGCGGCGTCGCCTCGATGTTGTGTGCGGCCTTGAGCGCCTTGATCCGTTCGGCGAGTTCGGACACGGAGGGATTGGCTTTGTCGCCCTGCACTTGGGCCGCGGCTGAAAGGCTGGCCTTGAGCTGGTCACGCAGGCTGGTCAGTTCTGAAAGGTAGGCGTCGTGGAGGAACGGCTTGCCGAGGCGTGCCTGATAATCCCGAAGCTGAGACTCGGCGATGGCGAGGTCTTGCCT
>Ga0182024_10023865_pt1 | contig 10918 bp, 8 predicted proteins | sample P32metaG_FD_120480 | JGI IMG/M metagenome (GOLD analysis project Ga0182024, IMG submission 120480) | Permafrost microbial communities from Stordalen Mire, Sweden - P3-2 metaG (Illumina Assembly) | ecosystem: Environmental > Terrestrial > Soil > Wetlands > Permafrost | place: Sweden: Stordalen... | reverse complement strand
TCCGCCGAATTCGGGTTCGGTGGCGAGCCGGCGTAGCAGTCCGGCCAGCGCGTTGACGTCGCCGGGCGGGTACAGAAGGCCGGTCTGCCCCTCGACGAGGATCTCCGCCGGCCCTGACAACCCGGGCAGGACGAACGAAGAGTCTGCGAAGCTGACCTCAGACGGCATCCAGTGTCTACCGCCGACTCGCGTCGGTCGCGCTCCCGGCGCCGGTCCCGACGTGGACGCCCTCGCGTTCACCCGTCACCCACAACTCCGGAGGGACGACGTTGCGCGCCCAGATGTCACCGATGTGCTCACGTCGCTTCACGACCGCCCAGTGGCCCTTGTCGAGCAACACGACCTCAGGTCTCGGAAACGCGTTCATCTGCGTGGACATGACCTCGCAGTAGGCGCCCTGGTGCAGGATCGCCAGCGTGTCACCACGACGGATCTCCGGGAGCCGGATCCCTTCAGTGATCGTGTCGTACATGCAGCTCTGTCCCGCCACCTCGACGGGCCAGCCCTCGACAGCGTCGCGTAGCGGCGACTCGATCGGGACGATCGGATACTTGCTGGCCGACATGCCGCCGTGGGTGAACATCAACATGTGAGCGTCCGGCACGACGTATCGACGCGGCTCGGGAGAGCGCACGTCCTTTACCTCGCACACGCTTGCGAGCAGCACGACAGCGTCGGCGACCTGGTGGCCGCCGCTCTCGAACTGCACGAGCGGAGGCTCCGTCGTCTCGAGCACCTCCTCGAGCGTCCCGAAGATCGCCTCGGCGTAGTCCTGCACCGTAGGCACCGGATAGTAATCTGCGTCATCCTCACCAGGGGTCCCAAGCAGGATGTCCTCCCCCGTGCGAAAGCCGCCTCCGAGGTCCAGGCGCTGGATCCGCACGCCGTGGCGCCGCTGCACTTCGTTGGCGAACAGGCACACCTCTCGTGTGAACTCCTCGTTGTGCATCAGCTCCCGCTCCACGGTGTACTCGTGCCCGACCACTTGCCCGCCGAAGCCGTCGTGATGGTGCAGGCCGACGAAGTCGAGGTTCGAGGCGCCGACGATGGCGTCCACGCACTCCATCGCCTCCCCGGAGGCGATCGGAGCACCAACCTTCCCGCCGCCAAGCCGTACCATCGGCTCGTAGTGAGGGTCGAGCTCTAGCACCTTTGCCAGAGTCAGCTTGACCCGCACAGTACAGGCGACGCGGACGCCGAGCACCTCGGCGATCTCGTTCAGTCGACGCGCCTCGTCAAGTGAATCCACGTTGACCTGACGCACGCCCAACACGGCCGCAGCGCGGAGGGCGCGGTCGCTCTTGCCGTTTCCGTTGATGATGATGTCGCCCGCTGGGACACCAGCATGCAACGCGAGCTGATACTCATACTCGGGGTGGCAGTCCATCTTCGCTCCCATGCGATGCAACAGCCGCACGACCGCGAACGTGCTGTGACACTTGATGGCGTAGGCAACCTCGCAGTTGGCGTAGCGGGCACGAAGGCCCGACAGCAGCCGGTCGAAGTTATCTTCCACGACCGAACGAGATATCGCCCAGACCGGGGTGCCACGATCCCTGGCGACGTCCAGCAGGTCGCAGCCGTCGAAGACGAGACGGTCGTCACCCGACACCTCCATCCCTTTCGGCCAGGCCCTTTGCGAACCTTTCGGGTCGATGCTCATTGCTGCATGCTCCTTATCTCGTCCGACCAATCGGAAGACCCCCTAGCTGGAAGGCGGCCCGATCTCCTTATCGATGTCGCTCACCTGCGGACCCACTTGCTCTACATGCTCGGTCGCTTCCTTCACGGCGCCGATCATCCATGTCTCACGCCCGCGCCAGCGAAGATAGATCAGTACGGCGCCCCCGATCAGTATCCACACCCCGAGCACGACCGGAGCGTACTTGATTGGTTGGGGCGGAAGGGGAATAACCGACTTGTACCCTACAAAGAGGACCGCCCCAGTCGCTACTACCGGGCAGAAGAGATGTAGGAACCAATTGAACTCCCTCCGCATCTCTGTTCGGAAGAATCGAATAACCCCGATGTTGCCGAGCGTGTATATAAGTACTAAGGCGAGGGTAAATGCCAGAGCGATCGTGAAATACTCCTCGTCCGGACCGATCCAGAACCCAACCCCGAGCCCGACTGCCACCATGATGATCATCTGAACGGTGATCGCGTTGACCGGAGTCTTATATTTCGGGTGAACCTTGGCGAAGAACGGCGGTAGAGCGCCGGACTTGGCCATAGAGTACGCCACCCTGGTGGATGCGTTCGTACAGGCCACCGACAAGGCAAGGCACGAGTTGACCAACGCCAGCAGAGCAAGCACCCAGGCTCCTCCCCAGTACCTCCGTGCCAGCACGAACGGCGGGATCTCGACGGAGGTGACGAACGAATGGATGTCCTTGGTGCCCCAGCCGATGGTCAGACCCCAGGACGAGATCATCTGGAGGATCCCGAGGATGATGACCGAGCCCAGAATGGCGATGGGAATGTTGCGCTTGGGGTTACGGGTCTCCTCTGCGATCGGGGCCGCGGACTCAAAGCCGACGAGCACCAGCAGCGATCCGATCACACCGAGATATATGCCATGGACGCTCGGCGCGCTCGAAGGGTTGAACGGTGCGAAGCTGAAGCCGCCGCGACCCGGGTCGGCAAGGCCCCAGATCCCGAGCGCCAGCACGATGACGATCTCGCTCACGCCCAGACCGATGAGCCACTCCGCGGAAAACTTGATGCCCCGGTAGGAGACGAAGGCAAGGAAGGCGACCGCGATCAGGAAAAAAGCCCACCATGGGAAGTTGAACCAATGCTGCTGTTTGAACGTGTCCTCCAGAATCAAGCCGAGGAACACCGGGTTGATGGGTGGGCACATCGGCTGATAGATGAAGTAAAGCCAGCCCGCCATGAACCCGACCCGCGGATGGATCGTCCGGCTCAAGTACGTAAAGTAGCCGCCGGCGGACGGCAAGTGCTTGGCAAGTTGTACCAACGAGGTCGCTTCGAGCAGCAGGATCACCCAGCCGATACCCAGCACCAACGGTGAGGTGATGCCTGCCACCCCCCCGAGGAACTGCACCACGAACCACAGTCCCAGAGCCGGAGCGATGTCGGTGATCGCCTGCATCATGGCTCCCGGGAGCCCGATGGCACCTCCCCGTAGGTCGGTCTCCGCCACCATGAACTCGTCTCGGGATGGAGTACTCGGATTGTCCATCGGGTCACTCCTTTCCTGTAAAGAGCGCGATCGATAACAGCCGCACATCAAGCGCGCCGCGCTGCCCCCGCGCTCCCGGTGAATTTGAGGAAAACTGCCTGCCAAGGTGGCGTCAAATGCCAGTCATGCGCGGCCCCATGGGATGCCGCTGGAATCGCCAGGCGGGTAGCGTTCCCGCCAATAGGATGCGATCTGGTCGCCGGTGGCGAACCAGACATCACCTCGACTTCGCATCTCGCCGAGGAGTCGATCAAGCATGCGGATGCGAGCGGGACGCCCGATCCACTGCGGGTGTACCTGCAACACCATGCAACGGCCAAAGTGGTGAAAAGCATCGAAGTCATCGCGCCACAACTCGTACACAGCGGCGGCGCTCTTCAACAGTCCCATCTGAGGAATCAGCGTGTACAAGAATTGGGGAGCGTCGTCGATGCTCCAATGCGTCGGCACCTCGAGGAGGCCACAGGCCTTGCCATTTACATACCACCAATATGGAATATCGTCAGCCGAGCACTGCGCCTGGTAGCGGATCCCTCGGCTGACCAGAATGTCGATGGTGTGCGGGCTGAGCTCGCCGGCCGGCGGGACATAACCGTGAATGGGTTGCTCAGTGAGGTCGTGGAGGACCTCGAGGGCTCTGTCGAACTCCCTCTCTTCAGTCTCCCGATTCCAGCTCCCGTCGGGCTCAAGGCCCATGTCGGCCATTGTGTGGGTGTAGGAGTGGTGACCGATCTCGTGGCCAGCCGAGTCGATCGCCCGGACGACATCCGGATAGGTGGCGGCCGTCCAACCGGGCACGAAGAAGGAAGCAGAAATCTCACGTCGCTCGAGCATCTCCAACACCCGCCACACCCCGGTACGCGGGCCGTATTCGCCAACGGACACGTAGACGAGCTTCTCTTGACCCAAGGCGCGCCAAATGGTCTGGGCGTCAACGTGGACGTGGACGCTGACACAGCAGCGGGCGCCGCCGGGCCATTCAACCTCGGCGAGCGTTCGCTCGTTGGTTGACCGGCGCGACTCCTGCATGAAGTCTGGCAGCCAGTTTGGGGGCTCGGACATCACCGGCCGCCTTGCACATGGTCGGCGTCGATCCGTGGCCTGGGCGATCGGACGGCCCCACCGTTCTCCGGCGCTGCGCACGAACCGGCTCTCATCACCGCCTCGTCTCGCCGCGGGCGAGCTTTGGGGAACGTTTGACACCTTCGCTTTGTTTGGGGTTGGCTGACCCGCGCGCCTTCCGCTGCCGGCTTGGAGGCTCCGTGCCCCGCGTTGCTTCGGAGGCAGTAATCCCGTGTGCGGCGAACAGTTCGGCCATGGACTGCCTCGAAGCCGCGAGCTTGATCTCGGGGTCGTAACTTCCGGATCCCGCTAGCAGATGCGTGTACATGGCGGCGCGCGCGCCGGCTGCGTCATGGTCCGCCACGGCTTCGCAGATGGCGCGGTGCTCCTGGGTCGCCTCAGGAATACGGCCCGCAAGCGCAGTCACTATCGCGAGGGACTGCTCAATCAGCAAATCCCGGAGATGCTCCACCAGGCGCGATTGCACATTGTTCCCGGTCGCCTCGGCCAACGCGACGTGGAAGGCGGCATCATGACGGACCCATTCGGTCGGCTCGGAGCAAGCCTCGAGCGCAGCCACAACGGTCACGAGCTTGGCGAGTTGCTCGTCTGTCCGCCGTTCCGCGGCGAGCGCCGCGCCGGGAATCTCCAGATGGCATCTCACCTCATACAGCTCGGCAACCGGATAGCGACCGAGCAGTGGAGGCCGAGCGAGCGCGGTTGGCGAAATGTAGTTGCCGCGACCGTTGATCGAGGTCAGCACGCCGAGCCCGCGAAGCACGCCGAGGGCCTCGCGGACGCTCGGACGGCTGACGCCGAAGGACCGGGCAAGCTCCTCTTCGGCTGGAAGCCGACTCCCGACCTGAAGCTGGCCCGAACGGATGAATTCAAGCAGCTGCCTCGAAATCGCCTCGGAGGCGTTCTCACGCTGGATCCGCTGGAAGGGGATCATTGTCTGACAGCATTACTATCTGCTGCTCACTTGTCAAGGTCTTTGTTTACTTCAGCCGGTTCGGGCTCGAGTCCAGTTTCTCGCCTGGCAGGAGGGCCGGGTGGGCTCAGAGTCGGATCGTTCCGCGCCACCACCGCCTGGGAACGTGGGGGTCTGTGCGAGCCGACAAGCGGGCCAATAGCACGTGCAAACGGGGCAGACTGAGGCCGCAGGGGAGAAAGGATCACGGAACTCCGACCAGCTCCCATGCCCCAACTGCGGAGCGCGCCCGCCCATAGAGGGTGCGATCGCCTGCGCGTACTGCGCTATGCCCATTCAGCACGCGCGGCGCAGTGGCCACCGGAACGTGATGGCCACGTGCCCGCGCTGTAGCCTTGCTGAGGCCGTGCCGGTCGGAAAGCAGTGGGCGTGCACGAAATGTGGCGCCCAATTGTTCTGGGACTCCTGCGGCGGTTGTGACACACAGAACGAGGTGTGGCTGCCCGGATGGGGATGGCGTTGCAAGCCGTGCGAACGTTGGAACTGGTCCACGTGGCGGGTCGACACCAAATGTGGCAAGTGTCGCCGGGCTCAGACGGTGCCGGGCTTCCCGTCGAGGCACGGGTGCGTGAACTCGGAGTGCAAGGCCGATTTCAAGCGCTTGACTAGCGCCAAGTGCAGGAAGGCGACCGTCCTTTGGGTCACGGGCAAGGTTCGCCCGTGGAAGTGCAGCGGCTACCACACCAAACGCAGCGATGTGATCGCACTTGGCTTGCCACTGAACTGCGGCTGACGGTCAAGACTGGGGCCGGACGGCCGAGACTATCCGCGGCATCTGGTTCAAGAGTCCGGTTGGCGACCGTGTGCGTCCCGAGAGCCATCCCGCCGTGACGCCAACGGCCACGCGTAGCAATCGCCGCAATCACCCGTTGGGTCAGCCACAGCAGTGGCTTTGCCTCACCGATCAGAATGAGCACATGAATGCAGCAATCGGGGCGATCCTGTTCGACCTCGACGACACACTCCTCGACGGAGGTGCCGCGTGGCGCTCCGGGATGGATGCTCTGCTCGTCCGCTGTCCGGAGGTGAGCCGAGCCGCTGCCCTCGAAGCCTGGGACATGGCTTTCGAGGAGCACTTCGTGCGGTACCTCGCCGGTGAGCTGACCTTCGAGGAGAGCCGGATCGCGAGGATCCGCTCGTGGTCAGATCTCGTATCGGTAGTCGTCCCCGCCGGGGATGAGCTCTCGTGGTTCGACGACTTCCGTGTCGGCTACGAAGCCGGTTGGGTGGCATTCGGGGACGTCGAAGGCGCGCTCTCGCAGCTGAGGAGGCTTCGCCTCGGCGTCGTCACGAACGGTGACGGCGACCAGCAGCGAGCCAAGCTCGCTGCACTCGGTCTCGAGCAGGCCTTCGAGGTGGTGATCTGCTCGGGGGATGTCGGCTTCGCGAAGCCGGACCCGCGCATCTTCGAGCTCGCGGCGACTCGCCTCGGCATCCCGTCCGATCGCTGCCTATTCGTTGGAGACCGCCGAGACAGCGATGCACTCGGAGCAGTCGCCGCAGGCATGTCTGCCGTGTGGCTGAACCGCAGGGACCAGGAGGCGCCTGACGAACGCGTCCCGGCGATCGTCACGCTCGGCCAGCTGCCGGCGCTGGTCTCGGAGACAGGCGACGGTGCTACCAGACCAGCCACCAAGCCGGTCTGGTAGCAGTCGCAGAGACCACCGCGCGTGCCCTTGGGATTCTGCGATCGCAAGGATTTGTCTTGCTACTCCCCTGCTATTCCACTGGGACGAACGAGGGCCAACCGGAGGCGGCTACAGAGAATTCGCACCCTCCTTGAGTAGGCTATACAGAGTTGCGTCGACTTCCTGGACGGGTCGGCCCCGACTACCAATCCGTTCTGGCGGTCTGCTCAGCTTTTGGAAAACGAGGTCTCGACGCGCGTGACGTTAGCCCGTCGCCGATGGATGATGCCTGCAACGGCATCCGTTGTCCGGGACTGTGCGGACACACGATGGATCAGTGCTCGGAGAAGAAGTAGACAGCACCGAAGGAGTTCGAGACGTGATATGCCCCGACGATCACATATTTGCCCGAAACGGAGACCGAGTTTCCAAATTCATCGCACGCGACCCCATTCGCCGCGATCAGCTCGGACGTCTGTTGCCACGAACCGCTTTTCGAGCTGAACATGTAAGCCGAACCCTGACCACATTCCCCGGTCTGCGGCCCGTGCCCGATGGCACCGACCACAGCCGTCGTGTCCGACACTGAGACTGACCAACCGAAGTTGTTGAGCGAAGCCCCGTCAGAGGAGCTGACCTCCGCTTGAGTCCAAGACCCGCTTGCATCGCTGAAGAAGTAGGCAGCGCCCACGGCCCCGGCGTGGCCCGGAGCCCCAGCAGCCACCGTCGTGCCGGCGACCGCCACTGAGATCCCCAACCAGTCGCCAGCCGTGCCATCTGAGGCGCTCAACTCGGCCGTCTGGAGCCACTTCCCGCCTTCGAATTGGAAGACATAAACGACTCCCTGACGAAGATTCCCGTTGACAGCGTGGTAGGCGGCCCCAACGACGGCCGTCATCCCAGAAATAGCCACGGAGTAGCCAAAGAAGTCCCCTGGGGCACCGTCCGTGGCAACCAACTTCGCCTGCTCGCGCCACTTCCCCCCAGACTCCGAATAGATGAACGCTTCGCCTGGGAACTCATCGTCCACTTCTTGCCCGCCGAAGGCATCCCCGACGATCGCAGTCGTGCCCGAGACGCCGGCCGATTCGCCAAATGAGTCCGTGCTCACTCGATCGGGGTCCGTCAGCCTGGCCCGCCTCACCCATTTGGCGCCTGATCCCGAGTAGACAACCGCGGCGTTCGCGCTTCCGTCACCGACGACGAGCGTTGACCCCGACAGCGCAACGGCTTGTCCCGAGAAGCCGGACTCGGAGAGGCGCGCCTGCAGCTTCCAGACACCGGCGGAATCTTGATACACGTTGGAGACGCGACCGGTCTGCGACGGCGCCGCCGCCGCCGCTATGGCCCCGTCGATAGCGACCGAGGATCCAAGCGCCCCGTCTTGCGAGTCGACGAACTCTCCCTGCTGGGACCAGCCCAACGGCAGGAAGTCCAGCGGCGTCACGTTCTCCTTCGGGTTCCGCACGAGCTTCCAGTCCGAGACAGTCAGTTGCTCTGACCCGCCGGGAGCGAGAGCATTGCTGACATCCTGTTCCATGATCGTGACCGTTCCGTTGCCCGGTCGTGTGTAGCTCGACGAGGTCACGACGGCGACGTGGCCAAAGCCCTCGTCACCGGAAAAGGACACGATGTCACCAGGTTCATACGGCACCTGCAAAGTTGGTTCGTCGGTGTTGGCTACGGGCGCTACCATCTCGTCAGCCTGGGACACGGTACTGACGAAGTCCGCCCCGTCGAGGTTGTAGTCGTTGTATATGTCGCTGGCAACTGGCGGCAGGCCGTAGACATCCCAGATGACACGATTGGCCAGTTCCACGCACTGGAACCCGAGTGCGACGTCCTCGAAGGGAGGATCGCTGAAGTCCTCCTGCTTCGATGGAAGCGGTCCGCAGGCGTAGACGCCGTCATACTCCGCGCCGAGAGGCTCCCCTGTGGCCACGACGTCGTGGCAATAGGGAGAGCTGAAGCCGCACTTCGATCCGAGGGAGGGTGGTTTAGTACCGCAGTCCTTGTATTGCTTGCTTACGAGGGCCGCCGCCTTGGTGTGAACAGCCTCCGCCGACGTGGGTCGCGCCGCGGTCAAGGACACCGCGACCACCAAGCTGATTAACGTCGAGCACGCAGCTCTGCAGCCGATCGACATAGAGCGGTCCCTCTTCCCTCTGTACGGACGTGTGCGCAGCGGTGCGTACGCCGGGATGGCCCAAGTGCCCAACATCCGAACCTACCATGCGCGCGCTCGCACCAAGAACGACAGAAACGTTCCGCTCGCTTGCCGTGCCGGCAGCGACCTGCCTGAGGTCAGGAGTCGCCTGCACTTGGGAAGCGCTCGGCCTCAGTGAGATTGCCCCAGTGCTCATCTCCCGGACCCGGGACGCGCCGGACGTCCTTGGGAATGTCGCTTTCCGACGTGAGAGGACGCCGCGGGCTTCCGGCCCTGCATGCAGGCCACAGCGAGGAGACCAAACCAACCGAGACGAACCGGAATTGCCGCAACGTCGCTCACCAAGACTCCTCCGACGACCATTGCCGTGGCCACGAGGGCCGGCGGCGCCGGCACCGGCTGTGTGCCAACAACGGCGTCGGCCAGCGTCTCGGAATCCCTGAACGGGAAGGGAGAGCCGGCTCCCCATGCCGGTGCAAGCGGCGGGAGCAAGCAGCGTCCCGACGGTCACACGGTTTCGTCAACGCGGACGTGCCCCGAAGGGAAACCGGACAATCTCAGTGACCACCGGCATTGCCCTTCAGCAACTCCGCGAGTCCAGCGCCGCACGACTCCAATTCGCCAAACCGGAGCACCGTGCCGCGGGTTTGGGAATATCTTGGGGAATCTTTCCAAGCGAACGATATGGAATCGAGTCGCCTGGGTGGACGCTTCACGCCACCTGAGCTGCCAAACGCGACGGGAGCTAACCCAGTGGACGCCTCCTGACGCTCTCTTAACTGGATCGGCGGCGGCGCTGACATAGCCGAGGCTGCGTTATCGGCCCACTTTCGACAAGCAGCCTGGGTCGCGACTCATCATCCGACGGGTCAAGCCCACACCTGGCGGCCAGCTGGCGCTGTTCGCTACCTGCGACTACCACGTCTTGATCACCAACGCGACGGCAAGAAGCGATGTCGCCACGGGTGGGCAAAGGCTGACGCCGTTGGAAGCGATCGGACGCATATTTTCAGCCCGGTGAACAGGTGACATAGGCCGCGGTCAGAGCAGTTATCACTGCTTCGGCAATATCCGTCTCAGCTGCAAACGTCTGTACCGACTCAAAACCAGGAACTGTTGGCATTTCATCGCCCAGAATATATATCGAGAAGTTGGTGAGAGAAGTGTCAACTAGATCCTCCTCAAAGAGGTATGGATCATCTTCCGGATAAGGAACGTCGAAGGGCGATGAGATAGCTACTGTCTCTACTGCAGTATCAATGCAGTCATAGGATTTGGTGAAGTCAGCACATGCTCCGGCGTCCCCCGTGGCGCAGGCTGCAGAGGCATCGTCCATGCCTTGGACAAAACTCGATCCGGCATCCTCGAGCACGCTGTCAGGAGTGGGCGAGGCGTCGCAACTCGGCACCTCGAATGTGTCTGCCGTCTGATCTGACGGTAGCCAAGGGCTGACAGTTACAGCACCGCACGCGAGCGACGACGAGTTGACAGGAGTGTCACCGTCATCCCAGTTTACGAAGGCCGCGTCTACGAGGCAACTCGTGTTCCAATCACATGCTTGAATCCCGGTCGCGTCGTTGATTAGGGAGCCGCGAAAAGCAAGGCTTCCCGTTAGGGCCATTATCGCACCATCCGAGTTCGATATGTCTACGGATTGAAAGAGTCCCGTGTCCCCGTTGAAGGAGACGGCCTCTGTAGCGTACGCGAGCGCGACATCCTCAAAGTCGATATAGCCGCTCGTCCCGTCCACCGAGATGTCGCTCCAGTCGCCGGCCGCCGGCTTGCCCGTGCCGGTGTTGCCCCCGACCGAGTCGTCGTTGAACGAGGTGAAGGTGATCGGGTCGGCCGCCGTGCCGATGGCGTCG
>Ga0182024_10023863_pt1 | contig 10918 bp, 11 predicted proteins | sample P32metaG_FD_120480 | JGI IMG/M metagenome (GOLD analysis project Ga0182024, IMG submission 120480) | Permafrost microbial communities from Stordalen Mire, Sweden - P3-2 metaG (Illumina Assembly) | ecosystem: Environmental > Terrestrial > Soil > Wetlands > Permafrost | place: Sweden: Stordalen... | reverse complement strand
GCCCCTTATTTCATTCCGGACCCGTTCGCCGGAGACGCTGGAAAGCACTTCCAGATTGACCCGGTCCAGCAGTTTGCGATGAAGAATGAACTTCAGCTCTTGGTATGTCCGGTCAAAAACCTGTTGGGAAAATAGCCGGCCCGCCCATCCGTTATCTTGGGTTGTAAGGGCTTGCGACGTGGATGACATCAATCTGCTCCTTTAACCGAACAACGCAAACTTCTTTTTTTTCTCGGTCACGCCCGCGATTTTCATTGCCAGTCGGGTGAAGCTCTTTCCCAGATTGGTGTTCGCGTCAAGAAGGCGTCCTGAGCCATAAGCTTCCTGCAGCGGCTGATAGTGATTTGGAATGGTCGTATCGATCGGCAGCCCGAGCATCGTCTCGAGTTCCACCAGGCTGACATCGGCGTGCTTGGGCGGGCGGTTGAGCAGCAGCCGCACTCTAGAACGGTCGTATCCCCCCTCCGTCAGCGTGTGAACGATCTGCTTCACCTGATGCAAGGCTGGGACCTCCTGCGTTGTTACCAGATAAAGTTGGTCGGTGATATCCAGAACCGCTAAGCTTGCGCCGGTCAGATTACGCCCGAGGTCGAGAACCGTCCAGGCATACTGGGTTCGCGCAAAGGCGACCACGTGCTTCAATTGTTGCGGAGAGATCTCTTTTGCGGCGGGCGTAGATGGGGCGGAGATAATCTCCAGATTGGGAATCCCGTTAGAAACCAGCGCACGCCAGTAGCTCGGGTCGAGCTTTTGAAGATTGTTGGCCGCGTCCGCGACGGTATACGGCGTCTTGGTTTTCGCCAGAAACCCGACTATACCGGACTGCAGGTCCAAATCCGCAAGCAAAACTTTGCTCTGGGTGCAGCGAGCCAGCTCGGCCGCGACGTGGCAAGCGATCGTGGTCGCGCCGCAGCCACCCTTCACGGAGAGAAAGCCGATTGCCTTTCCTCCCTTTGGCTGATTCTCATAGGCTTTTTGCCGGCTTCTTCCTAATTTTTCGAACGCCGCTTTCAGCGGCAATTCGAGCGGCGGAAAAAGAAACTCGGACGCGCCGGAGCGCATCGCCTCCAGAATCGCGCTCGAATCGGCTTCGCGATGCACCGCGAATAACGCCGGCTGAGCCGCCGTCGAGCGCAGTCGGCCGACGATCTCATCAAGTGGTACGCGCAGCTTCGTTGTTTCGAGAACGATCACATCGGGACGCACTCTTTCGACTCGATCCAGAAAGCTGGACCAATCCGAAGGCAATTCGGTGAGCTGAAAGACGGTGCGGAGTGAGAAATTCTCCACGGCGAGCGACAGTTCGTCCCAGATTTCTTTCGTCTCGACGATCATGCCTACTGCCAGCGGATACACATCAACCTCCTGATTACTGGTTTGACCCGGAGCCGGATCCGGATGGTTTAGCCGGTTCGGGCGTCGGTGGCTGTGGAGCAGCCATGACCGGCACCGGCACATACTGAATCGGGTTCTGCTGCTGCTGGCGCGTGGGTTGCTGGCTCTTTATCATTTCTTCGACCGGAATCGGCGTCGGTTGCGAGCTCGGCGGAACGGCGCCGGTCACTCCTATTCCGGGCGTCTGCGGCGGCGTCGAAGACGTGTTCGGCGGAAGGAACGCGCTGGGAAAGTTCAACTCCGGCTTCGGCTTGTCGCGCGGAATCGGCCGCACCAGCTGCGGAGTCACCGTAATCAGCAGCTCCGAGTTCGATTTCTGGATCGTACGCGACTGGAAAAGTTTTCCGAAGAACGGAATATCGCCGAGACCCGGAATTTTGTTGAAGGTTTCCGTGTCGCGGTTATCCAGCAATCCGGCGATCGCAAAGCTCTGTCCATCCTCCAGCTCAATCTCCGTTTCGATTCGGCGCGTATCGAGCGCCGGTATCGTGAAGCCCTGAAAGACGAGGCCATTGGCAAAGTCGAGTGTGCTCACCTCAGGTTGGACATGTAAACGGATTGTACCGCGCGGAGTAATCACCGGAGTGAAAATCAGCCGCACGCCAAACTCCCGGAAAGCAATCGTGACCGCACCGATGTTGGCGCCTCCCTGAACGGTGGGATAAGGGAATTGGCCGCCTTCAAGGAAACTTGCGGTTTGTCCGTTGATGGCCAGCACATTCGGTTCGGCCAAAATCTGAAGCAAGTTCTTGGATTGGAGAGCAGCGATCGTCACCCCCAGATTCAACTCCGGGCGGAAGAGAAATATATTAAGAGCGTTGCTGAGCGAAACGGCGGCCGGTGCACCGCCAGTCCCCGGTGTTACCGAGGGAGGCGAAAACTGACCCGTGGCGACCGTGCCCTGTGTGCCGCCGGTACTGAAGAAATTAATGCCCAACTGCTGTTCCGCGGAACGGTCGACATCGGCGAAGCGGACCTTCAGCAGAATCTGCGCGTCGGTCGGCGGAACGCTCACCCTTAGCAGATTCACAGGCTTTCCCACCGTGGACGCGATCGCCACGGCACGGTCCGCCTCGATCAGGTTCGTGACGACGCCTCTCAGAAACACCGATCCGCCCTCCACATCCATCTGAACTTTCTCATCCCCGATTTCCCGGGCCAATTCCATCCGCGCCGCCTCCAGCGGTGCTTCGCTGCGGAGCACGTTAAGGTCGAAAATCAGCCGGTTTCCGCCCTGCTGCCAAATAATGAGGCTCGTCTGGCCTTGCGCAAGCCCGTTCACCATGACCTCGTTCGGACTGATCGCAACAGCCTCGGCAATGGCCCCATTCGTCACCGATACTCGCTCGATGGTCGCCGGCGAATCGACCAATACCGATTTTCCGACGGTCACGTTCAGGTCCCGCGCGCCGGTCGAAGGCATAGGAGGCGGAGCCTGAGCGAAAGCCGCCACGGACAGGCAGAGCATCGATAAAAGGAACCCTGCAGTACGCTTAATCATTCCGGTTTCTCCTGCGGCTTGGATGGAGACGCATCCTTGGAGTCCTTGTTCTCGACAAATGTCGCTGCCGCCCTCTTGGTCCCGTGAATCACCTCGACCGTAATCGACACTTTCTCAGGCGGCGGAGGCGGCGGCGGGGGTTTGGGCGCGGCCGCCATCTTCACTCGCGCCTTTGAGGCTTGGGGAGCCGGCAATCCCGACGGATTCCCGTTGAATAAGTATGCGATTGCCGTGCCCGGCGTCTTTACCACAGCCTTGTCCATCGGGTTCCGGAGCACCAATTGGATGCGCGTTTCGTTGCTTGCCAGGCTCAAAACCTCGGCTTGTTCCGGAGTGACCAGCAGATTCACCACTGTCACCGAAATGGGTTTTCCCTCGGAGTCCTTTTGCAGGTTCTGTCCGGCGGAAAGGACTTCGATGTTCTGTAAGAGAGTCTTGGTAAGGGTCCCCGCGGGGTTGTTGCCCGGAGGGTTGCCCGCGATCAGAATGTCGACGTGCATTCCCGGCGTGACGAATCCGGCGACACCCACAATTTCGTTTACGCGTACCGCGACGGCGCGCATCCCCGCGGGAATAATTGCGGCCAGTCCAGCGCCCGCGCCGCGGGCTGCGATCCGGTTCTCTACCAGGGGCTCTCCGGCGTAAATCGCCTCCACCACCCCCCGGCCGACGGCGTCATCAGACTTGAACATCGCGCCTTGCGGCACCGGACCGGTCCAGTCGGCCATTTTCACGTCGCCATCCTTAATCAGATCGCCTGTCTGCAAGTTACGTGCCGCCACCAATACGGCGGTCGTCGCAACTTTCGCCGAGGAAGAGATCTGCGTGACGATCAAACGATAGAGCAAAAAGCTTGCTATGGATGAAATAAAAACCGCAAACAGTAAGACGGATATAAGCCTCTTCGTCATCTTGCTGACCCCTCCTCGATTATCCAGGTCATTGGTTTGCAGCAATCATGCGCGAATTTATTGCGCTCCAAAGACCCGCTGTCACACTTCCCATGCTCACGAACGCCGCCGCACTTGCCAGACAAATGAAAGCGAGCAGCAGTGTGTATTCGACCAAGTCCTGGCCGCTTTCATCCCTGGTGAACTCGATCGCATTTCTCAACATAACTCTCCAGAAAATCGTTTAAAATACGGGGCGACGGACCAACTGGCCACCGCCCCTCAAGAACCAAAATCGCCCTTTTGGATACCTGAAAACGAACGAACCAGACCTTTTCCCGTTCGCCCGGCGACTCTAGGACTAACTAGAGCTGCAGTGACGAGAAATCCTGCTCGCATCGCTCCAGGCGGGGATCGTACCCGCGCCGATAAACAGCCTCCAATATCAGACGGCAGACGCACCGGCAGCAAAATCCTGCGCTACGCCCCCCCGATCTTCTCCGATAGAAAAGCTCGCGAAAGCCAGCGATCACGCCGTCGAAGCCTCTCCCGGCGGCCGTCTAAAGTCCAAATAAGGTGCCGCCGCCGCCCCCACCACCGCCCTTCGCCGCGGCGTTGGCCTGAGCCAATAGATTATTCGTCCCGTTCCAAATCCCGCTCATCTGTTGTCCGGCTCCGATAAAAAGAGCTGCCGATGCCAGGCAGACGAATGCAAGCAGCAGGGTGTACTCGACCAGGTCTTGGCCCTGTTCCTCGCGCAGAAAGCTTACTAGCAGTTTCTTCATTCCTCTCCTCCTTATATTTTTCCCTAGATCTTCGACGGTCTTTCAAAAGACCGCCGTTAAAGGCGACAGTTCAGAGATTTACTGAACTTCCCCAAGCGCTGCGGACACTCGCTAGGATTTCTGCACGGTTGTCCGCGAAAAAAACTAAGCCTTTTTGCCCGTACCGCCGCCGCCGGACGCAGCCTCGCGAAAAAACGCGGTCTACTTAGCGCGGGCATTGGCTTGAACTAAGAGATTGTTCGTGCCGTTCCAGATGCCGCTCATCTGTTGTCCAGCTCCGATAAACAGAGCGGCCGATGCCAGGCAAACGAACGCAAGCAACAGAGTGTACTCCACCAGATCCTGGCCCTGTTCCTCGCGCAGAAAACTTCGTAGCAGTTTCTTCACTCCCTCACCTCCTTATATTTTTCCGTGCGATCACGGATCTTCGGCGGTTCTTGAAAAGACCGCCGTCATACGACAGTCCGGCGATTTAACTGAACGGACACTCGTTAGGGTTTCCGCCACGGTTGTCCTCGGAAAAACTAAGCTCCTCTGCCCGTGCCGCCGCCGCCGCCGCCGGACGCAGCCGCGTTGGCTTGAACTAAGAGATTGTTCGTGCCGTTCCAGATGCCGCTCATCTGTTGTCCAGCTCCGATAAACAAAGCGGCTGATGCCAGGCAAACGAACGCAAGCAACAGGGTGTACTCGACCAGATCCTGGCCCTGTTCCTCACGCAGAAGACCGGCGAGCAGCTTTTTGATTTGCAGGTTTTTCATACGTTTCATGCTCCTTTGGGTTTACGTGATCTGTGATCACGGTTGTTTGGTGCGTGATCGAAAGACCACGTTCGCTTCCACCGGAACTGCTGGTGGAAAACTCTTGCGCGGCCGAGCTGGAGGCTCGGGGACGAAACACGATGGCGGACCCGTCATCGTAGACCACCCGCCAATGGCTCGATTCTTTAATGGCCGATGCCAATGCAGCGTCCGGTGGTAGAAGAATGGTATCGATGTGATACTGCGAGAGCTTCTGCTCCCAGTCGTATTTCACGTCCATGATGGATGCATATTGCTCGCAAAAATCATGACCGTAGAAATCGCTGCGGCCGTCGATAAAAACCTTGCCGCCTTTGGGCCAAAGATTGTAGACCAGGTAGTCGCCCCACTCGTCGTGGGTGAAAATACGCTGGCCGGGATTCTCCAGAAGCGCCAGTGCTCCTGCCGGATAGGCCGTCCGATCGTATTCCGGACGGAGGAGGATTCCAGCCGACGGCGATCTCATTCCGAGGGCAATCCCTGCCAAGGCTAACAAGCCGACCACATGCACGCGTCCGATTCGTTCGAAGGGCTCGATCTCCGACCATGTGGAGCGGATCTGATCGGCGCACGTGCGGACCCATCCCGCCAAGGGCGATTCCGCTAAAGCTTGCAGCCAGCCGGCGACTGCTACGGCGATGGCCGGCGTGGCCATCAGGGCGTAAACCGGCAGATGCCGCGCGGCACCCAAGGCTAGGTGCGCCCACCCGGCTACTAGAAGCACATCTCCGAAGCTTTTCTTCCGGGCGAACCAAATTGCCGCGCCGAATCCGAGGGCGAGCATCGCCTCAAAAAATCCCGCGCCGGAGCTGTGGAAGTTCACGCTTTGAAACTCGACGATATGCTGCATGGCGTACGGATCCCGCAAATACTCGATGAGGTGCTGGTGCAGATGATAGAAATAGGGATTGACCAGGCTCGCGGCGAGCGAGGCTCCGGCGGCCGCGAAATAGGGCAGCGAACTTCGCGCCGCGCTCCCGCGCTCCGGCCCTCGCTCGGCGAAAACCGCCCTCAGCAGTTCGCCGCAGCCATAGGTAAGAAGAATCGCGATGCCCGCCAGGAATCCGCCGTGCAGGTTGGTCCACACGATGGTCAACAAGGGAAGCCACCACAGCAGCCGGGTATTTCCTTCGCGAGCGCGCTCGATGAGAGTGAGGAACACCACCGCAAAGAGCCAGGTCATCAGGTGCGGGCGAGCCAGGAAATGAATTGACGAGACCGCGACCGCCAGCGCCGTGATTAGCAACGCGATGATTCCATTGCCGCAACGCCGGTATGCGAGCCTGTAAACCAAAGCAAACGTGGTACATAGGACAAGCATGCTTGCCAGGACAACGCCGCCCAGCCCGAAATGCTGGTGGAGGAATGCCGCCCCAAGATCCCACAGCCACTCCCAGGCGATAAAGGGAGATCCCGGCCGGGTGAAGGAGAATATGTCGGTTCTGGGGACTTTGCCGTTGGCGATAATCCATTCCCCAATTCGAATGTGCCAACCGGTGTCACCGTCGCCGAGCATGGTTCGAACTCCCGCCGCTCGAATAAAGAGGAAGATCAAGGGCAGAAGGAAAGCGATGTCCGTCAGAGACGGCATCAGGCGAAACATCGGATTGGGTTTAGATGAGGTCACAGTTCGATAATCGCCCGCTACATCGTCAATTCACCGGTCGATCCTGCCGCAGCTTTGCGCCTGCCCGGATCGCGGCCGTTCAATCCCCTGTCCTTAAATTGCGCCCGGCGGAAAGTAATGACAAACTGCCGCGCGCCGTCGGCCATCTCCTTCACCGACATAATGAGTCCGCGGATGCTCAAATCCTTGGCGCCGACCAGATCGAAATTCACGGGCAAATGGACTTCAAGCCCGACCTTGTCCCCAACCTGTGGAAACGGCAGTTTGGCTGCCGACAGGTGCAAAACCATGCTTTCGGGTTCGATTCTGACGGCTGTACCCGATACCTTCCGAGCAGCATCACGGCCGCAGGAAAGAGTGCACGGCAACTTCACCTGTGTCGAAAAAAGGCGTGCGTTTGATTTCATCCGCTTTACCTCGTTTTTTCCCGACGGCACAAATCAAAAGTAACTGGAATCGCCGGTTGAGCAAATGTAAGGTAAAAGCCCCAGCCCGAACAAGACTTCTGTCGGGCGTGCCGTATTACTGACTCACGTTAGTACTTTAAGTACTGGCTGGCTATCTTTCGGTAAATTATTGTCAGCAACACCTTTACCAGTAACATCTAGTAACATGTGGATCGAAATATCCGTTGACTATACTGTGGGAATCCTGTATAAGAAATGTCACCGTATGAGACAAGTAAGTAAAACCGCCTAGCGGTCGGTCCTTTGTTTTTGACGCTCAAGAAATGAAGAAATCAAATGTTGACTGTCACTGTCATCTGTGATGAGCCTCTTGTTGAAGCTGGCTTGAGATCGATTCTCGACCCGAGTCGAGATTTTGACATCCTGTCTTTCCGTGAGAGCACCGCTCAAGTGATGAGTTCGATTGCCGAACGCTCTCCGGAAGTAATCCTCTATGTCCTTCGGCCCGACCTGGACCCCCCGGTCGCCGATTTGCGGCACGCGAGTCCTCGGTCTGGAATTGTCATTCTCGCCCGTGATCTCGCGCCTGAGTTCGCACACCAGGTGCTCCAGATGGGAGTTCGCGCTTTCATCAGCACCACCGCCACTGCCGAATCGCTAGAGGAGTGCGTCCGTGCGGTCGCGCGCGGCGACCTGTGGATGGAAAAATCACTATCCATGCGGCTGCTGGATCTGCATCCGGTGACCTTGAGCCGGCGCCAGGCGCAAGTGATTCGGTTGCTGGCGCAAGGATTGAAAAACAAGGAAATCGGATCCGCGCTGGGAATCGCCGAGGGAACGGTCAAAGCTTATTTGGCGGTTCTATTCGAAAAGCTCGGCGCCAAGGACCGCTTTGAACTGGCGCTGTTCGGACTCAAGAATCTTAAAACGTGCAACGAAGCCGCCGCGGCGCCGCGAAAATCCGTTCAGATGCAATCAATGGTTTCGCGCCGTTCGCAACGGTGGACGGCTTAGCCCGACTCGCGAAAGGCGAATGTGCTCATAAAGATAAAGCTCCATGTGGACACATCGGACGCCGCGGCGATTGCGATCCTGTTCCAGACTCTCAGTCCTCGCTGGCCGTCTGTTCGCAACCTGGGCCTGTCGTTTTGCGCGCATGTTGGTCTCGCTTGCGTTCTCGGATCTTTGTCGTTTACTTCACAAGTGCCCGCGCGAACGGTACGCCGAACGCCCGATGGAAGGGAAATCCGCGTCGGCGACCGTTTGTATTACGTTGCCAGGATTGCGGGTCCGCAGGCTAGGGAGTGGGCGTCGGCGGGACGCGGCACTGCTGCGAAGAAGTCGGGCAGCCGCCGGAGGTTGGTCCCGCCGGAATTGAAGCGCACCCCGGCGGCGAAACAGACGCTGATCCAACCTGAGTCGGCTCCGACGCTTCCGCCTATCATGCCGAATTTGCCATCTTTTGAGATCTGGACAATGCAACTTCCCAAAGTTGCAAGACGGTTCGTCGTGCCTGGGCAGCGCGTAACGACACCCGAGGTTCCGAAGCTCATCGCCCCTCCCGGTTTCGAGTTGCCGCCGGCGCCACCCAATTCTCAGACGGCACGATTGACATTGCCGGCTGTTTCGGCGCCGGTTGATTCGCCGTCCGAGACGCAGATTGCACAGCTCCCCGCCGGCGACCCTGTGAACATCATCTCCTTGAACAATCTCGCGACTGCGCCCGATAATCTCTTGAAAGTGCCGCCCGGCAATGTCGTGGCGGAGGACCAGCTGGGCGTCGACGGAAGCGGTTCCGGAAAGGGGTTGGATCCATTGAGCTCGGGCAGCGGCGACACAGTAACGGGAAAGAACAATGCGAACGGTGAAGACGGAACTGGCTCCGGAGGACGGGCCGTCGCGGGATCAGGGAAAGGTTTGGGCGCGCTTGGGACCGGCGCCGGCGGCTCGGGCGCCGGTGCGGGTGGCAGGGCATCCGGCGGCACAGGATCGGCGACCGCGGGCGGATCATCCGGAGGGTCCGTCGAAAACGGAGTAGGTTCCCGCGGTGTTCCGGTTGCGTCTGCCGGAAAAGAGGGCGGCCCAGGGGACTCCGGGGTCAAACAAACCGTAATTCTTCGCCCGGTGGACGGTAAGTTCGACGCGGTCGTCGTCCAGTCTTCGCCGCTCGATCTGTTCCCGGAAGGCAGACATCTTTTAAGCGGGCGGCCGATTTATACGGTCTATATTTCGGTCGGTACGGCGAAGGATTGGGCTCTTTATTTTTGTGTCGCAGGTGAAAAGACCCAGAATCCCGGATATGCCGGGGTTGTGCAACTCACTGCCGCAGCGCCTGTTAGCCCCCCGTACCCCACCCGTATCATTCGTCCGGAGGTCTCGTTGCCGAAATATGAGAAATTTCTCGTGCTGCACGCGGTGCTCAGCGAGACAGGACATTTTCGGGACCTTCGAGTGGTTAACCCTGAAGTGTCGGAAATCGATCAGGCAGTTCTGGCTGCGGTGGGTAGTTGGGAATTTCGGCCAGCGGATCGCGACGGAGTACCAGTCGCGACGGAGATCCTGCTGGTGATTCCGGCGGCCGGCTTATGAGTGAGTTCTGGATCGAATTAAGCTTGCCGGCGGGAATTCTATATTCGGGCTACGCGGTACCGGCATTACTTAATCAGTTAATTTTAGGCTGTCAAAAAAAGAAAGGTGACTTATACTGACAGCCTGTTATTTTTCTCTTGGTTGTGAAGTAATGGAGGCGTTATGTTGCGTACTACATTTCTTTATGTGTTGACCGGGGCTATAAGTACATTCGCGGCTACGTTCGGAACCGTGATCCCCGTCCGCGGCACGGTTTCAGATATCGCGCTCGATCAGTCGCGCGGATCTCTATACATTGCCAACTTCGCGGCGCGGCAGATCGGCGTGCTGATGACGAACAATAACTCCTTCGCGCCGCCTTTGACAGTTCCGATGCCTCCGAGCTCGCTGGCGCTGTCGCCAGACTCGCACTATCTCGTGGTCGGCGAATACAACAATTTCGGGAATGCAGCGGCACTTGGCGGAGTCACGATCTTTGATCTGGTCGCCAATCAGAGAATCGATGTCACGCTGCCGAATCCGGTTTTGGCCGTCGCCTTTGGCGCCGGCGCGCAGGCTCTCGTGCTCACTACAACCTCGGTTCAATTGCTTAATCCCGCTTCCGCTGTCATGAGCGCGACCAGTGTTTTGAATTCGACAACTTATGGCTCGTGTCTTCCCGTTCCGTTCGCGACCTTCGCGCCGAACATTACGCAAGCTTCCGTCGGAGTTTCAGGGGATGGGAACACGATCATGATATTGCTGTCTCTCGGCAATCCGTCGTCGAGCTCGGGAGCGTCCGGAGCCTCGGGAGCCTCGGGAGCCTCGGGAGCCTCGGGAGCGTCGGGAGCCTCGGGAGCGTCGGGAGCCTCGGGAGCTTGTGGTCCGAACGCCACTCCGCCGGCGACAAATCCTAGTATCGCCGTTCTCAATTACTCGGTGCCGGCG
>Ga0182024_10023862_pt1 | contig 10919 bp, 7 predicted proteins | sample P32metaG_FD_120480 | JGI IMG/M metagenome (GOLD analysis project Ga0182024, IMG submission 120480) | Permafrost microbial communities from Stordalen Mire, Sweden - P3-2 metaG (Illumina Assembly) | ecosystem: Environmental > Terrestrial > Soil > Wetlands > Permafrost | place: Sweden: Stordalen... | reverse complement strand
GCGGGTGCATGGCCGCCGAGCTCGAGCGTCAGCGACTTCATGTGTTGCCCGGCGAGCGCTGCGACCGTCTTGCCGACGGCGACAGACCCGGTGAGCGTCACATGGCGGACCGCAGGATGGGCGAGCAAGTAGCGTGAGATCTGCGGCGGTTCGCCGTACAGAAGCCCGATAGTTCCGGGTGGGAGCCCCGCGTCCGCGAAGCAGCGCACGAGTTCCGCACAGGCCGCCGGAGCCTCCTCCGGTCCCTTCAGGATGATCGAACAGCCCGCCGCAAGCGCGGCAGCTACCTTCTTCACCGACTGCGAGACGGGGAAATTCCACGGTGTGAAACCCACCACTACGCCGACGGGCTCGAGACGAGTGAGTACCTGCGTGGGCGCGGTACGACCGGGGATCAGCTGACCGAAACAGCGCTTCCCCTCTTCAGCGAACCACTCGATCGTGTCGGCGGAACTCAGGATCTCGTGGCGCGCCTGCGCGAGAGGCTTGCCCTGTTCCGCAGTGAGAATCGCCGCAATCGCCTCGCCACGCGAGCGCAGCAACGTAGCCGCCTGGCGCAGCACCCGGGCGCGATCAAACGGCGCGACCGCCCGCCATGCGGCGAACCCGCGGGTGGCAGCTTCGACCGCGCGCGCAAGGTCCACAGCGCCGGCGACAGCAACCCGGCCGACAGCTCCGCCGGTCGAGGGGTCGACGACGGGTAGGCTTCGACCTTCACCGCCCGCAACCCACGACCCATCGATCAGGAGGCGAACGTCGAGGGCGGCATTGGCCTCGGGCTGGGCGCTCAGGGGGGCATCCTTCTATCCGGCGACGCCGGTAGCAGCAAACGCTAACCCCTCTCCGCCGGGAGTGTCAATCATATCGCCGACGTTTTTGTAGGACAATAATGCTCAGAGGTTTGAGCGCCCCGCAGCCGTGGGAACTGTCGCCGCGTGTGCGGCGACTGGAGCGCACCGCACGGTGCAACCACCGCATCGAGTCCTGTAGACTGCGCAGCAGAAGGTTCCCGGCTCACCGCTGTTTCGAAGTGCGTGCGCGGAGCCCGCTGTGGAGTCCACCGATGCCTTCAGGCAACTCTCGGGCGACCATTCGCTCGACCCGTCGCGCCACCGCCCGGGCCGCAGCGTCCGCCGTCGTTGGCCCAACCGACGACGTATCGTCTACGGATCGCGTGGTCAATCACATCACTGCCGGCATTCTCGCCGGGCGCTACGTACCGGGCCAACGTCTCGTCGAGGCCGACCTCACGCGCGCGCTGCGCGTGAGCCGTGGTCCGGTCCGCGAGGCGTTCCGCAGGCTCGACGCGCTCGGGATCCTTTCGCGCACCATGCACCGCGGTGCCTGCGTGCGGACGCTGAGCCGTGCCGAAGCTGTCGACCTCATGGTCGCGATCGAGGGTATCGACATGCTGACCTCGCAGCTCGCAGCAAAGGCGGTGAAAAATCGCGACGGCGGCCGCGAGCTCGTCGCGCTCGAGCGCGCCCTGCGGCCGTATCGCGATCGGGCTTACGATCTTGCCGGCATGCCGCAGCAGCGGCAGCAGTTCTACGACTTCCTGATCGCGATCACGGGCAACAGCCAGCTGCCGTCGCTGTTCCCGACCATGCGCATCCACCTGCTGCGGCTGCAGACCCAGTCGTACCGCAGCTCCGATGGCCGAAGCTCGGATGTAGACGACTTTGCAGCCATCGCCCGAGCGGTCTTAGCCGGCGACCCTGCTGCAGCCGAAAAGGCCTCTGCAGCACACGACAGGCGTGTGCTCAAGGCGTTGCTCGAGATGCCGGACGAGGCGTTCCCAAGGACGGAAGACTGAGTCGCTTTTCGCGCACCCATTGGCGCGTCGGCCGGCAATGCGCGATACCTCGATGGCTGTTGGATTGGCCGCAGGACTGGCGAGCTCCGGGACACGCAGCTATGATTACCGCGACGACCTACACATTTGACCTTCCAGATTGTCAGACAATATTGGTCTGGCTGACGATCTGCAGCGGAGCCAGCCGTCCGGGATTGACGTCCAGGAACTCGTCGCAGTGAGCACTTCAACGAACGCCGCTTCCATACCCGACGTCGAGAAGCTCGACCGCGCCGACATCATGCACGGATTCTCGACGCTGCACTCGCAAGCGACCAATGACGTAGTTGTCATCCAAAGTGCGAGCGGCCTTGAGGTGATCGACCACCGCGACCGGCGGTTCCTCGACGCCGGCGGCGGTTTATGGTGCATGAACGTCGGCTACGGTCGCCAGGCAATCGCCGACGTCGCCGCCATGCAGATGGCGAAGCTGCCCTACTTCCACAGTTTCGGATTCTTCAGCAACGAGCCGCTCATCCGCCTTGCCGAGCGCATCCTCAAGCTCGCACCTGGCGGCATGGTCCGCGCGATGTTTTGCTCGAGCGGGTCCGAGGCCAACGATACCCAGATTAAGGTCGTGCGGCGCTACAACAACCTGCTCGGCCGCCCGGAGAAGAAGAAGATCATTGCGCGTCTTGGCAGCTACCACGGCTCGACGGTTGCCGCTGGCAGCCTCAGTGGTCTTCCGATGATGCACGAGACCTTCGATCTGCCGATCCCGGGGATCCTGCATACGCTCTCGACCGATTACCACCGTCGCCCGAAGAACATTGCGACACCCGAGCAGTTCACGCAGTACCTCCTCGACAACCTGACGCGACTCATAGAGACCGAGGGCCCGCACACGATCGCCGCTTTTATTGCGGAGCCGATCACCGGAACGGGCGGCGTTCTTGTGCCACCGCCCGGCTACTTCCGGGAGGTAAAGCGCGTTCTCGACCACTACGACATACTCATGATCGCCGACGAGGTCATCACCGGATTCGGCCGGACCGGAGCCTGGTTTGCGAGCCAATCCTTGGATTTGAGGCCCGATCTCGTGTCGATCGCGAAGGGCCTCACCAGCGGCTACTTCCCGATGTCGGCGTGCCTGCTCTCAGCCAGGGTGGCAGACGTGCTCTACGCGGACAAGAGCCCACACGCAATGTTCGCACACGGCTTCACTTGGTCCGGCCATCCGGTCGGTGCCGCAATTGCGAACGCCAATCTCGACATCCTGGGGCGTGAGGATCTGCCCGGTAACGCGGCGCGGGTCGGAACGCACCTCATGGAACGGCTGCGGGAGCGGTTTCAGGGGCACTCGCTCGTTGGCGAAATCCGCGGCAAGGGATTACTCATCGGCATCGAGCTCGACGCCGATCCCGCGGTGCGCAAGCCCTTTGCGCAACATGCGAAGGTTAGCAGCCTCCTCAGTAAGGCCTGCTTCGAGGAGCGTCTCCTCGTGCGCGGTGGCCATGACCGGACGATCGCAGCCCTCGCCCCCCCGCTCATCGCGACAAAGGCGGATGCAGACGAGATCGTCGCCCGCCTCGGTCGCGCCATCGACCGCGTGGCTGCGGAGGTGAAGGCGGCAGGCCTCGCAGTCTGACCGTCGGGTCCGCAGGGGATCGAACGGGAGAGTCAAGCGCCAGGGCCATTGCCCTGGCGCGCAACCCTACCTGCGCAGACGCTCGTCTTTGGGATCGTAGAACCCTGCAAACTGCAGATCGACCGCGTGTCGTACGCCCGCGACCTCCACTTCAAAATCGCCCTCCGCCAACCACTCGGGCGTAACACCGCCTCTGTGCGAGACAGACGCCATGCCGAGCGAGCGATCGAGCCGGAATCCCCAGGCCCCAGAGGTCACATAGCCCACAGTCTCGCCGCTCTTGCAGACCGGCTCGTTTCGGTAGAGATACGGACCTGTGCTTTGGCTGGCCTCGCGCACGCGCAGCTTCACGATTCGTGACTCGAGCGGTCCGGCATCGCGCTGGTGAATGAGCGCGTCCCGCCCAAGGAAGCCACCCGGCTTGTCGAATGCGACCGCGAACTTCAGTCCCGCGTCGAGCGGCGTGTCATCCTCGCTGATGTCGGCCCCGTAGTGGACGAATCCTTTTTCGAGCCGTGAATGCAGCAATGCAAAGAACCCGGCGTTTACGAGACCGCGGGGCTTGCCTTCCTCGATGAGCGCCGAGTAGACATGGCGACATAGATCGCTCGTCGGGTACACCTCGTAGCCGAGTTCTCCGAAGTATGACCGACGCAGCACCCATGCTCGGCCATACCCGATGTCGATCAGTTGTGCGTGCCCGAACGGGAGTGCCTTATCTGAGAGGTCCGCGTCGGTGAGGGCCTGCAGGATCTCGCGCGAGGTTGGCCCATTGAGGGAGAACATGCCGTAAAGCGCGCTCACATCGTGGATCTGGACATTGAGGCCTGGACGGATGTTCGCCTCAAACCAACAGCGATCGCGCACCTGCCCACCAGGTCCGGTGACGACCAGGAACTGCTGCGATGACTGGCGGATAACGACCAAGTCGGCTTCGATGCCCCCGCGGACATTGAGCCAGTGCGTGTACACGGAGCGACCCACGGGCACGTCCATTTCGTTCGCCGACACCCAGTTGAGAGCCTCGGCCGCAAGCGGGCCGCTGACAAGGAGCTTTCCGTAGCACGACTGGTCGACGATCGCCGCCCGGTCGCGGGCCGCCATGCACTCGGCGGCAAGTCGCGGAAACCACTCCTGGTATGCGAGGCTCGGCGTCTTCGGGAGCGTCGCGCCCGGGGTATCGTAGTAGAGCGGGATCTCCCATCCGGCCCGCTCTCCCATGACCGCACCTGCGGCCATCAGGCAATCATGCACGGGAGAGTGGCGGATGTTGCGCGCGGTCCTTATCTGGTGCCCGGGCCAGTGCAGCGACATGTTGAAACCAAGCGCCTCTACCACCCGGTCCTGGAGGTACCGGGTATTGGCCTGGAATGGCATTACTCGTTGCGCATGCATCGCAGTCATCGCGAGCGGCGGCAGTCCATCTATCAGCCACGCCGCCATCACCTTGCCGGCACCCCCGGAGGACAGGATGCCGTAGGAGTTGAAGCCGGCCGCAACGTAGAGTCCGCGGACCTCAGGAGTCGGACCCATGAGGGCTCGGCTGTCGCTCGTGAAGCTCTCGGGACCGCAGAAGAAGAGCTTGATTCCGACGTCCTTCAGCGCTGGTACTCGGCGGAACGCCAGGTTCAGCTGGGGCTCGATGTGCTCCAGATCCCCCGGCAGTTCGGCGAACGAGAACTCCTTCGGAATCTCCTCTCCTTTCGGGGGCCAGGGTCTGGCGACCGCCTCAAAGAATCCGACGAGGAGCTTGCCGGCATCCTCCTTGTAGTAGGCGCGTTCGTCGGGATTTCCGAGCACCGGGGTCGTGCGGGCGAGCGAGGGCATCGGCTCCGTCACAATGTAATAGTGCTCCGCGGCGTGCAGCGGCACTGCGACCCCGAGGCGCTTCGCGATCTTGTGGCTCCAGAGACCTCCGGCCAGGAGCACACGATCGCAGGCGATGTCGCCCCGGGATGTACGCACACCAATTGCCCGGCCATCGCGGATCAGCACGTCCTCAACAGGCGTGTGCTCGAACGCGCTGCCCCCGCACTGCCGGGCCCCCTTAATCAGGGCCATTGTGGCATCGAGCGGGTTGACCTGCCCGTTGCCGTGTATGAACACGCCGCCAAGCACGTCGCCGACGTGAAGGAGGGGCCAGCGTTCCTTAACTTCCCCGTTGGTCAGAGCGTCGATCCGCACCCCCATATGCCTGGAGGCCGATGCTTGACGTTTGAGCAGCTCGTGGCGGATCGGGTTCGTCGCGATGTAAAGGGCGCCATTCTCGCGGTAGCCCGTTGCCTGACCGGTCTCGGCCTCGAGCGAGTGGAACAGGTCGCAGGTGTACTGGACGAGGTGGGACTGACCGCGGGAGTCGCGTATGCGCGTCGTGAGACCCGCTGCGTGCCAGGTCGTCCCGCTCGCGAAGCGATCGCGCTCGAGAAGCACGCAGTCCTGCACGCCCTCCTTCGCCAGATGGTAGAGCGTCGATGCACCGATGATGCCGCCTCCAATGATCACAACCCGGGCGCGCTCAGGCAATGCTGCGGCCATGCATGCTCCTCTGTGAGGCACTAGTCGCGCCGGATGTCCGGCGAACCCGATGTTGCCCTACAATCTCGTCATTCGATCTTACCGCGCGATGCAGCTACGCTGCTATCCACCGGTGCCTGGCCAGGATTGCCGCCCGTGGAGATCCATGGCTTCATTGCAGTCGTTTGATAGGTCGAACCACTCACGGGGAAGCTTGACATGCGGAATGAGGCACCGATCATCAGTGAGATATCGCGCGTGCGCCGGCAATGGACGTCGACCCAGGTGCGCGACTACATCGCCGCGCTCCCCATCTGGAACGAGCCGGTCGAGATCCGCCAGAAGTTCGGCGGTCTCACCAACCGCACCTATTTTGCCTATGTGAACTGCAAGCCGAAGTTTGCGATCCGCGTCGGCTTCGACCAGTACCGGACGCGGCAGACATCGGTCATCCAGTGCACTCTCGCAGCTTACGAACTCGGCCTGGGTCCTCGGCTGATCTACGCAGAGCCCAACCTATCGGTCACCGACTTCGTCGAGGGCAGCGGAATGCAGCTCGAGGAGATGAAGGACCCGGCGATCATGCGTCGCATTATCGATCGCATGAAGGTGATTCACCGCGGTAGGCATGCGGTCAGGGAGACGATCAGCTACTGGTGGCCCTTCGACACCGTGCGGCGGTACATGGACTCGATGGCGACCGGCAAGGCGGCCACGGGCTGGAAGCCCTCACCGTGGGCGGATCGGCTGCCACGGTACCGGCAAATCACTGATCGACTGGAACGCGGCATCGGCGCATTCCTGCCGACGTTCACCCACAACGACATGGCTTTCGTAAACATGATCATCAGCCCGAGTGGCGAGATCATGCTGATCGACTGGGATGGCGGCGCCTTCGGGCACCCGCTGTTCGACCTCGGCGAGATGCTGATGTGGGCGGAAGCCGACGAGCCCACCTGCGTAATGGCGCTTGAGCATTACTCCGGATTGTTGACCTCCGCCGAGATGCAGCAGCGACTCACCGAGGTCCATTCATTCCAGACGATCGCGGCGCTGCGGCTCGTGACGGAGTGTCTGGAAACCGACCTTGATCCCTTCTACCATGTAACGCCTGAGGAGTTCGCCGAGGGCATGAAAGAGGTTCTCCCGGGACAGACACCGGCGCTGATCGGACTCGCGGAATTGCTGCTGCCCCGATTCGAGGCGCTGTGGGAACAATACCAGCTGCTGTTTCCCGAGTGAGCCACGTGCAAGCGCTGAAGCGGTAACTGCGGAGTACGTCGTCCCACTCACTCGGCGTCTGGCGCGGCACACGAGGGCGAACCCAATGTGTGAGGTCCTCAGATCCAGGAACCCTGGTGGGCCGGAGGCTGGGCATATGTACTCGCGGTTGCACCATCGCTGATGGCAGTGCGGTGGATTGGGGCAGCGCATCAACGAGCCGGCGTCCGTGCATAGATAAAATTGGAACTGCGCGCGTCATCCGCCAGCATTTGACCTTGGAGGCGGCTACCGCGGCCCCTTCGACGCTGCCAACCACCGTACGAACAGAGTGAGATCAGGTTCTAGGCGTCATCCGGCAGTGCCACCTGATGGCGCCGCAGGGCACTGATTAACGGGGCAAGATGCTTACGGTAGTGTCGCCACCGACCCGAGGATGAGCCATAGATTGGACGCCGGATTTGTGCGGCGCTTGCCGTCAGTGAAACGGCTGTGCCCTTGTCGACCTCGATGGCTCGTGGATCCCAACGTAGGTTGCAGTCTTGCGCGACCCTAGCGCCGACTTCCTGAGGATTCTTCACGAGGCCTTCATATTCAACTTCGCTGAGCGCGTCGCCGAGGCTCCCTCGCCAATGGTTAATTAGTTGATCATAAGCGGCGTAGTATCGCGCGAGATCGTCGAAGTCATAAGTAAACGGGTAGGCCGAGCCGAATAATGTTCTGTACATGGCAAAACAGCTATCAAGCGCTGAACGTCTGACCAAGAGTAGCTTTGCTCGTGGCAATGCTCGATGAATTGCTCCGAGATACAGGTAGTTCATCGGTAACTTTTCGATAATTCGTGCACCCGGGGAACTCTCATCCGCTAATCTCGCATAATGCGCCGCGACCGCGCGGGGGTCCGCGGCAGCTGCGCGACTAAATACATCTTGCGGACCCGAAGGCGACGCTGCGAGCAGTGCTCTCAAGAAGTTGTTAGTTTCTCCGTTCGACCGGACGTGAGCGAGCCTCATAAGGATGTGTTCCAGAAGTGTGGTGCCCGATCGGGGTAAACCCATGATGAAGATGTAGCGACTTGAGTCCTCATTGCCGTTAGCTTGGCGCAAAAGTTCGGGCGCATAGACCTCGCGGATGCGCTCGAGCTTTCGCTCGTCCACGCCAACATCATAGGCAAGGTGTCGTCTGCGAATGCTGGCGGCCTCTTGGAACCAATGGAAGGCCTCGTCGTAGCGAGTGAGATCATCCAACTCCTTGGCGAGCGCGTACCCGAGCGGTACACGCGCGCGCTCGTCGAGCCCCGGACGTACCAGAACTGCCCGGAGCTGTGCAATGTGATTGGTCTGCGGCGATTGAACGCGCAGCTCTGAGCGCAATAGATAACTCTGATAATGCTTCGGGTGTAGTTCTATGGCGCGATCGCATGCGCTTTCGGCCTTGAGAAGACGCCCAAAACTGCGCTCGCTAGATGCGAGGTTGTACCAAAGGCGCGCATCGTTGGGTGCCAACTCGGCGGCTCGCCGATAGAGCACATAGGAGCGTTCGTGCTTGCCCAGAAGCATGCAGACATGCGCCAAAGCATCGTAAGCGTCTGCGGGCCCTTCCTCGCATTGCAGCGCCTTCTCGATGATGAGCCCAGCATCCGCACGCCGCCCGAGACGCAGGAAGATGGTCGCGAGCATTCCCTGTGCGGGATCGCAGATGAGCATTTTATCTACCGCGGGCTCTGCTAATACGAGAGCCTCTTGAAGGCGGCCCGCTTGCATAAGGCGATGAGCCTCGAGAATCGCGGATTGTGATGGTGAAACTGCCCTCTTCACTCAAGTGTCCCTTCAAAAGCAGGAATCTATTTTGGCAGATCAACGGTCCATCGTGGTCTCAGCTTAAGTGCCTGGGTTCCAGATGCGTCTGTCCCGCTTAGTGCCATTTTCCATTTCGCTCACGGGAAATCGAAAAAGGGTCGCAGCGGCGCTCAGCAAGGCTGTCCGCAAGCTGCCAGTATGCCCATATGCGCGGAAGGTCTTTTCGTAGAGAGCTGTTTACGGCCGCAACCCGAGGAGTGACGCCTAATCAGCCAACTCGACCCCCTGGTTCGTAGCCTGCATCGCGTTTGCGTACAAGTAATTGATAAGATGAGAGAAAATCTCCTGGCGTTGTCCGATATTTATCAGAGTTAGGCGCATGTAAGGGGTTGATTGGTCGAGATCGGCATACTTAATATCGGACGCGTTTTGGCTCGGGCACTAGCTCTTTTGGATCGCAAAGCCCCGGCGGATCAGAAGCGAATTGCAATCGCGCAGGCGACGGCCGAAATCAGGTACGCATCGGGAGGGCTGTTCCTCGCCATCGATATTCCTACAGATCTTGTCGCCAGCAACGCCTGTGCCGCTTCCGCAGACCATCGAAAAAAGGACCGCAGGCGGCCCAAGAGCCGTCCTCGCATAGTCCAATTGTGCTTCCCCATAGCGGACGGACGGACGCTCAGGTAGAGGACGCGTCCATAGGCGAGACAATCAGCTTGAAATCCGCCCAGCGCGCACGCCGCAGCATCCAACGCATGGCGATCGTCTGGACAATTATCATGCCGACGAGTGCGATGGGCCACACGAGCCACAGGAGTTCAAGTAGCTCACGCATTCGGGGGCGATCCAGTACATGTCCCACAACCGCCGCGCGAGCGTGGGGCACGATCCAAGTGATCACGATTATCTGTACTGGAACTATGACGAGGGTGGATAGCACCATGCAGCGCCAGGTATAGCTCCACCACACGCGAAACGCCCGGCCGAGGGTGACATCAACGGTGGTCATCATCTAGTCTCCGGATAAAGGTGTATGGATCGCGGGCGAGTCACGATGCTGGCCGATGCTCTCGTCGGCCTCAGCACATTCCAGGGCTACCCACGACTCGACTGCATAGCATGACGGCCGCCTTGAAAGGTGTTGCGTCACGAGCGTCGCTTAAAATACTGCACGGCGCGCTCGTGCTTTTCCGCGGCCTCGCGCGTATCGAATGTGCCAAGGTTTCGCCGCCGATTCGTCCGCGGGTCGATCTTGCGCGAATACAGCCGATACTTGCCGGATTTGAGCTTGCGTATCATGCGGCCAGCCTCGCAACTGACGAACCAACCCCTGCATGGAAGCCACCATCATAAGCCTCCCGCGAATCACCCGAGCGGGCATACAAAATTCCCACGCGCCTTACGGGTAAATAACCCGATACCGGACATCCTTGAGCGGCCGCTTGGGGCCGATTCTGTTGAAAAACTCTGATTTCAGGTACGCCTAAAAAATCAGACGCTCTGCAGGGCCGATTGTGCAATTTAACTCAGGGGGATACGGGAAATACTCGATGTCCTGACACAGAGCCTCTAGATTATTTATACGAGAAAAGTGAAGGCCATCTTTGGTAGCAATGACTTTCGGCTGAAAAGCGGCGGTCTCAGGATTTCGAGTTTTTCAACGGAATAGGTCGACACCGGCGGTACAGTAAATCGGGTTGTAGTCGGCCCAACTGCGGTCACTTGCCCCGAGCCAGACGAATAGGCTGAAAAGTAGACCATCGGCGGCCGCGCTGCGCTGTGCGCAAACGTTCCGCCGTTCAGCCACGCTTGCCCGGTCATCACTTCGCTTGAGCATCCGCACGATGTCATAAATGTGATAGAACGATAGCGGCTTACCTCACGTCAGGAAGCGAACGAAGCGGAGGCTCAAGTGAAATGTCCTAAATGCAGCGTGGACCTC
>Ga0182024_10023861_pt1 | contig 10919 bp, 6 predicted proteins | sample P32metaG_FD_120480 | JGI IMG/M metagenome (GOLD analysis project Ga0182024, IMG submission 120480) | Permafrost microbial communities from Stordalen Mire, Sweden - P3-2 metaG (Illumina Assembly) | ecosystem: Environmental > Terrestrial > Soil > Wetlands > Permafrost | place: Sweden: Stordalen... | reverse complement strand
CGATCTAATCGGGCGCCCACTTTGTAATGGAATCGGCCGAAACTTTGGTCATATAGAATTCGGACAGGTTTCAGGACTGCTCGGAATCGGCTTCCTCATTGTCATGCTGTGGGTTTTTACCTGGGGACGCGGGCGTCCCGCCCGCACCAGTAGCGGCCAGGATTCCCGCGCTCCCAGGTGGATCAAGGTGGCAGCGGTAGGAATGCAGGATCGATCCTTTGCACCAGCTCTAGCGTTGATAACGTTTTCAGTGATTGCATCCTGTCTTCTGATCGAGGTTCGATCGCAAATCGCGCCATGGTACGCCACGATGATGAAATACTATTGGCTAGGATTCGTCACTCTCGCAGTGGCTCTGCTTAAAGCAGCCAGTCGCGAAACGAAAGATGCTCGCAATGTTCGGCTTCTCTATGGTGGCATTGGTGGTGCAGCCCTGCTTTGCTGGGCTGTATTTTATGCGATGACGAACATTTCGTTTGATGACAAACAATTTTATCTGCTCACGCGTTCTCCCGCATCTGAATCATGCCAACGACACTATTTGACAGCTCCGACGTACGGAGAGGATTTACTGTTTCAGTGGGGCGCGGGCAATCAATACTTTTGCAAATTGCTTGGATCGGTGCTCTACCGGCACGGGCTTCTTTGTTTCGGTCGCAATCAAGAGTGGACGTTGCAGGGGGATTATTTCCTCAACGACGTAGACTACGATCGAACCTCGGCATGTCCACGCCCAAATTGGGTGGATGGAAATCGTGCTTATCGAATCAAGTCATGGCGTGACTATGCTCACTTGAATCTCTGCTTGCAGCCATCGCAGATTGTCACATGGCGAGTGAAACTTCCAACAACTGCTACCAATGTAAAACTAAATACGAAGTGCATATTGGCTAGCCGCAAGCATCAGCCAGTTGGGGACTTGCTCAGACCCCTTGCCACGCGGATTGCGATCGTACCGAACTCGGGCGCTGGGTCGTCTATATCGTTCATGAAGCCGCTATCCAGCAAAAGTAGTTGGTCCGCAATCGAAATCCCGCTGAATCAGTTTGCAGGAACCGATTTGACCATTTCGTTCTCATGCATTTCCCCATCACCCAGTACCGGAAACGCCGACCACAGGCTCCTTGACGCAGCCATCTTTGAATATCCACGCATAACTTTTTACCAGGACCGCGTAACAGTCTCTGAGCTCGAAGCAGCTCTCGTCAAACCTGAGAACACGGATCTGTCTCCGGCGTTTCACCAACCGAAGACTTCGGATCTGTCCATACTATCTATTCCGGGATCTCACACGATTGCAGCGCCTTCGCACGATGTGCAGTTGAGTCGCTTCTCGCATTTGTACTTCCGGGCGCATGCCGGCGGTATCCAGGCACCAGTTGCGCGGGTGAGATTGAATTTCAGCAACTATCCCGCCAGACAAGTAGTGGTGCCGCTGCTGCTCGAAGCCGGTGTCCATGGTTACACTTTCGACTTTAAGCTCCTGGAGCTACCGCAAGACGCTCTGCTTCATTCTGCAGAACTCACGGCTTCCGGGGTAACGGCTGAAGAACGAGACAATACTCGATTCGAGGATGTGCGGCTTTTGTGCCCTGCCCCATCCCGCGAACGCCCTATTTAGGGACGATTTAACCAAGCTAATCAGAAACGTCGATGGAACGCTGGCTCCAGACAACCCGCTCAGCCGCGGTATCGTCACTCTGTTCGAAGCAGCGAACCGATAGGAACGGATTTGGTAAACGCACCAGATACGGTGATATCAGCTTTCCCACTTTTTGAGCAAGCCATACATTCGGTTCATATATCCACCGGTGTCATTGCCGTCCGATCGCGGCGCATATTTCGGAATAATCGTGCCGAGAGTTGTTTTCCCCGCTCCTACATATCCTGGACCAGATAGCAGGTTTAGGAAATGATCGAGGCTGGTGTGAATATTGTCGTACGATTTGTATCCGTTTCTGGCATCGCCGGTGCGGATGTTTCCCCAGCTATTATTGCGGGCGCCCTTGCCCTTCGTTCCCGCGCTTGATTCGCATACGTAGAAAGCTAGCGCAATCGCAGGGTTGATGCCGTGCTGCAGCGACTTGTCGTAAACCTCTTGCCCGGATACTCGGCCGTAGGCAGGCGAGTGATACTGCGCGAGCACTTCATCTATCTTCTGCGGTGTAATCGTCGATGCCCCCGTGACTTTCAATTCCCCGGCGCTACGCAGTCTCGGAACCGGCACCGTGCCGTTGGTGCCTGAGGATTCCCAGGGTTTCGCGCCTTCGGTCGGAACGATACTTGGTTTTTGACCGATATTCGGCAAGCCGTCCGCAGCCGGCGCTGCTTGATCATCTCGATCTCCGGTTTCAGTATCTCCCTCTGGCGCAGCCCCTCGTCCTCGTCGCTGGTGTCCGCCACGACGACCGTGTCTACCGTGGTGTCCCCTGCTATGATGACCGCCACCTCGATGGTGCCGACTTCCATGCCTGTGTGGGCCACCGCCGTCCATCGGCGCCGGCCCTTCAGCGGATGCCCGGTGCATGCTTTGCTCTGCCGCAGCCGCAGATGCGGCGGCTAGATCGCCTTGACTCTGCGGTACTACAGGAGGTGCAGCATCAAGAGCGCCAACCTGCCTCTGTGGTCCATTGAGCGCGGGCACATCGCCCGGTTGCAGAGGGGTATCCCTGCCAACAAACTGCCCTTTCTCGTCAACCAACCCGAGATTGTTTCGACCATCCACAACCAGTTGCATACGCGGGAGAAATCCGTCCTTATGCAACTGTTCCATGACTTGTGAAGCATCGGAATTGAACCGATTGACGTCCAACACACCGTTGCGCATTTCCTGGGCTCTCAATGAGTGAAGCTCGTCATAGAGCGCATGTAGAGAACCATGCTCGACCTGCGATTGCTGCCCGCGCAAATTGTCTCCGATATTATGGGTGGTGCGACTAACCCTGTTAGTGTCGGCAGAATTGTCCGGCCGGGGCGAATTGGTCATGTTTAAACCGATGGTACCGAAATGACAAAGCTGACGCAGCTCGCCGCAGACGAGCAGAATCTGGGGTATGAAGTTAGACGCAGTCATGGAGAATAATAGAGTCAAGGCGTGAAAACATTGTGACAGTCGAAGTCTAGCCGGCATTCCGTGCGGTCTCGGCAACAGATGAGATAGAGAAAACACCCTGCCGGAGCCGGAAGAATTCATCACTGACAAGGCATTCGCGTTTCGATCCTCAGCCCTGCGACCAATAGAGGTCCCTTCGTCGGAATATTAGTCATCGGCTATGATTGAACAGTGAGGCAGGCAAAAGCGCTCGGCACAATGGATAACGAACGCAAAACGGACCTAGACACGATACACACCCATCCGTCTGACCGGGAAGGGCACCAGTCCCAGATGGCTGTTCCCTGCTCTCAGTGCGGGCTGATGGTACCAACCACCATGAGATTTTGCCCTCAGGACGGAACGGAGATAGCGCCCGCGGTGCTCGGCGTGGCGCTGGCAAACACATACGAGTTTATCGAAGCAGTCGGCTCAGGTGGCATGAGTGTCATCTACAAGGCGAGGCATCGCGCGCTCAATCGGTTTGTGGCGATTAAAATGCTGCATGGACACATGCTCACCGACAACGTCATAATGCGATTTCAACAGGAAGCGAAAGCATCAAGTCTTCTCGTACACCCGAATACCGTTGCGGTGCACGATTTTGGCATCACCGAATCCGGGCAACCATATATGGTGATGGACTTTATCGAGGGAGAAACTCTGGCAAACGTCATCCAAAGACAAGGCGCGCTGCCGGTTGAAGACTGCATCAAGATTATCAGCCAGGTGTGCGACGCTGTGGAGCACGCCCACGAAAATGGCATTCTACATCGCGATCTAAAGCCCAGTAACATTATGTTGATCAAGATGGAAGGAACGCCTGGCATCGTCAAAATAGTCGACTTCGGCATCGCTAAGATCATGGACGCGTCGGGTTCTTCAGGGCAAAATCTGACGCGAACAGGTGAGCTGTTCGGCAGTCCTTTATATATGAGCCCGGAGCAGTGTGCGGGTGCGAAGGAACTAGATCGGCGCTCGGACATTTACTCACTTGGATGCGTGATGTATGAGTGCTTAACTGGAACGGTTCCACATCGCGGAGAAACTTTGGTAGGAACAATCGTTAAGCACATGAACGAGCAACCAATACCAATTAGTGAGATGCAACCGGACACTAAGGTTCCATCTGCATTAGAAGACATTGTCGACAAGGCACTTGAGAAAAATCCTGACAAACGCTTCCAAACGATGGAAGAATTGAAAAAAGCATTGTGGCAAGTGCGCGATCGAATGAACGAGGGTGCTGCCGGCGGTGCGGGCAGCATAAAACGAGTGCTTCGGAAAATACGGCCTGCGCGCAGACCAACGCTGGCTATTGGAGCACTGGCACTGTTGGCGGTGACGATCGCGGCATCGATGTTTTTCGCGCACAGCAATCATGACTCGACTGGCTCCGGCGGTGCGGTTCCATCTGCACGACTGCCGCATCAAAAATCAGAGTATGCTGCTGCCAACCAGAAGGCATTGCAGTTTTTCTCAGTTGCCGAACATAAGAAAGTCACCGATCGTCTGATTGCAGAAAACTTGCCATTCGACGTGGGCATCACCCAACTAGACCTGAACAAAACGTCGATCACCGACAATGGTCTCGTTGCCGTTGGCAAGCAAAGAATGTTGACCAGCCTTTCGCTAGTAAATACCAAGATTGACGATCTCGGTTTGCGATATCTTAGTGATTTGGACTTACTCAAATCTCTTGATTTGCGAGGGACCGTAATCGACGACCAGGGATTGAAATTCATCCCATGCTTTTCTAAATTGCGCAATCTCAATTTGTGCAGCACGATAATCACCGATGACGGGCTGACACATCTTCGACAATTGAATCAGCTCACCGATTTGACTTTATCGCTAACCGCCATTAGTGGCAAAGGACTGCAACACATCACTCATCTGCCCCTCCAGATGCTGCGCTTGGATGGAACGCGGATCAAAGACAGTGAATTCGGTACCATTGGCGAATTCACATCGTTAAGGGATCTGCGGATTGGTAATTCAAAACTGACTGGTAAAGGATTCGGAGCGCTAAATAAGTTAACTGCCCTGACTCAACTGCACATGGGCGATTGCTATTTTGCAGACGAGAACGTGCACTTGATCTCGCAGTTCCCCCTGCTCGAAGAACTGTGCGCCGGCAAGACGCACATCACCGATGCCGGACTGGTTCACCTTCCTGGACTGGCAAAACTGTGGAATCTGGAAATTTTCGAAAATGACATCACCGATGTTGGCATGAAATACATTTTGCAATTGCCGGAACTGCGCAGACTGATGATATACAAAACAAAGGTGACGGACGCAGGGTTGCGCAACATAGCAGACCTTTCAAAACTAGAAGAGCTTGATGTATCAAGCACCGATGTCACTGACGCCAGCATGCCTCTGTTCGCCAAGCTGCCCAACTTAAAACGTCTCACCCTGAGGCATTGTCCCAAAATTACTGCAAAAGCCAAGGAAGAATTCCATAAATCGCTTCCGAAGTGTCGGATGGATCAATAAAACGAGCAAAGCACTGCGATAAGAACAACCGGCAGCGTCGAGCAATCGCGCTGCCGGTCATGACATGATTCAAACCATACTGAGACTACTGCTGATCGTGTTTGATTTCCTTGCTGACGTGATTTTCTTCTTTGTTCAGATGTGCTTTTTGCCCTTTAGTGATGTAGCCACCATTAATGTGCGCATCTCTCTGTTCTTGACGGCGGATGGATTGGTCCTGTCTCTTAATTTGTCCATAGTGACCGCCGAGATCGCCTTTGTTAGCATTGGTCCGCCGGTTGAGGTTTGCGTCGCGCCCAAGCACTTCAGCTCGGCGAGGATGGTTTTTTTGAAAGTTATCAGCAAAGCTCGGCGCCGCTATAACCAAAACTCCCATTGCCGCCAACGCAGCGGTTTTCAAATTAGCTTTCATTTCAATGTCCTCTCAATTCCGTGCTTAGAGAAGCACGCGTTTCGTTCAACAATGGCAGCTTACGCCTTAGCCCGTGCATTTTCTGTGAACCGCTCGGTCAAGTTTCTTGTAGCCGCAATCGGTGAACCATTGCCGCTTTCAGGAAATGTATAAAAACAACATCGGAACCATTGAACTTTTTTGAGCCTTCGTACGTATTACCTTGTTTAGGCACTTGTCAACGGCGCCGAAGTCGCTGTCAGCGAGCCGAGCCGAACGTTCGAGTGCTTGCCGCTCTTGGCGATTTTCCGCTAGTCCGGTCAGATGTAAGGTGCTTATCGAGCATAGCGACATCTTACAAGCTGTTTACACAAATTGCTGACGCTCACCATTACCTAATACTCAGATCGCCCACTGCGTTGGCTTTCAGTGGCCATCCTCCAGGGCACGTGCGGCAGCACCGGCGCTCATTTTCAACTTCTCAACGCGGTCTTTTGCTGACTCACTCGACTTCTTGTCTACGTTGGGCGTGCCGGCAATGTTGGTGATTTCATCCGGATCATCCTTAAGAACGTAGTACTCCCGTTCACCGGTGCTGTATTCGACGTACGTAGAGCCCTTAGCGCGCAATCCGTGAAACTCCGGTATACCACTGAGCTCACCAGACCGACTGCGCTTGCGCCGCCGCCTTCGCCCCGGGTGTGTCGTACGCGCCGCTGGAGGAGCAGGGGGAGTATATTCCTCATTACTAGGACGAGTGCCTTTATCACGCATCTCTGGGTCGGTCTGAGCGATTTGATCATCCGGCTCTTCCATCACCTTGTCTGCAATACAGGAGCTGTCCATGCCTCCAGGCTGAACCGCTGCTGCAGGAGAGCCGCTGTAGCCACCATTGCCGGTATCACAGCCAAAGGACAAATTTTCACAGCAGCACTTCACTAGATGAGCGCAATTACCTGCGCAAGCCGTCAAGTTATGACAGCAATTGCTGCTGAGCTTATGCGGAACAGGAGCAGTATTGCCGGACGAGGGGTCAGCACCTTTCGCCCAATGTTCGACCAAAAAGACTTTTCGCCAATTCTTATCCAAGCCAGCGTCGCCGCGCAGAATTGGCAGAAGAGAACGTCCGTCAACAAAATCAGGAACCTTGGCGCCGGCAATTTCTGCAAATGTGGGAGCCAGATCAATGTTGCCGGCCAACTCCTCAGCTCTAACGCCGTGCCGCACACCAGGACCACGCACAATCAAAGGCAGGTGGATGTCCGTTTCGTATGCAGTCATCTTTCCACGACGCATACGATGCTCACCCAGATGAAACCCGTTGTCCGATGCAAAGACAATATATGTATTCTCGAGCTGCTTGGTTTCGTCCAGCGTGTTGCATATCGATTCAATAGCTTCATCAACTGCCTGCAGCGATCGCAGCCTCTTTCCATAATAGGTATCGGCCGCCTCGATCTCTTTCTCGGTCAAAAGAGGGAGCCTCTGAATGAACTGAGGTTTTTTTGAAACATCAGCTTCATTGAACGCCTTGCTGCGCGGAACCTTCGCGTCTGCAAACAAACTTTCATGACGCGGAGCGGGGGTCGCAGGCCCATGTGGTGCGTAGAACGCCAGATAAATGAAAAATGGTTTGTTTTGCGTGGTGCAATCTTTTATAAAACCAACTGCTTTCTTTGCGTAGACATCGGTTCCATAATCGCCCGCTTCGCCGCCGTATTGAACCTGTTTGCCATTCTCGTTCAGTGTGTAATTGTACTCGCTGTAGGGATTGCCCAAGACTGAGCTTGCCCAATAGTCCCAGCCTGGCGGAATATATTCAGGACCTAATGAGCCCGGATAATGATTGAGATACTTGCCGATCAGGGCGGTCTTGTAGTTGTGATCGTGCAACCACGTCGCGACGGTTGAATTTTCCACACCGAGCGCGTGCGCCTTTGAGAATCCGCCGCTGTCACTGCTATTTGTCAGCACACCAGTGTTATGGGCGTATTGTCCGCGCAAAATGCTGGCTCGAGATGGGCAGCAAAGTGAAACACTGGAAAAATAGTTGCTGAAGGACATACCGTGCTCGATCAGCAATTTGTTCAATCTCGGCATATGCGCAATATCTTCCAACCTTTGATCGTCGGTGAGAATGAAAACGATGTTGGGACTGACCCCCTGTGCCACCACGGGAGCGTACAAAAATTGCAATGCCACCACTAAAATGGCCAGCAAGCATGCCACCACACACAACCGGGTTGCTGATATTATTCGTATGGCATTTCCAATCCGCATAACTCGCCCTCGCTTGGTAAACCCATTTTACAATGAAGCCGCAAATAACGTGCGGTGATTCCAACCAAGCTAGGTCAGGATCCGCGAACTCTTCAATGGCCGCGATTTTCGCAACTCGCGACCGGCAATGATTTGCCTGGCACACATATAGCCGGGCGTTCCGGCAATCGACCCGCATGGATAAGAACCGGCAGCACAATACATGATACGGTCGTCGTTGCCAAATTGGTAGAAGTTGGAAAATGGATCAGGCGACCAGGTGCGGTTAAAAAATGTTTGTCCATCGCAAATTTCTATGTGATCGATGTTTCCTGCGGGAAAATCAAATCGCTGATGCAAATCTCTGGGCGTCAACAAAACGCTGCCGATCAAATCGTCCCCATTTTCGATCCAGGCGAGCACTTTCTCAGCAATCGTCATTTGAACAGCAGGGAGCTCAGCGCCGGGCTTATTGAACGAAAGATTTTTCACAAAAACAGAAACAATATCGAATGACGGATTTTCGCCAAGATGGCGCATCGCTGCGCCTTCACAATATATTTCGCAAAAGCCGGCGGTGAAATCGTTTTCGGCTCGAATCGCAGCTTGAGATGCGGATTCTAATTGATCGAGTGTCTGAGTAGAGATAACGAACTTGAATGCAGCGTCAAAATCCGGATATTCTTGTTTGTTGCCTTTCCATCTCACAGGACTTTTGAAAAACATCACAAGTTTTCCACTGGTGCCAAGGATTTTCTTTTCAGCGGCAACATTGATAAGAGCAGGTTGATTACTTAGTCGTGCTGCATTGCTTGGATCCGTTGCGAACAAAATCAGGTCTGCTTCTACAGTATGCGCGGTATTATCTGTGGTGCATAGATATTTGACTACGCGAGTTTCAGGCGAAACTTCAATAACCTCTGCAGCGGTGACAAGTTGCACACCGATCGATGCATTGAGATCACACATCGCTTGGGCAACGTTCCATATTCTTCCCCGGACGAAGCCCCATTCGCCACCGAATACGGTTCCAGACCCCATGAGCGGAATATTGAAAGCGGAGTATGGAGAATCAAGAGCGACAGGACCGCTTTCCACGACATCAATGGCATAATACACTTTCGTTTTTTCAGATGTGAAGTAGGTGTTCAGCAGATCGCGTGCGCTGCCAGAGATCCATAACTCTGTCATAGCGCAGCCCAAATGTTTCTCGGCTGATTCTATCGTCGGAACTTCAGCCTTTCGATAACCATCACAGAGAAACCGCACCACTCGATCTAAATCGCGAGCGAAGCCGCGTATGTCGCCAGTCTCTCCCCATTTTTCGCGAGTCTCAGCAGCGCGCTGCTCGACGTCATCATACAGATAACAAGGCGCGTCGTCGCCCTCGAAGTACACGACTGCGGGATGCTGCGGTGTATATACTGTCAGCTTGTCTGCCAGTCCGGTTTCCCGAAAAACAAAATCCTGCATAAAACCGAGCACACTGGCGCCGCACGCATACTGGTATTCGACGCCGGAAAACACCACCGAATCTACGGTGCATGCGCCTCCTGCAGCTGGTTTCTTTTCAAGCAACGTCACAGCATATCCGTTGCGCTGAAGATAGTTGGCTGCGACAAGTCCATTAATGCCGGCGCCAATGATTACTACATTGTCTTTCATATGGTTCGCACAAATTTAGCCGTTGCGACGGGCATTATCTCGCGACGATGCGTTGAACGCACACCACAGCTTATTTACTCTGGCCGTGATTGATGGCTCTTGTGTCTGCGCGGTTCTGAGACCGTAAACGCAATTTTCCAACTTAGCTACGCGCTTTTGAATTTTTCCTGCGCAGTCTTTGCGCCCGAACAGATTCACTTCCAGCCATTCAATTCTGTCAACGACAGTTATATTCTGTCTGACTGATGCTGAGCGACGCAACGTCACAATAGGCTTTTCGTCCGGCTCATCTTCGTCGCTCGCGTAAGTATAAGGCTCAGGATAGTAAATAACGCGCCTGGGCTGATGCGCCACCGCCAACGGCTGGCTGCTCTTCGCTGAGACTGCGGGCGCCGGGTTGGACATTTTATAGGCAGGACTTTCTACGTTCGAACACGTTTGGGCTAGCCTGGCGATGCGATCGTGAAAGGTTCCAGTTCGTTTGGCTCCGAAGACGAAAACTTCTAAATTTGCCAATCTATCGTCGAGAGTTCTGTTGACATCCTCGTGCGTGAAAAATTTGCCTTCCAACGTACGGAGTTGCTGTTGATCGCCGTTGGCAGACGGCGTCAATGATGCCGCCGAAAATGCGGGGGCAATTGCGACAATTTGCGCCAGTGCAAAAATATACAGCTGTTTCATCATGATCAGAGCGCCCGCTTTATCTCTTCGCTTGTGCAGAACGAGGCGCAAAAGTGCGCGTGAATGTTTCGCTTGTCCAGCAGATTTAATGCCGGATCACGCGGTACTCACTGTGCTCGGTCCCAACAATTACAATGTACCCGCGTCGAAACAAACCAATCGTTGCGCGAGATGCCAAGCGGTTCTCGCAATAGCGGCAGCCCAACCCTGCCCGATCGCCAAGGCGGGTAAATATGCCAATTCAAAAATCCGCTGCATGGGTATCAGTTTTGTCCTGCTGTTATCGCTTCTTATAACGTAAAGATGGTGGCAATGCGCCACCATCCTTAT
>Ga0182024_10023860_pt1 | contig 10919 bp, 8 predicted proteins | sample P32metaG_FD_120480 | JGI IMG/M metagenome (GOLD analysis project Ga0182024, IMG submission 120480) | Permafrost microbial communities from Stordalen Mire, Sweden - P3-2 metaG (Illumina Assembly) | ecosystem: Environmental > Terrestrial > Soil > Wetlands > Permafrost | place: Sweden: Stordalen... | reverse complement strand
GAGGACCTCGTCCGGCCGGACCACGTCGCGCCACACGTTCTGACCCTCCCGCCGGAAAGTCACTCGATAGCGCAATGGATCGTTGTCCGGGTTGTCGACCTTCCAGGTGACCTTGATGACGCTGTCATGCTTCGGCGGCTCCCCCCCGCTGGTCGGCAACCCCTCCTTCGTGTCGTGAGGAGCGCCCGTCTTCGGTTGAGCGCCCACCTCGATCACGACGGGGCGAACGTTCTCGGTCATGAAGGGCAAAATGATGTCGGATAGCTCGGCGTTTGGGTCCGCTGACCAGCGCCCGCGGACCTGCACGAACCGGCCCGCCGGGCTCACGATCGGTGCCGCGTTGGCGACGGGGTTGCTCCACGCGCTCCACGTCGCGTCGGGAGCAGCCGTGTTTCCGGTGCGGGTCGAAAGCTCAATGGTACCGGTCGATCGCCAAGTCAGGTGTCCGAATCTCGCCCTCAACCCCGCGTCGAACACTTTGCTCGTCCAGACCGAGTCGACCCCGCCGCGTCCGAGAATGCGGTGTACGACCGCTGGGTCGCTCGACGCGACGAATCCCAAGGGCGGAGCCGTCCCGCCACCTTTCACGAGCAGTGCTCCCACTTGACGCTCGTCCGTGTCGGCAACGAGGGTCACGGCGTGTGAGTCATTGACCGTGTATACGCGCCCTTCGGCGCCCGTACCGACGTAAGGAAGGCCCGCATCGTCGAGCGCGAGGCACATGTACTGGAACTCTTCGTGGTGCATCATCTTTTCGGGACGAGCCTGGGCGTCGAAACGGTAAAGCGCCCCCTTGCCGGGCTTCGGGCGCGGCGTCGACGATGGGCTTGCGGGCACGCGCCCCGACCCAGTCGTGCGCTTGGGGGGCTCGGGGGGCTCACTGTATTCGTTGTCGACGACGTACATTGTGCCGGCTACTGCCAGCGCGATCGCGCGGACTGCGGTCGCGGTGTCGCCAGGAAAGTCGTAGACGACGGTGGCGTGGCCGGGGGCAGTGATCCGATAGAGGAGCCCTTTTCCAAAGGACCCTGCGTATACGTCCCCGTTTGGCGCGACGGCGAGCGATACCATGTTGGGCTCGTCGGTCGAAAGGTAGACGCTTGCAGAGCCGTCCGCGGAGACGCGGAGCACGCGACCTTCGGGGCCGACAGCCGCGTAGAGAGCCCCTTTTGCTCTGTCGAACGCAAGTGCCCAGACATTGTGCACGTCGGGGAGGGTCGCAAACGCTTCGGCTTTGCCCTGGGAGACCTTGAAGATCTTCCCGTCCGGCATCGTGCCTGCGTAGATCGCGTTGCCCGGGCCAATCGCGAGGGCTGTCACTGCGGCGGATTTGGTATCGGCGAAGACCTCTGCTTGGTCACCGGCGATTCGCATGACCTTGCCGTCGGTGGTTCCCGCGAGCGCGCTGCCGTCCGCCAGCGCCAAAAGCGACCAGATGGCGCTCGTGTCCGGCAAGGAGACGTTGCCTAGGGTCCAGCCGGCGCGTACGACCCCGTCGGAACTCGCGCTCGTGCCCTTGAGCTCGCCGCCCGAGAGCTTCTCGAGCGTATCGAGCTCGAAGGAACGCGAGCCGACGTCGCGGGCGTGCGCCGTTAGGAGGATACCGGCGAGGCCAAAGAGGAGGAGCGCAAGGCGCAAGGAGCGCATGGGACAGTCTTACACCGACACGCGGGGGCGGCGCGAATCGGTGCGGATGCGAGCTAAAGTTGTGTGGTTACTTAGCCGTACTCATGGTCGATGCGCGCTCCACCCCTCCGCTCGCGGGCGTTCACGCGCTTCAAGCGGACGCTCGCGATCCGCGTGCGCCACCTTCGTGTCGAGCGAGGCTGGAGCACCCGAGAGTTTGCCAAGCGCGTGGGCGTCGGTGTCGCGACGGTTCGCCGTCTCGAGCACGCCCTGGGTAACCCTTCTCTCGCCGTGCTGGTAGGCGTCGCGAAGGCCGCGAGGGTACCGCTCGAGCTACTACTCGAGACGAGGAAGTAAGGCGGGATCATTAAAGATCTCGTCTTCGGCGCTGGTAAGGGCGAAGGCTAGCAGCATCGTGCGCAGCAGTCCCCCGGGGGTACCCAAGACCTTCCTGCATCGCCAAGCGGTCGCGTTTCGACCCGTGGCGCTGGCCCTTGGAAAGCGGGTCCGCGCCTTGAGGCTCAAACGTGAATGGACAGTCGAGCAGGCAGCCGAGCATTTTGGCATCGAGCCTGCCCACGTCCGGCGGATCGAAGCTGGACGAACGAACCCGTCACTCGCGGTGCTGGTGAGCATCGCTCGGGCCCTCGCCGTACCCCTGGCCGAGTTGGTTTCGGATAAGAGTCGAAGGTCGCGGACGGAGTAGCGAGGCCGTCGCGCTTCAGCGTCGTCCGCATCCTGCGTCCGCTGCGAGCTTTCGCAGGGTCTCTACCCGAAGCGGTTTTTGCAAACAAACCACCCCGAGCTCCTTGATCCGTATGGCCTGTTCGGCCGACGCCCCCCCGGTGACGAGTACGATGCGACCTCGGAGCTCGGGGGAGAGCGCGACGGCGTCCGCGAAGAACTCGGATCCCTTCATGCCCGGCATCATGACGTCGCAGACCACCAGGTCGAACTGCTCGCCGGCACGGAGGCGTGCGAGCCCTTCTTCGGCGCTATGACTCACGCTCGTGTCGCAGCCGCGTCCGAGACCGCGTGCGGTCGCGCGCGCGGTCATTGGGTCGTCGTCGATGATGAGCGCCTGGAAGCGTTCTGCCGCCACGCGGGGATCATATATGTTCAGAGCGTAGTCCGCGAAGTTTTGGGGACACTTCCGTCCCCTCGGTACGCAAATGAGTCGGGAAATTCCTTCCCGGACGGATTACTTGTCGGCGGGACGATCGAGCGCCTGGGCGGACGCCAAGACTTCGTCCGCGTGCACTGCAGGATCCACGTCGGGCCATACGTGCGACACCTTGCCGTCCGGGCCGACGAGGAATGTGACCCGTTTCGACATCCCGAGCACGTTCGGTACGCCGTACGCGCGGTCGACGCTTCCGTCCTCGTCCGAGACGAGCGGGAAGGGCAGCGCTTGGTGCGCGACAAAGTCCTTGTGGCTCTCCTCCGAATCACGAGAGACGCCGAAAATCATGACTCCGTGCGCCGCATAGCGCTGGAATGCGTCGCGGAAGGCGCATGCCTCGTGGGTACAGCCTGGGGTCCCGTCTTTGGGGTAGAAGTACACGACTGCGGCGTGTCCGCGCACGTCGGACAGCCGCGTCGTCTTCCCGTTCGCGTCGCGGCCCTCGACGTCGGGCGCCGACGATCCCACGGGCAAGAGCCCGATGCCGCCGTCGGGGCGCTTTATGGGACCGCAGGCCGAGAGTCCCACCGCGGCGACGAGCCCCGCGAGGACGAGCCCGCCGGCAAGGATGATCCTGGCCCTTTTCTTCTTCGTTGCCAGGGTCGTCATATCCCTAGTCTAGTCCACTCAAAGCCCCCTTCGCACTCGGCTCGCCGCGGGGTGCGCTACTCTTGCGGGGCATGCGTGCGCTCGCAGACCTCTCGGTCACGGAGCTCGAGGAGCTCATTCGCCGACACAATCGCCTCTACTGGGACGAGGTAGCCCCAGAGATCCCCGATACCGAGTACGACCAGCTCGTTCTTCGTCTGAAAGCCCTCGCGCCGTCTTCTCCGGTCCTCCTCGAGATGGGCCCGAAAGAGCGCGCGCTCGGCGCGGAGTTTCGCCATAGCGAGCCCATGCTCTCGCTCGACAAGTGCTACGAGGGCGACGAGCTCGCCGAGTGGGCAAAGGCTTTCGAAGGGTCGGTGGTCGCGACGCCCAAGTTCGACGGCATCGCGTGCGCGCTCCACTACGACGCCCGCGGCAGACTCGCGGTGGCGGCCACGCGCGGAGACGGCGCGGTGGGGGACGACATCACCCAAAATGCCCTCGCCATCCAGGACATCCCCAAGCGCATTCGGTCGTCGAGACCGCTCGAGGTCCGCGGCGAGATCTACATGCGTCTCTCGGTCTTCGCGAAGTTCAAGGCCGAGGGCATGGCCAATCCGCGCAACCTCACGGCCGGCGCCGTCAAATTGAAGGATCGATCCAAATCGGCCGCCTATCGGCTCTCCTTCGTTGGCTACGATCTCCTCGGGAGTGACGAGACGACGCAGGAGCTTGTCCTCACCAGGATCGAAGCGCTTGGCTTCCCAAAGATCGATCGCTTCGTGCTCACTCGGGACGTGCTCATGGACGGGGTCACGCGTTTCACCGGGCTCCGGCCGAAGCTCGACTACGAGATTGACGGCGTGGTCTTCAAGGTCGACGAGCTCAAGGAGCAGCGGCGCCTCGGCCAAACGGCGCATCACCCCCGCTTCGCCCTCGCTTACAAATTCCAGGGGGATGCGGGCGTCTCCACGCTCCGAGACGTCGAGTGGTCGGTCGCCCGCACCGGGGCGATCACGCCGGTCGCGATTGTCGAACCGGTGACACTCTCGGGGGTCACGGTCACGCGCGCCTCCCTACACAACGTCGGTTTCATCGCCAAGTTGGGGCTCACCCGCGGCGCGAAGGTGACGCTGGTGCGGCGGGGTGGCGTCATCCCGAACGTAGAGAACGTGAGCGTCGCGGGCGACGCGCCGGTCGTCATCGCCGAGGTGTGCCCGGGCTGCGGATCGCCGGTCGTGCGCAAGAAAGACTTTCTCTTTTGCACCGCGCCGCGCACATGCAGAGGCGCCATCCTCGGCCAGCTAGGGCACTTCGTCGCGACGATCGATGCGCGCGGTTTCGGGGAGGCAATACTCGAGCAGGCCTACGACGCGGGGCTCGTACGCACACCGGCCGACTTCTATGCGCTCAAGTGGGAAGATCTCGAGCGGCTCGAGCGATGTGGGGAGAAGCTTGCCAAGAAGCTCGTCGCCGAGATCGACGCGAAGAGAAGCCTGGATCTCGCGACGTTTCTGCGCGCGCTTGGCGTGTCCGAGCTCGGGAAGAACGTATCGTCGATTTTGGCGTCGCGTTACCGCACGCTTCCCGCCGTGCTCGCGGCCACCGAGGAGGAACTGGCGGCTACACACGGCATCGGGGAGACGATTGCGCGAAACGTCGTATCGGGGCTAGCCGAGGCGCGCGCGACGATCGACGCGCTCCTCGAGCAGGTGACCGTGGCGCGAGGGTCCGACGAAACGGAGGGAGTACATGGTGGACCCCTGTCGGGCCAGTCGTTCGTCTTCACGGGGAAGATGCTCGCATTCTCGCGCAGCGAGGGGGAGAAGCGCGTGCGCGCGCTCGGGGGCGCCGTGTTGAGCGGCGTGACGGCGGGGCTTACGTACCTCGTCGTTGGTGGGGACAAGACGGGGCCGAAGTCAGCGAAGGAGAAAGCGGCCGAGAAGCTCATCGCCAAAGGTGCGCCTCTCCGCCTCCTCAGCGAGACCGAGCTGCTCGAAGCGCTCGAGGCGGCGCGATGACGGTGCGTCGCCGCCTCGTGCTGGTACTCGTCCTCGCCCTTTCGGCCGCGTGCAAGAGCCGCGCGCCGTCTCCCTCGCTCGCGCCCCCGGAGCCCGTATCGAGCGCCGCCGGTTCGAGCGGAAGAACGCCCTGCGGTGGGTTGGGCTGCATGCAATACGACTCGCCGCTGGACGCCTTTCGCGACGCGCTGGCCGGCGATCCGCGCGTGGTGTCGATCGGAGAGGCGCACGCGCCGAAAGGGGCAACCGTCGCATCCTCCGCCAAGCGCTTTACGGAGTCACTCTTGCCGGCGCTCCAAGGGCATGCCTCGGACCTCTTGCTCGAGCTCATGAACCCACCCACGGGGTGTGGCGCGCGCGTGGCAGAGGTAAAGAAGAAGCAGGAAGTCGTGACGTCCCATCAGTCGAAAGAGGACCAAAACGAGTACGTCGCGATGGGTGAGGCGGCGCGAAGGATGGGCATCGTGCCGGATCTCTTGCGCCCTTCGTGCGCGGACATCGACGGGATCGAGGACGCAGGCGACGATGCCATCGACACATCGCTCGAGACGATCGAGCGTCTCACCGAAAAGAAAGTGAAGGAACTCGTCGACCGGGACGCAAACACCAAAGGGGAGGAGGGGAAGGTCGTCGTGACGTACGGCGGTGCGATCCACAACGACCCTGCGCCGGCGCCCGACCGGCGGGCCTGGAGCTTCGGCCCGGCGATTTCGTCCTACGTGAACGGGCGCTACGTGGCGATCGATCTGTACGTGCCCGAGTTCATCGACGGCTCGGACGCGTGGAAGAAACTCGTCTGGTACGCGTACTACGATCCTGCGAAGCTCGGCGCGAAGACGACCCTGTTTCGACTTCGCGAGGGGAGCTACGTCATTCTCTTCCCGCGCGCCCGGTCAGTGGTGGGAGAGTAGCCTTCTCGTGCGCGTCATGAGGACGAACCCGACGCGAGCATAAAAGCGACGAAGGTACGCGGCCTGGATCAGTACGACGAGGCCGATCACCACGGCGTGCGCGCCGGCGGCGCGCTCGTAGAGCCTCTCGATGTCGAACGGCGTGTTTGGATCAGGGGTGTGGATATCCTTGTAGAAAATATCAAAGGCGAGCGTTACTCCGAGCTCGTTGAAGATGAGCGCCAGCCCCACTCCGTAGAGAAGGGCGATCCCCCGGCGCCAGCCGGGGCGGAACGTCAGAAGGGAAGCGCACGCCGACCCCACCAGCGACGCAAAGCCGGTCATGTACGCCGTCCGGAGTACGTCTCTCGGGGCGACGTCGAAATGAAAAGAGAGATAGACCGCAAGACGTACGACGAGGAGCGTGAGGACGAAGGCCGCGAGAGTGAGAAACGCGAGGTCACGGCGCCTTGCAACGACCAACTCTCGCCACACCCGTGCGATCGAGCCTCGTCTCGGCTTGGCGCCGGCGATGCCGGCGGCACCTTTTGCGCCCTCGATCGCCTTTCGACGATCGATCTCGGACCGTGGACTCCCTTCCTCTTCGATGGCGAAGAGAGCGTCGATGGCCTTCTCGACCTCGCCGATGCGTTCGCCGAGCACACGTACGAGTGCCAGGGCAATCTGGGGTCTTCGTTCGCGAAGGAGGTCGAAATCGCGATCAGGAATGACGAGCACTTCGACCTCGGTGAGTGCCGTGACCGTGGCGGAGCGAAGTTCACCCGTGAGCGACGACATCTCGCCGAATCCGCTTCCCGGTCCGAGTTCGCCGATTACCTGCTTCGGACCGTCGCTCGCGTCTACCGACACCTCGGCCTTTCCGCGAGCGATGACGAACACGTCGGCGCCCGCCTCAAGCTCGCTCACGATCGTGCTCTTCGCGGGGTAAGTTTGTCGATGGGCTCGCGCGAACAGCTCACGGAGAGTCTCGTCGTCTACGCCCGCGAGAAACTCTACCTTGCGCAAAAGGTCCGCGGTCAGGGCGGCTTCGCTCGCCTCGGTCGGCATCCGCGCCCTCACCGCCCGCCTCCGGCGGCGTAAAACAGTCTCCGCCCGAGCGCCGCCCAAAAGCGGCGAAAGTATGTCAGCTGTACGAGCGCGGACGCCATGATCGCGGCCGCGATGAGGCTCAGCCGCTGCGCGTACTCCGGATTTAGGTTCCAGAAGAGGGCGAACTCGTCGAACACTAGACCGCATCCGAGCCCGAAGGCAAAAGCGAGCGATCGCAGCGCGCGCCTTCCGAAGGGGAACAGCGCTGCGAGGCCTGACGTGCCTATGAGAATAAGGCCGTAATTGAAATGATGCACGTGCATCGGATTGGGGTCGTTGCCGGGCACGAGCGCAAAGAGCTGCTTTTCCAGCTTGTACTTGAGGATGAGCGCCACGACGAGGCGCGCTCCGCACATCGAAAGAATGAAGCCGGAGAGCATCCAGAACGGCGGCTCGGCTCCCCGGTCGGCGACCAGACTGCGAAAGATCGCGCGCGGCGATAGGCGCGCGATGCGTGCGCCCCGGGTCGCGAGTGCCCGTCTTCGGGCGACGATGGCCGCGGCGAGCTGCGCCATCGACAGCTCCGCGGCGTGGAGCTCCAGGAGCTCTCGCAAGACCTGGTTCTTGACCCGAAGCTCGCTCGCCAACTCGGTGGCGAGAGGGAGCGAGACGAACGGAAACTCCGCCAGGATCGCGTCGAGTCCGGCACGGTCGATCGTCTGGAGCTCGGTCTCTACGCGCGCCGTGATCTCCGCCTTTCGGGCGATTCCCGTGAGCAGCGCGATCTCGCCGTAGCGATCGCCAGGCTCCAGCGCCGACACGAGCGCGCCCGATGTGTCCGTGACGTCGAGCCGAACGATGCCACGGACCACGACGACCATGCGAGCCTCGAGCGAACTGCCGCCGAACGAGTAGGTTTCCTTCGGGCCGAGACGGACCGCGCGGAAGTGCCGCGCGAGGCGTCCGACCTCGTCCTTTCGCAGGTTCTCGAAGATTGACAGTGACGAGAGGATGGTCTCGAACCGTTCCACGCAGCGAGACTATCGCACTCTCGACCGCGCCCTGCGCGAATGGATTCGTCCCGTTCACATCGTTCGATGGACGGACCTCGCGCGAGACCGTACGTTCCCGTCTCCAGAGGATCGTGGCTCTAATGCCGTTACCGAAGACGCCTCGCGTTGTGATCACAGGAGCCGGTAGCGGATTCGGTCGCGCGCTGGCTCTCGTTCTCGCGGAGCGCGGAGCGCGCCTCGTCCTCGGGGACAGGGACGAACCCACCGTCCGGGAGACTGCCCACCTGGCCCTCGAAAGAGGCGCGGTGGACGCGCGTGCGGTGCGGTGCGACGTGACGAGACTGGACGACATCGAGACCCTTGCGGCGTCTCGAGGCGGCGTCGTCGATCTGGTCGTGAACAACGCCGGCGTAGGAAGCGGCGGCGCGGTGGGCGTCGCTCCGATCGAGGATTGGCGCTGGACGCTCGAGGCGAACCTCTTCGGCGTCATCCATGGCTGTCATGTTTTCGTACCGTTGCTCCTCGAGCAAGGGTGCGGGCATGTCCTCAATGTAGCGTCGGCCGCGGGCCTCGTGTCCGCACCCCAGATGGGGGCTTACAACGTCTCGAAAGCGGGGGTGGTCGCGCTGTCGGAGACCCTTGCCGCCGAGCTCGAAGGGACGCCGGTCGGAGTGACGGTGCTGTGCCCCACCTTCTTTCGGTCGAATATCGTCCGTCGTGGCCGCTTCGCTGACGACGCAATGCGTGAAAGGGGCATGAAGCTCATCGCGAAGGGTCGGAGCGCCGAGTTCGTCGCCCGCGCGGCCCTCGCGTCCATTGACGAGGGGCATCTCTACTCGATCCCGATGGTCGACGCGCGCGTGTTGTGGCGCTTGAAGCGGCTCGCGCCCGAGACCTTCGCCACCCTCGCGGGAAAAATCTCGAAGCGCATGGAGCGCGTGTGAACGTCCTCATCGTCGGAGCCGGCTTCGCCGGGATCGGCATGGCGATCCGTCTGAAGCAGGCCGGCATGACGGACTTTACGATTCTGGAACGGGCGGAGGAGATCGGCGGCACCTGGCGCGACAACCACTATCCAGGTGCGGCTTGCGACGTCGAGTCGCATCTCTATTCCTTTTCGTTCGATCCAAATCCGGATTGGACGCGCAGGTTCGCCGCGCAGAAGGAGATCCTCGAGTACATGAAGCGGTGCGCCGAAAAGTACGGCGTCTATCCGCATGTCCGCTTCGGCACCTCGGTTAGATGCGCGCGGTGGGACGAGCGAGCGGCGCTATGGAACGTCGAGCTCCTCGACGGCGCAACGATTCCGGCGCGCGTCCTCGTATCCGGATGCGGAGGTCTGAGTCGTCCGTCGTACCCAGACCTTGCCGGGCTAAAGCGGTTCGCGGGGAAGACCTTTCACTCCGCGCGATGGGATCATTCCTTCCCGCTCGACGGCAAGAATAATGTGGCCGTGATCGGCACGGGCGCGAGCGCGATCCAGATTGTGCCCGCGATCGCGCCGAGGGTGAAACGGCTCTCGGTATTTCAACGAACGGCGCCGTGGATCCTGCCCAAGCCCGACCGCGCGATTCGACCTATCGAGCGGGCCATATACCGACGCGTGCCCGTCGTGCAAACGCTCGTCCGGGCGAAGATCTACTGGCAACGTGAAGCGCTGGCGCTGGGCTTTGTGATCGAGCCCCGGCTCCTCACGCTGCTCGAAGGCGTCGGTCGCAGGTACCTCAAGAGAAGCATCAAAGACCGCGTCCTCCGCGAGAAACTGTCGCCGCACTATGCGATGGGATGCAAGCGCATCCTGCCCACGAACGACTACTACCCCGCGATTCAGCTCCCCAACGTGGAGCTCGTGACGGACTCGATCCGCGAGGTGACGCGCGACGGAATTCTCACCGAAGACGGCAAAGAGCGGAGGTTCGATGCCATCGTTCTGGCGACCGGCTTCCAGGCGGCGGAGCACGCCGCACCCTTCGATATCGAAGGGCGCGACGGACGAAGCCTCGACACCGAGTGGCGCGACGGCGCCGAGGCCTACCTGGGAACGACCGTGACTGGTTTTCCGAACCTCTTTCTCATGGTCGGACCGAATACGGGACTGGGGCACAACTCGATGATCGTGATGATCGAGTCCCAGATCGCCTACATTCGCGACGCGATCGAGACGATGAACCGAGAGCGCCTCAAGCTGATCGCCGTTCGCGCGGGAGCTCAGGCAAGCTACAACGCTCGGACCCAGGCGCGGCTTGCAGGCACCGTTTGGGCGTCCGGCTGCAAGAGCTGGTACCAGACTCGGTCGGGCAAGAACACGACCTTGTGGCCCGGGTTTACCTTCGAATTCCGTCGTCGCACCCACCGCTTCGATTCCGAGGCCTATGAACTCGTGCGCTGAGGTCGCTACTCCAGGAGGTGCAGCGGCCTTGCTGGTGTCGCACCTCGCGGTCCACATTCGCGGCGCGGTCGTGGCCACCGTCTGCGATCGATGGACGCGCGGTGTGCTAGCGGCGAGGGGCGAGTGGACCGAGGACTTCGACGGAGAGCAATTTTGTCT
>Ga0182024_10023859_pt1 | contig 10920 bp, 10 predicted proteins | sample P32metaG_FD_120480 | JGI IMG/M metagenome (GOLD analysis project Ga0182024, IMG submission 120480) | Permafrost microbial communities from Stordalen Mire, Sweden - P3-2 metaG (Illumina Assembly) | ecosystem: Environmental > Terrestrial > Soil > Wetlands > Permafrost | place: Sweden: Stordalen... | reverse complement strand
GTCGTTAATCTGGTTGAGCGCGCGGCCGTCGGCGGTGCGCCAGTCCGTCCATTGCGCGCCATAAACGCGGCCCAGATTGCCGTCGGCATCCGCCCATTCGTCCCAGATCGTCACGCCGTGCTCGTTGAGCCATTTGACGTTCGTATCACCGCGCAAAAACCAGAGCAGCTCGTAAATGACGGACTTGGTGTGGACCTTCTTTGTGGTGAGCAGCGGAAATGATTCGCGCAACGGACAACGGATTTGCGCGCCGAAAACGGAGAACGTGCCCGTGCCGGTGCGGTCGGCCTTGAATTTTCCGTGTTCGAGGACGTGCCGCAGCAAATCGAGGTATTGAATCATCGCAGAAAATTTAACCATGAAAGACGCGAAGGAAAAAGAAATTTAGCCGATGAAAAATCTTTTTAGTCACGGATGAAACACGGATTGAACACGGATAAAAATTGAGTCGCGCAAATGCGGGGAAAGTTTTTTTGAAAGCCCGTAGGGCTGGCATATTTGTAGAAATCAGATTCATAATTTTTTTAAGCTCCGTCAGGAGCGACATCTGCTGATGAATTGGCCGAATATGCCGCTCCTGACGGAGCTTGGAATCTTTATGCGGACGGCTTCTACAAATATGCCGCGCCGTTGGCGCTAAAATTAAACAGCCGCCACGGTTGCCCGCAACGGCTTTGTGAAAATTTGTTCAATCCTTGGGGACGACACCTTTACGTTGTTTATTTCCATTTAATTGCCACTGCCGTATAAAGTGATTTCCCAATAGTAGCTTCTTCAACAGGATACATAATTATTGCGTCCGCATTTAATCTCTCTGCTTTTGAAATGAATTTATTCACCACATCATTTCTATTCCTCAAATAATCATGCGCTCCCAAAAGTTTAATCTTTTCATATGGTCTGGTTGGCAAGTTAGTTGAGTCATAATATGAAACTAGTGGTGACTGTCTGATGGGAGGAGACGCGCAGCCAGTAATTATGATGAGTGCTAGCGATATCAATAGTAACTTTCTCATATAAATTTTTCGTTTCACGCTTGCGACTTTATTTTGCCATCCAATTTCTGTCCAGCGTTCTTTGAAACATGATTGAAATCGGCTCGCCACGCCCGGCATTTGTTGCAAAACTGTGCGCGCAATGAGAATTCTTGCCCTCGATCACGGAACCAAGCGCATCGGTGTCGCGGTGAGCGACGAAACCAGAACGATTGCGCAGCCGCTGGAATTTATCCACGCCGAACCGTTCGCGGATTTTCTAGCGCGGCTGAAAAAAATCCTCATTGAGAAGGAAATTGATCTCATCCTTATCGGTCTGCCGCGCAACATGGACGGCAGCTACGGCCCGGCGGCGCAAAAAGTGGAAACGTTCACCGGCGTGCTGAAAACGGCCATCACCGTTCCCATCAAAATGCAGGATGAGCGCCTGACTTCCGTAATGGCAAATCGGATTTTAATTCAAGGCAATGTCCGCCGCGACCAGCGTAAAAAGAAAGTGGACAAGATGGCGGCGGCGATTTTGTTGCAGAGCTACCTCGACGGGATTTGATCTGTGAAAAAGCTGAAGTTCAAACTTGTCATCGCCTACGACGGCACGGCTTACGAAGGCTGGCAGATGCAGAAAATCGGCACCGGCGTCCAGCAAATCGTCGAGGAAGCGCTGGCGAAATTGTTTCCGGGCAGGCCGCGACTGCACAGTTCCAGCCGCACGGACACCGGCGTTCATGCGCTCGGCATGGTGGCGCACGTGGAGATTTCGCGCGCGGGATTCAAGATGCCGGTCGCCCGGCTCGCGCTCGCGCTCAACTCGTATTTGCCGGACGACATCCGTGTCATGTCGGCAGTGCGTTGTCGCGCGGATTTTCATGCGCGCTTCGACGCAACCGGAAAACAGTATCGTTATTTCGTCTGGAATCATCCGGCGATGAATCCGTTGATCTGCCATAGCGCGTGGCATGTTCCGCGTAAATTGGATTTGCCGGCAATGCGGTCGGCGGCAAAGTTATTTGTCGGCAAACACGATTTCAAATCATTCGCCGGCACGCGCAGTTATGAAATGAAATCCAACGTGCGCACGTTGACGCGCTGCGACATCAAAAAATCCGGCGCGCAACTGGCGTTCATCATCGAAGGCGACGGGTTTCTCTACAAAATGTGTCGCGGGATCGTGGGAACATTGGTGCAGGTCGGTCAGGGGAAAATTGCGGTGGTGGAGATCAAAAACATTCTGGCGAGCCGCGACCGCCGCGTCGCCGGCGTGACCGCACCCGCACAGGGATTGGTTTTGTGGAAAGTTTTTTATGAACGTTGTCCTCGTTGAACCGGAAATCCCCCCGAACACGGGCAACGTGGCGCGGCTGTGCGCGGCCACGAAGACAACGTTGCATCTCGTCGAGCCGTTGGGGTTCAAGCTCGACGATTCGCAACTCAAGCGCGCCGGCATGGATTACTGGCAGCACGTCGAGTGGCATCGCTGGTCGAATTGGAAGGCGTTTGCAGAAAAACTTCCGGCGAACGCACAACTGTGGTTCATCGAATCCGGCGGCGGAAAAATTTACAGCAAAGTAAATTTTTTACCTGATGATTATCTCGTGTTCGGGCGTGAAACCGCCGGTTTGCCGAAACAAATGCTGGAGCAGAATCGCGGGCGTTGGCTGCGGATTCCGATGTTCAACGCCCGGTCACGTTCGTTGAATTTGTCGAATTGCGTCGCGCTGGTTTTGTTCGAGGCGTTGCGGCAGCAGGGTTTCAAGGGCGAGATTTGAAGTTTGTCAAAGCGGCGCGGCTTGTTAATTTTTTGCCGGGTGGGCGATTGGCGCAGTGGTAGCGCAGCTCCTTTACACGGAGACGGTCGGGGGTTCGAGTCCCTCATCGCCCACCAGCTTCCAAAGTTCCGTCGCGGCGTAGTTTCATTTTTCGTCCGCGCCATTCAACGGTGTTTCCTGCGAACGCACAAAACCAAAGCGCCGTTTGCAGCAAATCTTTCACGGTCACGAGCCAGAACGGCGAAACCAGATTGCGTTCCGGCGTGAACCGGCGTTGCAGATTTTGCGCGAGGATAATCCGGATCAAAATACAAACCAACGCCGTGAGCGGCGCGCAAAAGGTTTTTCCTGAAATAATTGAAGTCACCAGCCAGAGCAGCGGCCAGAGTGTGGCGTTGGACAAAATGCTGAAAAAGTAGGGCAGGGGCTGGCAGACGCGAATGGTGCGCGCCCAGCGGAGCTGATGTTTCCAGACGGTGTTCCAATTCATCGGCGAGTCCCAACATTCCACAACGACGGGACAGAGCGCGATGCGATGACCGTTTTTGGCGATGCGATGGCCGAGCTGGTAATCGTCGGCCAAACAATCTGCCAGCCCGGTGAAGCCGCCGATTTGAGCGAGGGCGGTGCGGCGCAGGAGAATCGCCGCGCCCAGGGCGAAGTCGGGCGGCTTAAGCGTGGTGGATTGCAAAACCATGCTCCAAAAATCGGCATTGATGGCGACGGCTTCCCATTGCATCGCGGTCGTTGTCGGGTTGGCGAGCCGGTAAAAACAATTCACCAAACCGGTTTTGGAATCGCGCAGCGGGGCGACAAAGCTGGCGAGAAAATCCGGCGGCACGCGAACGTCGGCGTCGCTGAAGAGGATGAGTTCGTGTTGGGCGAGCCGTTCGAGCTGGATGAGGGTGGAGACTTTGGCGTTCGCGCCGAGTGATTCGCTGCAAATGACAAGTTGCGCGCCGCCACGGGAATTTTTCTGAAGGAGTTCCCGGACGATTTTACAAACCGGATCGTTTGCGTCGGTGACGCCGAAGAGAATTTGAATTTGCCCGGCATAATCTTGCGCGAACCAGCTTTGAAGCGAGGCGGCTGTGGTTGCGTCGCGGCCTTTGAGCGGTTTGAGCAAGGTGATCGCCGGCGAAAAATCTGCGATGGCGGTTCGTTGGTGCAGTGGCAGGCGTTTCGCGGCGAGCCATTGCCAGAGCGCGAGCGCGAGACTCGCCAGCGCGAGGATTGCAAAAGTTACGTTGAGCAAATTCACCGGCGGACAGGAAACGAAAAATCAGGCGGTGACGCCAGCGGTTTTGCTTTCGGGATGTTCGTCGAGGACGAGCACGCCGTGCGCTGGAATGTCGTAGTTGCCGGAAAAAGTGTTGCCGGTGAGAAAGTCGTGCATCGGCTTGTAAAACTGGATTCGCACGGACGAGTTTTGGTGGTTGAGCAGAAAGAAAACGCGCGTGCCTTCCTTTTGCCTCATGCTGACTTCGACGTTCTCCGGCACTTTGAGCAGCGGATGCAGGCTGCACGTCTGGCGCAGCCAGGTGACCAGATCGTGATAAAAGTGCTGGTGGCTCATCGTGCCGATGTAAATGGCCTTGCCGAGGCCAAAGGTGTTCAGCGTCATGGCGGCGCGTCCGGCGTAAAAATCCTTCGCGTAATTCGCCAGAACCTGGCAGCCCTTCGGCTCGATGATATCGCACCAGAGTTTTGCGGGATGCAAATGGCTCGTCGGAAAAACACCTTTGAAGGTGAGATGATTATCCTCGCCGGGCGGCAACGGGTCGAATTCCAAAACTTCCAGCCCGAACAAATCGGTCAGGTCATTGGGATAGCCGGTATCGGGCGCGATGTGATATTCGTTGACGAGGCCGGTGTTGAACGTGCCGACGAGCGTGCCGCCGTTCTGGACGTAGAGTTTCAAGCGGTCGGCTTCGCCCGCGGCGAGCAGGTGCAGCGACGGCGCGATGACGATTTTGTACTTGGACAAATCCTCCGTCGGGCGCGCGAAATCCACCTGAATGTTGCGGTCGTGCAGCGCGTTGTAGATGAGTTGAATGTGCTCGCGCAGATTGAAAAAATTGTTCGGCTGCATCGGCTGTTGCAAAGTCCAGTCGTTGTCGTGGCTGTAAAGGATGCAGACCTCGGAAACGACCTTCGTGTCCTTGAGCGCGGGCGCGAGCATTTTCAATTCCTCGCCGATCTGGCTGATTTCCTTGAAGACGCGGTCGTTGCCTTCGAGGTGGTGCGGCAAAATTGCGCCGTAGAATTTTTCGTTGCCGATGCGCGGCTGCCTCCAGTGATAATAAAGCACGCCGCAGGCGCCGCGCGAAATAAGCTGGTAGGTGAACAGCCGGACGAAGCCGGGGCGCACGAGCGAATTCACGTCCTGCCAATTCACCTGACCGGCTTTTTGTTCGATGACCCAAAAGCCGCAATTGCCGCCGGGCATTTTGATGTCTGTTTTTTTCAGCGAGCGCAGAATGTCAATGTCGCACGCGAGATCGGTGGATTTGGATTTGATGGCCGCGTTGCTTTCGACGGAAACGAAATCCACGACGGCCGCCATGTCGAAGTGATCGAACTTCCGCGTGAGCGCGCGCAGATTAACAGTGACAGGATGGTCGGACGAAAGCTCGTGCAAAACGTCCGCTTGCATCTTGACGAACTGCACGATGGTATCGCTGCAAAAGCGGTTCCAGTCCAGTAGTAGCGCGGGATTGTGCGCGGCGGGCGCGTGCATAGGCATCGGTACTTCATCCCACGATTTGACGATTTGCCCCCAGTAACGCATGCCGAGCAAATCATTCAGGCGTTCGATGGTTTGGTATTTGGCTTCGAGCCACAAATGCCATTCTTCGCGTGATTCCTCATTGAAGGAAAATTCCGTCTGATGCCCCCCGATGCCGCTGTCAATCTGCCACGCGATTAGTTGCGGATGATCACCCAGCGCCTCGGCCATCGCCGTGACGATGTGTTTGGAATAATCCCAAAAAACGTCGCTCGCCAGACAAACTGCGCGGCGCGTACCCTCGTGCTTGGTCAGACCATTTTCATCGAGCGGCAAAATTTCGGGATGCTTGCGAGCGAGCCAAATCGGTGGCGCGGCGGTCGGCGTGCCGAGAACCACCTTGATTCCATGAGCGCCCATCACGTCCATGACGCGGCGCAGCCAGAGAAAATCGTATTTGCCCTCTTCCGGTTCGCAGATACCCCAGGAAAATTCGCCGATGCGGACGACATTCAGGCCGGCTTTGGCCATGAGCGCAGCGTCGCGTTCCCAGGCGGCCTCGGGATTCTCGGCGGAGCCGCCGTAAGGGAAAACCCACTGCTCGGGATAATAGTCAACGCCGAAATACATAAATTCGACTGACAGGCTTCAACGACAGCCTAGAAACAAACCGCCGGTCTGGCAACGTAAAAATGCAAACCCGGCGAAAAATGAAACTGCGGCGGAATCAGTGTTTGAACAAATTTCCGATTTTATCCAAGCTGCTGCCGCCATTTTTTCCTGCGCCTTGAATCAATTTTTCGACGCCCTTGCCAAGGTTCGCGCTGTTGTTCGTGATGGCCTTGACGGTGGCGGAAACGATTTCACCAAGTACGCGTCGCGTCAAATCGGTGGCCGTCAGTCCGTCGCTGCCTTCGCCCAGATTTGTCAGATGAATCTCCGGCAAATCAATGGTCGTTTCCTTGCCGCCAAGTCCGGTGAGCCGGACGTGAACTTTCGCGCCGGTGATGAGAAGATCGTCCACTTCGATTTTTTTTGCCGGTTTGGCTTGTCCGGCGGCATTGGTCGAGACCGGACCGCCTTTTTGGGCTGTGCCGTTCACGTTATCAAGAATTTTGCTCAAATTGTTGCCGCCGAGTCCGCCTTCAAACGTGATTTCCGGTGATTCGACGACGACCGAGCGCACGACGATTTTATCCGAAAGAACCGAGAACGAATTCACACCGACGTTGATGGTGCCGACGCTGATGGCCTGCGGCGTCTGGTAACCTTCGGGGTTGCCGACGACGAAGCCTTTGACTTTGGCCGAGCCGGTTAACAGCGACAAATCCACTGCGTCGAGCGTGATGGAAGTTTTGGTGATTTTCGGCCCGATCGTTTCCACGCTCTTTTTCACGATTGGGTTGAGAAAAAACCCCGCGACCATCACGGCGACGGCTACAAGGACCAACAAGCCGGCGACAATGCTCCAGAAAATTTTTTTCATAATTACGTCCGGTGTTTTTTTTGCGCGGTAAATGGCCTCACTTATCAAGCCGCCGCCAGCGATTGAACCAGCGCGATAAGATCATGCGGTTGATACGGCTTGGCCAGAAAACGATCCGGCTTGACGGTCGCGTCGGTGTAAATGCTTTCGTTGACCGTGCCGCTCAACAAAAGAATTTTTTGCCGCGGCTGAATCTGCCGGCAGGCGCGGATTAAATCCAGACCGTTCATCGCGCCCATGGCGTAATCCGTCACCACGACCGCCGGTCGCGGATTGGCGCCGGAAAATTCCACCAGCGCTGCTTGCGGATCGCGGAACGTCCGCACATTGAAACCCGCCGGCTGAAGCACCGCCGCCGCCAGTTCCAGCAACATCGGCTCGTCGTCCACCACGAAAATCGTGGTCGGTGCGCCGCTGTTTTTGGTTTGGCCCATTGTCGCCATAAACTGCAACCAACAAAAAAGCATCGCTGCGCGTCTCTGGCAAGCTTGTTTGGGCAAAAAATGCGGGCGTTTCCGGTGTGAATTTTACCTGAAATTCCCATTGCTTTCCACGCGACATCTCCTTAAACTCACGCTCCGGCAATGGATTCATCGCCACGAAACAGGGACTTGCGGTTATGAAAGTGAAGCCAGCATCCGTTTCAGCAAAGAAAAAGGACTCCGCCCGTATCGCGCGCGTGCGCCGCGCTGATGAAAAGCCGCCGAGAAAAATCGCCGCCGCCGAAACTCCCGCTGTTCCGCCGAAGCCCAAGCGCGCTGCCGGATCAGAAGCCGACACCAAAGTTGATGCCCCCACGACCGTCCGCCGCACTTACATGCGCCGCAAAAAAATCGAAGTACCGCCGATTTTGCTCGAAGGCGACGCGCCCCCGCCGCCAAAAGTCAGCGGCCCTGGCGAAAAATACGCGCTCGGTCTGACGCCGCCGTCGCCACATTTTGATTCGCCCGCCGTCGAATTGCCCGAAGCTTACGGCACGAAAAAGTTGTTTCTCACCGCGCGTGACCCGCACTGGCTATACGCGCACTGGGACCTGAAGCGCGAGCAGCAGTTGAAACTTAATGCGCGTTCGGCGGACGGCCATCTCGTTCTGCGCATTTACGCGAACAAAATCGAAGGCCACCCGGCCTACGAAATCCACGTTCATCCCGAATCGAATCACTGGTTCGCGCACGTCGAGCGTGCCGGAAATCCTTACGCCGCCGAACTCGGTTATTATTCGTCGGTCGGCAAATGGGTGCGCATTTCCATTTCAAGCGGAACGGTCACGCCGCCGGACGCCGTTTCGGCGGATGCCGACGCGGAATTCGCCACGATTCCGTTTGAGTTTCCATTCGCCCGGTTGATGGAAATCATCAAGGCCGCCTTGCGCGAAAATCTTCCGCTTGCCCAGGCGGTGGAAGAATTGCGGCGCAGCGGACACCCCGAATTGCCGCGCGTCAACGGCGCGCCGCTCACAACCTGGACGCCGCAGCAGGAACAGGCGCTGGCGAAAGTCGTGAACATTGACGAGGTGCGCCGGGTGTGGATGGGTTCGCTCGAAATCACCGAACTGATTCGCCGCCGGCTCGCGCATGAAATTTCCTCGCTGGGGGTGTCGCAATTCGGCGGCTCCAGCCTGTCCAGTCCGTTTGGAGGAATGGCGCAGCCGAAAAATTTCTGGTTCAACGTCAACGCGGAATTGATCATCTACGGCGCGACCGAGCCGGACGCGAAGGTCACGCTCGGCGGACACGAGATCAAACTGCGTTCCGATGGCTCGTTCAGTTTTCGCTTCGCGTTGCCGGATGGAAAATACGATTTGCCCGCCGTGGCCGTTTCCGCCGACGGCACGGACGCGCGCGCGGCGGATTTGAAATTCAGCCGCGCAACCGAATATCTCGGCGATGTCGGCGCGCATCCGCAAGACCCGGCGCTCCAGGCGCCGCTGCCGGAAAATCTTTGAAACTTTCGATGCTTATGGACGCGCCCGAACGCGGAGCCTTGATGTTGGTTCGATTCATCGCCGCCGCGCTCATGGCCGTCAGTGTGGTGGAACTGGCCTTGTATTGGCTCGAATCCGACGTGCATCACACGCCGCTGCAAACTTCTCACGGCATGCTGCTGGCCGTTCCGTTGGTGCTGGGCGTTGTTATTTTGGTCAAGGCCAGGGCCGTCGCGGAATGGATTTCAGACAAGTTTGGCGGGTGAACGGCGATTTCATTTGACGGCTTGCGCGCGTTCAATTCCACTTTGCGCGGTGCGTCGAAATTTTTTGAACGGCGCGCAAAAAATTGAGCCGCCCTGTCCATGCAAGGATATTTATCCATCGTTCTGCACGCGCACTTGCCGTTTGTGCGACACCCGGAGCACGAAAAATTTCTGGAGGAAAGCTGGCTCTTCGAGGCCGTCACCGAAACCTACGTTCCGCTGATTCAGATTCTCGAAGGCTGGCAGCGCGATGGCATTGACGCACCGCTGACACTCTCGCTTTCGCCGACGCTTTGCGCGATGTTGCTCGACCCGTTGCTGCGCGAACGTTACGAACGCCATCTCAACAGCCTCATCGAGCTGGCCGAAAAGGAAATCCACCGCACGCACTGGGATCGCGCGTTCCGCGAACTCGCCTGGATGTATCACCACAAATTTTCCCTGGCGCGCGAAACGTGGCGGCGTTACGAAGCCAATCTCGTCGGCGCCTTCAAAAAATTTCAGGGCGAAGGCCGCATCGAAATCATCACCACCGGCGCGACGCACGGACTGCTGCCGCTGCTTGCAAATCATCCGCCGTCCCTCCGCGCGCAGATTTTGACCGCGCGCGATCATTATCGCAGTTGTTTCGGGCGCGATCCGCGCGGAATTTGGTTGCCGGAATGCGCCTATGTTTCCGGGATCGAAACATTTTTGCAGGAAGCGGACATCCGCTGGTTCATTCTCGACACGCACGGCGTATTGCACGCCAGACCGCGCCCGCGCTACGGCACGTTCGCGCCGATTTTCACGCCCGACGGCCTGGCCGCCTTCGGGCGCGACTTCGACTCATCGCGGCAGGTTTGGAGCCAGCACGAAGGTTACCCCGGCGACGTGCGTTACCGCGATTTTTACCGCGACGTCGGCTTCGACCTCGATTTTGATTACGTTAAACCGCACCTGCCATCGCCGCAAAATCGCGGGTTCACGGGAATCAAATATTACAAAATCACCGGCGCGGGCGAAAAACAGATCTACGAACGGGGTGCGGCTTTGCAGGCGGCGAGCGGACACGCCACGCATTTTCTCAATGAACGCGTCGCGCAAATCCAGAAACTCGCCGGGCTTTTGGATCGGCCGCCGCTCGTCATTGCGCCGTATGACGCGGAATTGTTCGGCCATTGGTGGTATGAAGGCCCGGAGTTTCTTGATTTTTTAGCGCGCAAACTTTTCAACGAGCAAAAAACCATCGCGCTCATCACGCCCGGCGAATATCTGAACCGCCATCCGACCAACCAGATCGCCACGCCGGGCGCGTCGAGCTGGGGCGAGGAAGGTTATCTGCGCGCGTGGCTGAACGAGAAGAACGAATGGATTTATCCGCACCTGCAGATCGCGCAGGAACGCATGACCGGTCTGGCGAGGAAATTTTCAAAAAAAGCGACCGTCCTGCAAAAGCGCGCCTTGCAACAGGCCGCGCGCGAACTGCTGCTGGCGCAGGCGAGCGACTGGCCGTTCATCTTGCGCGCGGACACGAGTCCCGATTACGCGCGCCGCCGGGTGAAAGACCATCTGCTCCGGTTCATCGCGCTGCACGACCAGTTGACCGCCACGAGCGTGGACGAAAAGTGGCTGGCCGAAATCGAGGCGCGCGACAATCTTTTTCCCGACGTGGATTGGAATTATTGGAATTGAATCGCAACTTGCACGCTTAAATCTTGGCGGTAAGGACGACTTCCACGTCGTCCCAAAAAAAGCGAGCAGTAGTCCGCCATT
>Ga0182024_10023858_pt1 | contig 10920 bp, 6 predicted proteins | sample P32metaG_FD_120480 | JGI IMG/M metagenome (GOLD analysis project Ga0182024, IMG submission 120480) | Permafrost microbial communities from Stordalen Mire, Sweden - P3-2 metaG (Illumina Assembly) | ecosystem: Environmental > Terrestrial > Soil > Wetlands > Permafrost | place: Sweden: Stordalen... | reverse complement strand
GCGACCTCTCCCTTGTCCTTCATCTCGATCTTCTTGCCATTGAACGCCGCCCCCTTGCCCAGGTCGGTCGGCTTGACGTCCTGCGCGGGACACAGGGTGGCGACCGCGAACATAACTGTCACCACTGCTATGACTAACCGAGTAATCGATTTCATTGGTGTTTCCTCCAGAGTCGGATCAGATCCGCAGCATGCATGGTAGGCCACCATGCATTAGGAAGGCATGAGGACTTCGTAAAGTTTTTACAAAGGTCATCACGCCCCTGGTTGCAGGGTTTGCGGAAGTAACTGAAAGCGAAGCAACTTTGGTGCGGAGGCTTGATTTGAACTAACGCTCGTTTGGTTCTGAATAGAATACTTCCCCAACACTCGTGTTGACGCGGAAATCTATTCGCTTGCTGGCCGAATTGCGAATCCACAAGACGGCAGCTTTCAATTGAAACGTCTTATCTTCCGAAGAGCGATCGTTCGAGGACGGGACCGAGGGCCAAGGCGGGAAGATAGCTCAGAGCCACAAGCAAGATCAAACAGGTTGTGAGCAGAACCCCGAACGAAAAAGAATCGGTCGGAAGTGTTCCCGCCGTAGAAGGAGTAATCTTCTGACGTCCAAATAGAGCAGCCAATGCCAAGGCAGGAATCGCCAACGCAAACCTGCCTCCCATCATCGCTAATGCCGTGGTGAGGTTGTAGAACGGAGTGTTCGCATTCAGGCTGGCGAAGCTTTGCCCATTGTTGGCGAAAGAGGAAACATAGGCGAACAGAATCTCGGTAAACGCATGCGGACCACCGTTGACTGCTAACGCGGACAATCCCGCTCTGGTGCTCACGGCAAGCGCGGTGAGTGGAAGAATAAAAAGTGGCGCGGCCAAGGCGTACAGCATGATCATTTTGTTCTCCGCGGGCCCTATCTTCTTCCCCAAGTACTCAGGCGTGCGCCCAACCATGAGTCCCGCTAGAAACACAGCAATCGCCGCGGCCATGACCATGCTGTAAAGACCAGTCCCCAAACCTCCGAATACGAGTTCTCCGAGCAGCATGTTGACCAGCAAAGCCATCCCACCCAGCGACGTGTAACTGTCGTCCATCGAGTTGTAGGATCCCGTGGCCGTGTTCGATGTAACGACGGCGGCGAGCGTCGAACCCCCGATCCCGAAGCGCAATTCCTTCCCCTCCATGTTTCCGCCAGATTGGAGGTGACTATTTCGGGAATCCACACCCGTGAAGTGCCGGTCGCCCTCTTGTTCGAAGTGATGTACGAAAACCAGTCCGCAGACGAAGAACAGCAACATCACGCAGTAGAAAAGCCATCCTTGTCGAGTGCGACCGACCATCCTGCCGAAGGTGTTCGTCAACGCTGCGGGAAGCAGCACAATCGTAAGCATCTCGATCAAGTTTGAGAGCGGCGTTGGGTTTTCGTACGGATGAGCCCCATTCGCATTGAAAAAGCCGCCGCCATTCGTGCCGAGGTTTTTGATGATCTCCAGTGCAGCCACCGGGCCCTGCGGTATCACCTGCCGGGCTCCCTCAACCGTAGTGGCGACGGCATAAGGGTGGAAATTCATCGGCACGCCCTGCCAGACGAGAAACAATGCGCCGATCAAAGCTCCCGGCAGCAGGATCCAAAGCAGGGCGCGCGTCAGATCAACCCAGAAATTGCCGAGTGTGTCGGAGACTTGTCGGGCTAGACCGCGGATGAAAGCCACACCCGCAGCCAGACCCGCGGCTCCGGCCAAAAAATTCTGCGCGCAGAGTCCCACCATCTGGCTGAAATAGCTCAACGTGTTCTCGCCGGCATAAGCCTGCCACGTAGTAGTCGTCGAGAAGCTGATTGCCGTATTCAGAGCAAGGTCCGGGGTTAAGGGTGTCGTGAGGTATTCAGGGAAGAACCAGGGAAGAAACTGCTGCAGTCGGAGAATGCCATACAGCAGGAGCGTGCCGGCCAAGCCAAAGAGTACGAAACACATCGCATACCGCTCGCCGCTCATCTCCACGGTAGGATCAACCCCGGTGACGTGATAGATCAGCCGCTCCACAGGAACGCATAATCGATCCAGCCAGGTTCTTTTCCGAGAGAAGACGCGTTCCATGTAGCCGCCCAAGGGTTTCACCAGGATGGTGACGATGGCCACAAACAACAGGTATTGAATTGCGCTGTGGAAATCCACAAATCCTTCTCAGTGCAGGCTGACCGAGCTATGATCACATGCCTAACAATACTGCCAGTTCGTCTTTCACCTTGGTCTTTAATGCAATCGTTTACCAAACGGCGAGATTCGCTAAGCTCCCAAACACGAGAGCGCTACGTCGCCTTGCTTGAAACATTCTAGTGCCGCGTCGGTGCCTTTGAAAGGGAGCGAGTCTCGACGAGCGGCTGCGAGAGGTGTGTTGCCTGACGTCTTGGCGATTGCTCCCGAGTCACGGCGTACTCAGAAGTAATGGGCTTCTCGGCAGAACAGAGTTACCCCTAACTGCGAATTTTGGCCGGGAAGGAAGAGCCAGCGTGCCAATTCAAATTGTCTCAACAAGGGTTTCATCCCAGGGCTAGTAAAAATAGGAGACCAACGAAAGAATTGATCTGTGGCCGTCTACGTTAAATTGGATCAGGATTTTTTGGTCTTTGCTCTGTGCATTGAAATAGACCTGATCGCCACTGGCATATTTTCCACCGGCAAAATCGAAGCGATCGGCCTGCTGAAGGACCTCGCCGACATCCAGATCGTCCGCCCGGGACGCGAATACCCGGAAGCCGATGATTCGGCGCTCCGGACTAAATACGAACTCGGCGCGCTTACAAAATGGCGGGGCATCGGGAGAACTCAAAATGAGGTGATCGGTTGTCCCAGAAACTTTCGCGGTTCCAGCATCGGATTTCGCGAGGGCTTCTGCAGGTGAGAGATGCGCAAAACCTACGTAAACGGGAGTCACGCTGCACGTCAGGATGTCAGTCAGGCTCCACCTCTTCGTCTGATCTTCCATTTGTTGACGAAGCTCCTCAATCAAATCCTTGGTAGCGCCGCGGACACGCAAGCTGCCCCAACGCCTTGAATCGGTCCACAGACTCTGACCTGTCGTCGGGTCGATGACTGTCATAATCGTGAAGTCAACAGCGACCGGCCGTTTGTCGGGACCATCGCGAGTGATATAGTCGCCCAAGTAGGGGTTCCCGGAAAAGAGAAGGACCAGATCGGTTTGCCGGCGCTGTTGCGAGATCTGAAAGCGTCCCCAGCCTTCGAGTTGCTGCAAGGCGGTGTCCCGCGCGACGGCCAATCCTCGTGGACAGACGCAGTCCAGGTAAACGGAAGTCGCCTGCATGATTTTCGCGGGTAGAGGAGGGCGCTCAGTTTTCCTGGCAGGCGCTGAGGGGATGAAAACCGCCATAGACAACAAAATCCCAAGAAGTCGTATCAACTTTCTCATAATGCAGCGTCTCAATTGTACGTTAGAGGGTCCGGTCGATGAGAGAGGCGATGCTAGCTCGAAACAAAACCCTCCGGGCTCAACTTCCGAGAAGGCGACAACCCGTCCGGAAGCCCCGTCATGACTTCCACAAACCGGTTTCCGGACGGGTTGCGGGTTGCCACCAGCGTACTCAACCATAATCGGTTATCCTTCTAGCGTGTCAGTGCAATTTCCCCTCGCCGACTTCAAAGTCGTAGGAAGGGTCTAGGTGATAATTCAATCGCGAAGTGCGCGGACGCCCCCCTTACCGGCCCGGAGTCACTGAATAGCTGTCGTCGCCAGATCCTCCGAGAACATGGCTATGCAAACGTCTTCCTGCTCGCTGGTCAAGAGCCGCGGAGCGCTTCGAGCGCGGAGTGTGCCCGGTGCCATGCCGCATCGAGGTCGCGGCGATCAAGCGCGACCAGCGCACTCGCAGTTTCGAGGATTGCGTCCGCTTGATCCGACAGCCCTTGACGGCAGGCGTCGGGAAGTCGCGGTGCCAGCCGAAGGATCGCATCGAGCTGGTGGATCAGCACAGCGGGCGTCGTCGCAGAGGCCTGACGGATCTGATCGAACGCGAGCTTGGCGAGCCGCTCGAGCCGCACCGGCGGCATCCACACCCGGAGCTGGCTGCCAGTGTCGTACCAGCTCCCTTCAAGCGGTGGCCGCTCGGCCAGCGTGAGCAGCGCGTCGGCGAGCCAGTCGACGCACGCAACGCCGGTGAACGTGTCATTGATCGCGGGCGACAGCGCGCGAATCGCGATCTCAACGACCTGCGCAATGCCGAACTCAATATCTTGGGTGAGCGTGCGATGACGGCCGATGTGAATTCCACGATCAATCGCGGTCTCGAGCGTGCCGACGCGGTCCGACGGGACGACCGCTGCGAGCGGCTCTCCGTGAAGCACGAACTGGCCCGGGCGGAACCTCAGTACGATCAGTGCGTCCGCCGCGAGTGCGGCCGCGACCAGCGCGCCGTGGTCAACATGCTGCAAATATCCGCTCTTAGCACACGACACGATGGCGCCGGTCTCAGCCTGCCGCAGAATCGCGGCGGCGTCGGGCACCGCGCCGGTGCCCTCGCCAGGGCCCGATACGTGCGCGCGCCCAGCCGCGACGTACAAATCGTCGACGATTGCTCCGATCATGTCGGGGTTCTGGATCGATCTCGCAACCCGATGGCTATAGTAGACGAGGAACCCGAAGCTGAGTACCACTAGCACCCAGGCCGTGATCAGCGAGATCTGCGGGATGAAACTCGACACCGAATCCTGATGCGTAACGAGGAAGACGAGACAGATATACACGAAGGTGCCCATGAATAGGCCGATCGTGACCTGCGTAACCCAGTCCTGCAGGAACCGGTAGAGCAGGCGCGGACCAAACAGCGTCGAGACCATCGACAGCACGAGCAGCGAGACTGAGAAAATCAGCGCAAGCACGGTCGCGACCGCGCCCATCATCGCCGAAAGAATCGCGCGCGCGTCGTCGATGCCGCCCATTGTCAACCACGACGGGATGTGAATGACACTAAACTTGTCGAGAATGTCCGGAATCAGGGTAATCGCGAACAGGGCGACTGCGGCGACCGAGAGTTGCAGCGGGATCCGCCACAGGTTAACATCACGTTGCGAACGGAGTTTGGTGGGGCGCGAGGCGACCATGCGATCTGCGGGAACAATATTCATTGCATCGCATGAATTTGGTCTAGCTCGAGATTGAGTTCGAGAACATTTACGCGCGGTTCGCCGAGAAATCCGAACTGGCGTTGCTCGGTATGTTGCCGCACGAGCGCTCGCAGATCGTCCTCATTGATCTTGCGCTCTTTTGCCACGCGAGGAATCTGAAACTCTGCCGCTGCTGGCGAGATATCCGGATCCAGACCTGACGCCGATTCGGTCACGAGATCGATCGGAATCGGCGCGTTTGGATTCTCGGCGTGCAGCGTCTGCACGCTTGCAGAAACGCGGTCAAGCAACGCTTTATTCGTAGGAGCGAGATTCGATCCACCCGATTGCATCGGATCGTAGCCCGCAGGACCCGCGGCGGAAGGCCTCGGATGAAAATAGCCCGGAGACGTGAACGGCTGCCCGATTAGCCTCGAACCAACTAGCTTTCCACGAGACTCAATCAGTTCTCCGTTTGCGCGGTGGGGATATAACACTTGCGCCAGCCCCGTAACCACTAGGGGATAGACGATGCCGAGAAGCACGGTGGTCGCTAGAGTCATCCAAATCGCAATCAGGAAATTTCTTTTCACGTTATCCTCATGCCAGACCAATATGGGTGATGATCATGTCAATCAGCTTGATACCTAGAAATGGCGCGATCACGCCTCCCAGCCCGTAGATCAACAAATTTCGGCGCAGCAGCGCTTCCGCACCTGCGGGAACGTACTTCACCCCCCGCAGAGCCAGCGGGACTAGGGCGATAATAATCAGCGCGTTGAAAATCACGGCGGAAAGCACGGCCGACTGCGGCGTCGTCAACCCCATCACGTTCAGTACACCGAGTTGCGGGAATGCTCCTGCGAACATCGCCGGAATAATAGCAAAATACTTTGCGACGTCATTTGCAACAGAAAACGTCGTCAGTGCGCCTCGGGTGATCAGCAGTTGCTTTCCGATTTCGACAATCTCGATCAGTTTCGTGGGGTTGGAATCGAGATCTATCATGTTGCCGGCTTCTTTTGCAGCTTGCGTACCCGCATTCATGGCCACGCCCACGTCCGCTTGAGCCAATGCCGGAGCGTCATTTGTACCGTCGCCGGTCATAGCCACGAGTTTGCCTTTTCCCTGCTCGCTACGGATCAGCGCGAGTTTGTCCTCCGGCTTCGCTTGCGCTAGGAAGTCGTCCACTCCCGCTTCTCGCGCGATGGCCGCCGCTGTCAGCGGGTTATCGCCAGTAATCATCACCGTTCGAATTCCCATCGCGCGCAATTGATCGAAGCGTTCGCGCATGCCTCCCTTTACGATGTCCTTCAGGTAGATGGTACCCAACACGCGGCGGTCTTCCGCCACCAGCAGTGGAGTGCCTCCGGCATTTGAAATGGCTTTGACTGTTTCTTCCACCTCTTGCGGAGCGCGGCCCCCAGGCTGAGAACAGTACTGAAGGATGGCGTCTGGCGCACCCTTGCGAATTTCGCGCCCATCGAGATCCACTCCTGACATTCTCGTTAGCGCTGAAAAAGGAATAAAAGTTGCGGCGTAGGACGAAAGCTCGCGTCCGCGCAAGCCGTATTTCTCCTTCGCCAGCACGACGATGGAACGGCCCTCCGGAGTCTCGTCAGCCAGCGAAGCAAGTTGGGCCGCATCGGCGAGATATTCTTCCTTCACGCCAGGCGCCGGGACAAGTTCCGTGGCCCGCCGATTTCCTAGCGTAATCGTGCCAGTCTTGTCGAGCAGCAAAGTGTCCACGTCACCTGCCGCTTCCACTGCACGGCCGGACATCGCCAACACGTTCCTCTGAACCACGCGATCCATTCCAGCAATCCCGATGGCGGATAATAGTCCGCCGATTGTCGTCGGAATTAAGCAGACTAGCAGCGAGATCAAAACAAAGACAGATTGAGGAGCGCCGCTATAAACAGCCATGGGCTGAAGGGTGACTACGGCAAGCAGAAAAATAATCGTCAGGCCGGCGAGCAGAATATTGAGCGCGATCTCATTTGGAGTCTTCTGGCGTTCGGCTCCTTCGACAAGTTTGATCATTCGATCCAGAAACGTCTCTCCCGGATTCGCAGTGATTTTCACGGTGATTTGATCGGAGAGGACGCGAGTCCCCCCGGTTACCGCCGAGCGGTCGCCGCCGGACTCGCGGATCACCGGTGCGGATTCGCCGGTGATTGCGGACTCGTCCACCGACGCCACGCCCACCACCACTTCTCCATCTCCGGGAATGAATTCACCCGCCGAAACGGCTACCAAGTCTCCGACTCTCAACTTCGATCCGGATACTTCTTCCAATGTGCCGTCCGGTTTCATCCGCTTCGCCATCGTTTCCAAGCGGGCTTTGCGCAACGTTTCGGCCTGCGCTTTACCGCGTCCTTCTGCCATGGCCTCTGCGAAATTCGCAAAGAGCACCGTGAACCAGAGCCACAGCGTGATCTGAAGCTCGAATCCCAAGTCACCGTTATGCCGCGCCAAATCGCTTATGAGCCCGACGCTGGTGACGACGGACCCCACCTCCACCACGAACATCACCGGGTTCTTCATCAGTGTGCGGGGGTTGAGCTTTACAAATGAATCCTTGATCGCCACGGCGATGATTCCCGAGGTCCACAGCGATTTTTTTACCGGGTTGGATGTAATAGTCATAATAGTTTTAGAAAACCTTGCCTGCGTGCATCAACAAGTGCTCCAGAATCGGCCCCAAGCTAAGAGCGGGGAAAAACGTGAGCGCACTTACGATAAGGACGACGGAAACCAACAGCGCCGAGAACAGCGGCGTGGTTACCGGAAAAGTGCCCGCAGATTCCGGCACGATTTTCTTTCGCGCCAGATTTCCTGCGATTGCCAGCACGGGAATAACCATGAAAAACCTTCCGAGCAACATATCGAACGACATGCTCACGTTGTACCAAAGCGAGTTCCAGTTTCCTCCACCGAAGGCCGAACCGTTATTCGCCGCTCCCGAGGTATATGCGTACAAAATCTGGGACAGGCCATGAGGCCCGGGATTTGAAATGGCGGCTTTTCCGTAGGAGGTCACTACTCCGATGGCCGTGAAAATAAGTATGATCAGCGAGAAAATCAGCACTGATAGCATGGCCATTTTCACGTCATACGCTTCGATTTTTTTCCCCAGGTATTCAGGCGTCCGTCCAACCATCAATCCCGCGATGAATACTGCGAGGACGACCATTACGAATACGCCGTAGAGCCCGGCGCCTACTCCGCCAAAAACCACTTCGCCCAGCATCATGTTAATCAGCGGTATCATGCCGCCGAGCGGCGTGAAGGAATCGTGCATCCCGTTCACCGCGCCGCAACTTGCGTCGGTTGTTACCGTCGCAAACAAAGCTGAATTCGCGATCCCGAAGCGCACTTCTTTTCCTTCCATGTTGCCGCCCGGTTGAGTGGCGCTCACTTTTTGGTCCGTGCCATGTAGCAGCGGATTCCCTCTCGACTCAGCCGTGTAAGCGCAAGTTACGCCCGCCACAAAGAGCACCGCCATGGCGCCCCACACCGCCCATCCGTGTTTTTGCGATCCTGTCATGCGGCCAAGCGTGTAGGTAAGTCCCGCGGGAATGGCGAAAATCAGAATGATCTGAATGAAATTCGTGAGCGGATTAGGATTCTCGTAAGGATGCGAGCTATTGGCGTTGAAAAACCCACCGCCGTTCGTGCCGAACATCTTGATAACTTCCTGGGATGCCACTGGACCCTGGGGAATCAATTGCTCGGTTATTCGCTGTTGTGTTGTTTTTCCGTCTGCACCCGTCACTTGCACAGTCTGCGGATCCAAGAGTTGCGTTGTGACGTACGGCTTGAAATTCTGAATCATTCCTTGTGATACGAAAAACAATGCAATCACCACGCAAGCGGGCAGCAGAACCCACAAGATTGCGCGTGTAAGATCCACCCAAAAGTTCCCGAGGGTCTCCTTTTCGCGCCGAGCAATCCCGCGGATCACAGCTATCGCCAACGCTATTCCCGTCGCAGCGGACATGAAATTGTGATACGCCAGCCCGGCCATCTGCGTGAAGTAACTCATGGTCGTTTCGCCGGAGTAAGCTTGCCAGTTCGTATTCGTAGTAAACGACGCGGCGGTGTTGAATGCCAAATCAGGCGGCAGGTTTGCCCAATGCTGGGGATTCCACGGCAGTTGAGCCTGAAAACGCTCGATCACATAGAGAAGGACCATTGACACACCGCTGAAGAGAAGCATGGCAATCGCGTACTCCGTCCAGCGCATTTCTCTTTTCTCGTCCACGCCAATCACGCGGTAAAGCAATCGCTCGAGCGGACGCAGCAGCGGATCGAGAAATGTTTTCCCCCCGTCGAATACGCGCGCCATGAAAACGCCCATCGGCTTCGTCAGTGCGAAAATGACGAGTAAGAACAGCCCGATTTGAAACCAGCCATTCGCAGTCATAGTTAAAATTTCTCCGGCCAGAGCAGCGCCGCCACCAGATACACGAGCAGCAGCACGCAAACTCCCAATAGAATTACATTGCCCATCATCGTTCTCACTCCCTACTTCAACCGGTCACAGCCCCACACGTAGGCTATGGCCACAACGAAAAAACCAATCGCGCACAGCACAAAAATAAAATCGCGCATCGCTGCTTACTCCTCACGTCGCCGAGAGACCCTATGCTCCTGCAATCTAGAATTTCACCATGATCGACATATCGATAAAGTGTTCATCCCTTCGAAGATCCGGGAAAAAGACCCCAGAGGTACTGCCGGGCGTGCCACAGGCCTGTTCCGCGGGGCCCAGGGTTGTTTGCCCGGATGAACTGCCATTGCTGCAGGCAAAGAATTGGGGAAACCCGTTATTCCCACCTGGAGGCGTTATCCCGCCGCGTCCAGACCAGTACGGCACGTTTGCGTGGCGATAGTCATACTCCCAGCGGAACGTGATGTATTGCTTGGGCATATAGTCAAACGTGAATGACGAATCCCACGCTTTAAAGGGATCTCCGGGGTTCTCTGTGAAGTACGGTGAATTCGTCGAAGCCGTGACGGCAGTTTCTCCGTTGATCGGAGGAAGCAGTACCAAATAGCGTCCCGGGTTGTTGATCTTTCCGCCTCCAAGCGTTACTGCGAATAGGTCTTTGTGGAACCAAAAGCGGTTGTACAACATGAATCCCACGAAGCTCTGCTTGGGGCCGCCTTTGTGATTGCCGTAGCAACTCACGCCACTGCCGTATTCGCAACCCAAATCGCCGGTAAGCGTGAACGCCATCTTATCGAGCGGCTGGTACGGCCTGTCGAAATACTTGACCTCGATGCTGTTGTCGGTGTGGATGCGCTTGCGGTGGGGTATGAAGAGGTCATCCTCACCCAGTCCGTAATTGTTGGAGATGATATTGATATAGCTAGTTGGAGTCCATTTGAGTTGGCCTCCGAGACCCGGCGTGTGATTTGCGGAACCGTACGCTTGCCATCCATTGATGAACCAGGGTTCAATCTTCAAATGCTTCGTCGGGAAAATCTGTACTCGCACGCCGTTGAAAAACCATGGAGTGTTGGAGGAAACGTAAGACGGTTGGTAAGCCCAGTTGTCAAAGTTGTAGTAACTGAATAGTCCGACATAGGACATGAAAATCCCGGCGTCAACGTTGATCCCGTCCAGTACGTTGAAGTGATATCCACCATATGCTTCTGATATGTAGCGGTACGCATCGGCTAGATCCCATTGACCATGCCCGGGGCTGGGGTCATTCCGAGGCGTGGTCACCGAATACATGCCGAACTGGGTCATAAATCTGGCGCGAACATTGTCATAGTGGAAGTCGCCGCCGATCCCGAGT
>Ga0182024_10023857_pt1 | contig 10920 bp, 8 predicted proteins | sample P32metaG_FD_120480 | JGI IMG/M metagenome (GOLD analysis project Ga0182024, IMG submission 120480) | Permafrost microbial communities from Stordalen Mire, Sweden - P3-2 metaG (Illumina Assembly) | ecosystem: Environmental > Terrestrial > Soil > Wetlands > Permafrost | place: Sweden: Stordalen... | reverse complement strand
GGCCAGCCCGGCGAGGTCACGCGCGTGCTCCAGGCCGCCTTCGACGACGCGATTCACGGACGCACCGAGCGCTACCGCGAGTGGCTCGATGTGGTTTCCCCGACCGCGCTCCAGACTCCCACCGGCGATGTTCCCGCCGCGGCGCCCGCCGCGAGCTCGCAGGCATCGATTAGTGGCTAGCGGTTCGATGGCCAAGCCAGGCAAGGACGCAGGGAGCGTGGTGTGCGCTAGCACACGAGCGACCGAGGACGCCGCATGGCGCCGGCCAGCGGACCGCTAGAGCTCTACGACGCCACCCTGCGCGACGGCATGGGCGGCGGCGGCATGAGCCTGACCGCGGACGAGAAGCTGCGCGTCGTACATGCGCTCGACGCGCTCGGCGTGCACATGATCGAGGCCGGCTTCCCGTCATCGAACCCGAAGGAGGAGCAGCTGTTCGGGTTGCTAGCGGAGGAGCGTTTCGAGACCGCTGAGATCGTCGCGTTCGGGATGACGCGCCGGCGCGGTGTCGACGCGGACGCCGATGAGGGATTGCGGATCCTCGCGGAGTCCTTTGCACCCGTGTGCACGCTGGTCGGCAAGTCCTCGCCGCTCCATGTCGAGAAGGTCGTGCGCGTCTCGCGCGAGGAGAACCTGAAGATGGTCGCCGAGTCGGTCGCGTTTCTCGTCCGCCACGACAAGCGCGTGCTGCTCGACGCCGAGCACTTCTTCGACGGCTTCGCAGAAGACCCCGGCTACGCCCTGGACTGCGCGCGCGCGGCGGCCGACGCCGGGGCCGAGCGGATCGTGCTGTGCGACACCAACGGGGGCTCGCTGCCGCCGCAGATTCGCGTCGCGATGGCGGTCGTCGGCGAAGCGCTGCCGGGTGTGCCGCTCGGGATTCACACCCACGACGACTCCGGCTGCGCGGTCGCGAACACGCTGATGGCGGTCGAAGGTGGCGCCACCCAGGTGCAGGGCACGATCAACGGAATCGGCGAGCGTGTCGGCAACGCGAACCTGGTGACGATCATCGCCGACCTGCAGCTGAAGCTCGGCTACGATCTGCTCGCGCCCGAGCAGCTGGCGCGCCTGACGGAGACCGCCCATCTCGTCGACGAGTTGCTCAACCGCGTGCCGAACCCGGCGCAGCCCTACGTTGGCAAGCATGCCTTCGCGCACAAGGCCGGGCTGCACGCCGCCGGCGTGCGCGCCGACGCGCAGACGTTCGAGCACATCGATCCTGCGCTCGTCGGCAATGATCGCGACGTGCTCGTCTCCGAGCTTTCGGGGCGCGGGACGGTCGCGGAGAAGGCGCGCCAGGCGGGGATTGTGGCCGACGAGGACTTCGCCCAGCGCGTCGTCGATCGCGTCAAGGAGCTCGAGCATAAGGGCTTTCAGTTCGAGGCCGCCGACGGGTCGTTTGAGCTCCTGATGCGCAAGGAGAGCGGTGAGTACGAGCCGCTGTTCCGTTTGGAGTCATGGCGCGTGATCGTCGAGAAACAGGCCGATGGGCACGTGCAGACCGAAGCGACGATCAAGATCTGGTTGGGCGAGGAGCGCTATGTGCGTACGGCCGAAGGGAACGGACCGGTGAACGCGCTCGACAAGGCTTTGCGCGACGCGATCGGGGAGATTCATCCGCACTTACGCGACATCGACTTGGTCAACTTCAAGGTGCGGATCCTCGATGAGACCAAGGGAACGGGGGCCGTTACCCGGGTGCTGCTCGATGCCTCGGATGGGCAGGAGGTTTGGGGGTCGATTGGGGTCTCGGAGAACGTGATTGCTGCTTCTTGGGATGCGCTGGTGGACTCGCTGGAGTACGGGATGCAGTTGGCTGCACGTCTCCCGTGAACGGGGAGGAGACGATTCCGCTGGCTCGCCCCGTGCTGGGGGAGGCCGAGGAGCGCGCGGTCCTCAATGTGCTGCGTTCGGGGCAGTTGTCGCTTGGCCCAAGGGTGCCGGAGTTTGAGCGGGCGTTTGCCGGGCGCGTGGGGGCAAGGTGGGGGAGTGCTGTATCCAGCGGGACGGCTGGGTTACATCTGGCGTTACGTGCCGTGGGGGTCGAGGATGGGGATGAGGTCCTTACGAGCCCGTTTTCGTTTGTCGCCTCGGCCAACGCCGCCGTTTACGAGCGGGCGAAGCCGGTGTTTGCGGATATCGATCCGGTTACGCTCAACCTCGATCCGGAGGCCGCCGCCGCTGCTGTGACCGAGCGCACGAAGGCGCTGTTGCCGGTGCATATCTTTGGGTATCCGGCCGACATGGGGGCGTTCGAGGGGATCGCGGACAGGCATGGATTGGGGATCGTCGAGGACGCTTGCGAGGCGCTTGGGGCCGTGTATGGGGATGGGGTCGCCGTCGGGGGACGGGGGCATCCGGCTGTGTTTGGGTTCTATGCGAACAAGCAGTTGACGACAGGGGAGGGGGGGATGGTCACCCTCGGGGCCGAGAGCATGAAGGCGAGGATCGATTCTGAGCGCAACCAGGGTCGGGCGCCCGATATGGGCTGGTTGGATCACGACCGGCTCGGCTTCAACTACCGGCTGTCGGACATCGCCTGTGCGCTGGGGTTGGCTCAGCTGGAGCGATTGGACTCGATGCTCGCGGCACGGGGACGGGTTGCGGGGTCCTATCGGGAAGCACTTGGGGGAATTGAGGGTCTCGGGCTGCCCTGCGCCGACAGCGGGGGCGCGCGGCGGGGGTGGTTCGTGTTCGTCGTGCAGCTGCCCCGCGGCGTCGATCGCGACGCGACGATCCGCGCGCTCGCGGCGGAGCAGATCCAGAGCAAGCCGTATCTGCCGGCTATCCACCTGATGAGCTTCTACCGCGAGCGCTTCGGCCACCGTGAGGGTGAGTTCCCGGTCTGCGAGGACGTTGCCGCGCGCTCCGTCGCGCTGCCGTTCTTCCCGGAGATGAGCGAGGGCCAGGTCGGGCGGGTGGCCGAGCAGCTGCGTGCGGTGCTGTCAGACTGATCGCCCGTGTCCCGCTTCCGTGAACCCCAGCATCCAGACTTCCAGCGACTGAATGCCTCGATCGGCTATGACCGACGGCTGTGGCCGCAGGACCTCGCACAGTCGCGCGCGCACGCGAGGATGCTCGCTGCGCGCGAGATCATCACGGAGGAGGATCGCGACGCGTTGCTCGCCGGCCTCGACGCGGTCGAGGTTGAGCTGAGCGAGGGGCGTTTCCCGTTCAAGGAGGACGACGAGGACATTCACATGGCGATCGAGCGGCGCCTGACCGAGCTCGCGGGGCCGGTTGGGGGAAAGCTGCACACGGGGCGCTCGCGCAACGACCAGGTGGTGACCGACCTGGCGATCTTCACGCGCGAGCGCGCCGTCACCGCGCAGAGCGTGATCACGAAGCTGATGGGAGTGGTACTGGCAAAATCCGAGGAGCACCTCGACTGGCCACTGCCGGGCTATACGCACCTGCAGCGCGCGCAGCCGGTGTACCTGAGCCACCACCTGCTCGCCTATTTCTGGATGCTCGCGCGCGACCGCGCGCGCTTTGCATACGTCGAGCACGAGGCCGGGCGGTTGCCGCTCGGGGCGGGCGCCCTGGCAGGGGTCAACTTCGACACCGACCGCGGACAGGTCGCTGAGGAGCTGGGCTTCCGCGAGGTCGCACCGAACTCGATCGACGCGGTCTCCGGACGGGACTTCATCCTCGACTACCTAGGAGCCGCCGCGACCTGCGCGACCCACCTGTCCCGCCTTGGCGCCGAGCTGGTGCTGTGGTCGAGCAGCGAGTTCGGCTTCTGCGAGCTGCCCGACGCGTGGAGCTCGGGGAGCTCGATCATGCCCCAGAAGAAGAACCCCGACGCGGCCGAGCTGCTGCGCGCGAAGGCCCCGCGGGTGGTCGGGCACCTGGCGGCGCTGCACGGCGTGATCCATGCGCTGCCGCTGACCTACAACAAGGATTTGCAGGAGGACAAGGAGCATTTGTTCGACGCGGTCGACACGATCGAGTTGACGCTCGCTGCAGCACAGGGGATGCTCGCGGGGGCACGCTTCGATCGCGAGCGGATGAGCGAGGCGGCCTCGGACGAGCTGCTCGCCGCCACCGACGTGGCCGACCTGCTCGTGCGCCTGGGCGTTCCATTCAGGGAGGCGCATGGCGTGGTCGCGGGCCTGGTGCGCACGGCGCTCGACGACGGCAGGACCCTGTCGCAGCTCACGCCGGAGGAGCTCGCCGCGCACAGCGAGGTGCTGGCCGCGCACGCCGCCGAGTTCCTGGAGGTGCTCCAGCAGAGCTCCTGGCTCGAGTCGAAGATCTCCGAGGGAGGGACCGCGACGGTCCGCGTAAAGGAGCAGATCGAAGCCGCCCGGAGTGTGCTTGCCGGAAGCGGTTGAGATGGGCGTAGCCCGCGCGGCGTCCAGCACTGCACCTGGACGGTCACTCCCACCCGACTTCTACAACCGGCCCGTCCTCGAGGTCGCCCGCGAGTTGATCGGCTGCGTCGTCGAGCACGCTCCCGGCAGCGGACCGCCAACCAGCGGCGTGATCGTCGAGACCGAGGCCTACCACGACTCCGAGCCGGCCTGCCATGCGTTCGTCGGCCTGACGCCGCGCACGCGCACGCTGTTCGGGCCGCCGGGCCACGCCTACGTCTACCGCTCGTACGGCATCCACGCGCTGCTGAACGCGGTCTGCGAGCCCGAGGGCGTCGGCGCCGCGGTGCTGATCCGGGCGCTGCAGCCGCTCGGGGGGATCGAGGCGATGCGCGCGCGCCGTTCGCCGGCCGGCGTGCGGATGCGCGACGAGGAGCTCTGCTCCGGCCCCGGCAAGCTGACCCAGGCGCTCGGGATCGAGCTGACCGAGAACGGGGGAGATCTCTATGACGGGCCGGTCCGCATCCTCCCGCGTGAAGCGGCGTGGCTTGAACCCAACGTGGTCGCGGGTACTCGGATTGGGATCACAAAGGCGGTCGAGCTTCCCTGGCGCTTCTGTGTGGCTCACAACCGCAACGTCTCCCGGCCCCGGCCGGGTGATGATCTCCGCACGCATGCCATTTAATGGGTTATATTTGAACCACACGAATTAACTAGGGGAGCATCCATTCAAAGTGTGACAAAAGTGTGCCAAGTTTGGATCAAATTTGCACATGCCCTGAATTATTCGTGAGGCTGTCCTACGGTGTCGGAAATACAACACCGAAAGGACACGACATGTCACCGAAGAAGAAGACGAAGAAGGCTGGGAAACGTGACGGGCAGGCACCGAAGGTCAAGTTCGGCCGGCTCTACCGCGATGACCTGACGGGCTACGAAGGTCGCTGTGCGGGCTTCACCTCGTACATCTCAGGGTGTGACCAGGTGCTCCTCGTGCCGAAGGTGGACAAGGAGGGGAAGCACCATTACGGTCACTGGTTCGACGATGACAGGCTGATCGATGTCGAGGTCGAGCAGAAGGTCGAGCGCACGAGCGAGCGCGGAGGACCCCAGCAGGCTCCCATCCCCCGCCTAAGCTGACACAAGGGTTGGGTGGTGCCTAATTTGTATTAATTCTGTTTGGCTATTCGATCACGAATCTTCTGTCTGCTTTAGGGAAAATCCGTCAGAAGGTTCGTGGTCGATAGGTCTAGTCAGATCACGTCTATCGGTCCGGCTAACACTGACCGAATTTATGACTCGGGACACTAGCCCCCGGGACTGACTCCGCCGGTCGGCGACGGGGAGGAGGGCGCTGCCGGCGTGGAGGGCGCCGGTGAGGACGGCGCACTCGGGGATTCCGGTGTGGGTGTTGCCGGCGCCGGTGATGCGGTGTGTTCCGGTTCGCCGGACGCTTTGGGTGTGCCGGTTGCCGCTTCGCTGCCGCCGCCGGGTGTGGCGGATTTTCCGCTTTCCTTGCCCGTCCCTGCCCCCGTTATTGGAGTTGCGCCCTGGCTCGGCGTCTTGGTCGTGCCCGTGCTCGACGGCGTGCCGGTTTCCGCTTCGCCCGTGCTCGAGGTATCGGCTCCGCTCGAGCTCGAAGAGCCCTTGGGGTGCGCCACATGTTCGGCGCGTTCCTTTTCGATCCCAAGCGCGGAGATCATGAAGTCGTGCCAGATCAGCGCCGGGAAGGTGCCCCCGAGCACGGGACCGCCGTTGAAGTCGGTGGTCATCGGGATCAGCTTGTTCGGGTAGCCGACCCAGACGGCGACCGTGTACTTGTGGTTCCAGCCGACGAACCAGGCGTCGCCGTAGTTGGAGGTCGTGCCCGTCTTGCCGGCGGCAAATTCGCCGAGCGCGGCGGCTTTCGCGGTGCCGTACTGAAGGACGGTCTCGAGCATCGAGGTCTCGGTCGTGGCCACTTCAGAGGGCAGGATCCGCTTCGTCTCGACCATATTCGTGTCGCGCCGGGCGCCGTCCGGCAGCGTGCGCCCGCCGGCTTCGACTTCCTGGATGCCGACCGGGGCATCGTCTTTGGCCATCGTGCCGCTGACCCGCTCGCCGCCGTGGGCGATCGTCTCGTAGGAGTGAGCCATGTCCAGCGGCGTGACGCCGACCGTGAGACCGCCGATCGTCATCGCCGGGTTGGTCGAGAGCGGCGTGGTGATCCCCATCTCATGGGCGAGTCGCGCGATCTTGTGGGTACCGACCTTCAGGCCGACTTCTGCGTAGATCGAGTTGTCGGAGTAGGCGGTCGCGTTGGTGAGCGTGTTCTCGCCGGTGTAGTTGCCTTCGTCGTTGTGGACAACGAACTTTTCAATGCCGCCGGGCCCGTGCACGTAGAAGGTCTTTTCCTTGGACGGCCAGACCGAGTCGGGGGAGATGCCGTGCTCGAGCGCGGCAGCGAGGTCGAACGCCTTGAACGAGGAGCCGGGCTGGCGCTCGCCCTCGGTGGCGAGGTTGAAGGGGCTTTCGTCGTAGTTGCGCCCGCCGACCATCGCGCGCACCTCGCCGGTCGAGTTTTCGATCGCCACGAGCGAGGCGGAGGGATCGCCGGAGTAGGCGAGGTAGCCGTTGATCGCCTGTTCGGCGGCTTTCTGAAGTTCGAGGTCGAGCGTGGTCTTGATCCGCAGGCCGCCGCCGAAGGCGCGCGGCGCGCCGTAGCGTTCGATCACCTGCTGGGCCACCCAGCTCGTGAAGTAGCCTGCGTCGACCCCTTCGATCGTCTGCTCCTGAGGGGCCTGCACCTGCGCCGGCGCGGGGAGCGCCTGCTTGACGCTCGCTTCATAGATCGGCTGTGTCAGGTACCCCTGGTCGAGCATCTGGCGCAGGACCACGTCGCGGCGTTCCTTGGCCGCGACCGGGTGCTCGGCGGGATCGTATTCGGTGGGCGATTGGATGATGCCCGCGAGCAGCGCTGCCTCCCAGGGCTGCAGCTCCGAGACGCACAGTTCGTGCCCGGGCATGCCGCAGCCCTCATGGCCCGGAGACTGGCCGAAGTAGGTCTGCGCGGCGGCCTCGATCCCGTAGGCGCCGTTGCCGAAGTAGATCGTGTTGAGGTAGGCGGTGATGATCTTTTCCTTCGACCACTTGTGCGAGAGCTGGTAAGCGAGAGCCGCCTCGCGCAGCTTCTCGAAGATCGTGCGGTGCGATTGGGCCTGCAGCGCGTTCTTGATGAACTGCTGCTCGATCGTCGAGGCGCCCTGCAGGTTGCCTTTGTGGCGGATGTCCTGGACGAACGCGCGCGCGATCCCGCGGATGTCGACGCCGCTGTTCGTGCGAAATCGCTTGTCCTCGATCGAGATCACCGCCTCCTTGACGATCGGGGGAATCTGCGAGGGTGTGACGATCACGCGATTCTGCTGGCTGAGCACGCCGATCGGGTGTCCGACGTCGTCGTACAGGTAGGAGCTCTGCTCGTCCTTGAACTGGGAGAATCTCGTCAAAGACGGCAGGTCGGAGGCGACGGCGACGAACATGCCGAAGACGAACGAGACGAGGCCGAGCAGCAGGACGGCGAGGAGGATCAGCAGGAAGCGCAGCCTCTTCAAGCGCGGCCGGCCGCGGGCGGGCAAGGCGGCGGACTCCACAGAGGGCAAGACTCTACCATTGGCCCTCGATGCCGGACGCACCTAAGGTGGCCGCCGAGGAAGCCGCCCTCCTCGCGGTGGGCGCCGTCGACAGCCTGCCCGAGGGCGCGCTTGCGAGCAAGCTTCAGACCTCGCACGCGGAGGACCGGCCGCTGCGGGTCAAGCTGGGGATCGACCCGACGGCGCCGGACATCCACCTCGGGCATGCGGTCGTGCTCGGCAAGCTGAGGGAGTTTCAGGACGCCGGGCACAGGGTGGTGCTGATCGTCGGGGACTACACGGCGCTCGTGGGCGATCCGTCGGGCCGTTCGAGCTTGAGGCCGATGCTCTCGAAGCAGGAGATCGAGGAGAACGCCGCGACCTTCCAGGAGCAGGCGTTGAAGATTTTGAGTCCGGATCCCGATCACTTGGAGGTGAGGCGCAACAGCGAGTGGTTGGAGATGGGGCTGACGGATCTACTTGCCTTGGTGCGCACGACGACCGTGGCGCAGCTGTTGGAGCGCGACGACTTCGCCAAACGCTGGAGTGCGAAGGAGCCGATCTCGATGCTGGAGCTGCTGTATCCACTGCTGCAGGGGTATGACTCGGTCGCGATCGACGCAGATGTCGAGCTGGGGGGGACCGACCAGAAGTTCAACCTGTTGCTTGGGCGCGACATCCAGCGCGCGTATGGACGGCCGGAGCAGGCGGTGATGACGATGCCGATCCTGGTGGGCACGGATGGACGCCAGAAGATGTCGAAGTCGCTCGGCAACCAGATCGGGGTGACCGACGAGCCGGGGGAGATGTACGGCAAGACGATGAGCATCCCTGACGAGGCGATGGCGGAGTACTACGGGCTGCTATTGCGTGCGACTGCACCCGACCAACTGCCCCCACGGGACGCCAAGCGCGCGCTCGCGCGCGGGATCGTGGCGTCGTTGTACTCCGAGGCGCAGGCGCAGCAGGCCGAGCAAGAGTTCGATCGCGTACACATCGAGCACGCGGCGCCCGAGACAGTGTCAGACGCACGCGCGCGCGTTGGGGAGGACGGGACGGTGCACTTGCCCGAGGCGATGGCCGAGGCGTTTGGGATCTCCCGCTCGGAGGCTCGGCGGCTGATCGACCAGGGCGGGGTGACGCTCGGCGGTGCCGTGCTGGGGAAGGGCGAGCACGACGTGGCGGCCGCGCGCGCCGACGGGGAGGTGTTGAAGGTCGGCAAGCGCCGCTTTCGCCGCCTGCGCACGGGCTGATCAAAGGGCCGCGGCACCGACCAGCAGGGCTACACGCCGGAGGATCTGATCTCGGTCATCCAGGGTATTCGTTGAGCCCCTTCGTTAGCGGCGCCGGGGCAGCGGTGCGCCGCTCGCGCACAACCTCCCTAGCGTCCGCGCGTAAAGCGGTCCACCCAGGCCGCCCTCAGCCTCCGATCCTGCTGAACTGCCTTGCGATGAGGCTCGAGGGGATCCAGACCGGCGACATTGTGGAGGTCGACCACAAAGGCAGGCGCTTCTACGCGCTCGTTACGGGCTCGGCCCCGGGCGGTCTCGCGCTGGCGCCGACGGACCGCCGCGTGAACCACTACAGCGCTCGCAGCCATGAGGTCGTGGGACATTGGGTCAAGCGTGGCCGGCCGAAAACAACGGCGGCGCCGCTGCAGCCTTCGGAGCGTCAGCTGGAGATGGACCTGGAGATTCAGCCGCAGGCTGACGACGCTTAGCTGCAGCAGCCGAGCCTTGCCGCGTGATTTTTGCGGAGAATGCGGGATCTCCTGCAGCGGGGACTTGTCTTCGCCGCCGGAGCTACCTATCTTGCTCCTCGACGCGGAACCGAGTCGCAAAGAGCGAGGCCACCGAGGTGTGAGGCCGCGCCACCCCAGCCGGAGCGCCAAAAGCGAGTCGGGCGGGTTCCTCAAGCGGCCCGGGACCGCGTCGTTTTTGTTCGTGTGCAAGCCCGAAGGCACGAGCCGAGCGCCCGCGTGGAGGCGTGAGTGGCCCGGCGCCGCGATGGTGGCACGATGCGGGTATGCCGACCTTGAGGATCGCCGACGTGCATGCCGCGGAGCTTGGCGCCGCCCAGCGCGGCATTCCTCTGCAGGATGCGTTGGCTTACATCAAACGTCGCAGCGGCCGCTGGAGCGACGAGCAGGAGACGGGGATCGACGGTAGAAGCTCGCCTGGGGCGTAAAGTCCTAGCAGGACCACGAGGTACAGTCCCGTGGCATGAGCGAGCCGGTGACGATGACCTACGCGGTGTCGGGGCGCGTGGCGCGGATCGCGTTGAATCGGCCGGAGCGTGGAAACGGCATCACCCGGGGTTTGGTGAGCGAGCTCGAGCGCTGTGTAGAGCGTGCGGATCTCGACTCGGCCGTGCACGTGATCCTGCTGTCGGGTAACGGCAAGGGCTTCTGCGGTGGCTATGACCTCGTCGAGTCCGCCGAGGGGCAGGGGCGCATGGGCGGGGAGGAGCTCGCGCCGCCGGGCTCGCCGGTCGACCCGATGGTCATGGCCGCGAACCACGACCCGTCGAGCACGTGGGACCCGATGGTCGACTACGGGATGATGGGCCGCAACGTCCGCGCCTTCATGTCGCTGTTTCACTGCTCAAAGCCGGTGGTCTGCAAGGTGCACGGCTTCTGCGTCGCGGGTGGAACCGACATGGCGTTGTGCAGCGACCTGTTGGTGATCGCCGCCGATGCGAAGATCGGCTACCCGCCCGCCCGCGTATGGGGCTCACCGACGACCTCGATGTGGGCTTACCGGCTGGGAGCGCAGCGCGCCAAGCGGCTGCTGTTCACCGGCGACTGCCTGTCGGGCAGCGAGGCGCTGGAGTGGGGACTGGCGATCGAGGCGCCCGCCGCGGAGGACCTCGACGAGCGCACCGAGATGTTGCTCGAGCGGATCGCGCGCAACCCGCTCAACCAGCTGCAGATGATGAAGCTACTGGTCAACCAGTCCCTATACGCCCAGGGTCTACACCAGACCCAGATACTG
>Ga0182024_10023856_pt1 | contig 10921 bp, 10 predicted proteins | sample P32metaG_FD_120480 | JGI IMG/M metagenome (GOLD analysis project Ga0182024, IMG submission 120480) | Permafrost microbial communities from Stordalen Mire, Sweden - P3-2 metaG (Illumina Assembly) | ecosystem: Environmental > Terrestrial > Soil > Wetlands > Permafrost | place: Sweden: Stordalen... | reverse complement strand
GCGAGCCGAACCCTTTATGGGATGGCGGCCTCACGGGCGGCCCGTCTTTTTCCCGCCAGTGCAGGATGAGCCGGCGGCCCTCCGGTGTCTCATCGATCGTCCACGCGATCCGGATCGATCCCGCCTCATTCGAAAACGCGCCGTACTTAACGGCATTGGTGGCAAGTTCGTTAAAGGCAATGCCCAGCGCCAAGGCCGCTTGTGGCGGAAAACGAATGTTCTCGCCTGTGACCACAATGCGGTCCGCTCGACCGCCAGTCACTCCAAACGGCTCCAAGGCATCATGCAGCACGTCGAGCAGCCCTGCGCTTTCCCAATTTTCACGGGCCAACAAATCATGCGACCGCGAGAGGGCAAACAACCGAGATTCGATGGAATCCCGGATCACTTTCGGATCGGAGGTTGTTCGCAAAGCCTGCCAGATAATCGATTGCACCGTCGAAAGGGTATTTTTCACCCGGTGATTCAGCTCGTCGATCAGCATCCTGGACCGAGCTTGCTCTTCCTTATGCTTGGTAAGATCGACGAACGAGGCAAAATACTGAACGATATCGCCCTTTTCATCCCGAACCGGGCTGATGAAGAGGGCGGCCCAGAATTCGCTGCCATCCTTGCGGCGGTAGAGAATTTCCGTCCCGATGTCGGCGCCGCCCTCGAATTCGGTCTTAATTTTCGCCAACGCCACGGGATCGGCGGCATGGGCCATCAGGAAGTTGAAGCTCTGGCCCAGCACCTCTTTCCGGTCGTATCCGGTTAGAGATAGAAAGCTGTCATTGGCAAAAATGATCGGATCGTTGGGTTCCTTCGCATCGGAAAACACCATCGCCATTCGTGTGGTTTCAGCGGCGACGACAAAGGGGCCCAGGGCCTCTCGAAAGCTCTGGACGTCGGCTTCAGCTTCCTTCTGCTTTTCGGACTTATCCTTTATCGTCGGCATACCCCGCTCGATTTGGTTTGCAGGCGGTCGATACCGTGATGGCACCGCGGCACGAAACCTCTCAGGCAGCCCAAGTATAGGCTCAGGCGTGTCCAGGCGACAATGAGCTACCCCCGATAGGTTCGCGCCAGCACCCCATAGTAACGGGCGCTTTCCCGCATCGTGGCGAAATCGGTCTCGTTCAAATCGCGCATGAAGCGCGCCGGCGCGCCGGCCCAGAGCTGGCCCTTCGGAATGCGCTTCCCCGGCGTGACGAGTGCGCCGGCAGCGATCATGGCGCCCTCCTCCACCACCACGCCGTCCATGACGCAGGCCTTCATGCCCACGAAGCTGTTGTCCGCCAGCGTGCAGGCATGAATGAGCGCCATGTGGCCGATGGTGATGTTCGCGCCCACCGTGACGCCTTCATGCATCACGCTATTGTCCTGGACGTTCGAGTTGGCGCCGATGCGGATCGCGCCGGAATCGCCGCGCAGCACGCAGCCATACCAGATGCTCGCGCCGTCGGCGATCTCGACATCGCCGATCAGGACGGCGTCCTCGGCGATGAACGCGGTCGGCGCGATCTTGGGCGTCATACCCTTGTAGGAGCGGACGATGCTCATGGAAACAACGGCTCTTGTTGGAGGGCCATCGTCTCGTCGAGTCCGAGCATGACGTTCATGTCCTGGACCGCCTGGCCCGACGCGCCCTTGACCAGATTGTCGATGGCCGAGATCAGGATGGCGCGGCCGGCGAGTCGGTCCTGCGCCAAGCCGATCAGGCACAGATTCGAGCCACGCACATGATGGGTCGATGGCATGCCGCCTTCGGGTAGCACACGCACGAACGGCTCGCCGCTATAGGCCTCTTCCAGGACACGGCGCAGATCGCCGAGCGCGGAACCCTTGGCCATGCGAACATAGATGCTGGAGAGGATGCCGCGATTCATCGGCATCAGATGCGGCGTGAAGCTCACCACGATCGGCCGCCCCGCCGCGCGCGACAGACCCTGCTCAATCTCCGGCGTGTGGCGATGGTGGGCGACGCCATAGGCCGCGATGCCTTCCGAAACTTCGGCGAAGAGGCTGGTTTCCTTGAGACCCCTGCCCGCCCCCGTGACGCCGGATTTGGCGTCGATCACGATGTCGTCGGCATCGATCACGCCGGCCTTCACCAAGGGGATCAGCGGCAGTTGCGATCCCGTCGGATAGCATCCCGGCACCGCGACCAGACGCGCCTTGGCGATCGCCGGCCGCATGATTTCGGTGAGGCCGTAAACCGCCTCCGGCTGCAATTCAACCGCGCGATGCGCGTGTCCGTACCATTGCGCGTAGAGCATGGGATCGGCCAGGCGAAAATCGGCCGATAGGTCGAGGATGCGCAAATGTTTCGGCAGGCCCGCGATCACGTCCTGCGTGGTCCCGTGCGGCAAACAGCAGAAGACCAGATCGACGCCCTTCCAATCAACCTCGCCAATCGGGACGAGCGTCGGCAGCCCGCGCCGCGCCAGATGCGGAAACACCGCGCCGATATCCTTGCCGGCCTGACGGTCTGCGGTGAGCGCCACGATCTCCACGCGCGGATGATGCGCGAGGATGCGCAGCAATTCGGCGCCGGTATAGCCGCTCGCCCCCAGAATCGCGATCCGGGTCTTGTCCGTGTCCCTATTCATTTTCGCTTCGCTTGGCGGCACGACGGCCGGCCTCAAACCAATTATAGGAATTGCCGAAAATGGAGCGCGCCTTGCGCGCCGATCCTCAGGATCGTCGGTGGCGTTTCACGGGGGAGGAGATTCCCTGGATCATGGCGACACAATATGGGCGTGCCGTGTTGTGATCAAGCAGAGTCGCGCAAGAGTTAGTACAATCAATTCAATCTCGTTCTCGCGAAAAGGGCCTGCTTATCGTGATCGGCATTTTGCTGGCGACACCAGGGGGATGCGCTTGCCCCGCGCTCAAGCGCCGACCAGACGAGGCAGTTCGGCCAAGGTCTCGATCTCGCGGTCGGGTTTACCCGGGAGCCGTTCGGACTGTTGGCCATGGCGATTGCACCAGACGACGCACATGCCGAACGCCGACGCGGCATGGGCGTCCCAGCCGTTCGACGAGACGAAGCAAATCGCCGCCGCCTCGACGCCGAGCCGTTCGACCGCGAGTTGATAGACCTTCGGGTGCGGTTTGAAAATTCCCACCTCTTCGACCGACAAAACCGCGTCGAGCAGCGGTGCGATCTTGGCGGCCTCCGTCGCGGCACGGAGCATCGCCGGGGTGCCGTTCGAGAGGATCGCGGTTTGCAGCCCCGCGGCCTTCACCTTTGTCAGCATATCGGGGACTTCGGGAAACGCGTCGAGGGTCAGAAAGAGACTCATCAGCCGTTCGCGCAGTACCGCATCGGCAATACCGAGCGTCCGCAGCGCATAGTCGAGCGCATCGCCGGTGACCGTCCAGAAATCCGCGTGCCGGCCCTGCACGGCCCGAAGCCAGCTATATTGCAGCTGCTTGTCGCGCCAGAGAGTCGCGAGGGCCGGGAAGCGGTCGCCGATCGCGTCGCGGCACCGCGCGGCGGCGGTGGCATAATCGAACAGCGTGCCGTAGGCGTCGAAGACGCAGGCCCGAATCCCGCGAAGCGGACCCACCATCGCGGATTGGGCGATCCGGCCTAGCGCTTCGAGAATTGGAAGCTGCGTCGCGCCTTGGCCTTGCCGTATTTCTTGCGCTCGACCACGCGGCTGTCGCGGGTGAGGAAGCCGCCGGCCTTCAAAACCGGCCGCAGGCCCGGCTCGTAATAGGTCAGCGCCTTACTGATGCCGTGGCGCACGGCGCCGGCCTGTCCGGAGAGGCCGCCGCCCACGACAGTGCACCAGACATCGAACTGGTTCGCCCGGTTCGCGGTCTGGAATGGCTGGTCCAGCAGCATGCGCAGCACCGGTCGCGCGAAATAGACCGGACTCTCGCGGCCGTTGATGACCATTTTTCCCGAGCCCGGCTTGATCCACACCCGCGCCACGGCGTTCTTGCGTTTGCCGGTCGCATAAGACCGGCCTTGCGCGTCCCGCTTGGGTTGGACCTGCTCGACTTCGGGTTCGGGCAGCGCCGCCGCGGGAGCGGCCGCCTTCGCGCCCTGGGCGTCCGCCATCGCTTGGCCAAGCCCGCCAAGACCGGTTTGCACATCCGACATTTCAAACCCTCTTGTTCTTGGGATTCATCGCGGCGACGTCGAGCGCCGCCGGCTGTTGCGCCTCGTGCGGATGGTCGGGCCCGGCATAGACCCGGAGATGCCCCATGACGCGCCGGCCCAGCGGTCCGCGCGGCACCATGCGCTCGACCGCCTTTTCGATCACACGCTCGGGGTGCTTTCCGGTTAGAATGCTGCCCTTGCTGTGCTCCTTGATGCCGCCCGGATAGCCGCTGTACCAGTAGAAGATGCTGTTCGCAGCCTTGTTGCCGGTCAGGCGCACCTTCTCGGCATTGACGACGACGACATGATCGCCGTCATCCATGTGCGGCGTAAAAGTCGGCTTGTGCTTGCCGCGCAGGCGCTGCGCGATGATGGCGGCGAGACGGCCGAGGACGAGCCCTTCGGCATCGATCACGGTCCATTTCTTATCGATATCGGAGGGTCTGGCGGAATAGGTTTTCATGATTGGCTTCGCAAAGGGTCGCCCCAGTATGACAGCAACAAAGAGTGCGTCAACATTGAATATTTTAGGGATTTCAGTATGTTAGAACAAATGGTAACATAGTACCATACTATCGGCTGTGACTCTTTTCCTGGGAGGGTTACCCAAGCAGCGCGCTTATGGGACCCCATGGGCCCACGCTTTACTATCCGGTCTCGATCACGTCCTTAACCTTCGCCGCCAATTGCTTTAGGCCGTAAGGCTTGGGCAGGAAATGCACGCCGGTCTCGCCCGCATCCAGCAGCCGGTTCCGGAACGATTCCTCGGTATAGCCCGAAATGAAGATGACTTTCATCGCGGGGTAATGCGCGCGCACCTTCGCCGCGAGTTCCGGTCCGTCCATGCGCGGCATCACGACGTCGGTCACGACGAGATCGAAGCGCTCGTCCCCCTTCTCGATGATCTCCAGCGCCGCCTCGCCGCTTTTCGCCTCCACCACGCGATAGCCTTTGTTGCGGAGCGCGCGGGCGCTGAAGAGCCGGACCGGATCTTCGTCCTCGACGAGCAACACGGTCGCGGTGCCTGTCAGATCGCTTGCATCGTCTCCGGCTTCCGCCGGGCGGATCGGGGCGGCTTCCTCGCCCCGGTGCCGCGGCAAATAGATCGCGAATTGCGCGCCCTTGCCCGGTTCGCTCTCGATAAAGATGAAGCCCCCGGTCTGCTTGACGATGCCGTAAACCGTCGCCAATCCGAGGCCGGTGCCGGACCCGACCTCCTTGGTCGAGAAGAACGGCTCGAAGATGCGGGAGAGATTTTCGCGGGGAATGCCAAAGCCGGTGTCGCTGACCTCGATCAATATGTAGGAACCGGGCGGCATCACTTCGGCGGCGCGGCGCAGTGGCGACGTGGTCGTGGCATTTGCGGTCCGAATCGTGAGCACGCCGCCATTGGGCATCGCGTCGCGGGCATTAACGGCGAGATTGATAACGACCTGCTCGATTTGGCCCTGGTCGACCTCGACCAGGCCGAGATCGCGGCCATGAACCACGCGCAGCTCGATTTTCTCGCCGATCAGCCGCCGCAGGAGATGCGAAAGTTCGGCTAGGATGTCCGTGATTTTCAAAATTCGCGTCTGCAACGTCTGCTGCCGCGAAAACGCGAGGAGTTGGCGAACCAAATTGGCCGCCCGATTGGCGTTCTGCTTGATCTGCATGATATCGGCGAAGGACGGATCGCCGGCGCGGAAGCGCAGCAGCAGGAGATCGCAGAACCCGATCATCGCTGTAAGCAAATTATTGAAATCGTGCGCTACGCCGCCGGCGAGCTGGCCGATGGCCTGCATTTTCTGCGATTGGGCGAATTGCGCTTCGAGATTCTTCTGTTCCGTCGTGTCGATGACATGGAGGATGAGCTCGGTCTCGATGTCCGCTTCCGCGCCGAGCCGGCCGACGAAAAGCGACGCCCATTTCTCGCGCGCGCCCAGGAGCCGCACCTCGATCGGGCGCGCGAAACTATGGCCCTCCCCCGCGTCCGCGATCCGCTGATCGACCTGGGTGCAATCCTCCGCCATGATGAAATCGGTGAGCGCCGACCCGACTAGCTCGGTCGGCGCGGCGGCGAGCAGGTCGCCTAGGGCGCGGTTGGCCTCCTCGACGCGACCTTCCTTGCTGAGGAGCGCGATGCCGACGGGCGCGTTCGCGAAGAGACGCTGGAACCGTTGGCGCGAGCGCTTCAGGGCCTCCGACCATTCGTGTTCGGAGGTAAGATCGCGCACGACCGAACGTGTTCTGAGCTGCTCCCCGGCCCGCACCACGCTTTGATTGACGGCGGCGTAGATCAGCCGGTCGCGTGCGCCCTTGAGCAGGAATTCGCCGTGCTGCGCACCCTCCGCGCCCCCTTCGAAGGGCGCATAGGCGGGATTGCGCGGCGCATCCTCGCCCTGGACAAAATCGCCGATCCGCGCTCCGCGATCGATCAGTTCGCCTTGGGAAATCCCCAACCAGTCCGCAAAAGTCTGATTTACCAACAGGAATCGGCCGTCGCCATCGACGGAATAAAATCCCGCGGCGGAGCCATCGAGAAAATCGGCCGGCTTTTCTTCCTCGCGAATGACATGCTCCATCTCCTGACGTTGGGTCACGTCCTCGAAGCTCCACAGCAAGTAGCCGGGGCTTCCGGGGATGACGCTGGCGGAAAGATTGAACCAAGCCGTGACCCCGGCACTTTGCCGCATCGCGACCCTGCCGCTGGCGCGTCCCCGTTCGACGGCCTCGTGCCGCAGCTGCTCGAGCGGGTTCGGCTCGGCATCGCCGATCAAGCTCAAGGCAATGATTGCAAGCGGTGCCGCCTCCACCTCGGGGAAAAATCGCCGGAACGCGGCATTGGCATAAGCAATCGAGCCGTCTGGAGCGACCAGCAGATGGCCATTCGGCGACGCCGAAACGGCTTGACTGAGCAGCGCCTCGCGACTCGTCACCTCGCCCCGGCCCAGGCGCGAGAACAGGATCGCGGTCCCGCTTACAACCGACAACAGGGCAAGAAACAGGATCGCCGCGAATGTCGCCGCGCCGCCAATGAGCCGCCATTCGAGCGCCAAGAGCAGAAGTAGCGCCAAAAACGCGCAGGCGATGCCGGCTAATCCAATGCGACGCAGCCACACCGGCAGACGGACCGGCGTCAGCGTCGCGGATTCATCAGGGAACTGCGCGGGACGAACCGACGGCATCGCGACGAACGAGATCCCTTCACCTGCCGGCTGGGTGCCGGACGAGCGACAAGCTTAACACAAGATTAGCGTTGCGGGGCGCGGGGCCCCATCGGGTTCAATCGCCGCGCTGGGTGCGTTCGCGGCGCTCGTGGCGCTGTTGCGCCTCCAAACACAGGGTGGCGATCGGACGCGCCTCCAGCCGGCGCAATCCGATCGGCTCGTCGGTATCCGCGCAATAACCGTACGTGCCGTCCTCAATGCGCAGCAGCGCTTCGTCGATTTTGAAAATCAGTTTGCGCTCGCGGTCGCGCGTCCGGAGCTCCAAGGAACGGTCCGCTTCCCGCGTCGCCCGGTCCGTCAGATCGGGTTCCGAGACGCTTTCGAAGCGGAGATGATCGAGGGTCTCCGAAAACTCGGCCAGCACTTCCGAGCGCCACTCCAAGAGTTTCCGCCGAAAATATTCGAGATGCAGCGGGTTCATGAAATCGTCGTCGTCAGATGGTCGGTAATCTGGCGGAAGCGTCGGCCGCATCAATCGAAACCCCCGGAACCAAACGCGCGGGAGTATATGAATCGGCCTTGAGCCGGGCAAGGGCCACGCAAAGCCCCGAGCCCCGGCGAGTCGCGGGGAAATCGACGAACAAACCATCATTGCGGGCATTCGAAAGTCTCTCGCCCGCGGCCGCGCGACATCGGCGGCGATGCACATTAGGGAGTTGTTAAGCGCGACGGCGATAGAGTGCCGCCATGCCGAGCAAGCCAGCATTTCCGTTTCGCATGGATGCGTCCGTCCATCTTGCCGACTCGCCCCAAACGTCGTTGGGGGGTCTTCCCCCACCCGAGACAAAACGCTGGGTGATCCGCCGCAAAGCGGCCGTCGTGGCCGCGGTGCGGGCAGGCGTGATCAGCTTGGAGCAGGCGTGCGAGCGCTACCGTCTCTCGAGCGAGGAATATCTCACGTGGCAGAGGCTCGTCGACAGCCACGGCCTTCCCGGATTGCGAGTAACGCGCCTTCACGATTATCGGGACGGCGGCTCGAACCGCTGATCGACGCCTTCAAGAGCCGCCAGCATCGTTAACGAAGCTGGTAACGATGGTTAAGAACTCCTATAATGCCGTACGTAAGTTCCATTGAGGTTTTGGGGCGCGGAGACGTCATGCGGGTTCTTTTGGTTGAGGACGATTCGGCGACGGCCACCAGTATCTCGATGATGCTGCAGGCTCAAGGTTTCGTGTGCGACACCACCGACCTCGGGGAGGACGGCCTCGAAATCGGGAAACTCTACGATTACGACATTATCATCCTGGATCTCATGCTGCCGGACATCGACGGCTATGAGGTCTTGCGGCGCCTGCGCCAAGCAAAGGTGCGTACGCCGATCCTCATTCTGTCCGGCCTGTCGGGGCTGGATAACAAGGTCAAAGGTCTCGGTTTCGGCGCCGACGATTTTCTTTCCAAGCCGTTCGAACGGCGTGAACTGGTGGCGCGCATCCAGGCGATTGTGCGCCGCGCCAAGGGCCACGCCGAATCGGCCATCCGCACGGGCAAGCTCACCGTCAATCTCGAAGGTCGCACGGTGGATGTCGAGGGCAAGCCCGTCCATCTCACCGGCAAGGAATACGGCATCCTCGAACTTCTCAGCCTGCGCAAGGGGACGACGCTCACCAAGGAAATGTTTCTTAATCATCTCTATGGCGGCATGGACGAGCCGGAACCCAAGATCATCGACGTGTTCGTTTGTAAACTGCGCAAGAAGCTGGTCCAGGCGACCAAGGGCGAAAATTATATCGAGACAGTCTGGGGCCGCGGCTATGTCCTGCGCGAACCCACGCCGGCGACGGCTCCCGTTCGAAAGCTCGTCAAGACCTGAACCCGCTAACCTTCGACCGCGAATCTGACCCGACGAGGTTCAGGACGGGCGATCGTAATATGTGACTGGAGCCCCGCCGCGAGCCGCGCGCACCAATAGGCATGCACGCCCCGATGCGTGAGATGGTCGATCGCGGGATCGGCGGCGAGCGCTGCCTGCGCTTCGGGCGAAAGACGGACGTCCTCCCCCTGCGCCTCGACGACAAAGCGATCGCCATGCCCGCGGAGCGTCGCTACGCCGCCGCGCGGCAGTGCGTCGGCGGCCAATGCCAGGACCGAGCAAGCCAGACGCTGCCACTCCTGGGGTCGCCCAGTCTCGCTTTCCGGCCAATCGCAGCTGACGTTGCCGTTTTCGAAGAACTTTAGCGCCAGTTCCCGACCGATGTTCCTGGACGCCCCATCGCCCGGCGGAGTGCCGTAAGCGAAGCGATAGAACTGCAGACGGCGGCTGGCGGTTCGCGCGCTGGTGCCGATGAGCGTCAAAGCGCTCCGGACGAAGGCGGGATCCTCCTCCTCCGTCAACTCGACGCCATTGGCGACCGCCGCTATCGGGCCCGCGAGTTCGTGGCATAGCCGCGCACTCAACAATTCCATCACGCGTAGTTCGAGATCGGCGCTCATTCCCGGCCTTTCGCGGAGAAACTATCACGCCTCCGCCGCGCGGGCGAGCAACCGTCCTGCTTCGTCGCAATCCGCGGCAGCGCCATGTCGGGGAAGGAACGGGTTGCCTAACGCCGCCGCGGCGCCATATATATCGCTTAACCCGCTCTTCCTAGCCGTATATTTCGGTTGACGCGCGGCGACTCGCCGGTGTGCTATAGAGAGGGGCAATTCGATGCTCGGGATTCAGGATTTGCGATGATCGATCCGTTCGGCCGTGCCATCAGCTATCTTCGCGTTTCGGTCACCGACCGATGCGATTTCCGGTGTGTCTATTGCATGTCGGAAGACATGAATTTCTTGCCCAAGGCGGAAATCCTGTCCCTGGAAGAGCTTGACCGACTGTGCGGCACCTTCATCCACCTCGGCGTCAAGAAACTGCGGCTCACCGGCGGCGAACCGCTGGTCCGGCGGAATATTCTCTGGCTCTTCCGCGCGCTCGGAAAACACCTTGAGACCGGTGCTCTCGACGAATTGACCCTCACCACGAACGGCAGCCAGCTCGCGCGCTATGCCCAAGAACTGAAGGATGCCGGCGTGCGCCGGATCAATGTCTCGCTGGACACGCTCGATCCCGCGAAGTTCAAGGCCATCACGCGATGGGGTCGCTTCGAGCAGGTGATGGACGGCATCGCCGCCGCCAAGCAAGCCGGTTTGCAGGTCAAGATCAATGCCGTTGCGCTCAAAGGCGTCAACGAGGACGAATTCGACCGCCTGATCGCTTGGTGCGGCGCGGAAGGTTTCGATCTGACCTTCATCGAAGTGATGCCGATGGGCGATATGGGACCGGCCCAACGGGTCGATCAATATCTGCCGCTTTCGATGGTGCGATCGAACCTGCGCCAGCGCTGGACGCTTGACGACAGCGATTACAAGACCGGCGGCCCGGCCCGCTATTATAATGTACGCGAAACCGGCGGCCGGCTCGGTTTGATCACGCCGCTGACCCACAATTTCTGCGAGGGCTGCAATCGCGTCCGGCTGACCTGCACCGGCACGCTCTTCATGTGCCTCGGCCAGGAAGACGCGGCCGATCTGCGGGCGCCGCTGCGCGCCTCGGAAAGCGACGCGCCGGTCGAGCAGGCGATCAGCGAGGCGATCGCGCGCAAGCCCAAGGGCCATGATTTCATCATCGACCGCCGCCAT
>Ga0182024_10023855_pt1 | contig 10921 bp, 12 predicted proteins | sample P32metaG_FD_120480 | JGI IMG/M metagenome (GOLD analysis project Ga0182024, IMG submission 120480) | Permafrost microbial communities from Stordalen Mire, Sweden - P3-2 metaG (Illumina Assembly) | ecosystem: Environmental > Terrestrial > Soil > Wetlands > Permafrost | place: Sweden: Stordalen... | reverse complement strand
CGTGTACCCAAAGCAGGGTCCGTGTCGAGCGACGGATCGCCGCCGTCCTGGCCGCCGCGATTCCACCCGACCAGTTGAATGGCTGAGACGCCATTCTCCGCGCACTCCTCGCCATACTTCACAAGATCTCGATACGGAACCCGGTAGTCCTGCTCGGCGCCGTCGATCTGAAGTTGCAGCCAGGAGTGGACGTCCAGAGCCCAAGCCGGAGTTCGGGGCGTTCCGAACCATGTGGCGCGCCACTGTTTATAGACATCGAGGCCGGCATGCCAGTCGCCGTCATAAGGATGTAGAACGATGGGAGCGAGTTGCACCCGCGATCCGGGATGAGCGAAGAGGAAGTGGCAGGTGCGAAACTCGAGATGAACCGGCAGGCCGGAAATCTTGTCTTGGCGCGGAACGCTGTTGCTAACCCAATCCGCTACGCCCGGGTGCTGTTCGAAAGTGAAGTGGAGCAAGTACCGGATGGCGGTGTCGTGCATGCCGACGTAGAATCCCTGATTGGGCGTGCGGATCAGGCAGAACTGGCTCACGTTGGACTCGATAGTCTTCGTCGGGTAGAGGACTCCCCAATATCCCTTCCCGTTGTTGAAGTGAGGATAAATCTCTTCGGCGTTCAACGCGCCGACCCAAAGACGTTCGGTGTGCATCGGGGTTTCCGGCGTGGGTGAAGTGAAATCGCCGAAGTACGGGTAATCGATAGTCTCGATGGTGAGGGAAGAGTTGTTGACCAGGGTGGCGTTGAACGTAAGTACGCCATTGATGAGTAAAGCGGTAGCTGTGAGCGTGAGCGGAACGACGCCGCCATGCTCGCTGACCGGATCCTGCCAGACAATCTGAACTTCGGTGGGAGACACTTTCTCCACTTTCGCGGCAGTCTGCCTTTGACCGAGCACAAAGTTGGCGCGCTGGTGACTCAAAGGCGCAAGAAGACGGAAGGAGACACCCAGTTCTGGGCGGCGCTGAACGACCCAGTTGGAGGACTTCCTTACCAGGCGTGTCAGCGCGCCGGACATCTTATCGAAAGCGACAACCAGTTCTTTGTCTTCGAGGACGACTTCGGAACGGGCGGCGCCGGCGGTCGCGGGTGACTGAGCCCGGAGATCACCGTTCTCCGCGATCGCTGCCATTGCGGCCGCCCCAGCCAGTTTATGGAATGTTCGCCTGTCCATTGCGTCCTTCTCTGGCGCCGCTGGTTGCGCTTGACGATTTATTTTTCACTGGGAATCATATCTCGGCGATTCGAAGAACCGCAACGTCGAGTGGCCCTAGGGCGATTTGCTTAAGCGAGCTTCGCTCGCCAATGAGGTCGTCCATGGGGTGCGGAAGCTCGATTTTCGCGTGGGCAGTCAGCGTTAGGTTCAGCAGAAAATAGTAGGTCGATACCGCGTCCTGGCGGCTGGTGATTTCGACCCCGTAGGGCGCGCCGATCAGGGGCTTGAGCGAGGCGGCATCGCCGGCCATGTGTGCCAAGGTTTCGTAGAAACCATCGTCGGTGCAATCACAGCCAGCGTAGAAAACCCATCCTTTTCCATAACGGTTGCGGGTGATGGCGGGGCGGCCGTTCAAGGCCCCGCCGCCAACCACGGTCGCGATCGCCTCGGCCCCGTTTAGGGTGAGTGACTCGATTGCCGTTCGTGGCTTGAATACCGAGTCCACCGTACCGAACTGGATGCCGAGGGCGGTCTCGAGACCCGCATCGAGATTGCCCGCCCTGGAATTATACTCGAACAGATCGAGTATGGCTTCCGATTTGACTCCCGCCATGTCGGTCCCGGATTTCAGCAGCCCTATGCCGCGGAAGCCGCAGCCAGGGTTGATCGAGTCTCAAAGTATATATCCGCGCGTTCGATCAAGCGGGCATTCTCAAATGCGCTCCGCAGCAGTTCGCGCCGAAGGTCAGCACCGTCGCCCGCGTGATGCGTCCATCGGAAGGAGCGTGAACAAATGTGGTGGCAACATTCGCGCTGCCGCCGCAACCGGCATAGGCATAATGTCGCCCCACTGAACCAGGCGTTCGAGAATCAATTCGTCCGCACTGCGTGGGACACTTGATCGGAGGGAGCTTCAGCCGGATGATGCGTGCGCTGCGGAGTCTGGTCGAGGAGCTGGAACAGGATCGTTCGCTGCGCGAACCGGATCGGCTGTGCCGGCGCGTCGAGGCGCTCGAACGCCTTGAGGCCTATCTCCTGGATGATGTGAACCTGGATGATGTGAAGTTAGGCGACGGGCAATTACCGGCCCTCGGCGCCCAGTCCATCGATACGGGTGATGCGGGAATCTACCACCGGGCCCGAGCGCTCTACGCCCAACTGGAGGCTGCCAATTTCGAACTCTACCGGGCGATCCGCCACGAGATTCAACGGGGCGCCGGGCCGGATATTTTGCTGCATTGGGTACACAAATCAGGGGTAAACAAATCAGGCCTCGCGCATGGCGAAGGCTACGACTATCTTGACGAGTTGATCGTCGGAGTCATGCAGTTTGAAGAGCCCGGCGCTGGCGTTGTCCCTTTGGGGGCTGAGATGGTGTTTTATCAACCCACGCCGGCGCGCCATATATTCGATCTGATCGGCCGCACGGCGCTCACTGAGCGCGATGTGCTGGTCGATCTCGGCTCCGGGCTGGGTCACGTTCCATTGCTGGTCTCGATTTGTACCGGCGCCCGCAGCATCGGGATTGAGCTGGAGTCGGCCTACATCGATTGCGCCCGGCAGAGCGCTCAGGGGCTCAACCTGAACAACGTGACGTTCCTGCAGCAGGACGCGCGGACGGCGGATTTGTCCGTCGGGACGGTGTTTTATCTATACACACCTTTCATCGGCACCATTCTGCGCGCTGTTCTGGACTCACTGCGACGGGAGGCCTCCAGCCGCCAGATTCGAATCTGCACGTTTGGCCCCTGCACGCCAACCATCGCCGAGGAACAATGGCTGGAGGCGATAGGGGCATTGGACGCAGACCGGATCGCCGTATTTTGCTCCCGGGGAAAACCTGACGACGGCGTCCGCCCCACCCCGTCGCTATACGAACTTTAGAAACACGACACTAGCCGGCGCCGCCGCAGCCTGGGTAGGATAATAATAGACGTATGGAGTTGGCAATCCGTATCCAAATAGAACAGTTGCCGGAAGGCCTGTACCTTGCGGTCTCCGACGAGCTCCCTGGGTTGATTGCACAAGGGCGCACCGTCGCAGAAGCGCTGGAAATCGCACGTGATGTGGCGCGCAAGCTCATCGAAGCCCGCCGCGAGCGCGAGGAAACGACCGACCTGCCAACCATCGAAGGCCGCAAGGATACACCATTGTAGTCGCGGCGTAAATGGGTCGTCTGGCAGGCTTCAAGTATCGAGAAATCACGAGGAAGCTAAAAGTCTGCGGCTTCCAGTTCGACCGGCAAGCCGCCGGAGATACACGAGATCTGTTCAATCCAGGCACCAATCGATACACGACCATTCCGAACCATCCCGCGATATGCCTGAAGGGACGCTCAAAGCAATCCTGCGGCAGGCCGGAAATGAAATGGACGTTACGCGGCCCGTTCGAGGGTGGAGCGTACGAATGCGTGCGGACAACAACCTCCTGCACGGGCGCTTGCGCGCGCAGCCGAATAGCGCAGAAAGCGTAAAAAAACTGCGCGATGGGCTGCTGCCATGGCCAATTGTACTCTGATCGCTTTGGGATGACGCTGCACCCCCTAATGTCTTATTTTTTCGGGGCGTTTCGACGGCGCAAAAGTATCTCGTCGTCAATCCTCGTCGGCGGAATGGGCCCGTTGGGTCTAACCGCAATCACCACGGGGGTCGTTTCACCCTGGTAAATGACAACTAGTCCCTCGCTCTCAATAAAGTCGTGTTCATAGGTTCCTTCCAGCACGTTAATTTCCTTGCTGACGGGGTGGTCGGCCCACACCGGCTCAAAGGGAGGGAAGCTTGGTCTCTTTGATGCCACGCGGTAGAAATTCAGCGCACTGAGGTAGTTACCGTGCGCGGCGACTTCAGTCACACCATAGGTCTTATTGAGCCGCTCTAATGCGGTATAAACATCTTTGATGTCCGCTCCGTCTTCGTATTCCTTGAAGTAACTCAGGCGCAGGCAGAGAATAAAGTAACACGCCAGGCAGATAAATACCGAGGTCATTACTCTGCACAGCCACAGGGACACCGCGGATCGAGGCGGCACGGCGGCGATTGCCGCGGCGAGAAGAGTAGCCAGAGGCACCAGAAAAATTCCCGTGCGGCTGAGAGGTAGAAGAATCCGATCGAAGCGGAACGCCAGCCAGTGCAGCAGCACTGCGAAAACCATTACTAGAGCAAGTGCGGCGGCAAACTTCCCCAGCCAACGGGTACGGGGATCATCCTCCGGCGGACCATCGATTCTGGTCGCAATCCAACGGCAAAGGCAGAGAATGCCGAGCGTAGGCAGCAGCCAAGGCTTCAGAAACTTCATCGCCTTGTACAAAGAACCCGCGAGTTCCGGGTTCAACTGATAAAGCGTAGCGTCGAGCAAGCTCTGGGTCATTTCCCGGAGGGATTGCGCGCCGTAAAATAAATCCTCCTTTTTCCAGTGCGCCAGCGAATATCCACTGATCAGAAGTGCGACAAAGACCCCTGGGAGGACGCACCATCCGGCAATGCGAATCATAGATTCCCCTCCACGACGCCTTATGGCCCACGTCACGATCACGAGAAATACTGCCAGATCGACGAATGCGAATGAAAAATTAGCAACGAACGAGAGACCCAACGCCAGCGATGCCAGGGCGCAGCTTCGCTCAAGCGTAGGGCCTCCGTTCCGGCGATGCCACACCGGAATCGCAATCGCCGCCAGCAGAAAAGCGTTAGCCAGACTGTAGCCGCGAGCAGCCACCATGAAATCCAAAATGAAGGGATTGTAGACCAGACAAATAAAGACTGGGAACTGAAGGCTGAAGCGGTCTGTGATGCTGTGGCACAAAAAATAGCAAGTCGCAATGTATAGGGCCGCACCGAGCAAAGCGGGCGTACGGAGCGTAAGGCTGGCGATACCGAAGGCGCGGGTGGTGAGCCAGATCAGCAGCGTATTCAAAATGTGATTGTTGGCGTAGGGATAAAAAACGCCCACCCCGGACTTGGCGACAAACCAGAAATAGGTGTCGGCTTCATCCAGCGTGACCGATTGCACGCAGGCCCTGACGATCGCCCAAACCAGTGCAAACAGACCGGCCAGGATGAAACAGAGATTTTGAAGCCTGCGTCGATATGCCAGCGTCAATGACCGTGCTCCGGTGTAATCATAATTTTACTGTGATGATGACCGAAGCGCAGGTTCTGGAGAGGATGCGGAAGATCCGCCTGGCGCGGTCCCCTCTTGTTGTTCCATCGCCGGGTATTAGACGATAAAGTATGTTAGCGTCTTAACCCACGCCCCTCTTTTCCACCCACCCTACAACCCCTTAAAATACCCCACCGTCTCCTTCAACCCATCCTCCAACCCCACCTTCGGCTCCCACCCCAGCACCTTCTTGGCCTTCGAAATATCCGGCCGCCTCTTCTTCGGATCGTCCGATGGCAGCGGTTCGAACGCGATCTCGGCGTTCATCCCCATCAGCCTCTTGATCCTCTCCGCAAACTCGAGAATCGTCAGCTCCACCGGATTTCCCAGGTTCACCGGATACCGCTCCTCAGACCGGCTCAGTCGAACCAGCCCGTCCACCATGTCCGCCACGTAACAGAAACTCCGCGTCTGGGACCCGTCGCCAAAAATCGTCAGCGCCGCGCCCCGTAGAGCCTGATCGATAAACGCCGGCACCACCCGGCCATCGTTGAGAGCCATCCTCGGCCCATACGTATTAAAAATCCGCGCGATATTCGACCGAACGCCATAAGTCCGGTGATACGCCATTGTTATCGCCTCGGCGTAGCGCTTGCCCTCGTCATAGCACGACCGCATCCCCACCGGATTCACGTTGCCCCAATACGTCTCCACCTGCGGATGTTCCAAAGGATCGCCGTAGCATTCTGAAGTCGACGCCAACAGGAATCTCGATGAGTCCCTTCGAGCCACTTCCAGCATGTTGCGCGTGGCCGTCGACCCGCTCTCGAGGGTCTCAATCGGATGCGCCAGGTATGCCACCGGGCTCGCCAGCGACGCCAGGTGCCACACCTGATCGAACGGCCCGGTCACCGTAACCGGCGCAGTGACGTCGTATTCAAAGAATTCGAACTTCGGATAATCCGCGAGATGAAACAGATTCCTCCGCGCTCCCGTGATCAAATTATCAATCCCCACAACGCTATCGCCATCCGCCAGCAGGCGGTCGCAAAGATGGGAGCCGATAAAGCCAGCGGCGCCCGAGATCAAATGATGCAAAGAACCTCCATAAACCCGCCCACACGGAACCGCCATGCGTAAGCATGCGGACAGACGTGAAAATCTTCGCCAACAGATTCGCCGGAGCGCCTCGTCCCCCGCTCACCCGGCCCAAGGCTCCATTTGTCATATTCTACAGTAGATGCCCGCGCCCTCCCACGTTGAAACCGCGATTTTCTTGGTCTTACTTGCAGCCTCCGCCTACGGCTTCTGGTGGCGTTTCGGCAAAGTAGTCCGCAAAATCCGCGCAGCCAAGCCTGATCCCGGCTTCTCCCTGCAGCCCATCGGCAAACGCATTTGGGACTTCTTCTCTGAAGTGATGCTGCAATCGAAAGTGATTGCCCAACGCCCTTTGCCCGGCATCGCCCACGCCTTCGTCTTCTGGGGATTCTGCGTTTTCGCCCTGGTGACGCTGAACCACTTCGCCACCGGCGTCGGATTCCCTTTTATATCGAGAGACGGCTGGTTCGGACGCGTCTATTTCGATTGGGCCGCGGTGTTCGCCGTATGTGTAGCCGTTTCGATCGCCGGCCTCTTCATTCGCCGATTTTTGGTGCGGCCAAAATGGCTCGGAGGCAATGTGTCCTGGGAGTCCGGCGTAATCGCCTTCCTGATTTTCAACCTGATGATCACCTACCTGGCGGCATTCTGGTGGGACTCCAAGCCAGTCTGGTGGGCTCATACACTAACGCTGCTCATCTTCATGCCTCTGATCCCTCACACCAAGCATCTGCACCTGGTGCTGAGTCCCGCGACGGTATTTCTCTCGCGCGGAGGATTCTCAAACATCCCCCCTCTGGTTGGCGATGAAGATTTCGGACTCGACACCGGAAAGGATTTAACGCAGATCGTCGCCTTGCAAGCCTACTCCTGCGTCGAATGCGGACGCTGCACCGAACATTGCCCCGCTTATAACACGGGCAAAATTCTAAACCCCAAAGAAATCGCGCTAGGCGTCCGCAGTTATCTGAACGAATTCGGCCCCGCGAGCGAAGAACCTCTTCTTGGAAAATACATTTCGCAGGAAGCCGCATTCCAATGCACCACCTGCGGGGCCTGCGAATTCCAATGCCCCGTCGGGATCGAGCATCTGCCGATCATCATCGGCCTCCGCCGCGGAGCGGTCAACACCGGCAAGTGGGAAGACGACTACGGCACGAAATTATTCCTCAATTTAGAACGCAGCGGCAACGCGCTGGGCTTCTCCTCAACCGAGCGTCAAAAATTTATCGACAAGCAGCAATTTCCGATCTTCGACGGCACCCAGGAATACTGCCTGTGGCTGGGCTGCATGGGCGGTTACGATCCGAAAGGACGTGAAATTATGGTCGATTTTGGTCGCGTCATGGCCCATTTGGGCACCACTTATGGCGTTTTAAGGAAGGAGAAGTGTACCGGAGACCCCGCAAGAAGGCTCGGAAACGACCTCGTGTTCCAGCAGCTAGCCGAGCAAAACCTGGAAACCCTCGCGCAGTCGAAGGTCAAAAAAATCGTCAGCATCTGTCCCCATTGCGTAAGAACGATTTCGACCGATTGGAAAGAATACGGCGAAGCCCCCCCGATTGAGCACCATAGCGAATTCATGGCCCGATTCAAGGACAAACTCCCGCAGACCTCCGGTCCAAAAATCGTCTACCACGACCCCTGCTATTTAGGCCGCTACCGAGGCGTGTATGACGAACCCCGTCAAGTACTTGCACGTTCCGGCCAAGTAATCGACCCACCCCGTTCCCGCGACCGAAGCTTCTGCTGCGGAGCGGGCGGCGGATTGGCATTCCTAGGCGAAGAAAAAGGCGACCGGGTCAGCCACAATCGAGCCAAAGAATTAGTAGCAACCGGCGCCGAGGTCGTAGGCGCCGCCTGCCCTTTCTGCAACACCATGTTTCGAGACGCCTTATCCGCAGTTTCCGCCGCCCCGCCGAAACTATTGGATATAGCCCAAATCGCCGCAGCCTCATTGCCAAAGGAGTAAACTTATCATATGAGCGAGACGCGCCAACACGCCCATGAACTGATCGACTACGTCCCCGAGGCACAACTCTCGACCGCGGTCGGAATACTCGAAAAGATCCTGGACCCCGTCACGTTAGCTCTTCTCAATGCGCCCATCGACGACGAGCCTGAGACTGACGAGGAAAAGGTGGAAGTTGCGGAAGCGCATGAGTGGCTCAAGCGCAACGGCGGTAAAGGCATTCCCCATGATGAAGTCAAGCGAAGCCTGGGCCTAGACTAAATTAGTGAAACGAATCGAGTGGACCGAAACCGCTCGCAAAGGACTGGCGGCTCTCGATAAAGCTACCGCTCGCCGCATTAACGAAGCCATCGAGAGGCTTGCACAAACAGGTCTTGGCGACGTTAAGAAACTCCAGGGCATCGATCCTCCCGAGCACCGCCTTCGCGTCGGTAACTATCGTGTTCGTTTTTATCAGGATGACGAAAGCATCCGAATCTTGCGCATCCGCAACCGCAGAGAAGCCTATCGCTGAGCCGCAACAAGTAAAATTGAAAAATGAGCGAAGAAGATCCCGTAGATGCCGCCCTCCGCGACGCGCCGTTCGACGACGAGCCGGTTACTGAAGAAGAAAAGCGAGCGATAGCTGAATCGGAAGAGTGGCTCAAGCAAAACGGCGGAAAGGGCATACCGCATGATGAGGCCATGCGGCGTTTAGGCCTGGATTGATAGGCCTGGGGTGAAGCAGGTCAGGTGGAACCAACCCGCCGTAGAGGATATCGCGAAGCTCGAAAAGGGCATCGTCCGCCGAATCAAGGAAGCTCTTGACCGACTGGCCCAAGGCGGCTCCGTCGGCGTTAACAAACTCCAGGGCATCGACCCGCGGCGGCACAGAGTGCGCTCCCCAAATCGCCGCAGCCTCATTGCCGCCAAGAGCGTGGTAGCTGCCTACCCGATGCGGAACCGCCGGTCGTCGAAGACAAAGGTACGGGTGGCACTGCGGCGATCTGTGCGAACTCCGGATGCAGAGGATTCAACAGGAAGTTGAACTCATCTGGAATTACCGCCGAACGCACGCGAAGCACGGCGGACCCAGCCGAAGACAACCAAAGGTCACCCAATTCCTGTGGCCTGACGGCTGGGAAGTCCTCATCGCCCAAGATGCGCAACTCTTCCGGAATCAATGCGCTTACTGTGACATATCCGACAGGAAAATCTTCCTTCGACATGTGTACCAGATTCTCGAGAACCGCGAGCGAAATGCTCTGGGCCATATAGACGACTGGGTGACCAGGGGAATTCCAACGGCCGCCAACTCGCTTCGCACCTTCACCGTCCAATCGAGCGTGGATCGACCGGCAAACCCGATAGACGCGCTGGCTCATTTACGACGGAATGTTATGTTCAATCCGCGTGAGGACTTGCTCCACCAAATCGACGCCCTCTTGCCCTTCTAACAACTGCGACGGGGAACGGTCACCAAGGAGCGGCAGAGGCGTCGCCAGCCAGTGAGACGCTTTCTGCTCGTCCCCGAAAACTGCGACGGCATGCGCGACCACCGGCAGAATTCGTCCTACGTCCGGTGTATGAGCCGAAAAGCCGACGCCCTCGGGCGGATGGGAGGCCAGTGTCTCCTCAATTGTGAGCGTGGACACCCCGCTTAGGGGATCCGAGATCGTCAACCGCACCTTTTGTTGCTCGGCGAGGGAAAGAGGGCGAAGTGGCCGAAGCACTCCATGTTCGTATACGGCTTCCACTTCCTCTATCATGCCCATCTCCAACGACACTCTATTTCGCGCCTTTTCAATGATATCCCATCCTTGTCCATACCCACTCGCACAAACTCCCCCTATTTTATAAGCAACGAGTTCATGTGCTCTGTCAACGGAGAACGGAACCGGCCGTCTGGGTAATTCCGGAACAACCCCGGGCGGTCTTTGTGCGTTGGATCTTCCTGTCAGCCGAAGTAAAATCCTGGCTAAAGGGTACCCGATAAATTATTTTGTAACTGGCGGGGTCCAGTGCGGAGCGGGAAATGGCAGCGTATCTGGATTCACTCGAACGGAGGTTGAGAACTTTTCTGAATATTTGATCCCGGTTGGGAACGTCAACTCGATGAAATACGCGGTGTAGCCGGTCGGAGGCTTCTCGACTTTGCCGATGTACACGCCATCCTTCTCTTCCGTCAGTACAGTCGATTTGTATGCCGGCCCAATGGACATCAGCCGGAAATCCCTCTTCTCGGGATTCGTCGCCTGCCACAGCTTCACTTCGCTCGGCTTGGTGACCGTCGTCACCTTGATCGATCCGTCGTCTTCGAATTTCCAGAAGAATTTCGGCCGCGCCTGTTTCTTCAGGAATGCATCGTAGAACGCAATCAGGCCTTCGCGCGCGTCGGAATTCTTCAGCGAGTGATCGGTATTCTCCACATATCTCAAATACTTCTCACCTTTTAAATCGTCGAAATAGAATCGCGACGAATCGGGGAGGAAATACTGATCGCCCGCCGCGTTGATAATGTACTTGGGCATCGTCAGCCGATCGCGGTATTCGTAGGGCTCTTCGATTTTCATGAGCGCCTTCATCTGCGGCGTGCCGTTCCATTTCATGATGTCCAGAT